>Ga0316217_10002318_pt1 | contig 23136 bp, 14 predicted proteins | sample 1anoAmetaG_FD_203633 | JGI IMG/M metagenome (GOLD analysis project Ga0316217, IMG submission 203633) | Freshwater microbial communities from Trout Bog Lake, Wisconsin, USA - 1anoA | ecosystem: Environmental > Aquatic > Freshwater > Lake > Hypolimnion/Profundal zone | place: USA: Wisconsin...
GCAGAAAACCCTGCGCCAGAGCTTTCACGTCTACGCCGCCGGCGCGGCGCCGGCGGATTTTGTGCCGTGGATCCAACGCCAAATTGCCGGCGCCGCCGACAGCGCCGCCGGTGCACCCGCCGCCGCGCCAATGCCCGCCGCCACCTGGGCGCGGCTGGCCGCCGGGGTGCAACTGGAGGCGGCGCAATCCGGGGCCGCCAAGGCGCTCAATCCCGAGAGCGTGCTGCTGGCACCCGATCCGTTGCTGGCCCCCCGGAAACGCGCCCTGACCGAAGAACCGGCCACGGGCCTGAACCTGAGCCCCACGGCACGCTTTATCCTGGCGGTGACCCTGGCCCTGCTGGTGGGGATTACCTTCTCGCTGTTCTACTGCACGCGCACCGTGCCGCCGGCCACCCGCCCGGCCCCCCCCCCAGCCACCCAACCAAACATGGGGCATTAATACCATGGCCCTGGAATCGCGCTTTCCCACCCGCATCCATATTCTTGAGGCCGGCCGGCACACCATTGAACTGGTGGCGCCGGTGGATCCCGATGTGCTTTTGAGCGACCCGGTGGTCGAACAGCGCTACAAGGCGGATGATTATTTTCCGTATTGGCCGATCATCTGGCCCTCGGGCCTGATGCTGGCCACCAAGATCCTGGACGATGCGACCACACCGCCGGCACCACCGGACCCCGCCGCCACGGGCGCCCTGCGGCCGCGGGCCATCGAACTGGGCTGCGGGCTGGGCACCTGCGGCATAGCCGCGGCCCTGCGGGGCTGGCATGTCACGTTCACCGATTACGATGCCGAAGCGGTCACCTTCGCCGCGCATAACGCCGCCCGTAACGGGGTGCCGGCAGACGGCATCCGCGCCGTGCACATGGATTGGCGCGCCCCGCTGGCCGAAGAATTCCCCTGGGTCATTGCTTCCGACGTGCTCTACGAGCGCCGGTTGCATCCGCTGGTGCTCGAGGCGGTCAGCCAACTGCTGGCCCCCACCGGCACGGCCTGGATCAGCGATCCGCTGCGCACCAGCGCGGAGAATTTTCCCCTGGCGGCGGTGGAACGTGGCTTTCGGGTGACCACCGTGAACCTGGAAGGCAAAAACCCCACCGGGTCGATCATTCCGGGGACGCTCTACATTTTGACGTGGGCGTAGAACACCTTAATGGTGCAGACAACCCACGACCACCAGCATGGCGCCACCAGCCAGCAGAATCAGGCCGGCCACGGCCACGAGTTGCTTGGTTTCGTCGGACAGCCGGGCAAAAGGCCAATCCAATAGCTGGGCCATTAGCAGCAAACCGGCGCCGGGCAGCGGGCGCAGGCGTGTGGCCCAGGTGGGTCCCGGCGCAGGCGGTGCGCGAAATTCGGCCGTTGCCTCCGGTGCAACCGTGGGGGCCGCCCCAGACAGCCGAGCCGCAGGGACGGCGGGCGGTGCGGGGTTGGCGGCCGGTGCGGTAGCGGGGTCCGGGCCTGGCGCGGGTGGCCCCGGATCCATAACGACCGTCGCGGCTGGAGGCTCGACCACCGGTTGCGCGGCACCCGACGCGTCTGGCAGCGCGGCGTCCGTGGGAGCTGCGGCCGGTGGGGACACCGCATGCATGTCGGCTGCGAGTTCTTTGGCCGCGGCATCCTGGGCCGCAAGACTCGCATCGGCGGCGGCGCCGGGTTCAGGCTCAATGCCGGCATCCGCCGCAGCCTGCGCCACCAGCACCCCGGCATCCTCACTCAGGAGCGCATCGAGCTCCGCGCCGGTCGGTGGGATTTCTGACAGCGGCGCGGGATCCGGCGCGGGGGCGGTGGGGGCCGCAGCCTCTGGTGCGGACGCGGCGGCGCTGGGCTCCCGGGCTTCGCCCGCCAGTGCGGCCGTCATGGTTTCCGGCTCGGCCGCCAGACCCGCGGCCGGTGGCGGCGGCGCCGGAACGGCCGCGCCCGGGTCGGCCGGAACTTCTAATGAAGTGGGCGCAGGCAATGGCTCCGCAGGCACCACGGTGCTGTCCATGGCCGGCATTTCCGGTGCGGCGGCCAGCGGTGCGGCACGCGGCGGCGCCGCTTCCGCCACCGGTTCGGCCGCCAGGGGAACGGGACTGGCCTGATCGACTGGATCCGGAGGCAAAGCGTCCACCGGGGGCACTGCTGGCGTTCCGGACAGGGAAAGCGGCGGGTCCGCCACGGCCGTGGGGGATTCGAGCGGAGGTTCCAGCGCGGTTACTGGTGGCGCAGCGGAGTCCGGGGGCGCACTGAGACCCCCGCGCTCAAGATGCTCCAGCACCAGTTGGCCCAGCAGGGAATCCGCCGATTTGTCGACCGGTGGCAATAAATCATCGATCTGCGACATATCCCAGAGATCGGAATAATCATGCGGTGTCTTTCCCGGCGGTCGCGCGAAAAGCACTTATTCGCACTTGGCGCCGGGTCCCCTGGCAGACCGCCATGTGCGGCCCAGATTTTCCAAGGGAACGTACTGGTTTATTATCAGCCCCTGCGGATAATGACACGCTCCGGCGCGCCATCCCTGCCGTAGCTCCGGGCGGCAGCCCGGGGCTTGACCGCGTGCTAACCGTACGCCGTGGCATGGGTGGCATGGCTTGCGGACTAAAGGGCCAATTATGGATCGCTATCGTTTTTACGTGCCCGACCTGACACCCCATCCGCTGTTGCTGCCCGAGGATCAGGCGCATCATGCCCTGCGCGTGCTGCGCCTGACCGAAGGTACGCCGGTGGTGGTCTTCGATGGCCGCGGCGGATCGGCGCCGGGCACTTTGCTGGTGCGCGGGCGGCAGGTGCAACTGGCGCTCGCCGAACCGGTACAACAGGCCCTACCCCCGGCGCGCCCGTTGACGCTGGTCACCGCCGTACCCAAGGGCGACCGGGCCGATTGGCTTATCGAGCAAGCCAGCGGCCTGAATGTAACCACCCTGCAATGGCTCGATGCCCAGCGCTCCGTGGTGCGCCCGCGCGAATCGGGCGGCAAAATGGAAAAGTGGCAGCGCCTGGCCATCGAATCGGCCAAGCAGTGCGGGCGCACGCACCTGCTGGCCATCGAACCGCTGCGCCCCCTGGCGGAGGTGCTGGAGATATCGGCCGGCACAGCGCTGCGCCTGTGCCTCGATCCGCGCAGTACTCTAAGTGTATATGAGGCCCTGCCACCGACACCCGCCCCGGTGGTCGCTTTCGTGGGCCCGGAAGGCGGCTGGAGCCCGCAGGAGTTGGATCTGCTGGCCGGAGCGCCCAATCTCCAGCGCGTTCGCCTGACGCCTACCATCCTGCGCATCGAGACCGCGGCGGCCGCGATTGCGGCCATCGTGGCCTGCCGCGATTGAAAGATAGCCAACGGCCCGTCCCCGCGGCTAAAGGCGCTTCGCGGGGTCAAGAGATTCAATCGTTGGCCGGTTGGGGCGCAACGTCGAGGACGCGTGACGGGGGGCTGGTCCGGGCTCTTTCCTTGAGCAGGATAATGCGCCGGGCGATGTCTGCGGCGGGTTGCTCCCGGAACACCGCCGGTTGCCAGCCGCGCAGGGTGTTGGATTGCAGGACCACGCGCTCCGGATTGTCGGCGGTCGGCGCCGGTATGACCGCTTTTTCCTTCAAGCCTTCGACGTCCGCGATGGCGATCCACCAGTCGCCCTCGGGCGGCAGCTCCTTCATCACGAGGTTTTGTTGTTCGCGGCTCATCCGGTTCCAGACGGCGGCCTGGGAGAGCATGATTTCCTTCATCTTGAGTTCCAGGATCTGGCCCGCCTCGGTGTCGCCGAGTTTGTTGGCATCGTCCCGGGCGTTGCGCAGCAGCAGGATTTCGGTGCCCTGTTCCATGATCGACTTGCGGAGGACCGCTTTGAAACAGGCCTCGGTCTTGGTGATGTTTTCCGCCATGAGCGCCGTGACCAGGCGCTGGTCGGGGTCCAACTGGAGATTTCGCGGTTTGCCGACAACTTCATTGAGCGGCAGACCCTCCTTGCGGTAATTCCATTCATCGAACAAGCGCGACCAGGCCTTGGCGTCCATCGCCAGCGGTTGCTCCGTATGCACATCGAGCGTGGTGGGTAAGCCCAATTCCTTTTGGCCCCCGGGGCCATTGAGGATTTCCTTCGCGACCTCGACGACGATCCGTTCGGGGCCGTCCCACCCCTTAGCCTCAACTTCCGCACGGGATAGCGTGGCCAGTCGTTCCCGCGCTTTGGGCGACATGAGCAGCATCGAGTATAACGCGCCGCGAATGGCGTATTTACCGGCGAGAACATTCTGGTAGGCGACGATGTCGTGGGGATGATCGAGGGCATGCTGGAAGATGTAGCCCATGTTGCCCACGACCGCATCGAACGCCATCCAGGGTTCCAGCGGCACATCACCATAGAGTTCGTCGAATTTGGAGGCCGGCTCATCGACAAGTTCGGCCCCGTCGGCCGACCGCTGTATCTGGACCTTCTTGAGGAAATAGCCGAGCCGGACAAACAGGTTGTGCCGGAACAGATTGCCGCGGTCGAGATAACGTTCCTTGTCGCTGGCGTTCTGGATCAGTTGTTCGATGGTCTTCTGGATTCCGTCCCGGAGCGCTTCCCGGTTCGCCGCCTTTTTCTGAGGATTCGTTTCGGCAAAGATGGCATCGACGATGCCGCCGGCAGACTCCCCGGTCTTGAAGAATTTTGGCAGCGGATCGACCATGATGCTCATTTCATAGCCGGCGATTTCCTTGCCCGAGTAATTCTCAAAAAACTTCAGGAAATCGGTGCGGAGGTCGTGGCGCACGGATTCGGGCGTGTCTTCGCGGACGAGCAGGGTGAAATCAATATCGCTGTCCGTTTTCTTGTAGGCGCTGGAATCTTTTTTGCCGGCCGAACCAATGTAGAGATAATCGATCACGTAGTCCTTGTATTTGGAAAAATTGGGATCGTTGAAAAACTCCACCTGGGCCATGGCCAGCAGTTCGCGCCGCAGATTGTCCACCTTGATGTTCAGTTCATCGTTCTTCTTCATCTTGAGTTCCATGATGCCCTGTTTCCACTTGAGATGCGTGAAGAACTTCCGGATTTGTCCGAGCCGCAGTTCCGGGGTCAGTGCCATGCCAATGGTCGGGAAGTAGGCCTCATAAAGGTCCTGGAGCCGGTCCCTGGTCAGCGGCGCCAACGTGTCCTCGACCTTCTTGTTCGCCTCCGCGAGCGGTTCGGTCTGTTTTCCCGCCTCCGCTTCGCTGGAGCCCGCGAGTTGCTTGGGGTTGATTTTTTCCCGGGCGTCTTTGGCGGCGCGGGTCCAGGCGGCGTATTCATAGAAATCGGAGACCGATCGGCGGGCTTCCTGCCGCTGGTTCCACAAGGGAATGTCGACAATCTGGAAATCGAACTTCGCGTTGATCTCCTGCAACCAGCCGGCCACTTCGGTCAGCACCGAGTTGCCGCTCTTGAGCTTGGTCTGCCCGGTGGTGACCAACGCATTGGCCAGAAGATCGGCCCATTGGTCTTCGACGCCGAAATAGCCGTGGAGGATGCCTTTCTTGATGATGTCCTGCTGTACCACCTGGGTTCCGACGTTGACGCCCAGGCCGGCGGTGGCATTGGCCACGGCGGCCCAATCCTGTTCGACCACGGCAGCCTTGACAAAATCGGCGAAGGGGTTGAATTGCTTCCAGACAAACTCCGCAAAATCGGTGGGCGCCGCGGCGGCGGCGGGCACAGCGCGGACGTTGAGCGCTGCGCCAATGGATTGGCCGAGGAATTCAAACAGGGCGGCCTGCACACCCATGTTGCCGACTTGCGTGGCCACTTCCATGCCCGATTCGATGCTTTTCTGCCAGCCCAGGTCCTGGCGCAGGGCTTCAACTTTCTCCAGCGGCTGGATGTTCTGATTCCATTCCGCCGCCTGGTAGAAACACTCGAGCGCCCCGTCATAATCCCAGACCATCATCTTGTCGGCGCCCTGCAATTGGTAGATGTGCGCTTGTTTGTCCGTGGCCTGCTGCAACACCAGCGCGCGGTTGCGGGAAGCCATTTGCTGGAGGGCCAGCCGCGGGGCCGGATCGTAGACATTGGCCAGTTGGTATGCAATATTATCCAGCCGCCGCTGGGCCGCCAGGCGCGCGTAGGTCAGGGTCCACTGGAGAAAATCGGGGTTGTCGTCTTCAAGTTCCAGGTAGAGCGCATAGGATTTGGGCAGTTTGTGCTGCAGCAGGAAGGGGTCGTAGTTCACATTCTGCAAGGCGTGCCGGACGAGTTCCATTTGCGGCAACTGGTCCTTGCGCTTGCCCAGGTAGGCAATGGTTGAACTGAAATGATCGCCCCCCCAGCGGGTATCCTGGATGGCCACCCGCATCGAGCCGATCGGGTCGGTCAGCAGTTTCTTGTACGGGACGTCGCCTTTGGCGTCAGCGCCGACGCGGGCATTGAACGCCTTGGTCATATCCGCGGACACCAGGGCGGCGTGTTCCTGGGCAATCTGCAATTCCTGATCCAGCAACGCGGGGATGTCGGTTACATAACACGCCGCCAGCCGGCGGAGGCCGCCGCTGGTTTGTTCGTGGAACAGGCGATGCGTGCTCAGGTACCTGGTCCCTTCATCCGTGACCGACAGCAGGTCGGCGCTGCGGTCATCCGTGTAGCCGCCAATGCACTTGAGGGTGTTTAAGGCCAGTTCGGTCTTCTCGCGGCTCTCCTTGATCTGTTTGGTGACCTCGATCGAGACGGTGTCGAACAGGGAAGAGTCGATAATCCGTTGCGCCGCGAAATTGAAGAAGCGTTTGACACTGTCGATGCCGGCGCCCAGCAGCGAGGTGCCGCCCGAGAGCAGGTATTTCATGGAAAAGATCAGCGACTGGCCGGATTGTTTTTGGAAACTGTTCGCCAGTTCGATGTTCTTGTTTTGCTTTTGCACCGCCCAGACGCCCGCGAAATAGCTTTCCTGGTCGAGCATGGCGGCTTCCGTCTGGGCCTGGGAAAGCATGATGCCGACGGCGCCCATGGCGAGATAGACATCGCGCATTTTGCGCTGGAACGGCCGCAGTGCCGCGGTGGCGCCGCCGTTGGCAAACGTGCCACCACGGGCCAATTTGGCGCGCTGGTCGCCCAGCTGGTGTTGCGCCGCGGCCAGGCGCATGGAGTTGATGGTCTGGTACCCGTTCAACGTGTGGAGCAGGTTCTCACGGTGGATGTCGTAGATCAGCTTTTTCTGGCTGAACAGATCCCAGTAGTAGGTGTAATTGACGTCGCGGGTTTCATCGAGTGCCCGGGCCACGCGCTGATAGAGACAATCGGTGCGGCGCTGGAGGCTGGCCGTCAAGCGCAACAATTCCGCGTCGGTGAAACTTTCCAGCAGCGGGCTGACCGCCTTGAAATACTCGACCTCCAGTTTCCGGAGATCGGATTCCGCCGCGGCACGGCGTTTGAGGAGCAGGACGTTCTGCTCAAATTTCTTCTGCGATTCCGTGTCGCGCAGGTCTTTAACGAGACTTTCCAAGTCGTGTGATTTGAGTTGGTGCTGGTCTCGCAGGTCGGGCAGCCGGTTCAAGGCATCGAGCAACCGGCTGCGCCGGTCGCGCAGCAAGGTCAGTTGTTTCTGTTTCTGGTCGGGATCGGCGATACCCAGGGCGGTGTCTTCGCTGGTTTGCTTAATGATCCAGGCGCTGCCACCGGCCGGAACCACCAGTTCGAACGGTGCGCACAAGTCGCTCAACCGTTCCTTGATTTCAAAGGCTTTGGGCAGCGTGCCGTAGCTGCTCAGCGCGTTGTAAACCGTCAGGGTCCGAAAGCCGATCAGCGCGTCATTGTCAATCGCTACGGTCGCGAGCCATTGCTCGCAGGAGGACTCGGCATCCCGGCCGAAATAGGTCGCATTCTTGACGGTCACGCCGGTGCCCAGCGAGACGCGGCAGGCGGTTTCGGCATTGGTCGCAAGAAACATGATGCCCAGGGTGTCGCCCTGCATTGCCGCGCCCGGGGTGACGCTTTTCAACAGTATGTTCGGCGGTTGCGTGGGCGCCCCATAGTCCACCGGTTTGATGTCCTCGGGGATATCGTCGATGCTGACGCTCCGGTCCTCGCCGTAGAGACCGGTGGAGCGCGTCTTGGGATCCTCCTTGTTGCGCTGGCGCAGAAAGTCGATCAGGGCGTAGCTTTCCGTGAACGGTCCGCTGCCCCGGTCGTAGCTGTACCCGAACGTGCCGCCCATGCCGTCCGGGATGGTGAATGCCTTTTTGGCGGCGTCCGGTTCCGAACAAATTAACATCCACCGGTCGTCCTTGACCGGGCCGTCGTACGTGCCATGGCCGGTGGCGTGCAGCAGCCATTGTTTCCGGAACGTTTTGCGCGGAGTAATGTTCCGGTCAATCTCGCGCAGGGAGGCGATGTTGCCGCCGAGGTCGTATCCGAGGCCCCGCGGTCCTTCGACGACAAAGTCGCCGGCTTCGCCGCGTTCGATCCGCAGGTGGTACGGCATGCCCCGATATTTGGCGGTGATGGTTTCGCGTGGATCGGCCAGGGGACTGAACGAATAGCCGATCTCGGTGAGTTCCCCGACCAGTGCGCGTAACGCCTGCTTGCGGGAATGGAAGATCTCCTTGCTGCCGGTCGGCGGAGCGAGGAGCGTTTTCCTGGCCTGGTCCGCAGCGTTGCCGGCCCAGATCACATCCTTTTTGGCCAGGGGCAGGTTGAACTCATAGCGCGTGCCGCAGTGCAGCCACTTGTCTTCGACGGTGTAAATCACCCAATCTTCCAGGGCTTTATTTGGCTCGAGTTGTTGCATCGGCAGCGCCGCGTCACCGTAATCCTTGGGGTGGTCGGGAATTTTTTTGGCTTCCACCCGGGGCTGGACATCGCGCCCCACCGCACTGGTCACGGGGGGCCAGAGATCCACGGTGTCCACTTTGTATTTCTTCATCACCCGCGCCATGGTGTAGCTGTCGAGGAAGGGACCTTCGACCTCCTTGAGCGAGTAGGTGATCGTCCCGCCGATGCCATCGGCCAGGACGACGTAATATTCATGCCGCTCGTTCATGGCCGGTTTGGAAGTCGAACAGTTCCAGCAGTCCTCCTTGACCGGGCCGTCCACCGTGCCGTGGCCGGTGGTGTGGACGAGCCATTGGCGGCCAAACACGTAGCGCGGGGTAATGTTGTACTGGCGCAACGTGTCCCATTCCGCGTCGACATCGTACTCCAGGGCCTTGTAAAATTTCATGGTCTGGGCCATCAGGATGGTCGTTTCCTCGTCGAAACCCTTGGTCAGCCGGAGGCTGTATTGCTGGCCGCGGTACACCCCGGTGAGATAACGCGCCGGACCGCCGGCGAGGGGCGGGACGATGCGGAGCTGGACTTTTGTCAGGTGGTCGCAGAGTTCCTTAAGCGCCGCGGCGCGGGAGTCGAACCCCGGGGCGAGCAGGAATTTCTGTAACGGTTCCTCGGACGTGCCGCCGTTGATCTCGTCCTTCCGGGCCCATTTGGCTTCATATTCTGTCCGCGGGCCGACGCGGACCCAGCCGGCTTCGGTGGCGTAAACCACCCACTCCCCAACCTTCATGGCCGCGGGCACCGCAGTGGCGGTGGCGGCGGTGGCGGCGGTGGCGGCGGGGGTGGCGGGGGTGGCGGGGGTGTCCGCGGCGCTGGCGAGCCGTATGGCCCGAAGCGCGGTCAGGGCGAATAATGCGACCAGAAGAATGCGGCGCGCTATCATAGGAATCATTCTCCTTTGCTGATGTCGGCCAATAACCGCAGGACGGCCGGGCCATTCTTCGGCCAGAGAGCCGGCGGTGCAATTATGGTGGCACGCAGCAGCATACCGTGGTCGATCCACACCACGAGCAAGGACTCGCGCCGCTCCTCACCCGCGCCGGAGGCCCAGGCCAGTTGCCGCGCCGCAACGCCGTGGATGGTGCGGTCCGGAAGCGACTCGATCCGTTCGTAACGGGCGCCAAGCTTTTCCATTTCGCATTTGAGCGCATCCCCCACGGCCGCACCGGCACCCGCCGGTTGCCACTCGACCAACATGGACAAATTCGGATTGTCAGCGGCGGTCAGCGCCGCATAAGACCGGCCGGTGTCGGAAATGGTCCAGGATTCATCCGGATGGAGGCTCCACCCGCCGGTGGCAAGCGCAATGTTTTGGCGTTCGCCTTTAGGGACGGCAGGTTTTCCGTCACGGATAACCGTAACCACAGTGAGAGTCGCTGGTTTTGCCATTGCGCCACCGTTGTCGCCAGCCGCGGCGGGGCCGGCATCCGTGGCGGTTGCCCTGGGTGAATTCTGCCGCACGTCGAGCAGGGCGAAAACCTGGTCGCCGTACTGCGCCCACACCGCCGGAGTGGCCGTGGCCGTGGCCTGGACGAGGTTGTTTCCGGCAACCCAGCGTACCTGGAGCGATTCACGGCGTTCGTCGCCGATCTTATCCACCCACGCAAAATTCTCTGCGGGAAAGCCGGCCACCGTGGAATCCGGGAGGCGTTCGACATCGGAGTAACGGGTGGACAGCCATTCCTGCTGCCACCGGGCCCGTTCCTCGGGTGCCAGTTGCGTGGTCAGGCCCCATTCAAAAAGAACACCGAAATCGGGCACTTCCCGCGAAACGAACATCACCGCATTGCTGGTTTGATCTCCCATCTGCCAGGCGGAACAGACGCGGGCGATGAAGGCCCCGCCGGCGAGGATTTGCGCGGAGCCGGCGTCGAGCGCAGGAGCGCCCGAATTTCTCTTGGCGATGGCCGCGCTGACCGCTGCGGGGCGGCCGTACAGGGGCGGACGAAGAATCAACTTCTGGCGGGACGGCGCCGGGGTCGATGTGTTTCCGGGGGCCGTAGTTTTGGCCGGGCTGTTGCCTGCGGACGGGAAGGATTGGGCGGGGGTTGGCGCCGGGACGGACGGTTTCGCCGGTTTGTTCGCCACGGCAGCGGCCATGGGCTCGGGTGTGGCGGCGAAGATCGGTCCCGGTTGTTTGGCGCGGACGGCGGCGGCCATGTCATTGGGGACGACGGGGCGCATAACCGGGGCCGGTGGTGGCTGTAATTTCAGACGCAGCAGACGAACACTGTCGTTGGCCGGCGCGCCAGGGTATAGCCGCAGGTACTCATCGGCTTCACTGGCCGCCTTCGGGTCCTGGCCCAACTGGTGGAGGGCGAGGGCGAGCCCGCCGTGGGCGTTGGCGTAGGTGGGACTGAGGCGCACCGCCTCGGACAATTCGCGGACCCCTTGCTGGGCCTGCCCGGACCGCACCAATGCCGCGCCCAGATTGTTGTGGAATTGGGGTTCGCGCGGCAGCAACTGGACGGCCCGCTGAAAATGACGGATGCCCTCGGCATTATTCCCCGCCTGGAAATAGACGGAGCCGACTTCATTGTGGAGGCCGGCATCGTTGGGCGCGGTCTGGAGGGCCGCTTCAAACTGGCCGATAGCTTGCGTGAAATCTTTCTTTGCCAGCGCGATCCGGGCCAGGCCGGCCGTGGCATAATAATAGCGGGGATCCAACTTGAGGGCGTTCCCGAACTCGATGCGGGCTCCGTCCATCTGCCCGGTCAGGTACAGGGTGTTGGCGTAATTCACCCGGTAGAAGGGGCTGTTGGGGCCGAGGCTGGCGGCGCGCTGAAAGTATTGGAGGGCGGCGGGGTACTGCTGATGCTGGTAGTAGATCGTGCCCAGGGCGTTGTGATAATACGGTTCGTTGGGTGCCAGACGGATGGCTTGCAGATAGAGCTGGGCAGCGCCCTGCGGGTTGCGTTCAAGTTGGGCGATAGTGGCGAGCCGGGCGTAGCCCACGGCCAGTTGGGGATCCAGGCGGATGGCCTGCTGGTAGACGGCTTTGGCGCCCTGGTAATCGCCCCGTTGCACCAGGGCGTCACCTTGTTCAATGGCGACTTGGGAAGCTCCCGGGACGGCGCGGGCCGGGGGGGCGATGGACAAGGTGGCGAGAACAAATCCCCCCAGCAACGACAACCAGCGTAAACGTTTTGCCTTCACCATCCAGAACTCCACGCGTCGGTAATGACCCGGCATGAACTCCTGCCCCAATGGCCGCCCAGATTACGTGCGGGGCGGCGAAAATGCAATATTGATAACGGACTTATATAGATTTTGATTTTCGTGAAAGTGCCCGCGCCGCGGCCGGGCGCAGCCGGGGCGCAGGGCTTTACGCTTTGGCTACACGGTGTACTTCCCCGCTTCAATATCGGCAATCAGGTCTTCCACCAGTTTGATCGACGCAGGCGGAAACTTCCATTCCTCCTTGCGCACGGTGATCAGTTCGCGGAGTTGCGGCACCACCAGCAGTTCCATGGCATCGGCGCTGTTCATGGCCCGATCCATATAGGATTTTTCGTCGAAGGTGTCGAAGAAACTCTTGAGCCCGCGCTGGGCGTCGCCGCCGACCTGTTTAAAATCCTGCCCGTAAATGTGCAGCGAGAACGAGTAATCGGCATAGGAGCCCATACGCACCTTGCGGCCACTGCGCTCCTCAATCTGCTTGGCCAGCATCTGGAACAGGAATGTCAGGCCCACCACGTTGTCGGACCAGGCTTTGAACAAATCGCGCGAGCGCCAGGCGCTCGAAACATTGAGCACCAGGTTGCCCTGGGCATCTTCCGGGCAGCGCAACTGGATCTCGCGCAGACAGGGCACATCTTCCTTCAAGAACGGATCCAGGTTCGGCACCGAGGTGGTCGCCACCGCGCGGCGCGTGTAGGGCGTCTGGGCGACGCGCTCCACCGCCAAGGCCACCTGGTCGATGATCGAACCGTCCAGGTCCGGGTGGGCAAAGAGCCGCTGGTGATAGGTGTAGGGCCATTGGTGCGCGGACAGTTCGCCGCCGATAGCATCCTTGAGCGTCGCCATCGGCAGCACCAGGTGATCCTTGACACCCAGGATTTCGGCAATGTACGTGCCGATCTCGCAGAACGACACCGGGGGATACCGCGGCTCGGAAAACGGATCGGTCACTTCAATAAGCACGCGGGCATCGCGGCTGGGCGGGTCAATGTAGTTGCCGGCGGAGTCCTTGCGGTCATATTCCGTGCGGATGGCCAGGCCGTGCTCCCAGACCGCTTTCATGGCGCGGTAATGGGCTTGGGGAATCGATTCCCCGACGACATGCAACGTGGGAATCCGGCCGACCGCGGTCGCATCTGTACTCATAATAGAATCTCCTGTGACGGGATGAGCGGAAGATAACCCCGCGGCGGGGAAAAGTAAAAATTTCTACCGCAACCGCCCCAGCGCGTCGATCACGGGCAGCGCGTTGCCGTCCTTGTCAAAAAATGATTTGGTCGCAAAGTCATCGTGGCGCAGCGTGGGGGTGGATACGAATTCCGCGGCCCACCAGAAAATGCCGTGGCCGCGGTGATTCGGCACAGCTTTGACCAGGGCGCCCAGCGCCTGCATGAATTGCACCTGGCCCTCCTTGCTGGAGGGGAAACCGGCTACCGGTTTGGCGGGTTTGCCGTCCCATTCTTTGGTGTTCCAGGGGAAGGCCGTCTCGGCCACCACCACGGGCTTGCCGTAGCGGGCGGCGGCGTTGGTCATACAGGTGCGCAGATCTTCGATGTTGGGGTGCCAGAAGGGATAATAGCTCAAGCCGATCATATCGAACGGAACCTGCTGCTCGACCAGATGGTCGAAGAACCAGTGCGTGGCGCCCCAACTGCCGCCGGTGTCCAGGTGAATCATAATCTGCGGTCGGTGGGTGCCGGCGGCTTCCATGATGCCGCGGTGCGCCGCCTTGAGCAGCCGGGCCAGGTAAGACCACTGTTCGGCGGTATCAAACTTGCCGCCGACGCGGCCATCAGGCCAGAGCATACCGGGGGTGATCTCGTTGCCGATCTGCACGTAATCGGGCAGAGCGCCGGCCTTTGCAAACGCGGCAATCGTGTCGCGATTGTATTCATACATTCGCGTTTCAAGCTGGTCGAAAGAGAGGTTCTTCCACGTTTCGGGCTTGGCCTGCTTGCCGGGATCCGCCCAGGTATCCGAGTAATGGAAATCGAGCAGGAACAGCAGGCCCGCCTTCTTGACGCGCTGGGCCACGGGCAGCGTGTATTCCAGATTGTTGATGGCGTCGAACGGATTTTGCCGGGCCTGGGCCGCGCTGCTGGTAAACAGCCGCAGGCGCACGCAGTTGATGCTGTGATCTTTGAGGATTTGGAATGGATCGCGCGCCTGGCCGCCATCACGGTAGACCACGCCATGCGACTCGAAGAGTGCGACGTGAGAGAAATCGACGCCGGCGAGGAACGTCGGGGTCGCTGGTGCCGAATCCGCGGCGTACACCGCAGTGGCCAGAAACAGCAGCGCCACGCCAAGGCACTTGCGGAGAGAGAACGGATTGGTCATGGCGCGGTCCTTTGCTAACCTGTAGTAAGTGCCGGATATATTTAACCGCAGATGAACGCAGATAAACGCAGATTAGAAACAGGATCAGACAAAATCTCCATCTGAAGCCGATGGAAGATAAGTTGCTCTTTGTATTATCTGCGTTCATCCGCGTTCATCTGCGGTTCCTTCTTCAACGATGCAAAGGCGCTGGCCTCCAATCTTATGGCAGTTGCGCCATCTCGATCCCCGCAAACAGCACCGCAAACAGCCCATGGGTGTCATTGTCGTAAAACGGCCGTTGCACGTAGTATTCCACATCTTCGCTGCACATGGTACCGACGCAGATGCCGTGGACGGTGCCGTCGGGGTCGATCTGGGTTTCCAATGCCGCCCAGCCTTTGCGCACGATCGGGGCGTAGGTTTTGGCATCCAACCAGCCGTGGCGGACGCCGCGGGCCAGGGCCATGACGAAAATGGCGGTGCCGGATACTTCCTGGGGCGAATCGGGGCGGTCGAGCACGTTGCGCCAGAAGCCGGCGGCATCCTGGAATCGGGCCAGGGATGCGGCGTGCCGGCGGTAATGGGCCAGGATCGCGGCGTACTTGGGATGCGCCGGCGGCAGGTGCCCCAGCACTTCGCTCATGGCCCAGATGGCCCAGCCGTTGCACCGCGACCAGTGCGGCAATTTCACCGGGTTGCCGAAGTAACGGGCGTGCATGTAAAGCTCGGCCGGCTCGTCCCACACCTGGGTGTTGAACTCCAGCGTCTGGTGGGCGGCATCATCCCAGAATGCCTGGCGGGTGGCGGCATCACTGGCGTACAGCCCCGCCTGCACCAGGAACGGAATGCCCATGAACATGTCATCCACCCACGTGGTGTATTGCACCGGCGTGGTGCGCGTGTAGATGTTGTGCCCGGGCAGGCGCACCTGCTGACAGCGGGCGTAATGCAGGATTTGCTCCACGTACTGCACGTACAGATCGCGGTTGGCAAACGCCGCCTCCTGGCGCAGGCGATAGATGAACGGCAGCGCGGGGGCCAGCGTAAAATCGAGCAGCGGGGTATCAATAATAAAATGGTTGGCGCAGGTGACGGCGTTGAGCGTTTTAACCTGGTAGCGCACGAAGGGGGTGCCTTCGATGTGGTAATCGCAGAAGCGCTTGGCATAGGCATCGTATTTGGCTTCGCCGGAAACTTCGGCCAGTTGCTGCATGGCCCAGGCCACGCCGCCGTTGTGGTAGTTCCAGTTGTAGTTGGTACCCCACGGCAGCGGATCGATCAGGGCGCCGAGGATTTCGATCTTGGGAATCGTCCAGGTGATCGACTCGGTCAGGCCGGGATACATATGGCCGAAGCGGAACTCCTTTTCCGGCGGCAAGGGGTCGGCCGAGACGGCAAACGGGCCGATCACCAGCCAGTTGGTCAGCTCGGCGATACGGGGATCGACATCGGGCACGCCTTTAAGGCCGATGGCCGGCGCGCTGCCGGCCTCCATCACCACGGCACCTTTAAGACTGGGCGGCTGGAGGTAGACCCGCCACTGGTCGCCGCGCGTTTCGGACTTGATCAGCAGCGTGTTGGCGCCTTGACGCAGCGCCACCGTGAATTTGCTGGACATTTCCACGCTGCGTTCTTCGAAGACCAGCTTGATCGGCCGCGGGCCGCTCTTTTCATACACCACCTGGCCGTTAAGCCAGACGGTGCAGGCGTCGTTGTGCTCGATCTCGATGGCGGTATCCATGGCGGCCGGGGCGGTCAGGCGGGTGAAGGCATAGGCGATCGCCGGCCGGCCCAGGCCGAAGGTGCGGCCGAAATCGACAAACTGCATGCCGCCGGCGGTTTCGTTGCTGAAAGTCCCGTTGACCGGGGCCACCTCCAGCCGGTAGCGGAAGGGCGTATCGCGAATCAGCTTGTCGCCGATGGTTTTAACAACTTGCAATGGGTTGCTCATGATTGTTTTCCTCGCAGGAACTCCACACATTCTGCCACGGTCTGCGGGGTGGTTTCTTCCAACAAAATACTGATGCCCGGTTTGTGCCGGCGAACCAGGTCCAGCACCAAGTCATGATTCAACTGCCCGCGGCCAACGGGCCTAAATTGCAGCGTGCCGTTTTCGCAGACAAAATCCTTGGCGTGTACGGCCACAATGCGGTCACCCCAGAGATCGAACGACTCCTGCACGATGCGGTCCTGCGCAGGGCAGTTCTCAGCGGATAGCAGGTTGACCGGGTCGAAGACGACCTGCAAATTATTGGAAGCTACCGCATCGAGCATGCGACGCATCTTGGCCGGGGTGGAGACCACATGGCTGGTGACCGCCTCGATGCCGACCAGCACGCCGAACTTTTCGGCCTCGGCCACCAGTTCGGCAATACTGGCCAGCGACGTTTGGAAGGCGGCTTCGCCATGGTTATCCGGATGGGGCGAATAATCGGCGTTCACCGAGCCGGTTTCCAGCGCTACCAGGCCGCAGCCAAAATCGCGGGCAAAGCGCAGGTGTTCCTTGAACAGGCCCAGCAATGCCGCGCGGGTCGCGGGATCCGGATGGATCGGGTTGATGTAACATCCCAGCACGGCGATCTGCACGCCATGGCGGGCAAAGGCTTGGCCAATATCAAACGCCAGCCCGGGGTTAAGCACGCCGGGCTTAAGATCCAACCCGGCGATGGCTTTGCCTAGGGCCAATTGCGTACAAACCAGCCCCGCGGCCGCAATTTTGGCGGCCAGTTCTTGGGCCCCCAGGCGCCCACAATCATGGGCGCGCACACCCAGGCGCAATGGCATACTCACGGCTCGGCCTCCACAATCTCAACCAAGTCTTCCTTTTGATGTTCCGTGGTCGGGGACACATGGGTCAGGTAGAGCGCCACGCCCATGCCCGCTAGCGCCGCCAGCGCCACGCCCAGCGCCCCGATCAGGCCAATGGTGGCCTGGCCCTGGCCATCGGGTTTGGTCAGGAAGAATATCAGCACGCCCGCCAGCATGACGCACGAGGCAATGACGCGGTCGGTGATGCCCCGTTCCTTGAAAATCAGCCAGCCCAGCAGCACCGCCAGCACAATGCCCGCGCGCTTGATGCTGATCACCAGCGCGGCGACGGTAAACTGCATGGCCGTTAGCTGCAACACCAGCACGACCGCCTCAAACACGCCCGCCAGTATCATCCATACAGGTACGGCACGCCACACGGCACCCCAGCGTGCCGGAGCGGAAGTCTTCTGAGTGGTACTGCGCTGGCGATAGAGCGCCAAGGCGGCGAAGAACAGTCCGTGCATCACGCATTTACCCAGGGCCAGGGTGAACGAACGCGAGAGGCGCTGGGCAAAGACCGCATCCCCGCCGCTGCTGACGAACCATTTGTCCAGCACGTTGGTGAACGTAAGCAGCAGGGCCACGATGGTCATATAACGGCTGCCGCGCTCGCGGTAAATGGCTTTCAGCGGCTCGAAAAGGCCATGGGCAAACAGCGCCCGGTTAACCACCAGCGATCCGATCACCACCAGGCTTACGCCCACGACCATGCCATAGGAGATCGCCTCGTGCAGGAAGAACTTGCCCGCCGGCAGCAGGAACAGCGGGGTAAGCGCCATGAACGGCACGCACAGCGAAATCGGCGAGACCTGCAAGGCCCGCAGGTTTAGGACAATGGCGGTGCCTTCGAGCCCGGCGTTGAGCAGCAGGTAGAGCAGGAAGGCGGCCGCCGGCGACAGGTGCAGACCCGCGCCCAGGTCGGGCAAGGCCAGCGCGGTGCCGCTGCCCACCAGCGCCGCCACGGCGATGGCGTAGGCGACAAACGCCACGACCTTGCACCAGAAGCTGATCAGCGCGGCATCGTAGCCATGGTCGAGCACTTTCTTGCGGGAGACATCCGTAAAGACATTGCTGACGGAGGTGCCGACCGACAGAAACAGCCCCAGCGTGGGAACCATGGGATTACTCATGGTGCGATCCACCGGCAGAGGAAACTTGGTCTGGTCATATCCATTCGTCTCCGCCCTGGGGCTTGGCCCGCCGGGATGGCACCGTTGCCACGCCCCCGGCGCTAAGAAAAACACCCGTAAACACGGGCACAAATTGCAGCTACCAAAGAGCGCAACACTATACCAGATCATCCCCGATGGTCCACTTTCACGGGCCGACGGCTGGAGTGCAGGGCAGGGCAGGGTTTCCGGGGCGGCGGCCGGGTTGGCCCCCGGGGCCGACCGGGCCTGTAATGCCTGGCTGCAACGGCGTTGAGGCGGGCGGGGTCTGGCCGGCGCGCACCAGTACCAGTACCAGCAGGGCCGAGGACCACAACGACACGCCCAGGCAGCGCATGTATTCATTGCCGTTGCGCCCGAAGATCTTGGCGGCATCGGTGGTCAGCACACCAGCCAGGACCGCCAGGAGCAGGGCCCAACCGGCCAAGGCCGCCAACGGGCGGGGATAATCCTCGGCACTGGCGACCATGCCCACGGCAAACAGCGCCAGGATGGTACTGACATAATGCGTGACCCAGGTGCGCTCCGACGCCCAGAGCATGAAGACCCCGACGACAGCAATCTCCAGCAGGTAACGGCGGCAGCGCAGGGCAGGCAGGGGATGGCGCATCCACCAGATCCCCCCGGCGCCCAGGAGCAGAAGCACCGCGCGGATGATCAGCCGCACCCGGCCGGGCTCCAGGTCGAGCACATTGACGTAATATTGCAGGTCTTGTCCGCCGTAATGGGTTTCAAAGGCCGGCACATGGGAAAGAAAACGGGTCAGATAGCTGGGCAGCGACTGGCCCGACGCATAGACCACCGTGCCGTGCTGCACGTACGGCAGGATCATGATATGGAACCATTGGTCGAGCCAGCGGATATTCTGCGCCCAGCCGAAAGCCAGGGCCGGGACCACCAGCAGCCACAGGCCGATGCCCATGACGATACCCAGGCTGATTTTCCACTGGCGGCGCCAGAGCATGTACGCCAGGAATATCAGCGGCGTAACCTTGATGCAGATGGCCAGGGCGATCAGGACGCCGGCCAGCCAGGGGTCTACCGCCCGCCGCCCCTGGGCGAAATACAGGCCGGCAGCCAGGGGCAAAAGCATCAGCAGATTGGTTTGTCCTTCCTGCATGTCGCCGGTAACGGGCCACAACCAGGCTAAGGCAATCAGCAGCAGCGCCAGCGGGGTCAGATCGGCCCCGGCCCGGCGCACCAGCGCCCAGCAGAACCAGAATATCCCCCCCGCCAGCAGGCCCTTGCAACAGACCCAGACAAACTGCGCGGTGGCCGGCGGCAGGGCCGTCACGGGCCAGAGCACCAGCAGGGTAACCGGCGGCGTGGGGAATTTATCGTCCAGGTAATCCCGCCGCCCGTGGACGAATTCGGGCACCATGGTCGTCCAGCGCTCAAAATCATTGATCTGGGAGGTGCTGCCGGTGCGGGCTTTTTTGAGCGTGCGGGCGCGGGCCTGAAAAGCCGTGGCCAGCGTGAGCGCCGCGGCCACGATCAAGGTCACCAGGATGATGCGGCGCTGCCAGCCGGGCGCGCAGGTGCTCCAGGGGCGCCGCAATAGCGGATGGGACGGTGCGATCATGCCATGTTCCCGGTTCATTTTCTGGGCGTGATTGTACAGTTGGGATCAGGCCATGACTACGAGCCGGTGCCATAGGTGATCACCCCCTCACCCCCGCCGGCGTTTTGGGGCGGAAAATGCCCAGCGCGGCATGGCCGCAACCAAAAAGCATAAACACGAAGTCACGAGCCACGAAGGACCACGAAGAAAGACGACGAGAGGGAACCACAGATAAACACGGATGAACGCAGATATTAGGGAGGGGAATGAAGATGTTGGAAATTTGCGCCGGGCGTGAAAGAATTGATGGATTATGGCATAGGTGATCACCGGCGAGCATAGATGATCACCGCGCGAAGGGGTCTAAGGGACAAGGGGGGTTGCACCATAGATGATCACCCCCCACCTTTGTTTTTGAGGCAAAAATGCATTGGTGATCACCTGCTGCCATAGGTGATCACTGCGCGAAGGGGTTAAGGGGTCAAGGGGGGGCACCATAGATGATCACCTCCCGCCTTTGTTTTTGAGGCAAAAATGCATTGGGGATCACCCACCGTCATTGATGATCACCCTGCGCGCATAGGTGATCAGGCTTGCGGGAGGGGGTAGGCGGGGCCGCTGGCGGATTGGGAGAGCAGGTCGGAGAACCGGACGGAATACGCGCGACGCGGGGCCGGTGGTTCGGCGGGTGCAGGGCCGTTGGGGAGATGCCAGAACCAGGTGCCCAGGGGTCCAAAGCCGCGGCGGGTGGTCAGGATGCCCAGCGCCTCGCGGGCGCGGCGGAGGGTGATGCCGGTGAAGCCGAGTTTGCGGGCGTGGTCGGTGACGTCGTCGGCGGGGAGGGCGGCCTGGTTGAGTATTTCGGTGAGCCAGGCCATGGCCTGGCGGCGTTCGGTGGCGATTTCCGGATTCGGACGGCACAGGGCCAGGGCTTCTTCGGCGGTGAGGGGAAGCGGGTCGGCTTCCCACAGCAGGTGGTTGTCCTGGATGCGGAAGGCCAGGGCGGAAGGGTCGGCACCGAGGTTGGACTTGGCGGCACACCAGAGGCGGCGGGCGCGGTCGCCGGGATCGGCGGTGACGAACCAGACCGAACGGGCGGTGGCGGCGAAGGCGAGCGAATCCATGGCGCGGCAGATGGCCCGCTGGGCGCCGGACTTGCGCAGGTGGGTGATGGCGAGGATAGCGACATTGTATTCGGTGGCCAGCTGGGCCAGGGGCATGAGGGCGTGGCGGACGGCCTCGTTGGAGGCGGCGTTGGTGTTGCCAAGGTAGGCGGAGATCGGATCGATGATGAGCAGGCGGCAGTGGTCCTGGCCGAGGATTGCCAGGCGGATGACGTCGAGGTTGTCGGGATCACAGAGCGCGAAGGGGGAGAAGGCCTGGATCTTGCCGGTGGGGTGGGGAAGCTTGATGCGGGAGAGGTCGGCCCCGGCGGCTTCGAGGCGCGGGCGGATGGTGTCGGCGGGATCGTCTTCGGCGGAAAGAAGGATGGTGGAGGCGAGCAATGCTGAGATCGGACCAGCGGGTGATCGGGTCATCGAGCCATTGGGGGAAGGGGGAATTGTTGAATTGCTGAATTGTTGCGTTGTTGATTGAGAGGGGATCGGGGCATTGGAGGAATGCGAGGAACGTCCAACGTTCAACGTTGAACGTTCAACGTCCAGAGATGGGGGAACGGGGGCGTCGGGGAAAGGGAGGCCGCGGGAGAGGCGGGCGGCGAGGTCGAGGGCGAACATGGATTTGCCCAGGCCCGGGTCGCCGGCGAGGAGGGTGATTTTGCCCAGGGGGATGCGGTTGGGCCAGAGCCAGTCGAGGGGACGTTCGGCGACGGCGAGGAGGGATTCGGGGTCGATGGTGGGGGTGGTGGTCATGGACGGGTTCCTTTCTTCTCAAGACTGCTACAGGGAGGAATGATAACCGAACATAGACCGAACTGCAAGGACGGAAGGCAGAAGTCAGAAGGCAGGAGGCAGAAGACAATGTCCCGCATGGCCAGGGGATCTGCCATTGTTAGCGTCCCACCGGTCCCAGCGGTAATCGTCTTTTCCATCGCCCTACCCGTCGCTGCTAGAGTATGGCCGTCTGGGGAATTTCCCGGTAAACTCTTTGCGTCAAGAAAGCTTTAACAAGTGATGGTCACATGTGGCATTCGATCCTCTTGGCGATAGCGAGCATCCTCACATGCGCTCTGGCGCTCGCGAAGGCTGGCGACGCATTACTGCGGGATTCAGAGAAGAAACGTATACTTGAACTGCTCGAAACTGGTTGGTTTAGGACCGCGGAACTGAAGCCGATTGAGTTTATTCGGCGCCCCTTACGCAACTTACGCGAACTCTTCGACCATGTGCTGGGTAGCCCGGACACCTTCTCTCTCCGCTCCTTTTGCCGGATATCAGTTATAAGCGCGGCGCTCCTTGTAACTGCCCTCGCCGTGTCGGACATTTTCTCTAACACCCCAATGGGCGGAGTACTGCCGTGGGATTTCTACGACGTTAATATCGCAGTAGCCAAACAGCAGGCAGCGCAAGCCACCACGAACCGCGCAGCAAACACCCCCGGATCTGACTACGTTAGAGAAAGCGCCTCAGAGTTTCTGGCTTACGACAGCGCTCTGACGAAATCGATGTATTGCACACTGTTCATCGTGGTAGCCCTGCTCCTAAACTCAATCTCCAATTTCTTTGCGGTTATTATTCTGCGCCAACTTCTCCGTGAACTCGAGCAGGCAAGCGGATTCATGACTTTCATGGCCGCGTTTGTGTTCGACCTATTTGCGGCGTTGACAATTGCGATCGTTTCCACAACAGCCTTGGTAGTGCTCACGATGCCAGCGATGTGGAAACAGTGTTTTATGTTACTAGGCGCTGTCACACAGGTCGAATCCGCGCTGATGGCTATAACCGCTGGCGGGATAGTCGCCACCCTACTGTTCATGCTCACCATGTGGCTTGGGGGCACCGCGATCAAAATCGGAATTGTCATTATGATCCTGCCGACGTTGCTGTGCGGACTCGCCTTGGGTTGGGCAGCGTTTGCGCATCCGTGGAAAAGGGTGATACATACGGCACTGACATCCCTGCTCCTCCGGGCCGCAGAATCTGGTAAGGGACTATTCCTATTCGTTGCGGCCGTCTTAGCGATGGCCTCAGTAGCGGTTGTATGGCTGGCACACGTACTCTGAGCACTTGCCAGATGGCAATTTGTCAGCGACGCCGCCTAAAGGCCAAGACCGTCCAATGGTCGTTTTGAAAAAGTGAGCCTCCCTGCCATCATGGAGATGTTGTAAGTCCCGTGTAGCAGGGAGGCTACGATGTTTTCTATCGGCAAGGAAGCCGT
>Ga0316217_10002319_pt1 | contig 23136 bp, 19 predicted proteins | sample 1anoAmetaG_FD_203633 | JGI IMG/M metagenome (GOLD analysis project Ga0316217, IMG submission 203633) | Freshwater microbial communities from Trout Bog Lake, Wisconsin, USA - 1anoA | ecosystem: Environmental > Aquatic > Freshwater > Lake > Hypolimnion/Profundal zone | place: USA: Wisconsin...
GGAGCGATAAAGGGCAGCCTCTCCTTGAGAGCAAAAATTTACTCACGGCTCAAATCCCACATTTTCAACCGCCCAGATCATCAACATGCCTGCACTCGGACGCATTCACGAATGATGCAGGCTAGCGCGCTCCGTCTGGGAAAGAAGAGCTAGCAAAATCCTGCCTCTGATCTAGCTCTTCAGCGCCACCCGGATATGCAGTTCCTTCAACTGGTGATCGCTCACCGTAGTCGGCGCGTCGGCCATCAAGTCAATCGCCTTGGCTGTCTTGGGGAAGGCGATCACCTCGCGCAGACTCGACGACCCGGCCAGCAGCATCACGATGCGGTCCAACCCCAGCGCAATGCCGCCGTGGGGCGGGGTGCCGTACTCCAGCGCGTCCAGGAAGAAGCCGAAGCGCTGGTGGGCCTCCTCGTCGCTAATGCCCAGCGACTGGAAGATCTGCTGCTGCACGTCTTTGCGGTGGATACGAATCGAGCCCGAGCCCAGTTCCAGGCCATTCATCGCCAGGTCGTAGCAGTTGGCGCGCACACTGGCCGGATCGGTGAGCAGGTTGGCCATATCCGCCTCGTGGGGCGAGGTGAACGGATGGTGCGCCGGCATCCATTTCGCTGCCGCCAAATCGTACTCGAACATGGGGAAATCGACGATCCAAATGGGATTGAAGGCCGCCGAGCCGTCCAGCGTCTTGCCGCTCTTGGGATCGGCATCGCGCACCGCCGCCTCGGTCACGCCAAAGGCCCCGTGCTTGTCGGCGTACTTCTTGGCCAGCTCGGTGCGGAAGTTGCCCGCCGCCGAGTAGACGTTGATCTCGCGCTCGCTCAGCCGCCCCTCGAACTTGGTGTCGCTGGCCTTGATGTGGTGCGCCGGGTCGCCGGCCACAACGATGACAAAGTCGCCCTCTTCCGCGCCCACCAGCTCGCGCACCTTCACGGCGGCCTCGGGGAATCCCTTGGCCAGCCGTTTGAAGTCGTCGATGAACTTCGCGCCCTTTTTCAAATCGAAGTTCGGGTGGTTGTCCTCGCGTTCCTTGCGGCTCAGCTCGCCCACCTTGGGAATGCGGAAGGCCACCACCGGCAGCGCCGGATCGATTTGCAGCGTGGCCAGGTTCTCGTCCGTAAAGGCCGGGCGCACGTCGGTCAACCCAGGCAGGCGCAGGTCCGGCTTGTCACTGCCGAACTGCCGCATGGAATCGTCGTACGTAATGCGCGGGAAGGGTGTCTTCAGCGTGACCCCGGCCGCGGCAAAGCCCGCCGACAAGAATTGCTCGACCACGCCGAAGACCGTCTCCTGGCGGGGGAAACTCATCTCCAGATCGATCTGCGTGAACTCAAGCTGGCGATCGGCGCGCAAGTCCTCGTCGCGGAAGCAGCGAGCCACCTGGAAATAGCGGTCGAAGCCAGAGATCATGAGGATCTGCTTGAAGATTTGGGGCGACTGCGGCAAGGCGTAGAACTCGCCCGGATGGACTCGACTCGGAACGAGGAAATCGCGTGCGCCCTCGGGGGTGCTCTTGGTCAGGATGGGCGTCTCGATCTCCAGAAAGCCCTGCTGGCTCAGGTTGTCGCGGATGGCCAGGGTGATCTGGTGGCGCAGCCAGAAGTTGCGCTGCATCTCCGGGCGGCGCAGGTCCACGTAGCGGTACTTGAGGCGCACTTCCTCGTTCTGGATGGCTTCTTCGCTGGGCGAGAACGGCGCCAAGCGCGTGTCGTTCAGGACGAGCAATTCGGTCGCCTCGATCTCGATCTCGCCGGTCGGCATCTTCGGATTGATGGCGTCGGCATCGCGCAGGCGCACCTTGCCCACCGCGGCCACCACGTACTCCGGCCGCACCTGTTCGCCCTTCAAGTGCCCATCGGGCGTCAGTTCCTTGTCCAGCACGATCTGGGCAATGCCCGAGCGATCCCGCAGGTCGAGGAAGATCAGGTTGCCGTGGTCGCGGCGGCGGTTCACCCAGCCCATGAGAACGACCTGTTGCCCGGCGTGGGCGGCGCGTAGATCGCCGCAAAGATGTGTCCGTTCGAGACTGCCTAGAAAATCGAGTGCCATGATTCTTCTATTGTAATGGGCCGAATTTGCGGATTGCCCGGTTATCGATCCGGTCCATGCGAGATGCAATCGCCCGCCCTTCACTTCCCGCGTTCCAGATTGCGCTATCATGGCTGCCAAGGAGAGCGCCATGGCCGCTGCAACCAATTCTGTCCTCCTGGCGGAATATCTGCGCAGCTCCTATTCACCGGATGCCGAGTTCATCGACGGGCAAATTGTGGAGAGGGAACCGGGCCTGGACGAGCATTCTGCTTGGCAGTCGGCGCTCTGTTCCTGGTTTCACCAGCAGGCCGCGCGCGCTGGCATCCGGGTTCGTCCATCGCTGCGGGTGCAGGTCGCTCCCAACTGCTATCTGGTGCCCGACGTGACCCTCTTGGACCGCAGTCTTCCCGCTGAGCCCATTGCCACGCATCCGCCGGTTGCCGTGATCGAAGTTCTCTCGCCCGCCGATCAGGTGGCGCGCGTCATGAAGAAGGGCGAACGCTACGAGAAGATGGGAATTCGCACGATTCTGATCGTCGATCCCGAGGGACCGGCTTTTCGCTATCGTGAGGGCAAGCTCGAGCTGCTGGCCGAGCGGGCGTTTGCGCTGGAAGGCAGTCAAGCCCGCTTCGATTTCGATGAGATCGCCAAGCTGGTGGATTGAGACTCGATTTCCCGGGAATCACAACGAGGGACTGAGGTCACCTTCGGTTAGGTCACCGAGATCGTAGCCAGCGGCCAATTACGGTTGGTCCAACATCTATAATCCCAGCATGAGGGACTTGTCAGGTCAAAACGACAGGAATTGCGTACAAAGCGATATTGCGGTGTATGAGCAACTCGATCCTTTGTGCTGGCGGGATCATGTGGTTGGGATACTAAGTGCAAGCTCTGGCATTGGGGCACAACTGGTGAAGACCACTTACGCTGAGCCGTACTATGGAAGGACTGCACATGCTTGGGGTTACTCTTTTTGTTTTGAGTATCAGCCATCGGCAGTTATTCACACTCGGGGGTTCATCATGCTCTCTCGAACTCATGTGGCCAAATCGGAGCAAGAGGCGAGAAGAAACCAACCCAGTCTCCTGCAATTGCTTCATGAGTTAGGGAATCAGGTCTCAAGTTTCCCCAGGGAGAGATTCGGAATCTACCATCCAGAATTGGATGCTCCGGGCTACTTCGGAACTCTTGAATGCTGCACTGAGAGGCGCAGCAAGTTCTGGTTCATGATTTCGGAGGCGGGCAAGATGAAGCCGTATGTGGGCTTCAGAGATTACTTTCAGAGGATGATTCTTTAGAAAACTCCTTGAGCGGGCGGGTGGCCACGGTCTCGCAAGAGACCGTGGAATATATGACTTGTGACCCGAAGTGCGGCTCTACGCCCGGTCCAACTCCGCGAAAAGTTCTTTCAAATCGACGCGGATCGGTGTCTCAGGCACAGTGAGTTCGCCGCTTTCGACCGGGTGCAACCCAAAGCGGTCGGCGGTCATGGCCGAGCGCGTGGCCGGATCGATGATCCAAATGTTTTCCACGCCAAAGGCTACGTAGTCGTCGATCTTGACGCGAAAGCGGCTCAGCCGGTCTTCGGGCGAGAGAATCTCGATGGCGATCAGCGGCGGATGGGTCAGAATCTGTTCGCGCGGCGCGTCGGCTCGCAGCACCAGCACATCCGGGCAGCGGTAGCGGGTGAGCTTGACCTGTGTGCGCACATCGGTGACGACTCGAACCTTCCATGCGTCCCGGTTACTCATGAACAGGAAGGACAGAATGGATTGCAACGCACCATGGTCGTACTCGCCCACGTTCCGATCCTCCAGGCAACCATCCACGTAATCGCACTCCGGCTCGTAGACGGTGTGGAGGTACTCCTCCACCGTGACCAGAGCCGGACCGGTTTCGTGTACGGGTAACGTAGCCATGCGATCAGTATGCCTCCGAATCGGCAGCTTGCCAAGCGTTCTATCCGGTCACGGCTGGGCCAGAAACTCCGCCAGTCTGGCCCGCGCCACCTTGGTCTGTTCTCCGGTGGCGAAGGTCTTCACCGTCAAAATGCCGCTGGCGACCTCGTCTTCGCCCAGAATCACGATGCGCCGGGCCGTCTTGTCCGCGGCATCGAAGGACTTTTTCAGCCGGAAGCTTCCGTCGCCCAGCTCGACCCGCAGTCCGCCGCGCCGCAACTCGCGGGCCAGGGCCAGCGCGGCAGCGTTCACCGCCTCGCCCAGCGGCGCAATATACGCGTGCGCCACCTGCGGTGGGGCCGACTCTAGTGCCTGCAAGGTAAGAACGAGCCGGTCCTCGCCCATGGCGAAGCCGATGCCCGGCGCCTTGGGTCCGCCGATCATCTCGCTCAGCCCGTCGTAGCGCCCGCCGCCCAAAAGCGCATTCTGCGCGCCCAGTCCGCCGTGCGTGAACTCGAAGGTGGTCCGCGTGTAGTAGTCCAGGCCCCTCACCAGCCGGGGATTGAGCGTATACGGCACGCCCGCCGCGTCCAGCGCCGCCGTCACCGCGGCAAAATGCTTCTTCGACTCTTCGTCCAGCGAGTCGGCAATCACCGGCAGCGTGTCGATCAGCGGCTGATCGGCGGGAACCTTGCAGTCCAGAACGCGCAGCGGATTGGTCTCGGCCCGGCGCTGGCAATCCGCGCACATCTGCGGCGCCAGAGGAACCAGCGCGGCGCGGAGAGTTTCGTTATAGCGCTGGCGGTCCGCGGAGGAGCCGACGGAGTTCAGGTGCAGCGTCCAGCCGCCGATGCCCAGCTCATCGAGCAGCGTGGCCAGCATTTCCAACACTTCCGCATCTCTCAAAGGGCTCTCGCTACCTGCGGAAGGCGGCCCGATCACCTCCGCGCCGATCTGCGAAAACTGCCGGTAGCGGCCCTTCTGCGGGCGCTCGCGGCGGAACTGCGGCCCGATGTAGTAGAGCTTCTGCAACTGGCCGCTCTCGCCCAGCCCGTGCTCGATGTAGGCGCGCACCACCCCGGCGGTGTTCTCCGGGCGCAGGGTCAGCGACTGCGTCTTCTCGGACTGCGCGCGGGCGCGGTCCTCCCAGGTGTACATCTCTTTCGAGACGATGTCGGTCTCCTCGCCCACCCCGCGGGCAAAGAGCTGGGTGTCCTCGAAGACCGGGGTGCGAATCTCGCCGAAGTTGTAGCGGGCAAAGACGGAGCGGGCGGTCGCTTCGATGCGGTTCCAAAGCGCCGTCTCCGGCGGCAACAGGTCGCGGGTGCCGCGAACGGCTTTCAGTGTGCTCATAGCTCTTCCAGTCTAAATGTTTGGCGCAAATCCGCTGGCATGGTGTACAAACTGCTCGTACAATCGTTTTGCATACACTCCGGTTGCTCTCGATCTGGGGCATTCGAAGTGCCGAGGAGCTTTGCCATGATGTTTCATGTCGTTCTACATCCCGAGGAAGACGGCTGGATCGTTGCCGAATGCCCTGCGCTGCCGGGCTGCGTGAGCCAAGGGAAGGACGAAAAGGAAGCGCTGGCAAATATTCGTGAGGCAATCGGAGGCTGGCTTTGGGCTGAAGACCAGAAGGCTGCTGACGCCCTCCCTGCTGGGCAAATGCCTGTACTTGTCACGGTCTAGCTCTCGTTTTCGCCTATTTTCTAGAGTTCTACCCCGGTTTTCCACGTTATCCACGGATTTGCACCAAATATGGTGCTTTCATTTTATCTAACATAGATTTAGCGAGGTTCAGCCGTGGGCAGGCTTAGCAACATCTCCGGCAAGGATGCGGTGAAGGCCTTTGAGAAGGCCGGGTGGCTGCCGCGTGGCCAAACTGGAAGCCATCTGGTGATGACCAAAGCTGGCATCCGAGCAAATCTCACGATCCCACTCCACTCCGAATTGTCCGCCGGCACATTGCGCGCCCTGATCCGCATTTCCGGCCTAACGGTGGAGGCGTTTCTCGACCTTCTCTAAACGGATAGCTTTTAACCGAGCTTCTCCCGCAGGATCTCAACCAAGCTGCGCTTCTCAAGTTCTTCCGGGGAGACGGCCAACTCGCCCGTCTGAAGAGCCTTCAGTAGCACGGACTCAACCTGCGCTCCATGCCTCAGCACTCCTTTGTGCACTCTGCCTTCTTGCGCCCCAAGCATGAACTCTGCCGCCAACTCCTTGCGGTGCTCATAGAGCCATTCAGCCTCGGCGGTCTCGTTTTCAAATCTCGGAATCTTCATCTCTTCCATGCCTCGCCTCGGCTTACGCCCGGCGCTTGATGGCTTCCAACAGCGCCCCGTCGATGCGCGTCTGCCAGCCCGGCCCGGCGGCTTTGAAGTGCTCGATCACCTCCGGCGCGGAGCATCGTACGCTACTTTCGATCCTGCCCCTCCACCTTGAACGTCTGCGGCTCCAGCACCACCTTCAGGTCGGGGTTGTAGTAGTCGGAGAGCGTGCTCGGCGCGGCTTTGGCCTTGATCCCGTAACGCGGCGTGAAGCGGAAGCCGAAGTGCGAGCCCTCCGCCCTGTCCGACCACAAATAAAAGACGATCCGGTCCGGCTGCAATTCGTAGCGGCTGACGGTCCAGTTATCCAGCAGCTTGGCCAGCGAGGCGCGATCCACATCCGCTCCCGGCGGCAGGCCCACCTCGGCCAGCAGCATCCCACGGCCGCCGGACCCAAACCTGCGCAGGTCCACTTTGCACTCGATGGGCTGGCCCGCCTTGGCCTCGGCCGCGCCGCACGTGTAGGCAAAGTCCAGGCCGGACTCCTTGCCGGTCTGCGTACCGGGCTGCGCCGGCGTCGCGCTCTGCGGCCAGGGTACGTAGAAGCTCACCGCGGCCTCGGCGCTGGCCAGGGCCGTCTCGTTGGCGTTGGCGAAGACCAGCTCGTTGTGCCCCGGCTTGAGCAGGGCCGTCAGATCTACCGAGCGCGGCGCTTCCAGCAGCTTGGGATCGGCTTGCAAGGCCTCGGCCTCTTTGCCCGCCAAGGGTGTTCCGTTCACCGCCAGTTGGAACGCCGGCGAACTGGCGGCAGCCTTCATCTGCTCGATGGCCATGGGCAGCAGGGCGTGCAGCACGCGCACGGTGGCCTGGCCGCTATACCAGATGCCGTAGCGGTCCTGGCTGCGCAGCAGGTAGAAGAGCGCGTCGTTCGCCAGAGCCGGGTCGCCGGCTGCGGTGTCGCTGTGCCGAAGCGCGTCCAGCACCAGCGCGGTGGTCTCCACGTCGCCCGCATGACCCCAGCCGTAGAAGGGCGAATCGCCATTCCGGCTCCAGTGCGCACCGTCGCGATCGTGTACCGCGGTCTCGGCCAGCTCGGCGCGCAGACCGGCGGCGGGCTCTCCGGCCATGCGCAGCCGCAAGGCGTTGGCGTAGGGATCGTGCACCCCCGCTACCGAGGTTGCGGCCCAGGCGGCTGCCCGCGTCACGGCCGTGCGTACGCGCTCGCGAAGCTCCTGCGGCGTGCCTTTGCCCGCATCGCCCCCGGCCAGCGCCTGCTTGAGCACCGAGGCGATATAGAGATTCAGGTCGGCCGAGGTGTCCCCGTAGTGCGGCTTCCAGCTTCCGTCCGGCTGCTGGTTGGCGGCCAGCCAGTCGAGGGCGTTCGCGATACGGCTGCGGTCCACCTGCACGTAGGGCTCGGCCTCGGTGAGGAACTCGATGCCATAGGCGGTCAGCGCCGGGTCGGGGCTCTCATCGGCCCGGCCCCAGTAAGTCAGACCGCCGCCTGCGGCAAAGTAGCCTTGCAGCCGGTCGTAGCCCAGTTGCAGGTAGGTCTGCGCCTCGGCCTCAAAAGGCGAGGTGCTCTTTGCAGCCCTCAGCAGTTCCAGGAAGAGCAGGCTGGGGTAAGTGGAGGAGACGGTCTGCTCGCCGCACCCGTAGGGCCGCTCCAGCACCGCCTTCATCGAATGCAGAATGTGCGCGCCCAGGTTGGGGTAGAGCAGCAGATCCGCGTGCACCGAGCCGGGGATGGCGTCGGCGGGCAACTCCACCGCCAGTGTTGTCGCGCCGCCCCGCAGCAGCCCCGAAGCCGTAACCGAGCGCGGCTCCCCGTCGGGATGGACGCGCACCGTCTTCTCGACCGCGTCTCCGGTGCGCGCATTGGCCGCGGCGATGCGCAGCGGGCCGGCCTCCGCGGCCGTTGTCGCCCGGAATCCGAAGAGGACCCCCGTTGTGCCATTCGCAGCCACAGTGGCCTCGACCTTCGCAGGCGTTCGCAGCGAGAACCAGTCGGCGGGCTGCACGGTCACCGGCAACGAGATGCTGCGGGCCGTGTAATTGCGCAGATTCACCGGCAGCGCGATCTCGTCGCCCACCGTCAGCACCTGCGGCGCGTCCAGATCCACAAAGAACGGCTGGAAGGTCTTGAAGGTGCGGTCCAGCACGCCGACGCGGCCGTCCACGGTCGAGGCCAGGGCGTGCAGCTTCCAGGTCGTCAGGCTGTCGGGCAGTTGGAAGTGCAGCTTGGCGTTGCCGCCGGCGCTGGTTTCGAGCGAGGGCATCCAGTATGCCGTCTCCTCGAAGACATGGCGCAGGCGTGGCGTGAAGGTGGGCTCGGAGATGGTGGCCTTCCCGTTCGGGCCGGTGACCACCTTGCGGCCCGTTCCGTCTGGCGGAGGAGGCGGCGGTGGCGGCATTGGAACCCCAACCAGTCCAGCAGACAATGTCTGAAGCGACTGTACGTCTACTGTCACCTCCACAGTCTGCGTGGCTGCGCCGACGCTCAACTCGACATCGATCGAGGTCAGCGCCATGGCCGAAACATGCACCTCGACCAGCGAATAGCTCAGGAAGCCCTTGGCCATCACTTGCACGCGATAGAACCCAGGCGTCAGGTCGGGAATCAGGTAAGTTCCATCCTCCCTGGTGGTGGCGCTGGCCACCGGCTCGTCCGCGGCAGTCTTCACCTTCACCACGGCGTTGGGGATCACCGCGCCGGTCTGGTCGGTCACGGTTCCGCCGATGGCCCCGGTATTCCCCTTGAAGATTCCCTGTTCGACCGTCTGGGGCTTCAGGTCGCTGCCGCTCTGCTCCGTGACGGCGTGCAGAAATTGCGAGACCAGCTCGCACTCAGCGGCTGCACCGCCCGCCGCCGGCTCGGCCGCGCGCAGTACCTGGAGGGCGCGCAACCGATGCGTCACCGGCCTGCTCTTCGACTCCAGCGAGCCGCCCGCCTTGATCTTCTCCACGCGGGTATAGACCTCGACCATCTTTGCGCGCAGTTGGAACGGCTGGCCCAGCGGGTCGCGCAGCGCGTCAAAGTCGATTCCGGCGGCGGCGAATGCCTGGCGGGCCTCGGCCTCGGTCTCGGGAAACGGCTTGCCCGCGGTCCAAGCGCCGAGCGCGGCTTCCATGCGGGATTCGGTGCCTGAGAAATAGTCGATGAATGGGCTGGTCCAGACTGCGTCCCCGGTCTGCCGGGAGACCTGGACCGAGTAGAACCGCCGCCGTACTTGGATCGTGTAGGTGTAGGGCTTGCCCTGCGGATCGTGGATCGCGTCGAGGTCCAGCCCGCCCTCCAGCGTGAGCGCCTTCAAGGCCTCCGCGGTTCCCGGCAGCGGCCGCCCGGCGGCAATCGCATCTTCCAGCAGCTTGGTCAGCCGCTCGCCCTGGAGCGCGAAGACGTTGCGCCGGGCGATTTCGATCGTGAAATCGTCCCCCGTGCCGAAGCGCTTGTCCGGCCCCGCGCTGACCAGGCTGAGCACTTCGTCGTTGTATTCGATCGTTGTCTGCGCCTTGTAAGCGGTGTTCCATGGGTCGAGCAGCAGCGCTTCGTCCAGCTTGGCCGCCTGGGCAATGCTTTTCACCGCGTCGATCTCCGCCGGCAGATGTTCCGGCCGCGTGGCCAGCACGGCCTCCCCGATCGGCTTGAGGGCTTTCTCCATGGCCGTTTCGTACTCGTTCCGCGCCGTGCTGTCGTAGTTGGCGTCGATCTGAATCCCCGCGCCTTGCCCGTTGGCCAGAAGCTTTTCGGCAGCCAGGTCGAGATCGTCCGGGATGGGCTTGGACGTGTCGATGCGGTCGAGGGCCTCACGCGTCACGCCGCCTACATTGCCGCCCTCCTGCCACCAGTTCCAGCCGAACCAGTGCTGGTTGGCCTCTTCTTCGGTAGCGGCGCGCTGCTCCACGGCGGTGTCGATCGCCGCCACGCCCAGAGCGCTGGCTGCGGCCGCGCCGTCGGCCTGGCGAACATTCAGAACGGCATCCACCGCCGCGCCCGGCAAGTAGGAGGCTTGCAGCCCGGCGACCTTCACCTTCAGCTCGCGATCCTCGGGATAGAGAACCGCCTTATAAGCGGTGCGGCCCATCCACTCGTAGCGAGACTGTGGCAGATCGCCGTTCATCTGGTAGGCGCGCAGGGTGACCAGCCCGCGAAAGGCGGGCAGCGCGGGAACCGTGAGCGGTTCGCTTGTGCGACTCATGCGCACCCGGTAGTGCGCCACCAGGCCGCTTTCGGCCAGCGCGTCCACGTCGACTGCGCTGCCCGCGGCCCCGTGCAAAACAGCCTCGATGGGCTCACCCGGCTTGAGCACGGTGTGCGACCCAGCGATCCAGAGGCCGCCGGGAGCGCTGGGGTTGATGGTTTCGTCCAGCTTCGAATCCCGGCCCTCCGCATCGTGGGCGATCAAGCGGAGATTGAGACCGATCTGCGCCTGTCCCGGCTCCGGGTAGCGCAGATGCAACCTGGCCAGCCCGTATCGATTGGTGACCACGGCGGCTGCCCGCTCGGCGCGCGGGCCGTCCTCCATCCAATCCAGCGTGACTTTGCAGGCGGCCGGCGTCCCGTCGGCGTAGCTGGTGGTGACAATATAGTCGCCCTCGCGCTCGTTGCCGCCCTGCTTGTCGAAGTAGATGTGAACCGGCTCGCGGCTGAGCCGCACGGTGAAGTTGCGCGGCTCGCTGCGCCCGGTCGAGGCGTCGGTGACCAGGGCGCGATACTCCAGGTCGCTGAATCGCTCGTACTCCTGGGGCTTGAAATCGTCGAAGTCGCTCTTTACCTCCAAGCGCAGCTCCGCGTCGCCGTTGGCGTCGAGCGGCGCGGTCTGCTCCGTGCTGGCCGCCTGCTTGGACTTGCCCGTCTTCCAATCCCACGTCGTCTGGCTGGCGCGCACAATGCGCACCGTTCCCGCGGCCACCGGCTTGCCAAAGAGATAGCCGGCATGGATGCGCACCGTGGGCGTCTCGCCTTCGAGATAGTAGCCCCGGTCCATCGCGGCGCTGACCGCGAACTCGGGCAGCTCGTAGCGTTCAATGCGAATCGGGGTCGAGGCCGAGCCGTCGTTGTCCGACGCAGCGTCAATCGCGAAGGTGGCGTCGTAGTCGCCCGGAGCGAGCTGCGTGCCGGTCTTCCAGTCGTAAGCGGCAATGCCGAACTTATTTGTCGTGAGCGCCGCTTCGAGCAGCGTCTTGTTCTCCTGGTCCCTGAGGGTCAACGTGAGCGCGGTGTTGGCCGCCGCGTGCCCGGCATCGTCGAAGACCAGCGCCCGCAGATGCACCGTTTCGCCCGGCTTGTGCAGCGGCTTGTCGGTCTCGACGCGGATCGTGGTCTTGGCGCTAGGCTCGATGTTCGCTTCGACTGAGGCCGTGGCAACAGCCTGGCTCGATCCCGGCCCGTCAACGCCGGTCAAAGTCCCTTTCACCGTCAAGGTTCCGGGTTGCCCCGGCCCGGCGGGCATGGGAAAGGAAAGAATGGCCTCGCCCGCTCTCCCGGTGAAAGCCTCGCGAACAATGGCCTGCGGGGCGTCTTTGCCGTCGCCGTCGGTCTTCAGCTCGAGCCTGGCTTCGAGATGCACCCCGCGGAACGGCTCGCGGGTCACGGGATTGCCGGCATAGACGCGCACGCTCAGAGGCATTCCGGAAACCATCCGCTCGGGGCTGGCCATGCGCAGGTCGAGCAAATTCGCGGCGATGCCGCCGACCGCCAGAATGCCGCTGGCCTTTGAGGTTGCGTATGAACGCAAAACGGAGGGAGGCGGGGGTTTCAACCCCCGCGTAACGTCCGCAGAATCAACGGGGGCTTTAGCCCCGGAGGTAGGCTTTTCGGGCATTTGTGCTGAAGATGAGCCTTTTGCCGCCGCCTCCTGCGCCGTCCCCGCCGCCTCGATCCGATAGGCGATGCGATACCAGCCGATCTCCTCCACCGGCTCGCCGTGGCTGTCTTTGGGCCAGGCCAGGGTAAGACGAGCGGAACGGCTTCCCGCGGCCAGATCGGCGTCGGTCTCGCCGGAAGGCGTGCCGGTGGGCGAAACGAGCCAGGCCACGGCGCGCATCCCTTTCCCAGCGGGCGCGGTCAGCGGCAACAGCACCTCAATCGCATCTTGTTCCAGGATGGCGCGGGCCTTGGCCTCGTTCACGGCGATCGGCAGGGCTGCGGGGTGCGTTTGCGCGTGCCCTATCCGGCAACTCAGCAGGGCGATGCCGGCGAGCAATCCAACGGCGATAAGGGGCCTGTTCATTTCGACCCCATCCTAGCAGAGCAATATGGCGATGCTTCTCAAGCCGCCGGCCGCTTGGCGGAGCGCAGCGCAATCCCTCCCAGCAGCGCCACCACGCCGATCAGCACAATCCACAGCAAGGCCGGATGCTTCTCGCTGAAGGGCCGCTCGTCGGGACGGGATCGATAGGCGGGATTGGGCTGCTCCGGCCCAACCGGTACGGCCGCCGCATCGGCTTGCGAGGCGAACAGCGCGGCGTAGTCGTAGCGCGGAGCGGTCAACGCCGGGTCGCCGTAGAAAAGCGTGATGCGTTTGTCCACCGCAGCCTCGAAGCAAACGCTGCGCTCCAGCATCTGAAGCCGCACGGACTCCAGCGTCAGGGGCGCATCGTCGCCGTTGTCGATGGTGACTGTCCACTTGGCCGGCGCATCGAAATCCGTCGCCGGGGCGTCGATCGTCAATCGCTCCTCGTCGATTCGCTGCCCATTCTGCACGCGGTGCACCCGCAACAGGCTGCCGGCCGCCGTCACCGTCCGCGCAGGCTCTGCTCCCTCGGTTGCCGGCGAGGCCATCGCCGGCGCAACGGCGATCCCCACCTCCCGGCTGAACGAGGCCGGCGCAGCCCCCGCCGCGAAGACGATTCTGTCCACCGGCACATGGGCCGGCACGGTGAACTCCAGAACCGAACTCCGGCCCTTCTTGAGAATGTTGGAAGACTCGGCCACCGTCTGGTACCGGGGTTGGCTGGCCGGCAGCCGCTCGACCGAGATTCCCGTGACATGCTCCGGCAAAATCGCTCCGGCGATGCGGAAATGCAGGAAGCGAAAGTCCGACTCGGGCAAGTGGAGGACCGTGCTGCGGCCCAGCTTCTGGCTGGTCAGGTCGAAGATGGTGAACGCCCCCAGCCGGGTCTCCGCGCTCCCGGCTTGCGCCCGGCTGCCGGTCACCGTCACCGTGGCGATGAAGTCCTTCGCGGTCACGGCAAGCTGAAGATCGGAGTAGTGACCGTCGGGCAGTTCGGCATCGAAGACGGTTTGGCCGCTGCGCACGCCAATATTGACCGGCGCAATGGATTTCTCCTGTGCCTCCAGCGAAGCCGCCTCGCGAATCGCATAAGGCGTCTCGGCGTTGTCCTGGTACATGCGCAGGTCGGCCAGTTGCGGCGCGGCGTGGGCAAACGTTCCCGCGTCGAGCGCCAGGCAACTCTGCCCAGCCCGCGCCGGATTCTGCACCGGCCTCTGATACCGGAAGTAACGAATCTCCGGAGACGCGGCAAACGCGGCAAGCAGAAGCACACCGGCGGCCGCCTTCATGGGGTCCGCCCTTCCCGATCCTCCGCCGCAGGACGATCTTCCCGGCCGCGCAGGTTGAGCCAGTCGCGCTGATAGACGAAGCTGACCGCCAGCAGCAACGCGCCCAGTCCCAGAAAGCTGACAATGCGATACCCCTGGCTCAGCTCGCTCACGTCCACCAGGAAAACCTTGCCGATCGACACCGCCAGCAGCAGCAGCGCCTGCCAGCGCAGAAAGGCCGACCGCTTCCAGAATCCGCTGGCCAGCAGCACCGCCCCGAAGAGCATGAACCAGGCGGAGTAGGTGAACTGCGCATCCATTCGATACGCTTCGTACAAGCCCCACGAACTCCCGCCCGGATGCCAGCGCAAGTTCCACCAATAGCTGTGAATCTCCAGGCTGACGGCCAGCAGGATCAGCGCATTCACGGCGATCGCCGCCACCGCGGCCAGGGCCGGCCAGGGAAGGGATTCTTCGCCGTCCTTTTCAGGCAGCGCTCTGGCGGCCACCCACGCGGCAAAGACAAAGACCGCAATCGCCACACAATAGGTGCCGAACCGTTCATTGAGGACCGGCGTGACCGAGGCCGCCGGATTGATCGCCAGCAGCGCGAAAAGTCCCAGCGCCAAGCAAAGGACCGCCAGCACCCGCAGCAGCAGGGAACGCACCCGGCTGGCCACCCACAGCAGGGCGGCGCCTTCCACCAGCCAGCCGATGGGCAGCCCGCGCTCGTGCGCCTTGAGCGGGATGGCGATGGTCAGAAAGACTACCGCCGTAGCCAGATGCAAAGCCGACAGCACCTCGGGACTGGCTTTCAACCGGCCCCATGCCGGCAGCCGCAGCACCAGCAGGTAGAACGCGGCAAAGCTCACCGCCAGCCACGGACCCGCCCAGTCGCGTCCCGGCCGGTCGACGATTCCGTAAAATGCGGCAAAGCCGAAGACGGCGTTGGCGATAGGAAGCAGAACCAGGGCCAGCCTGTCCCACCCGGAGGTGCGCCCGTCTTCCGCGGCATTCCCCTGCACCAGCCGCGGCGCAAAGGCGAAGAGCAGAAAGAAGCATCCCAGAAAGAACGCGGTGCGCGCCAGTTGGTCGTCGGAGTAGAAATCCGCTGACCAACCGATATAGAACAACACCGTGCCCAGGAAGGCGGCGGAGAGCAGGCGGGACCAGGGGCGCAAGGCCACCAGCAGAAGCACCGCAACGTCCAGCAGCAGAATGTAGGAGAAGAGCGTCACTTCGTGGTTTTCGCCGGTGGAGAGAAGCAGCGGCGTGCTCAAGCCGCCGACGATAGCGTACAGGGCCAGCAACTCGGCATCCTGCACCCAGGCCATGAACCCGTTGAAGGCAGTCACCACGATCATGGCCGCGAAGGCAACGCCCGAGGGCAGCAGATGGAAGAGCGAGAACGCCGCCCATAGAGAGAGATACAGGATGCCGCTGCCCACCGCCTTCAGCGAATAGGAGAACGCGGCATAGCCGTGATTGCGAAAGCGCTCCGACCAGGCGATAAGTCCCGCGCCGGCCAGGAGCCCGATCAGCACTCTGCCCAGCGGCCCAATCCAGTGGTTGTCGATGGCCAGCTTGAGAAACCAGGCCATGCCGATCAGCATCGCCAGAATCCCCACCCGATTGAACCATTGCGAGCCGATGCGGCTCTCCAGCGAGCGATTCTCTTCCGGCCCGGCGGCAGCGGAGAAGGCGAAGAGCGGACGCTCCATCGACGGCTCGGCGGCTGCCGTTGGCGGCGTCCTCCGCTGTTCCGCTTCCGGCGCATGTGGAGGAGCCGCCGGCGCACCTTGGACAGCAACTACCTGGTCCGGAGCTGGACGGGGTTCCATGCCTTCCAGAACAATCCCGTAGCTTTGCAGCGTGTCTTCCAGCCGGCGCACGCGCGCCCGCAGTTCGCCAACCTGTTCTTCAAGACTTGCGGAGAGTTCGGGATTCATCGCCGTCCACTCTACAGGACGCGCCGCGTCATTTCCAGCCGCAATTCGCGCCCAGACTCAAATCGGCAACAAGCAGTTGCGGCCGGATGCGTCAGGGCGCTGTTTCGTCGGCGCTGGCGTCGATGCCGGCTTGCGCAAATTCGAAATGCAGCAGCCACTCGCTGGGGACGGCGCGGCCATCCACCTGCGCGGGCTTGAATCGCCAGTTTCGCGCGGATTGCACAGCCTGGTTGCCGAAGAACCGGCTGACCGGCGGCACGTCCAACGCCGCATCGGAAACCGCGCCGCTGGCATCGACTTTGGCGCGCACAACCACCACAATCGTGACCCGAATCGTGTCTCTGGGGCCTTGCGATACGTCGGGCAGAACCCGCTGAACCACTTCGCCCTTCACCACGCCGGTTTTACTCGCCGGAGGGGCGGCAACCGGCGATTCCGGGGGGATGCTGGCGCTTGCGGCGGCAGGCGGCGGTGCGCTCACTGCCGGCGATGCCTCAGGCGGATGGGGACGCAGTTGCAGAACGGCGCCTGCTCCAAGCAAAACCAGCAGCGCCGCAACAATGGCCGCCATGCGCAGCTTGCCGGATGCCGCCTTGCCCTTCTCGCTGGCCGGGCCGGCCGGGCGGGGAACAGATTGAGCAGCGGGTAGGGCAACGGGTCGGGCAACGGGCTGAACAGCGGGTCGCGCAATGGGTTGGGCAGTAGGCTGGAGATGCGCCTTGACCGCGCCGAGAGTACAGCGGCGCTCCAGATCCGGCTGCAGACACTCCCGCGCAATGCCGGCGAAGGGCTCCGGCATGGACTCCGGCACCACCGGCTCTTTGTGGGTTGTCCTGTCCCAAACTGGCGTCTTCTGCGTCAGGGTTTCGACCAGCGTTATGCCCAGCGACCAGAGATCGGCGGCCGGGGTAATCGTCTCGCTAACGCCTTGCGGGGAGTCATAGACGGTCTTGGCGGGAAAGTATCTGCCCAGCCCGCCCGCAACCCGCAGGGTGTCGCAGGAAAGCTTCACCCGATCGTCGACCACCATGATGTTCGATGGCTTGAGACGGCCATGAACCAGGCCTTTTGCATGCAGATAGGAAAGTGCGTCGAACACCGGGCCGAGCATCTCGCGGGTCTCGCCGCTGGTCAGGGGCCGCTCGGGAAGGATCTGCGACAGGTTTTCCCCGGCAAACTCCGTCACGACATAGAAGAGCCGGACAGTGGCGACCTGGCATCGTCCGGTATAAAACAGCCGCATCAGGTGAGGATGCGAGAGGGCAGTGGTCGCCGCCCAGCCGGCCAGGTGAGCTTCCTCGTCCCGAGCATCGACCAGCATCAGCTTGATGGCAGCTTTCCGCGCTCGTTGCTCCGGCAACTCAGTTAGAAAGACCCCGCCCGATTCGGAACCGCCCAGCCACTCGAGGAGGGGGAATCTTCCGTCGATAACTCGTCCAACCCAATCGCTGCGAATTGCCTCTGTGCTCATGGCGTACACCATTCTATCCGAGCATTGCGACATCCACATATCGGGTATGGCAGGCAGCGCCGACACGGGCTGGCTGGGGTACTCTTCTTCGAAAGGATTGGGAATCGCTTCGAGAGCCGGTTCGAGAGCTTCTCTTAGACCCATTGCACACTCAACGGCTTTCTGGGAGGTGCCAACCGGTAGGTGTATTTGCGCTCCCCGAGCATGAGCCCGCCATGTATGGCGTATCCCGCGGGCACCGACAATGCCTGGCAGATGGGCGCATGAACCGCGGCTGCCCTGGTCAGATAGCCGGCCCAGCACACTCCCAGACCGCGGGCCTCCGCCGCCAATTCCAGAAAGGTGAGCGCAATGGCGCAATCCTGCTTGCCCCAGCCGTAATCCGCGGGCGCGCAGGCCACAATCACCGCCGGGGCGCCGCGCAGGATAAAGTCGTATCCCGCATCCCATTGCGCCACCGTTGCCGCGCTGATCCCTGCCGTCCGCAGCCAGTTCATGGCCTCGGCCGACAAGGCATGAACCTTGGCCCCATCCTCCACCACGATCCAGTGCAGCTTTTGGGAGTTTGAAGCGGTAGGCGCCCGCCGCGCCACGTCCAGCAGCGCCTCCAGGGTCGCGTGAGCCACGGGCCGGTCCTTGAACTCTCGCACCGACCGCCGGCTCGCCAGAAAACTGTCCATCGCCTCCGGATCGGGCAGCTTCTTCGCCGCGGGCAGGAACCCTCCGGGGGGCAGACCGGTGTGCGTCAGGGCTGCATGGGGACAGACAGCAACGCAGTGGCCGCACAGAATGCAGTTGTCCGTTACTTCTTCGGGCACGCCCTTTTCATTGAGCGAAAGACACCGGGCCGGACAAACCGCAACACATGCGCCGTCCCCCCTGCAAAGATCCGTATCGACAACAATTTGACTCACAGTCGGCAATCTCCCTGGCTGCTGGCCAGTGGGGCCAACAAGATCGGCGCATCGAAAAAAAGATGTGTGGATATGCCGTGAGCTTATCAGATTGGTTTGTCCCTTGAATAGAGGCGATCGCCGCGGCCATGCGCCCCGCGCCAGAGGGCTCTGCAAAAGCGCGTCGCGGGCCGCTTTGCCTCCATCGCGCGGCCTCCGCGGCTTAGGAAACCGGCGGATTTCTCCGCGCCGGCCTCTCCTCCCGGACTTCCTCGATGGAGATCGAGATCCGCTTCTGCTTGCGATAGACGTTGGCCACCGCCAAGGTCCAGAAGGGAACCAGATCGACTCCCGGAACCAGCTTGCCGACAAACGACGGCAGAAACTCCCAGTGCCAGCCAAGCAGATAAGTCAGCACAGCCCCGATGCCCAGATCGAGCAGGTCGTCGACGGGCGATTCCGCCCCCACCACGAACAGCGGGAACACGACGATTTGCAGCGCGTCCGCAAGCACCGCCAGGATCATGGCGGCGCGAAGGCGCGGTCCCGCGGAGAGGGCGATGCTTTTACGTGTCATTTCGGCCTGCTGCCTTCCTCTTCGTGCCTGAAACGCCCATTCTACGGCGAAAGCGCGCCGGCAGCCACCCGTTGCCCGCCCGCTGCCGCGCCAGGCGTCGCCGAAGGGGGTTGCATCGTCGAACCTGCTCAGCGATCCATCCCGCATCCGGTCCAGCACAAACGGATAAGATGGACTGAACCTCAACACAGGAGAAATGACCGATGCCGGAAGGCAGGTTCACCCGTTGGGCGCTGGCAACCGTCCTTGCGTTCACGCCGCTTCTGTTGACGGCGCAGAACGACGATGGACCCATTCTGAGGCCCCACAAAACAGTTCCTCAGCCCGGCGCCGCCGCTGCGGCAACGCTCCTGGTGATGTGCGACCTGAGCTGCAACTGGAGCCTGGACGGAGAGCCAAAAGGCCGCATCGAGGCGGGTGCATCGACCAAAGCCAAGACCGGACTCGGTCAACACGTGGTGATCGCCACCACCGAGGATGGGCTTGACCGGATTCAGCAGATCGCCGAAGTGAAAGGCTCCGGTCAAACGGCGGTGACTCTCGAACTCAAACCGCTCCGTGCTGCACGGCTCGCAACCGAGAGTAAAGCAACTCTGCTAGTCACCTGCGATCTGGCCTGCAACTGGAAGCTGGACGGGGAAAGCAAGGGGCACATCGAGGCAGGCGGTTCGGCCAAGGCTTCGGTAGAGCTTGGCGAGCATGTCGTCGCTGCCGTCACCGAGGATGGCCAGGACTCCGCCGAAGTGGTCCGATCTTACAAGGAAACAGGACAAGCGTTGGTGCGCATCGATCTCAATACAGTGCGCGCAACGCGTCTCGCTGCCCAAGCGAGGGCCAGCGCGGACGCAATGGCTAGGGAAGCTGCCCGTCATGAGCAGGAGCGCTTTCTCCAGAAACAGCAGGGCGCTGATCTCGGCGATACCTGGACCGACCCGGCATCGGGCTTGATGTGGCAGAAGCGGGACAATGCCCGGAACGCAACTTGGCATCAGGCGACGGAATACTGCAAGAACTTGCGCTTGAGCGGCTATTCAGACTGGCGCTTGCCGGAGATCGACGAGTTGCAAGCGGTCTGGGATCCCAAGCATCAATATTCGTTGAGCGGCCAGCTTGAACTTTCTAGTTACTTTCTGTGGAGTAATTCTCGAGGGAGTGCTTCCGGGGAGGCGTGGTTCTTCCACTTCCTCAATGGGAGGCCGGTCTCAGCCACACTCGACACCAGCGGCAACCTACGCGCGCTCTGTGTGCGCCGCCCAGGAAAATGATGGCCGCGTGCCCCGGACCCTGCCTCTCGGCCTGGAAAGTCTCGCACCTTCGCAGCGCCCCATAGAGTTGCCGGTCCGGATGAACCGCTAAGATGGACTGAACCTCGACACAGGAGAAATGACCGATGCCGGAAGGCAAGTTGGCCGGTTGGGCGCTGGCGGCGGTTGTCGCGTTCACGCCGCTCTTATTGTTGGCGCAGAGCGATGACGGCCCCATTCTGAGGCCGCACAAGAGTGTTCCGCCCGCCGCCGCCACGGCAACGCTCCTGGTGATGTGCGACCTGAGCTGCAACTGGAGCCTGGACGGAGAACCAAAAGGCCGCATCGAGGCGGGCGCATCCGGCAAATCGAAGGCCGGCTTCGGCCAGCACGTGGTGATCGCCACCACGGAAGATGGACTCGACCGGGTTCTTCAGATATCCGAAGCAAGAAGCTCCGGCCAGACCGTGGTGATTGTCGAGTTGAAGCCAATCCGCTCGGCGCGCCTGGCGACGCAGGAGAAGGCCACTCAGGACGCCGATGCGAAGGCCAAAGAAAACCCTCGACTAGAACCGGAGCGACTACGCCCGCAACAGAAGGAAGGCATTCTTGACGATACATGGACCGACCCCGATACAGAACTGATGTGGACGAAGCGGGACAACGGTCAGAATGTGGATTGGAACCAGGCTGCGGAATACTGTAAGGATCTGCGTTTGGGCGGTTATACCAGCTGGCGTCTGCCGGAGATCGATGAATTGCGGGGCATCTATGACTCACGGCGCTCCGAGCAGGATTGGGAAAAGGTCTCCACATCTCAATTTCCTTATCATGTGAAAGGCCAGATTCAACTTTCCGCCGGTTGGCACTGGAGCACCCTCGGAGGTGTTGCAGGGAAGGCGTGGAACCTAGATTTCAGATTTGGGAAAGCGGACTTCGAAACACTCGACGTCAGCACCAACCTGCGTGCGTTGTGTGTGCGACCTTCCAGAGAATGATCTGGGCATTGACCCAGTCGTTCTTGGAGGATGGAATATCTCCCGTATCGATGCTCCGCTCTACAGGTTCGCCACCAGCCTATATTCCTCCGCCACCGGCTCGACAATCTTCATGCGCCCATGTCCTGGGTTGGGCCGGTAGCTGGTCTTCAGCAATCCCGCCTTCTCCAGCACGGACACATCCCGGCTGACCGCCCGCACATCCCGCTTCAGTCCGGCCGCCAACACGGAAAGCTGGAGCGATTCCCCCTTCACGTGGCGCAGCAAACGAACCCGTTCCGACGTGAGCAAATCGAGCAAGTCCTCAGGGTCTTCGTAGGTGATGGTGATCCCAGGGGGAAGAACCTCGCCTCGGTCCAATTTCTTCGCACGTTCGAGGAGGCGGTCGAAAAATTCCTCTGTGCTACCCGTCCTGAGAGTAATTTTAGTCTTCCGCATCTTCGATCCTCCAGAGTTCGTGGACTTCCTTGAAAAAGCGTCTAGCCAGCGCTTCGTAGGATGTGTATTCGATGGCCTCGACCTTGCCCATGAAATGTTTGTGATGGTAGCCGTGGCTGTTGTCGTACCCCAAGACCCGGCCGTGGTCAACCCTGCACCGCTTCAAATTGATATAGGCGAAGTTATAAGCAACAACTTTCCCATCCTCGTACCAGGCCTCGTCCTTGAGAACTGCGCCCCGGCGCCTTCCCTTGAGGGGAGTCACCTCCGCCGACACGGTCTTGACCGGGCGCGCCTTCTTGCTCACGGAAACATCCTACCACAGAACGGATATTGCGCATCCTGACTGAATATCCTCTGCGGCGATCTCTCAGAATAGGCGGATGGCCGTGGCGCCTGCCCCGCCCCGAGCGGCTATCCTGATCAAGCCCCCATGCCCGTCGCCCCCCGCCAATTCGATGTGATCGTCCTCGGCGCCGGCGCGGCCGGCCTGATGTGCGCGGCCACCGCCGGACAGCGCGGGCGGCGCGTCCTGCTGCTCGAACACAACGGCCAGCCGGGCCGCAAGATCCTCATCTCCGGCGGCGGGCGCTGCAACTTCACCAATCTGCACTGCCGCGCGCAGAACTTCCTCTCTGAAAATCCGCACTTCGCCAAATCGGCGCTGGCGCTCTACCAGCCCCACCACTTCATCGAGCTGGTCGAAAAGTACGGAATCCCCTGGCACGAGAAGACGCTGGGGCAGCTCTTCTGCGATGGCCCGGCGCGCGCCATTCTGGACATGCTGCTGGCCGAGTGCGCGGCCGGCGGGGTGGAGATCGCGCTCAACGCCCAGGAAATTGCGGTCGCCCACGCCCCAAGCGGCGGCTTTCGGGTTTCCTCGTCCCTGGGCGAATTCGAGGCCGGGTCGCTGGTGGTGGCCACCGGCGGCCTGTCGATCCCCAAGCTGGGCGCCACTGGCCTCGGCTACGACCTGGCGCGGCAGTTCGGGCTCAAGATCGTCGCGCCCAGGCCCGCGCTGGTGCCGCTTGTGTTAGGCGGAGCCGAGGCCTCCTGGACCGCGCTGGCCGGCGTGTCGGCAGACGTAGTGGCCCAGGCAGGCAAAGCCAAGTTCCGGGAGAAACTGCTGGTGACCCATCGCGGGCTGAGCGGCCCGGCGATCTTGCAGGCCTCGTCCTACTGGCATCCGGGCGAGGCGCTGACGGTGGACTTTGCGCCCGACCAGCCCAAGCCCGGCAGCGTGCTCGCCGCGCTCCTCGATCCCCAGGCCCGGCGCGATCCGCCCGCGCTGCGCCAGGCGTTGCGCGCGGTGCTGGCGCAGCGGCTGGCCAGTCACCTGGCGCAGGTTGGCGCCCCCGCTGGCTGGTCCAACGCGGCGCTCGAGGCGCGCGAGCGCCAACTGCACCGCTGGGCCTTCCTTCCGGTGGGCACGGAGGGCTTCGAAAAAGCCGAAGTCACCGCCGGCGGCGTGGATACAGACGGCTTGCAGGCGCGCACCATGGAAGCCCGCGCCGTGCCGGGCCTCTTTTTCATCGGCGAGGTCGTCGATGTCACCGGCCACCTGGGCGGCTTCAACTTCCAGTGGGCCTGGGCCTCGGGCGTAGCCGCGGGCAAGAGCGTTTGAAAAAACAGAGAACAGAGAACAGGGAACAGGGAATAGGGATTAGGGAGTAGGGAGTAGGGAGTAGAGCATCTCTCCTATTGCTGTGGGGCAGATTTCGTGTCCCGTACCATAGGCGGCATCTCTCACTGGGCGAGTCAACGAATCTGTAGCGCCGGCCTCCTGGCCGGCTGTAGCGTGGACCTCCCGGTCCACGCTCACTTCACACCTTTAGGAGATCCGCTCTAGGGAACAGGCAGCAGAAA
>Ga0316217_10002320_pt1 | contig 23135 bp, 21 predicted proteins | sample 1anoAmetaG_FD_203633 | JGI IMG/M metagenome (GOLD analysis project Ga0316217, IMG submission 203633) | Freshwater microbial communities from Trout Bog Lake, Wisconsin, USA - 1anoA | ecosystem: Environmental > Aquatic > Freshwater > Lake > Hypolimnion/Profundal zone | place: USA: Wisconsin...
TGCCCAAGGGGGTGCCCTCCGCTGCGGCCTACGGCCTTAGCTTCGGCCACCCCCTTGGGCACCAATTTATCTTGTGGTGGATGGTAATTGTCGCTGGAGGTGAAATGTAGTTGACGTCGACCAGGCCTCCAGCAACGTCCGGTATACGCTTGCCTTGAAGGCTCCGTACGCCTGTTGCACTCGCCTCGCCTCGGCGCTGGGCAGATCGAGCATATAAAGACTCTGATACTGAACCTGATGAAGATGCAACCATTCCTCTGTCGGGCCGCGATATTTTTCCAGCCTGCACGTGATGAACCCGCCCACCGGACGACTGGGAAGATAGGCCGGCCTGGCATTCTCCAGGAATGTCATGTACCTGGGACCATCGTCGTTTTCTTCAGCGGTGGGATCCAGGCACAGGATTCCATCAATATCGAAATAGACATTTCGCAGATCATTCCGGTGGAAGAGATTCCACTGGAAGACCCTCGGCATGGAGAGCATCTGGAAGGCTATATCCACAAGTCCAGCGCTGGCCGGAATCGCATAGATCGCGGCATAGCTCACCCGGTGGCCATAACCCAGTGAACTGATCAAGCGCTGGGCAGCCTTCATCGACTCACCGCTGGCAATGCTGTCGTCAACCACCAGGACATGCCTGGCCTCGGCTGGGACCCGCATTGCCTGGCCGGGGAGCGAACGGGTGCGGCCATGCCCGAACGGCGCGTTGGCCGCATATTCACCCAAGGAGCACACCTGGAGATTTCGCAACAGTGCGATCTGATAGGCGGCGAGCATGCCGCTCCGAGGAATGCCGACCACAAGATCGAGGTCCAAAGGAAGGCGAGGGAGTCCAGCGAGAATATCCTGGGCCAGTTCAGCCATTGACTTGTAGTTCATGCTTCGTCCCTTAGAACACTTAGCACACGAATCTAGAAACGGGTCGACGGCCTGGGGGTTCGCCGGTTGCAAGTCTACGAGTCTGCGGTCCAATCCCTTTCCTGCAAATTTTCACCAGATCAGATCATCAGGATGCCTCAAAAAAAACTTGAACCAGGGTTGAAATGTAAAATTTATTTTCTATAACTTACCCTGTGAGTCTGCACGCCGGGAAGAATGAACAACAGCAGTTTTTAGATTACCCAGCTATAGGCAATCAGGGTATTGGAGTAATTAATGGTTAATACGGCAAGGTTCAAAGGCTTTGGGTTCATGTGGCTGTTGATCCTCTTGCTCACCTCCTGCGGGGGCAGCAGCGATCGTGGCACCCCCGCTTCAACATGGTCAGCGACTGAATACGCTTCTCCGCAATCCATCGCGAGCCGGTTTCTGACTCAAGCAACTTTTGGTCCCACGGTGGCGGATGTCGCACTGGTCCAATCCGCCGGCAGCCAGGCATGGCTGGCAGAGCAGTTCGCCCTGCCACTTTCATCTTCGTTCCTTGCATATATGGACATGCGGGCCGCCCAGTTCGCCGAGGCTGCCGCAGCCGGCAACTCGGCCGCACCCTCGGTAGGGCCGACTCAATTCTATGAACATTTTTACTCCCAGGCCGTCCAGGCGCCGGATCAATTGCGCCAGCGCATCGCTTTCGCCCTGTCTCAAATATATGTCGTATCTATATGGAATGACGCTATCTATGCATACAAACGCACGGTGCCATCGTATTACGACATGCTGCTGGCCGATGCCTTCGGAAACTACCGGACGCTGCTGGAGGATGTGACCCTCCATCCAGCCATGGGGCTCTACCTTTCCACCATGAACAACCAGAAAGAGAACCCTGCCACAGGACTGCATCCCGATGAGAACTATGCCCGGGAAGTGATGCAGTTGTTCACCATCGGCCTGGACCAGCTCAACCCGGACGGCTCGGTACAGTTGGACGCGATGGGAAACCCTGTCCCCACCTATGCCTACGCGGATATCTCAGGCCTGGCGAAAGTGTTCACAGGATGGGGCTGGTACGCACCTGTTCCCACCGACCTCACGTTCTGGGACGGTGTCGGCGAAGCGAGCGAGACCACGGCCATGTCCTTTTATCCCGAATACCATTCCATCTCCGAGAAGCGTTTCCTGGGGACCACGATTCCGGCGGCCAGCACGCCCGATCCTGGCGGGGACCTCAAGATCGCTTTGGATACACTCTTCAATCACCCCAATGTCGGCCCCTTCCTCGCCACCCGCCTTATCCAGCAACTGGTGACCAGCAATCCCAGCCCTGCATATGTCTCCCGGGTGGCGGCGGCATTCGCGGACAATGGGGCGGGGGTCCGGGGCGACCTGAAGGCCGTGATCAAGGCGGTGCTGCTCGACCCCGAAGCTGCTGGCCCCGCCAGGGTCCAGAATCCTTACTACGGGAAACTGCGGGAACCAGTGCTGCGGCTCACCAACTGGATGCGCGCCTTTTCAGCCGCTTCCCAGTCGGGTTATTTCCTGGTACCGAATCTGGATTCTGAAGCCTCCCAGCTGGGCGAGTCGCCGATGTCGGCGGCGAGCGTGTTCAATTTCTGGAGCCCCCGGTTCACGCCGCCTGATACGGTATTGTCGAAGGCCGGGCTCCTGGCTCCGGAATTCCAGGAGGCCGGCGAAGTCAGTGTTGCGGGGTACCTGAATTTCATGCAGGCCACACTCACCAGTGGCCTGGGCGGCGGCCCCGGCAGTTTCCCGCCAACCAGCGGGGGGGATGTCCAGGCGACCTATCCGGTGGAAATTCCCTTGGCGAACAACCCCGAGGCCTTGACCGACCGGATGAACGAGGCGCTGTGCTGCGGAGCCATGTCCGAGGGCCTGCACGACCAGATTGCGGCCGCCGTGGCGACGGTGCCGCTTCCGGCCGGCCCACCCACCCAGGCGGATGTCCTGGCGGCTTTGACCGACCGGGTGGAATTGGCCGTGTTCCTGACCATGGCTTCCCCCGAATACCTGATCCAGCGTTGATGAGCAGCGAGGCGCAGCATGGTTGATTCCCGGAGGGATTTTCTCAAATTAGCGGCGGCGGTGGGCTTGGGCCAGGCGCTGGGACCGCTCGGGGCCAGGCTGGCGGCCATGGGCGCGGCACCTCTGGCCAGCGCCGCTGCGGTCCCGGACTACAAGGCCCTGGTATTCATTTTCCTGATTGGAGGGAATGATTCTACCAACATGGTACTCCCCACCGACCCGGATTCCTGGGGGCGCTACCAGGCGGCCCGGAACCTGGGTCCCTCGCCCATCGCCCTGGCCCCCGCCGGGACGCTGGCCAACCCAAAAGCCCTTGCCACCCTGGGCGCCTCGGCCTTGGGAGGCGTGCTGCCCATCACGCCGCTCTCGGACAACGGATGGCCGGCGGGGACCGTCGGCACCGGCAGGCGCAGCTTTGCCCTGCATCCGCTCCTGGGCAATGTGCAGGCCCTCTTCAATCAGGGCAAGATCGCCATCGTCCCCAACGTGGGCCCGCTGATCGTTCCGACCACCAAGGCCGCTTATGCCGTTGGCGCGGTTCCACTCCCGCGCAACCTGTTCTCCCACATCGATCAGGTTTTGATGTGGCAGGAGGCGGGAGGGACAGGGGCCCAGGGCTGGGGCGGTCTCATGGCCGACCTGGTGGGAGCCCAGAACCAGAATGGGGTGTTCACGAGCATTTCCATGACCGGTGGGGCGGCGCTCCTGGCTGGCAACAGCAGCTCGGGATACGAGGCAGATCCCGCTTCCGGGGCGGTCCTGATCAAGGGTCTCCAGAGCGGGCCGCTGTTCGGCAGCGCCTCGGCAGGAACCACCCTCCGGAACATCATCACCCCGGCGGATTCGCAGCATCCCAGCCTGTTCCAGCAGAACTATGCCAGGACCACCGGCCGTTCCATCTCGGCCGCGAGCACCCTGGAAGCCGCCCTGGCAGCGGTAACCCAGGCGCCGGCCCCGCCCACATTCACGGCACCCGGTAGCGTGATAACGGTCTCAAACACTCTCTCCAGCTGGCTCCAGGGCGTGGCGAACCTGGTCTCGGCCGGGCAACTGATGGGCATGAAGCGGCAGATCTTTTTTCTTGCCAGGGGAGGATACGACACCCACGCATCCCAAAATGCCTACCACCCATTCATGATGGCTGAGTTGGACTCGGCCCTGGGCTACTTCTACCAGACCCTGGGATCCCTCAATGGAATCGACATGACTTCCAAGGTGACCACCTGCACCCTGTCCGAATTCGGCCGGACTTTCACCACCAACGGGACCGGCACGGATCATGGCTGGGGCAGCCACCACCTGGTCATGGGCGGCGCGGTGAAGGGGGGCGACATCTATGGCCAGTTCCCCACCGTTGGGGAGGACCTGGGGGCCTTCAGCAATCCGATCGGGATCCAGAACGGCGTGTCCATCCCGCAGTTGTCCGTGGACCAATATGCGGCCACGCTGGGCCTCTGGTTCGGGATCGCGGCTTCAGATTTGATGACGATATTCCCGAATCTTGGGAACTTTGTCACCCCAAGTTCGATCAGCCTGGGATTCATATAGAGCGGTCTTGCCGAAGGAGGGGCCTTTGGGTGCGGCGCCGCTCGGTCAGGCCCGGGCAACCGCAGCCCGGGCCACGGCGCCGGGACCAGCCCAGGGCCTCATTGCCAGGTAAGAACCGGGTTCACGATGCCCCGTGCCTCAAAACCGGTGGGGCGGCGGTGCGACGGCCACCTCAGGCTGGCGCTGTGTTATTGTAAAAGCGGACGCGGTTAAAGGTAGTCCAAGGCGTTATGGCGGCTTCCGGGGGAGTTAATGGCCTGTAACATGAGGTTTTGGTTTGGTTTGTTGGCCGCAATGCAGATCCTGGCCCAGGATCCCACTTCCATGCTGGAATCGGCCCAGGCAGCAAAGGGTACCGCAGCCGGACAGACGACCGATGTGGTTCCCAAGTCGGTCCCTCTTTCCCTTTTCAAGCAGGACCAGGCTGAGGAAGTGGCCAGCCGAAAAGCCGAGAACGAAAAACTGGAAAATGAAATCCGTCAAGCCAAGACCGTCGAGGGCGCCCCCAAGCGGTTTGCCGCGGATTTGTTCGATCAGCGGCAAACCGGGATCCACGAGACCAACGGCGGCATCCCCGGGGACTACGTGCTGGGCCTGGGCGACCGTTTGCAATTGAACGTCTTTGGCAGCGCCACTTTCGAACTCCCGCTCGAGGTTGACGGGCAGGGCGGGGTCGTCATCCCCAAGGTGGGCCGGGTGTCGGTGGCGGGCATGAGCCTCGCCGGGGCCCGGAACATGATCGAGAGCAAGATCAGTCAGGTCTTTTCCCGGTCCACCGTGGACCTTTCGGTCACCAAGTTGCGCGAGGTCCAGGTCTACGTGCTGGGAGAGGTGTACAAACCGGGTTCCTACCTGGTCCCGAGCATCAACAGCATCGTCAACATCCTCAGCCTTTCCGGAGGGCCGACCGCCGCCGGCAGCTTCCGCGAAATCAGGATTCTCCGGGCGGGCAGCCTGATCCATACAGTGGATCTTTATCCGTTGCGGAGCCTGGGCCTGGGCAACCTCACCTTCGGTTTCCAGAATGGCGACACAGTCTTTGTGCCCCTGGTCAAGAACCAGGTGCGGATGGAGGGTGCCTTCACCCGGCTGGTCGCCGCGGATTCCGAGACCACCGAAACGGTATTGAAGGCCGGAGAAGATACGGACGAGCAGAAAGACCTCAAACGGAACATCCGGCGGATCTCGGAGATGCTCGCACCGTCGCAAAGCGCAGCCGCCGCCCCTGGGGGCACCGAAACGTCCGCCAACGCGCGGGGAAACACCGAGGCGTTCCTCAAGTCCAAGGGGAGCGCCGAGACGCTGTCGCCAGCTGATCGGTCCGAGTTGGAGTTCAATCTGGAGGTGCTCCAGAATGAACTAAAGAAAAGCCAGGAGACCAGGGGGCGGAACGACAAGCGGGTCGAAGATCAGGCAGTGAACAACGAGTCGGCCGATCAGCCCCATTGGTTCACCCGCTGGCTGGCCGACGGGGTGGCCCCAGTCATGCTGTTCGAAATGGTCCCCGGGGAAACCGTCAAGGATGCGGTCGCCTTCGCCGGGGGCTTTTCCCTCCAGGGCTTTGCCGGTTCGGTAAGCCTCCGGAGGTTCGCCGCCGACGGTTCCCAGAGCGTGATGGACATCCCCGAAGGGGACCCGATGGGCACCACCAAGGTGCTGCGCGGCGATGTGATCACGGCCCTGCCCCTGCGAGGATTCCGGCTCAAGTCGGTCAAGGTCGCGGGCTGGGCGAGGGTCCAGGGGGTGTTTTCCCGTGAGGATGGCCAGCGGGTGGGGGACCTTCTGAAACGTTACAACATCCTGTTGCCGGACACCTACCTGGAGCGAGGCGAATTGGTGAATGTCCTGGCCAACGGTTCCAAACGGTTCACCGTGTTCAACGTCGCCAGGGCCATGGATGGGGACCCCCGCGACAATCTGGTGCTGCAGGACCGTGATGAGATCGATCTCTTCCGTATTGGCGACCTGCGGCTGCAGCGATTCCTGAAGGTTGTGGGACCCGTGGAGCGGCCCGGGAAATATGAATTCATCGAGGGGATGCGGGCCTCGGACCTGCTGTTCCGGGCGGGGGTGCCCCTGGAGAGGGCCAACCAGATGTACGGAGAGCTGGCCCGTTCCCGGGACGGCCATTACGGTGCGATCGTCCATCTGGACCTGTCCAGGCTCCTATCCACCGAAGGCAAGAGTCCGGTCGATCTGCGGGACGATCTGGTCAATCCGCTCCTGAGGCCCGATGACCAGATTTCCGTGTTCACCAAGGCCGACTATATCCCCCACCGTTCCATCATCCTCACAGGACAGGTGGCCCGCCCCGGCACTTACGACCTGGATGGCCCCAAGGCCAACCTCCGGTCCATCATCGCCCGGGCCGGTGGGCTGACCGACGAAGCCATGCCCAAGGCCAGCATCTTCCTGAGAAACATGAAACCTCTGGACCCTGACCGCAAACGCGCCAGCATCCTCGCCGGGATGGCGAAGACCGATCCCATCAACAGCAATGTCAACGAGATCCTGGGCCGGCTCAATGAGACCAAACGCAATGCTGGTACCACCAACGGCGATCTGGAGCCCAACCCACTGCTGCACGGACTCCTGGTCGGCGAGATCAGCCGCCTGGTGGTGGATTTCGAGGGTCTGCTGGCCGGGGATCCGGCGGCGGAAGTCGAACTCCAGGATGGGGACGAGGTCATCATTCCACGCCGCACCGACGTGGCCTATGTGGTGGGCGAAATGGCCAGTCCGTTTGCGGCCTTCAAGGTGGCCCCTGGGATGAAAGTCAAGGATCTCATCGACCTGGCTGGGGGCTACACCCGCAATGCCGATACATGGAACATCCGGCTGCTCAAGGCGAATGGCACGATCGTCGACCGATGGGTTTCGCACAAGCAGGTCGAGCCTGGTGACACGTTGCTGGTGCCGCAGCACATCAAGCGCGACGTGCATTGGGCGGAGCAGCTCACAGCCCTCACCCCCATCGCGATCCTGATCAATACCTTCAAGTAGCCAGCTGGGACAGCTGGGGAGGATCCTGTTCGCGGATCGTCCGGACCAGATTCCTCCGCCGCGCGAAGCTGTCCTGAACCGAGGCGGCAAGGATGGAGTCAGGTGGTATTGGATGCCGGGGCGTGGTTCGATGGAAGGAAATACCTGGAAATCCCAACTCGGTGCGTTTGAATTTCAATGCATTTCGATTCAGATGGGAATGAAGGGCTGGAGCTGGGACCTTATGGCGTCACGGTCCCCACCATCTGAACGACTTCGAAATTCGAGCCCTTCACCTGGCCCAGTTCGCCCACCAGGCTGTCGTTGTCCCAGCGGGGGTCGGGGGCGCCGCTGAGGTACCAGTTTGAGCCGTTGTCGGCCACGAGCATGCCATAGGTCTTGAGGGCCTGGAGGATGGCCTGGGTCTGGGGGGTGAAGCCGGCGGGGATGGGGTAGGAGGCCTTGAGCCGCACGCGCATGCCCATGGGGGGCACGGTGGGGCTGGTGTTGCTGGAGGCCCAGTGGTTGGCGGGGGGAACGTAGGCTTTGCGGGTGGATTGGACGGTGAAGCGCAGGGCGTGGCGGATGCCGGCGGGGCTGGCGGCTTCGTCGTAGCGGACCAGGCCGGGGAAGATGGGCAGGCCGGCGGCATCGGCGCTGGTCCAGCCGGGCTGGGCGCCGGGACGGACGGTGTCGGAATCCAGGTGGAACAGGGCGCCGCAATCGGCCTGCCAGCTGCCGCCGGGCTGGGGGAAGCCGTTGTCCAGTTCGAACAGGCGGTTGTGGTCCTTGTCGATGACCAGGACGTGGCGGTCGCCGCCGAAGCTGGAACCGTCGGCCATGGCGCCTTCGATGGGGGCATCGGCGGGGATGGGGTAGGGGCCGGGGTCGCTTTCGTCGCCGTAGAGCTGGAAGGCCACGGGCACCAGGGGCTGGGTGCCGGCCACGACGATGTAGGGGATGCCGATATAGGCGCCCAGGTAGGTGCCGGAGCCGAAATCGGGGTGGAGGCCGGCGCTGAGGCCGATGCTGGCGATGAGGGTGCCGGAGGCGGGGTCCACCGGGGCGGCGGAGATATCGGTGTTCCAGGGGTTGTCGGCGGGGAAGGGCAGGGCGCCGTTGAGGCTGGCGCCGGGGCCCAGGTCGGCGCCAGACAGGGAGGCGTAGCTGGGGGCGGTGCCGCCGAGGGTCACGGTGGTGGTGGCGGTGGCGGTGGAGGAGCCGGTGACAGTGAGGGTGTAGGTGGTGGTGGTGGCAGGGGTGACGGTCACCGGGGCGCCGCTGGTGATGCTGCCCACGCCGTGGTCCACGCTGCCGGCGCCGCCGGTGAACACGGCGGTGAGGGTGGTGGACTGGCCGGAGCTGAGGGTGGCCTGGGCGGGGGTGAAGCTGGCGATGTGCGGGGCCGCGGCAGGCTGGCTGGTGGAGCCGCCGCCGCAGGCCAAGAGCGCGGACAGGGCGATGATCGGGGGCAGGGCCTGGGGTGGGCGCATGGTCGGCCTCTTGGGTTGCAGGTTTGCATCCAGTATAAGGTTCTGGCCCGGCGTGGGCTGGCGATCGGATGCCTGCAGAAATCCCTTGCGGTTTGTAATCGTTTGGATACGGGGACTGCAAACCGGTCACCCGGTCGAGCGGGCACCGCAATGACCTTGCCTGACACTGCCTAGGTTGCCGCCACCAGCAGTTCTTCCGCGCGGTCCGGCGGCCGCAGGCCGTCGCTCCGGCCGGCGAAGTAGCGCTGGGCCAGGGTGGCGGATGCCACGTGCCGGGCTTCCCGGAAGCCGGCTTCCCGGGCCAGGGCCAGGATGTCGTCCGGGGTGAAGAAGCTGAGGAAGGGGGTCCCGCTGGCCCGGGCGCCCTGGATCGAGCGTTCGAAGCCGGTCCGCACTTCGGGCGAGGTGAGTTCCAGCGGCAGGAGGAAACTCATGACCAGGGTGGAACCCGGGGCGAGCGCGGCGGCCTGGCGCAGGGTGGCGGCGACGGCGTCCCGGGTGAGGTACATGCTGACACCGGTGGAGGCCACCAGGGCCGGTTGGCCGGGGTCGAAGCCGGCTTCCGCCAATCGCGGCCACCAGCCGCCGGCTTCGAAGTCCACCGGAACGAAGCGCAGCCACTCGGGGATGCCGAAGCCGAGCTCGATCAGGCGGCGGCGCTTCCAGGCCTGGGGGCCTGGGGGGTCGACCTCGAACACGCGCAGCCGGGAGGCCAGCTCCGGCTTGCGCTGGGCGAAGGTGTCCAGGCCGGCGCCGAGGATGACGTACTGGCCGAGGCCGGCTTCGGCCAGTTCGGCCACCAGGTCTTCGATGAAGCGCGCCCGGGCCACGATGGAGGCGCGGAACGGGGCGGTGCCCAGGGGGTCCATGTCCGGGCGGCTGCGCCAGCCGGGATCGGGGGCGGCCAGGCGCAGGCCGATCTCATCCTCCAGCACGTGCGGCGGGGGGTCGGACAGGACGTGCAGGGCCCGCCACAGGGCGACCCGCAAGGCGGAGCTGTCGGGGGCGGAGATCGGCTGGGCTGGCATGGCGTGCTCCCTGAAGGTGGAGCCTGAGGATAGGGACAGGCGTATGATGATGGCATCCATCCTGAGGTTCCGGCGATGACTGCTCATGGGCTTGGTGCTTTGGCACAAGTTGTCCGCGGCCTGGGCCTGCTCCTGCTCCTCCCCGTCCTGGCCTGCCATCCGCGGCCCTCCACGGTGGCGGAGGCGCAGCAGGCGTCCGGCGACCCCGACGGCTGGTTCGGCGAGGGCGTCCAGTTCCAGCCAGGGAGCGGGATGGAGCTGGTCTGGGCCGAACCGGGGTTGAACCTCAGCGGCCAGGCGGTGGAAATGGCCGAGTGGGAGGCCCCGGACGCTCCGGGGCCGGGGCAGGAAGCCGGGCCGTCCTGGATCGCCGGCCGGGACGCGCTGGTCCGGGAGCTGCGGACCCTGACCGCGGAGAGCATCGGGGCGGCCCAGGAGCCCAGGCCCCCGGCCGGCACCCCCCCGGCCTATCGCCTGGAAGGACGGGTGCTGGCCTTCGGCAAGGAGGCGCGGGTCGCCGCCAAGACCGGCCAGGTGCTCGGCAACCTCGTCCTCCTGCCGTTAGAGGTGTTCATCACCCACGGCGCAGCGGCGGCCGGAATCGAGGGCGTCTCCGGCTACCGGACGGAGGTCCTGTTCCAGGTGAAGCTGGTGGACCTGATTACCCGGCGAACGGTCCTGGCCATCCATTGCCGCAGGGATTTCAAGAGCCTGGAGGCCCCGGTGGAACTGGCCGCGGCGATCTGGGAACTGAGCGGAGGGGCGAACTGGTGGCCGGCCCAGGCGCTGGACGAACACGACGGCGACCGGGTCTGGTTCCGGCCGGACCTGGACCTGCGCGGGGCCCGGATCCGGTGCCTGGCCTGGCTGCCCGGCTATTCCCACCGGGCGAGGGTGCGGGAGAAGGACATTGGCCGCGGCGTGGGCCACCGGATGCCCGGGCTGCTGGTGGACGCGAACGACGAGGGGCTGGCCGGTCCCATCCTGTCCGAAACCGCAGGGGATCTGTACCTCCAGGGCGAGGAACTCCAGGGCGCGGTCTGCCGGGCCAAGCTCTGGGATCCAGCCACCCGGGAGACGCTGGGCCTCATGGAGGTGGGCAGGGGATTGTGGCCGACCGGCGCCGGCAAGGATTGGGCCCGGCGGATCCTGGGCCAGCTCCGGAACCAGCGGCCGGATGGGAATCAGGAGGAATCCAGGGGATTCTGGCGGAAATCGGTCGATCAGGACTGGCTCCAGAAGTACCTGCGGAAACCGGCGCCCGCGCCCGGTTAGTGGAACAGCCGGGGCGCGAAATCCCGCAGGCACAGGCGCCAGTAACGCCATTCGTGTCCGTAGCCCTGTGTTTCCACTATGGTGGCCTGGACGCCCTTGGCCTTCAGGACCTGCTTGACCGACTGGTGCGCGGAGACCAGGCCTTCCTCGGTTCCGATGGCAAGGTAGAGCAGGCGCAGCTGCCGGTTGGCGCTCTCGGCCAGCTGCGGCAGGTAGGCGGCGAACCGGGCCGGATCGATGGTCCGGTCGATGTCGGGGCCGCGCAGGCGGTCGGCGTTGGCGGGCGGGGGGATGGCGACCGCGACGTCCGGGCATGGCGGAAGCGCCCGGAACCAGGTTCAACTATTCCGCCGCCAACATGAACCTGCTCACCGCGATGATCGGCAGGGCCTGGGGCACGACGGCCCGGGAGGTGGCGCGAACCGAGCTCTTCCGGCCGCTGGGCATCACCCGGTTCAGCTGGGACTGGGCTGATCCTGCCGGCAACACCGTCGGTGAATCCGGCCTGTATCTTCTGCCCACCGACATGGCCAAGCTCGTCTGGCTCTGGCGGCACGACGGGGTCTGGCAGGACCGGCGGCTCCTGCCGGCGGGCTGGACCGGCAGGATCCTGGCCGAGGCCTTGCCGGTGGGAACGGCCGGAGTCTTCTACAAGCGCGGGTTCTGGGTGGATGAGGACCGGGTGTGCTTCGCCGCCCTGGGGCGGCATGACCAGGCCATCGTGGTCGACCCGGCCCTGGACCTGGTCCTGGTCATGACCGGGAAGAATGACGACCACGAAAAGAGCCACATGGGCCCGGTGATGGCCAGGATCCACCGCGATGCCGGCGCGGCTGCTGGCCGATCCCGGCGATGCCGGAGCCATGATCCTGGAAACCGGCAGGGCGTCCGGCGGCGTCATCCGCCTCTCCTGCGGCCTGGACGGGGCGTTCCGGTTCACGCCGGACGAAAGCGCCGGCGGCCAGCTGCTGGCCCTCAGGGGGCGGTGGTCGGGGCCGGACCGGCTGGAACTGGAACACCAGTACCCGGGGCGCGGCGACTCCACCTGCATGACCTTCCGGATCGAGTTCGAAGGTCCGGACCTCACGGTCCGTTTCGCCGACAACGAATATGCCAGCGGCACGATCCACGGGGAGATCGAGCGGATCACTGATTGAGCGATCCCGGTAGAATGGCGCATGCCCAACGCCATCCTCCTGATTCTCCGGCCCCGGCCGGGGCGGGTCGCCGTTCCGGAGGGAGGGGCCTGCGGCCGGCACGCCGTGCGGCGGACCCGGGCCGGGGCGTTCTGCGTGGTGTTCGCCGACAACCTGGGCTGGGCGGTGATCGTGCCGGTGCTGCCGTACTACGCGGAGCGGCTCGGCGCCGGCCCGGCCGGGGTGGGGCTGCTGATCAGCGTCTATGCGCTGGCCCAGGCGGTGGCCGCGCCGCTGCTGGGGCGGCTGGCGGACCGGGTGGGGCGCAAGCGGGTGCTGGTGGCCTGTCTGGCCGGGTCGTGCCTGAGCTTCCTGGGGCTGGCGGCGGCCCGGAGCTTCGCGATGGTGCTGGGTTCGCGGGTCCTGGACGGGGTCACCGCGGGCAACCTGCCGGTGGCCCACGCGGTGGTGGCGGATGCCACGCCGGAGCCGGAACGGGCGGCGGCGTTCAATATGCTGGCCATGGCCTACGGGGCGGCGTTCCTGCTGGGGCCGCTGGCCGCGGCGGCGGCGCTGCGGGCCGGGCCCCGGGCGCCGGTGCTGGCGGGGGCGGGGTTCTCGGCCCTGAGCGTGGCGCTGGCGGCGTTCCTGCTGCCGGGCGGGAAGGGCCGCCCGGCCAGCCGCGGCGCCGGGGGGCGGGGCTCCCTGGCTCGGGGCTGCGCCGGCAGCCTGGCGGCCATGGCCTGTCTGTTCGCGGCCTACCAGCTGTTCACCAGCGGCTTTCCGCTGTTCGCCGAGCGGGCCTGCCGGCCCGGGGGACACGGATTCGGGGCCCGGGAGCTGAGCCTGGTCTATGCGCTGGTGGGCGCCACCGCGCTGGGGGTGCAGGGATTGCTGAGCGGCCCGATGATCCGGCGCCTGGGCGAGCGGGGCGCCACCGCTCTGGCGTTCGCCGCCGGGGCGCTGGGGGCAGCGGTCCTGGGCCTGGGCCGCGGCTGGCCGGGGATCCTGGGGCCGGTGGTGCTGTGCGCGGCCGGCCTGGCGGTGCTGCGGCCGCTGCTGGCGGCGCGGCTGTCCCGGGAGGCCGGGCCCGGGCGGCAGGGTGCGGCCATGGGGCTGGCCCAGACGGTGCAGAGCGCCATGCAGATCCTGGCGCCGCTGGCGGCGGGGGGACTCATCGGCCTGGGGCGGCTGGGGACCTGGCGCTGGCTGCTGGCGGGGTGTCTGGCGGCGGGCCTGGCCTGGGTGCTGGGCCGGTCAGAAGAGGCCCCCGGCCAGGGCGGCGGCGGCCAGGAAGCTGTTGAACCGGTCCAGGAAACCGCCCTGGCCGGGCAGGAGCGCTGAGAAATCCTTGAGCCCGGCCCGGCGCTTGGTCCAGGAGCCGGCCAGGTCCCCGGCCAGGGCAGCCAGGCCCAGGGCGGCGCCGCGCAGGGACGCGGCCCCGGGCGGCAGCCCGGCCAGGCCGGCCAGGGCCAGGGCGGCCAGCACGGCGCCGGCCAGGCCGCCGGCGAGGCCTTCGAGGGTCTTGGCGGGGCTGAGGGCCGGGGCCAGGGGGGTGCGGCCCAGGAGCTGGCCGGTGACCTGGCTGAAACCGTCGAAGGTGGCCACGACCAGGAAGATATAGAGGATGGCGGCCGGGGCCAGGGTCCAGCAGCGGGTGAGGAACAGGACGAACAGGGCCAGGGCGGGGATCCATAGCCAGCGGGAGGGGGCGGCCATGCCCCGGAAAGCCAGGTTCAACTCCCAGGCGCCGGCCAGGACGATGACCGCGGCCAGGGCCAGCACCGCCGGCCGGCCGGCCCAGGCCGCGGCCACCACGGCGTGGACGATGAGGAAGAAGCCCAGGAACTTGAACCAGCGGGCCCGGCGCACCGCGGCTTCCCGCTTGCGCCCGCCCAGGGCCATGAGCACCGCGCCCAGGGCGGACAGCGGCAGGGTGACCGCCAGGACCGCCGGGATCATGCCCGGGGGTCCAGGCAGCGGCAGGCCTGGCGCAGGCAGGTGGCGGTGAGCTGGACCACGCCGGCCAGCAGTTCGCCATCCACCATCAGGGTAGCGGGCCGGTCCAGGCGCAGTTCGACCCGCTCGGCCTGGTACAGCCGGGCCGGGCCGAAGCGCCGGGAGCCCACCAGGATGGCGGTGTTGTGCAGCTGCTGGCGGGCCCAGCCGGCGGTGGTCTCCATGATGTCCAGCCGGCCGTCGTCCAGCCGCGCCGACTGGAAGGCCCGGTAGTTGGCCAGATGCGAGGTGTTGTTCACCACCAGCCCGGTGCGCAGGCCCCGGGCGCGGCCCCGGCCGTCGATGTCCAGGTCCATGGCCAGCAGGCGCGGCAGGGTGAGGGCGCTGGCCCAGGCGTAGGCGGCCTGGCCCAGCCAGGGCAGGGCGTTGCGGCCCCGGTCCACGGTGTCGGCCACGTAGCCCACGGCCAGGGTGCTGGCCGCCAGCTGTTCGGTCCAGCGGCCGTCGGCGCCCAGGATCCGCAGCTGCACCAGGTCGATGCTGCGGAACCGGGGCGAGCGCAGCGCCGCCATGGCCTGGGCCACGGTGGCAAGGCCCAGGTGCCGGGCCAGGCAGTTGCCGTGGCCCACCGGCATCACCGCCAGGGCCTGCCGGCCTCGGTCCAGTCCGGCCAGGACCTCCAGCACGGTTCCGTCGCCGCCCACGGCGATGATGCCGCCCATGTCCCGGGCATCCCGGACGATGCCGGCGGCGTCGCCGGGGCCGGTGGTGCCGGCGGCCCGGACCGCCAGCCCGCGCTCCACCAGGTGCCGGGCGCAGGCCCGGGCCGCGCCGGGGCTGCCGGCGGCGGGATTGTAGACGGCCAGCCAGGGTTTCACGGGCCGGGCTGGAGGGCGTGGGGGCGGAGCACCCACCACAGTCCGCGCACATCGGCGGTCCACACCGGCAGCAGCCAGAGCAGGACGAACTCCTCGCAGGTGGCCAGGATGAACACCCCCAGGGCCAGGCGCATCAGCCCGAGGCTGAAGCCGAAGCAGAACAGCACCCCGACGAAGATCCCCATGGCGTAGGCGGCGGCCCGGGACAGGTAGGTATGGAAGCTGGAGAGCCGACGGTAGCGGAGCAGGGCGGCCAGGTTCTCCAGGGCCCAGAACGCCGGCACCGCGGCGAAGGCGCCCAGGTGGGCGGCCAGTTCGGTGCGGTGGAACACCCAGGCGCCCCAGGCGGCCACGAACAGCAGCAGGGTGTCGGCCAGGGAGTCGAGCATGGCGCCCAGTTCCGAACAGGCGCCCAGGGCCCGGGCCAGCAGGCCGTCGACGATATCGCCCAGCAGCGAGCCGATCAGGATCACCGTGAACGGGGTCTCCCGGCGCAGGAGAACCAGGGCCACGAGGACCGGGATCAGGGCGATGCGGGTGAGGGTGATGGCGTTCGGAAGGTGTTTCAGGGTGAGCCGGGGCATGGGGTCCCACCTCCAGGTAGAGGCTGCGGTCCGAGGGTGCGTGATGGTTTGGGGCAAGGATAATCAATTCAAGGTCCTATGGCAATCAGGGGTTCGGGCGGGCGGAGAGGAAAACGTCAGGGATGGTGGCAAGGCATCCGCCGGAATCCGAGGGAATGGTTCCGTAGCGAAAAATTACAGTTGCATAGCTCTCTGTTCAGGCCCCCACTTCCCGGACGTTGCGGACGGCGTTGCCGGGGACCGGCGGTGTCTGCGTCCCGTAATCCAGGTTCCACTGGCCATCATGGGTTGATCTTGACAAGCATTTTCAGGAGGTTAACTTTCCAGGGTTCTGGTGGAGGTGCCTCATGGCTTCCAGCAGCATCCCGACCAAGGCCCAGGTTCCCATGCACTGCAAGGGTGCGATTTGCCCCTCGACAGTCCGGACGGGGCGCGATGGCTATGGGCAGGGTCGGTAGAACACGCGCGGGGAACCTGTTTCCTGTACCGGATGGAGACGGGGCCTCCCGCGCCTTTGCCCCCGGGGCAGGACGCCGCCGGGAGCGAAGTCTTCTTAAACCTCATCGGCGTGGAACCATTCGCCGTTCTTTTGGAGGTTCAGCATGTTCAACCACCCGTCTCGTCGTACCGCGCTGCAATCGCTGGTTTGTGCCGCACTGTTGACCGGCATGGTCTATGCGATGGGCACCGGGGGGAGTTCCAATCCTCCCGCCTCGACCGACCAGGCCCAGGGTGCAGTGTCCCTCGCGGCCCTGAGTCCGAAAGCCGGGGCCCCGGGAATCAAGGTGACGATCAAGGGAAGTCATTTCACCGGCGTCACCAAGGTCATGTTCGCCCCCGAGCGTGAAGCCGTCTTCACTGTGGTCAGCGATACTGAAATCGAGGCCACGGTGCCCTTCGGGGCGGTGACCGGCCCGATCCAGGTCTACACGTCCGGCGGCGTGGTCACTTCCGGGGACTCCTTCACGGTAGAGACCGAATGACCAGGCTTCCCGCCAGGTTCCGGGCCGGCCCCGCGCGGGCCCGGACCTTCCGGCTTCATCCCGCTGGCTCGGCCAGAGGAGGATTGCTAGGTCAGCCATCGCCATTTCCAGGGAACTGGGCAGCATGGGGACGCTTGTCGCGGAGAACACGGCCCAGACGCTCGGCTACCATCTCGTCGACAAGAAGGCGATCGCCACCATCCAGACCAAACCCTCCAGCAATTCCAAGGCCTCATCGGTCTTGACCCTTCTCGAAACCCTCTGTAGGTTTAAACCTACATTCGCGCAATACCCAGTTCAGAGGACGCCCATCCGCCCGGCCTGGTAGTCCCGATAAGCCTCCTCCAACTCCTCGCGGGTGTTCATCACGAACGGGCCGTAGTGGGCGATGGGCTCCCGCAGGGGTTCGCCGGCCAGGATCATGAGGCTGGCGGCCGAACCGGCGGTGATGGCCAAGGTGTCGCCATCCTTGGCGAGAAGCGCCACCTGGTCGGCGCGCACGGTCTGGGTGCCGACCCGGATATCGCCCTGGAGCACGGCCACGGCGGCGGTCCAGGCGCCCGGAAGGGGGTGGTCGAAGATCGCGCCGGGCTCCAGTTCCAAGTGGGCGTAGGTGATCCTGGCGGGGGTGCGGGCAGGGCCGCGGACGCCCAGCCATTCGCCGGCCAGCGGGCGCAGCCGGCCGCCGGGCACGGGGATCCAGGGCATGGACTCGGGCTGGAGGTCGGTGTAGCCGGGGGCGGAGCGCTTCTGGTCCCGGGGCAGGTTGATCCAGAGCTGGACGCCTTCGATGGCGCCGCCGGTCTCGAGATGCTCGGGCACGGGCATCTCCTCGTGGACGATGCCGGCGCCGGCGTTCATCAGCTGGGCGCCGCCGGGGCGCAGCACGCCGGCTCCGCCGAAGCTGTCACGATGCCGGAAGGCGCCCTGAATCAAGTAGGTGAGGGTCTGGAAGCCCCGGTGGGGGTGGGGCGGGAAGCCGGCGTCGGAGCCCGGGGGGAGGACCATGGGGCCGAAGTGGTCCATGAGCAGGAACGGATCCATGGCCTGGAATGCCGCGGTGCCGTTCTGGCCCTGGCCGGGGACCAGGCGCACCAGGGGCACCCGGTCTCCGTCCTGGGTGGCCATGCCGCGGACCAGGGAGGCGATGGTTCGGCTGGTCATGAGGGGCTCCTTAATTGAGAAATAGTCGCATGGTTGGCCGCCAGTTCGAGTCCATTTTAAGCTTCTAGCCCAGTGAGCAAGGCGCAGGTCTCACTAGAAAAAACGATCGCGCCCTTGCGCGTTATGCCTAAATACGTACATTGTTATTTCGAGGTGCGCCATGCTCACAAAAGCCTTGGTCAAGGTCGGAAACAGTTACGCGGTCGTGCTGGACCGGACCCTCATGGATCTTGCGGGCATATCGCCGGAGGTCCCAGTAAACCTTCAAGTGAATGGAGAAACGATCACTGTGACTTCCAGCAAGGCATCGATTACCGTGGATCAGGCCATCGACAAGGTCTTTGACACCCACAAGGAAGCTTTGCGGAGGTTGGCGAAGTGAACCCGGTCTTCCTGACGACCGAGGTCGTCCTGAGGATCCATGCCCGGAGCCTTGCCGCATTTGGTGGATTGGCCGGTGTTGCCGACCTCGGAGCCGTGGAATCGGCGGTCACGGCCGTGCAGAACCATTTCAATTATACCGGTGGAGACCTTTTTGATCTGGCAGGCGTACTGCTCTGGCACTTGGCCAGCGACCATCCGTTCGCGGACGGAAACAAGCGGGCCGCGGTCGCCTCGGCCCTGGTGTTCCTGGAGGTCAATGGAATTGCCCTCGCTCAGGACGACGATTTCTTCGAGGAACTCACGCTTTCGGTAGCCCGGGGAGAGACAGGGAAGCACGAAGTGGCCGGGGCGTTGCGAAAGGCGGAACGGGAAGAAGGGGCCTCCTCCGGCGACCGGCCCGCCCCCCATAGGAGAGCAGGGCCTCTGCTAGCATAGGTCTTGGCACCTGCCACCCGAGGGAGTCCAGCGTGGTACCAGAAACCCCTTCGTCCCAATCCCTGTCTGCCACCCCGGCCCAGGCGGCGAGCCATCTGCTGGCGGCGACCCACGCGGCCATCGCGGCGCTGCAGGCAACCTGGGACGAGGCGCTGGTCCAGTCCTGGACCCGGCACGTGACCCTGAGTCCGGGCCGGCTGGTGCTCTCGGGCATGGGCAAGTCGGGCCTGGTGGCCCAGAAGATCGCCGCGACCCTGGCCTCCACCGGCTGCCCGAGTTTCTACCTGCATCCGGCCGACGCGCTGCACGGGGACCTGGGCATGGTCATGGCCCAGGACACGGTGCTGATCCTCAGCAACAGCGGGGAGAGCGAGGAGATCGTCCGGCTGCTCCCGAGCCTGGTCCGGCTGGGGGTGCGCATCGGCGCCATCACCGCCCGGGCAGACAGCCGGCTGGGGCAGGCGGCGGACTGGTGCTTCACCTACCAGCTGCCGGAAGGGGAAGGGTGCCCGCTCAACTTCGCGCCCATGGCCAGCACCACGCTGCAACTGGTGTGGGGCGATCTGCTGGCCTCCTACCACATGGTGGAGAGCGGCTTCACCCTGGAACACTTCGCGCAGTTCCATCCCGCTGGCAATCTGGGAGCCAGATTGCTGAAGGTGAAGGACTTGATGCATGCCGATTATCCCAAGGTCCACCCGGCGGCCAGTCTGGTGGAGACCTTGGAAGCCATGACCCGGGGCAAGCTGGGCATGACCACGGTCATGGAAGGCGAACGGCTGGCCGGGATCATCAGCGACGGCGATATCCGCCGGGCGCTCCAGGGGGCGCAGCAGATGCGCAGCAATCCGCTGAGCCTCACGGCGCTCAACATCATGACGCCCAACCCGGTGTGCACCGGTCCGGAAACGCTGGCGGTGGAGACGGCCAAGAGCATGGAGGCCCGGAAGATCACCTTCGTGGTGGTGAAGGAGGACGACCGGCCGTGCGGGGTGATCCACATCCACGACCTGTTCGCGGCCAAGGTCATCTGATGGCCGGCCTGATCGCCTGTCCTGGAGCCAAGGTTACATAATATACATTATCGAAAGCTAGATTCACCCCTGGAGTATGGTCAAATTCTTGATTACCGAAAGCAGACGCCGTGCCCTCGACCCTCCTGAAATACCTCCTGAAACGCTGGCTGCTGCCCTTCCTGGGAGCGCTGCTGTTCTACGGGGGCATGCTCATGGCCTACGAGGTGGTGGGCGTGACCAAGGAGATCTTCTCCATCGGCGCGCCGTTCCGCTGGGTGGCGCCGCTGCTGCTGCTGGCCGTGCCGGAGAACCTGGGGATGGTGCTGCCCATGGCCGCGGTGCTCGGCGGGCTCATGGGCACCCAGCACCTGTCGGAGGGGTCCGAACTGGTGGCCGCCCAGGGGCTGGGCGTGGGCATGCGGGCCCTGGTCAAGCCCTGGGCGCTGCTCGCCTCGGGACTTCTGGTCCTGGCCACCCTCAACGCTCACATCCTGGTGCCCTGGGCCAACGCCACCCAGCAGGTCGCCCAGGGGCGGATGCTGGAGGAGGCCCGGACCCGCTTCCTGCGCCCGGGCTCCCCGCCCTGGTTCCCGCCCCGGTCGCCCCGCAACGCGGTGTGGATCGCGCCGGACGGGCAGATCCATCTGATGGAGGTGAGCAATGACCGGGTCCAGCACCTGGTGGCTGAATCCCTGAAATGGGGCCAGAGCGACAAGCAGGTTGAGAATTCCGACATAAACCTTCGGATGGAAAACCTTCAGGGAGTCACCTTCCACAAGACCGATGGCAAGGTGACGCTCATCCAAGAGAAAGAACACACTTACACGATCAAGGTGCCGCCGGTCCCCAAGCTGCTCCAGTCCACCAACCTCAGGTTCCAGCCGACCCGCGACCTGCTGCACCGGGACACCCCCGAGGCCCTGGTGGAACTGAGCCGGCGGTTCACCCTGCCGGTGGCGTCCTGCGCCCTGCTGCTCCTGGGCATCGCCCTGGGCCTGGGCCACCCCCGGTTCCAGAAGGGCGGCGCGGTGGTGAAGAGCCTGGGCGTGATCGTGTTCTACTACCTCCTATTGAAATACTTCGAGAACCAGGTTCTATCTGGGAAAGCTCACCTCCTCTTCCCGCACATCGCGATCTTTGCGCTGCCTTTCGTATTCCTGGTGGCGGGTTTCGTGCTGCTCACGCGCAAGCTCCACCCCCACCACGCCAACCGGCTCAGCGGGCTGGCCTCGGTGCGGGCGGCCCGGGCCTGGCTGCAGACGGCGCCCAGGGCTGAGCGCCTGGTCCGGACCCTGGCGTCCGGCGCCCGGGGTTTGGCGGCGCTGGGCCGAGGGCTCCTGCCCAGGCGCTGGTCCTGGATCGGCCCCAGGAAGCGCGTGCTGGCCGCCTGGACCCTTGAGCTGTGGTGGCGCAGCTGGGGGGCGGTCATGGGCACCTTCCTGGCGCTGAGCTTCCTCATCGAGTACGCCAGCCTGGCCGGGGACCTGATGCACAACCGGGTCTCCAGCCTGGTGTTCCTGCGCTACTGGCTGTGGAACCTGCCCTCCTTCCTGGCGGTGGTGCTGCCCCTGGCCTTCCTGCTGGGCGGCGTCCTGGCCATGTCCCAGGCGGCCATGACCCGGGAGTGGGTGGCCCTGCGCGCCGGGGGGGCCAGTTTCCTGCAGTGGTCCAGGGCCGGATTCCGGGGCTGGGGCGCGGTCATCGCCCTGACCTTCGTGCTCCAGGCCTACGTGGCACCGCTGGCGTTCCAGCGGGCCGATCCTCTCTACCAGCAGATCCTCGGCCGCCCGGCCCGGTCGCTCCAGACCCGTCCCTCTTGGCTGAACCTGGGCTCCACCGGGGTGGTCTGGTTCCTGGACGGCACCCGGCGCTGGGGCTTTCCGCTCAAGGCTCCGGGCAGCGACGTGCCCATCCTGCTCAAGTGGAGGATGCAGGACGCCCGCTCCGAGGCCCTGCCCTGGCACAGTCTGAACCTGGTCCAGGGCCCCTACACCACGGACCTGTTCCCTGACCGGGCGCTGCGCACTTCCACCTCCGCGGAGGAGACCCCCACCGAGGATCTGTTCCACTGGCAGAAATGGGCGCCGGATCCGGAGCGGGCCACCATGATCTGGAGCCGGCTGCTGGGGTTCCTGGCCGGCCCCTGCCTGCTCTTCAGCATGCTGTCCTTCGCCTTCCCGTCGCCCCGGGGCGGCCGGGGCCAGGCCCTGGGCTACAGCCTCGTGGCCGGACTGGCCTTCATGGGGCTGCAGGCTCTGTTCACCGGGGCGGCCAAGGCCGGGGAGTTCCCGTCCCTGTGGGGCGTGCTGTGCCCGATCCTGCTGATGCTGGGATTCGGCCTGATGCGCCTGCACCGCCTGCGCACATGACCCGCCACGCCCGCAGGCGGGCCTGCCAGGTGGCATTCCTGCTCCTGGGCGCGGCGGTGCCCTGGTTCAGCTTGCTCCGGCTGGACGTCCCGGCGGCCAGGCTGGTCTGCCTGGGCCGGGACTATCCCCTGGAATGGCCCTATGTGCTGATCCTGATCGTGCCTTTCCTGGTTGTGGTCTGGGGCCTGGCCCTGTTGTCCCGGGTCAAGGGCCGGGTGTTCTGCGGCTGGGCCTGTCCGTACGGCAGCCTGGTGGAGTTCTGCGAGGGCCTGGGCACCGCCCTGGGCCGCGGCTCCAATCGGGTGGTGGCCGCCTGGATGCGCCGCTCGGCGCTGCACCGCCTGGGCCTGCGGACGGCGGCGGCGCTCACATTGGTGGTCGCGCCGCTGCTGCTGGCGGTCAGCCTGGCCGCCTACCTTTATCCACCGGCCCGGATCGTCCACGATCTGGCCTCCCTCCCGGCGGCCGGCAACCGGGGCCAGGTGGTGCTGTGGGCCTGGCTGGGGCTGATGCTGGCGGGCTCCTGGGCCGCCGGGTTCCTGGTGCGGTTCCATTTCTGCCGGATGGTCTGCATCTATGGCATGGGCCAGGCCATGGCCGCCTCCAGCGCCGAGGGCCGGGCGCTCCGGCCGCGCTACCGGCCGGCGAGCCTGGACGCCTGCGGCCACTGCCAGGCCTGCCTCAAGGCCTGCTTCCTGGAACTGGACCCCCGGGCGCCGGAGATCCGGCTGGGCTTTTCCGAGGGCTGCTTCAACTGCGGGGACTGCGTGGATGTGTGCGAAACCGTGCAGGGGCACCGGGACCAGGCTTCGCTGCTGACCTTCGAGGCAGGCCCGGCCGGGAAGCGCCGGGCCAGGGTGAGGATGTCCGGGCTGGAAGACTAGGAGCCCGTCTACGTATTCGTCCGTGTCCCTGACATTCGCCCGTAGTCGCTTCCGGGACCCGGCGCGCCTTAGCGCGCCTCACCGGAAGCGTAACG
>Ga0316217_10002321_pt1 | contig 23131 bp, 8 predicted proteins | sample 1anoAmetaG_FD_203633 | JGI IMG/M metagenome (GOLD analysis project Ga0316217, IMG submission 203633) | Freshwater microbial communities from Trout Bog Lake, Wisconsin, USA - 1anoA | ecosystem: Environmental > Aquatic > Freshwater > Lake > Hypolimnion/Profundal zone | place: USA: Wisconsin...
GCAAGATTTGCGTATCGAAGTAGCGCGTGCTGCCGTTGTCCAAATTCGACTGGCTGTTCACCTGCACGGTCACATTGGCCGGGGCCGAGAACGGCAGGAAGCTCGCCCCGCCATTCTCTGAAATCAGTCCGTTTACCATCGAGCCAAAGTTCTCCGTGCTCGTGCCGCCCGAGGCCGGCGGCGGCTGTGTCTTGGTGAATTGGTTGTGGCTCACATTGGTGAGGATGATGCCGTTGGCATAGAGGGCGTGCCATTGCGCCGGGCTGACATACGGCTGGCTGGTCAGCGGCAGCTTCGGCGTGGTGGCCGTCACTTCCGGCGCCTGCGGCGTCAACTGCATCCGCACCGGTCCGTTGCTGCCCGGTGACCAAGTGTTCCCGCCATCCAAGCTCAATTCCGTGAAGATGTCAAAGAAGCTGGTGATCCGGAACGTGCCGTCGGACTGCGTGTCAATTTCGGTCTCCCCGCGTGATGGTTCGGTCTGGCTGGCACGAATCATCATGCCGTTCGGCAACGTCGCGTTGAGCGACGTCATGGTCGTGTCATAGAACGTGTTGTCGCTGGAGGAACTGGCATTGTCCACCGTGATCTGCACCGGGGCATCGGTCACATCCATGAAGGTGAACGTGTTTCCGCCGTCGGTGGAAACTTGCATATCCAAGGTGGAGTTAAACGACTCCGTGTTGGTGGTACCCGAGGTTGGCGGCAACAGCGAACCGGCGAACAACTTGTGGCTGACATTCTTGATCACAATGCCTTGGGCGAAGAGCGCGTGCCATTGCTGCGGGCTTACATAATGGTCGTTCGGCGGCGGCAGCAGTGGTGTCGGCTCCGGTGTCGGCTCCACCTGCGCGGGATCGGGCCGCATTTCCACGTGCCCTGGACCGCTCGCTGGCGTCCACGTATTCCCGCCATCTGTGCTCAACTCCGTGAAGATGTCGAAGAAACTGCTGATCATGTAGCCGCCCGCCACCGGTCGCACCGTGGTCTGGCCGGTGGATTGCTGCGTTGGTTCTACCTGGAGCAGGAAGCCGTTGCCGGTCAAATTCAGTTGCGTCATCTGCGTGTTGAAGAAGCTGAGGCCGTTGTTGTCAAAACTATGCGTCACCTGCACGGTCACGTTGGCGGTGCCCGTGGCCGGGTGGAACGTGGTGCCATTGTCGTTGGAAAGCTCATATTCCAATTCCGAACTGAACGTTTCCGTCTGCGTATTGCCCAGCGTTGGCAGCGTATAGTTCTGCGTGAAGAAGTGGTGCCGCACGTTGCGGATGACGATGCCCTGAGAAAAGAGCACGTGCCATTGCGCCGGACTGATATAGACCGAGTTCGCGGGCGGCAGGAGCGGCTGCGGCGAGAAATACTCATTCACCGCCGAGTTCGTCGGCAGATTCACGGTCACCGTGAAGTCGCAATAATTCGAGTAATAACCCAGACAAGTGTCATAGACATACAGGTATTCAGTCGTGGTGCCGACCGGGAAGGTGCTGCCGCTGACATACGGCGAAGTGTAGGCATATTGGGGCGGGCAGCCGCCGCTGATCCCGTACGTGAAATTCACGACGGCTCCGCTCGAACTGCTCGCCATCACGGTGATATTGGACGGGCAGGTGACCACCAGCGGGACCGTATTCGTGTCCGTGACGGTGACGGTGAAGCTGCAATATCCTTCGTAGCCGTTGCAATCATAGAAGTAAATTGATTCATAGGTCGTGCCCAATGGGAAGGTGGCGCCGCTGCTATACGGCGACGCATACATTGTGGTCGGCGCGCAGCCGCCGGTGAGGCCCGCCGTGAAATTCACCACGGCTCCGTTGGTGCTGCCGGTCGTCACCACGATGTTCGTCGAACAATTGATGACTGGCGGCGGGGTGACCATCACCGTGAAGCTGCAACTGGCGCTGTCGCCGCACGTATCCGTGGCGATGCAACTAACCGTCGTCGTGCCGACCGGCAAGTAACTGCCGCTGGGCGGATTGTACGTGATGACCGGAGTGCTACAGCCGCCGGTGGCGGAACTGCTGTAATACGCGTAAGCCCCGCTCGCTCCGTCAGTGGCGGCCACGGTGAGGTTGGACGAGCAGGTCAGCGAGATGGAGTTGGTGGCGGTGGGCGCATTGGTGTTCAGATTCGGGGCCCAAGTAACATATTGTGGCGCCACCGGCTGCTCGGGTAATTGCGCGACCTGTTGCTGGAACTGGGCTACGTCGTTGGTGTTATTCTGGTTATAACCGACGCCGTGTCCGGCCAGCAGGAGGATGCCGAACGTTTCACCGGCAGTAACGCCAAGGGTCGGGTAGTTGCTCGCGAACAGAACCGGCACCGCCGTGGAGTTGCCGTGGACGTAAATGACCTTTGGCGGAAACACCGTGAGATCGCTGTTTTGCACGATCAGCGGTGTCCCGTTGCTCACCGTGACCGTTGGCAACGAACCGCCCAACGGAATGTCCACGTCCACAAAGATGTCGAAGAAACTTTTCGCCGGAAAATCCCAATAGGGATCGCCGCTGTTGCCGGAGAGGGATTGCACTTCGCCAAAACTGCCGGGGATGCCGGGTGCCGCAGTGCCGGCGCGCACGGCCGCGCCGCTGCCAGCCAGATCCAGCGAGCGGATTTGGGTATGCACTTCCCGCGCGCCGTTTGGACCCGAAAAGAACGGTGGTATCAGTGTCAGGTTGCTGCTGGCCACGATGGTGCCTACCGAGCCGACCGACACGCCGTTTGAGTCCGCCGCCGAGCCGTTCGTCAGCGGCGAACTTCGCCCGATGATCGTGCCGGGGTCGTACAGCAGCGGGCTGGTCAGCCGCTTGGTGTTCGTATTCCAATTTGGGTTGCCAGTCAACCACGCTTGGTAAGCGGGATTCACGGCCAGCCTAAACGTGCCCAGTGAAGTCGTGGTGTCGTCGGATTTGCCCGGGAAGATCATGGTGTTGCTGTTGGCCACCGTCAGACCTGTGGCCCAAGTGGCATATTGCGGTTCCACGGGGGCCAGTGGCGTTGCGGCCAGCGTGGCCTGAAGATTGGTGGTCGCGGTCCCCACGCTGGTGCTGGTGCCGGTGCTGCTGTTGGTTTGGAAGACGCCGTGCCCCGCGAGCTGCAATATCCCAAAGGTCTGTCCCGCATAGAGACTATTGCTGGGAAACAGAATCGGCACGGCCGTGCTCATGCCATGCACATACACCACCGTGGGTGGGAAACTGGTGAGGTTCGTGTTCTGGATCAGCAGTGGCAGGGTATTGAAGAGGTTCGTGGCGCCCGGAAACGTGCCGCCCGATGGAATGTCCACATCCACGAAGACATCAAAGAAGCTTTTCGCCGGAAAATCCTGGTTCGAGTTCTGGCTGGGACCGGACAGGGATTCCACTTCGCCGGGGCTGATCGGCTGGGTGAGGGCATTGGTTCCGGCGCGCACCGCCGCGCCGCCGCCGATCATGTTCAGCGAGCGGAGTTGCGTATAGACCTGCCGTGTATTGGCCGGCCCGAAGGCGCCAGGCTGCACGATTAGATTGCTCGCGCCGATGATCGTGCCCGCCGAGCCAACCGGCACGCCGGCGTCGCCAGCGCTGCCATCCAGCAGCGGGCTACTGCGGCCGATGATTGTGCTGGGATCATACAGGATGGGGCTGGTCAGCACCTTGCTCGTGCCGCTGTAGCCCGGATAGCCGGCCATCATCGCTTGGAACGCCGGATTGACGACGATTTGAAATTGGCCGAGCGACTGGGTCAAATCATCGCCCTGTGCGGGAAAGCCACTGGTCGCAGAGTGCAAGGCGATGGGGAAAACCGCCAGCGTAAACGCGGCCAACATCGCGGTTCGTGATGTTCTGGTTTGCATAAATTTATGAACGACTCCTTAAAAGTCGGGTCCAATGTCCCACAAGTCACCAGCTTAGCGCTTATCCGAAATTGCGAATTTGGCGGGAATATTTCAGCTTAAAAACTCAAGCTGCCTTGGCGGGCGTGGACAAATCTCGCGTGTCGCTGGTTTCCATCGCCGATTTCCCAATCGGCAGGGCGTGGAAAAGTCGCGGCGGTTGCGGGTCTGGAAACCCGCGATACAGCCGACATGAAGGCCGGCGGTACACGATTGCTTGCGACATATCCGGTTTGGCGGCGATGCCGAATGATTTGGCCGGTACAAGGAGATGACCTCACCGCTTCGCTTGGCACGTTCGCACTGGCTGTCCATCCAACCATACAGCCGTCTACGGCCCGGTTACCTTGGTTGCAATCCGACCATCAACCGGCTGATCAGTCCGCTGCTTTACGATCGCGCAACGAAGATCAGCCGCAGTTCCCAGCTTCCAGAAGGCACCCTGATTGACTCGGCTGGCACCCTGGCGCGGAACACGCGTTTCACGCCGAGATTATCTTTTTCGACTCCACCCTCCCGCGTAAAATTCACGGGCTGACATTGGCCAACCGGAAGAACGCGATGTTTCCGAAATCCTGCCCGAGGAATTCCGAATAATTCCCGCCCACCACCTGCGCGCTACCACCCAAAGCCTGCCAGGCGATCGTGGGCGAAAGGTTCGTGGCCACCTGCACATGAAAGCCGGTCGCGTTCGTTGGCCATTGCAAGGCGTAACCGCCGCGGGCCGAAACCATGGCCAGCACCGGCGCGGTTTGGACCACGGCTTTCACCAGGCCGATTTGGCCCATGAGAAAATAACTCAGGGTGGAATTCGCTGAACCATCCTTTAGCGTGATCCGGGTAATCTCCGGCGTCGAATCCTGCACGCCAACAAAGGTAACATGGCTGCCGGCGTTGTTGGTCACGAAGAAATAGCCCAGCGCATTCGTGGCGGTGGCGGTAACATTGTACGCGGTGATCGTGTAAATGCAGTAGCCGTTGAAGGCGTCCTGCAAATCCACCCCGAAGCCGGCGAGCGGATGATCGAAGGACAGCGTCACGTCACCGCCGCCCTGATTGTCGAACACGTTTTGCCCGCTCGGAAACGGCGGATTTTCCAGGATGAAATCCGCGCTGCCTGAAGGTTGACCCACAATTACCTGGATGCCGCCCTGCGAGTTGGTGAGCAAGAGCGGATTGGGTTCACCGACGTTGGTGGTGCGCTGGTTCCATGAAACACTGTCATTCGTGGCGGAATCGAACGCGGCCTCGCTGCCGACAAAAGCAAGCGCCGCCCGGCCATCGGTGGCGGCCAGCCCAAACCACATGGCTGCGCCAAACCGGAGGAAGAGCGGAAAATGCTTCATCCGCAGAGTATGAAGATTATGGCCAAATAAGCAACAGTTATTGGCGGTATTATTGGCGGTATAATCGGAGCGCGGACGGCTAGTCCACAAGCTGGAGAAACTCTCAACATGCAACCTCGAACGTCCAGCCGGTCAGTCGCGCAGCGGCCGCAGAGCAGCCAGGGCCAGCACGATGGGGGAATCAGTCGGACGCAACGGTCGCAAACGCAGCACGTGTTTTTCCGACGTTGTCTTCGGACCATTGGTCACCCGCTGGCTGGCGACCAAGCTGATGGGGAGTTTCGCGGCCATGTCGGCCAAGCTGGCCGAGATGGGAGGAGCGCCGCCAGCAAATGAAATTCCGGCAGCGCGGGGGAGTCGCTGGAAATTTTCATGAGGCGTTGCTATTCTGTCCGCAGCCGGAAATAGCGCTGCGCATCCACCGCCGACGTGTTGGTAAAGGAGTGAACTGTGCCGTCGCCGAGGTTGGTTTGCAGCGCCGTCCAGTTGGGCGCGGCGAAGTTGGTTGCCGTTTCCACAAAGTAAGTCTGGCTCACCACTGTGCCATAAGAGAAACAAACATGATCACCTGAAGTTTGGATGATATTGACGATCACGGGTCGCAGGCGAGAATCGCAGCAAGCATAGGTTTGGTCAGAAACCACGATGGTATCCACATACCAGCCCAGAACGCCGAAACTGTTATCACTGCCGAACCGCCAGCGCAACCGGATGGTCTGGCCCGCCGTGGCTGGGGGAAAGGTTGCCGCCGCGGTGACAAAGCCCCCGGAATTGCCGCTCCATGCCGGTCGGCCTGCCAGCGGGTTTTGATAATAGCTTGAAATTGTGGTATTATAGCCGTTGGTGAGGAACGCGCCTCCCAGAGACAGAATATCAACAAAGGCTCCACCATTGATCGAAAGCTCCAAGACCCCGCCATCATAGCCTTGCTCACTGTTATAGTTGTGTCGGAAACTCAGTTGTGCATTTGTCGAAACAATGTAAATGGCGGGTGATATCAGCCGATTGTCACTCACGCCGCCTGGATCTGCGGCGAATGCGGAGTTGGGCGCGGTATCGCATTGGGTGGCCGAGGCAGCCCATGCCGGTCCGATGCCATCAACTGAACTCGTCCAGCCAGCGGGCAACATTGGGGCTGGCACACCGTCGAAGCTCTCGGAAAAAAGCATGATCGGCATTGGGGCGCCCAGTAGGAGTCCAAAACTCACCACCCCAAGATTTCTCGTTCCATCCTGGACCTGGAAGGTTGGAGTAATCATCCCACCACAGGTGCCCGCGGCCGTGAAGCTATAAGCCCGGGAAACAGCCGAACCTCCTGCGGTCAGGGGGCCGTAAGATCGCGGTGCGCTCGGAAAAATCACCCCGCCGGAGACAAGCAACGTGGCAACCAGGTTCGAGGTGGCCACGCCACCAACATTTTGGAGAGCGAAATCCATGGTAACGGTTTCACCCGGATCAATAGCGCCATTAGTCGGCGAGCAATTTTCGGAGAGCAATGAAGTCCCCGCAGGCATGATGATCACAGCCAGGGCTGGGTCCGCCCCTGCAACATTGGTCACGCCGGTGTTTTGCGGATCGAGCCAGTCGCTTAAACGAGCGGAGGCGGACTTGCCGCCGTTCCACGCCACCGAGAATTTGCCATAACAATCAGGAAAAGAAGGATTGGGACACGACGAGCCGCCGCCGGATAACGTGCCGACCAGCAAGTGCGTTGCCACGTCCCAGAAGCCGGAGCCGGACGAGCCGGGTTCGGTGACTCCCGCGCTCCAGAGGACCTGCCAGTGGGTGTTGGTTCCACCTGTGCCAATGCAACTGTTGACCGTGGTGAGTGCGTTTGACGAAAAGCTGATCGCCTTTACATCGGCTTCCGGGTGGTGAATACCGACCCCGCCGCTTGGCGCAATGCCAGAGCGATCCCATCCCGAATAAAAAACCCCGAAGCTCGGCTCCGGCATCTCCTCCAGCTCAATCAGCGCAAAATCAACATCGGATCTGGCTGCCCGAAACGTAGCCCCACTCTGGTTTTGGGCCAGCGAGCCGGGGCCGTGCGTTCCACAATTGGTGGATTGGTAGTTCCAATACACGACTACTGTGGCGGCATTATCGGCATCCAGACCGCAATGATTGGCCGTCAAAAAATAATTGCGGAAATCACCGACGGCATCCGCAACCAGCGTCCCGCTGCACATGAAGGTTCCATTAATGGAATATAAGCCGACGCTGCGGATTTCGTTTGTCCAGGCCGTCGCCCGCGGGCAAACCACGTCAATCTCGCAGTTGTCTGCAGCGCGCGGGGCAGCCTGCAAACCTTTTTCTGGAAACAGGTCCCGGTAACCCGCGCCGATCTGACTCAAAATAAGTTGTGCTTGCGCCTTGGCAGCGATTGGAACAAACAACTCCACGACCAGACTCTGCCCGGGAATGATCGGGGTCCAAAGCTGGCCGTGAGTCTTGTAATCTTGCGAGGTATAAGGGCCTTGGAAATAGGCTCCGCTTTGGGAAATTAAGTGAAGCGTCGCGCCTTCCGGCAGCCAGAACCTGCTGAAGCCGAGATTCAGGCTGACTGCACCAGCGGAGGTAATCCGCAAGCGCCACAACCGGCCATCGGATAACCTTTCCCAAGTTCCATGTGTGGCCGGCGTGATCTCGACTTTTCGTGCGACAGCAAAACGCAAAGGCGTTGCTTCAGCCGCCTGCGCGTCGGCCGCAAGTTCCGCCTGAGCATCGGTGGCTGGCAACACATATTGGGGGATGGCAGTGAGTGGCTGAACCGAGCGCTGGAAACTAATTGGTGGCGCTCCTTGCCGGGCGAGGGCAGACTGCACGGTCAATAGAACGATTATCACACCAAGCCGGCGCCGATTAAGCAATCCGGCGGCCGAGCGGTTTGGGAACACCCTATTCATAGTCCAGAAACCTGCACGCGCAAAAATCGGCTTGCGTTTACCGGTAGGGGTCCGGTGTCCAGCACGGTAACTTGCGCCACTCCGGGCGAGGAGTAAGCTTCCGAGGCGCGGCTTGCGCTGGTCCATCCCGAACCGGCGGAATAGACAGCAATGTTGGACCAAGTCTGGCTGCTCAATGAGCTGGCGGCTTGAACCACGAATGTCAAGTCGGTGGCGTTTGTGTTGCGTGGAAACGAGCAACCGAACCAAGTCGCATTGTTACTGGATCGGATTACCGGGGTTAGTGGCTGGTTGCTGGCGGGCGTAGTCGGATCCAGTCCGAAAGCATACGCCAACAAGTTTGGGATGCCATCGCCGTTCGGATCAGCATTGTCAGCGGCGATACCGAGATTGTTGGTGGTGCCGAAGAACACGGCCCGCCATTGCGTGATCGTAGTGGGTGCCGCGGCGCTGATTTCAATGTAGGCAATCCGGTTGCCAATCGAGCCGGGCGCATTGCTGATGGCCAGGAGTCCATTCGTCACGACTACCGTGCCCAGTCCCTCCACCCAACGATTGCTGACCGAAGGGGGGCCATTCAGCAGCAACATATCCTCGGCCATGATGGCATACCATCCGCTGGTATTAAGCGGATCGCCCGCGGCCAGATGCACCGAGTAACGGCCATTCGGAACGGCCACACCCCAAACATGGTTGCCATCCGCCTGCATCTGGCACAAGGTGTCGTAGCGCAAGTCTTGTGAGCAACCCGCATTCCCGGCAATGAGATTGTGGCCGGCCAGATCGGTTTCCCAACCGTAGCTGTATCCATTCTCCCGATTGCCCAAGGCAGCGCCAGAGTCGGCGAGATACCCGGCTGGCACGGTGGCATTGGCCGGCTGGAAGTTGACCTTTAAGCCAAATTGCGAAGCCACCGGTTGTAGTTGGACATCCAGCCGCGTCGCGTTGCCACTTCCAACGGGCACATGGGAAATTCTTTGAGGCATATAGCCCGGCGCAGTGAACCACAAGTTATAAGTGCCCGGCAGAAGGATTCGGTGAAAATCGCCGACCGCCGGATCCGAGAATACTTCATGGGGATAGCCTTCCACCCGCACGGCGCCTGCCACCGGCTGGCCGGTTTGCGCATCGCTTATGCTGCCGCGAACGCCTTTCAACACCCATTCCATATAAGCCAGCATGGACTCCTCGTTTTGGGACCAGTCGGTGGGAAGCTCACTGGCGGGTGGATCCGGCCAAAAGTCTTCGGATAGCTCGATGGTGACATCCAAACAACCAGCGTAGCGATAATTCCAGTCCTGCATGCCGCCGGAAATCGCATACCAGGCGGCGCCTTCGACAATGCCAGCGTCAAAGTCGGGACTGTTCCACAGGGCTGGGTTGTTCGACGAGTAGGTCAGGGACATGGCCTCAACCAAAGCCTCGTCTGGCGTTGGAGAAAACACGCTACCCATATTGTCGTTGTCATACGGGTAGTTCACCACCAGAGCGCCAGTATGATAGTTTGCCCCGAGCGTAAAATGATGCGCGGCAGTCCAGGCCATGACTGCAGCGACTTCTGGCTGAAGTCCGTTGGTGTTCACGGCCGGACCATAAAGCAGATTGCCCAGGTTGGCCGCCGATCCTTCGGGAAAGCAGCGGTTCAAATCATAGCCATTGGCGTTGTATCGCTGGGGTGGATTGGCCTCGCGACCATCCGGGTTCATTAGCGGCAGTAGCCAGATTTCGACATGGTTGACAAGGTTGAGGATGCGGGCATCATTGCTGGTGTAACCGCTGGTCAACCGGTCGACCAGATACAGGCACATCTCGGTACCCAGCGGCTCGTTCGCGTGCATGGTGGAGATGTATTTGAACTTGGGCTTGTCGGCGGCAAGGTCCGGATTGGTGGTAATTTTGATCGCCCAGAGGTCGCGGCCTTGAACCGACTTGCCAAGGCTGAATAGACGGCATATTGCCGGGCAATTCGTCGCGTAGAATTCCAACATGGCCGTCATATTCGCATAGTCGTTATATGTCCCGAGCGCCTTCATGGTGGCCCAGCCGGATGAAGCTGCGGGGGATGGAATAATGTTCACCTGCCACCCGGCGTTGGTTAGCGACGAGAGTTCATCACCGTCGGCATAGATTATCACCTGTTTGCCCTGCACCCCTTCGACGTCATAGCCTGCCTGCACCAATTGCTCCAGGTCCGCGTGGTGCGTGACGGCCATGGCGACCTCGGTGATCGGCCCTGTCCGCGGGCCGGCTCCTTTACCGGCCAGTCCAGCCGGCCTGTTTGTCTGGGCCTGGGCGCCGACATAAAAGCACACCAGCCAGGCAAGGGTCGCGGTCAGGTCTCCGTGCAAGTGAAGTTTCCGCTTCAAACCGGCAAAGAATGTTCTTTTCATCGTTCACAAGCAGGTTCACCAAATGACCGAACTGCTTCACACGATGGCGCTAAAGACCCGCTTGGTCAAGGGCGATTCGCAAACCGCGGGCCAGAAAAGTCCCCCCTGCAGTTTCAACTCGCCCGGTGCGGGAGGCTGAACATCCGTTGTTTTACGGCAGTTTGCTACGCTTTTGGCGGCGGGGGACGAAAGCAAAGTCCGCAATTTCGAATAAGCGGCGGCTTTGAAAGTCGGTTATCCTTTGCCTCGTAACTTAAAGCAAACACAAGACAAAGACAATGAAAACTAAAAAGTGTATGACTCTGATTAATTCCAAATGCAACCCAATCTGGGTCAAAACCAACCCGTATTGGCCTGCATTTCATGCCGGTTTCCCCACCGTCTTGCTGGCGGCAGCGACTCTTGTGTTCTGCCTAGAAGGAACATTGCGCGCCAGCGGCCAATTCGACGCCGCGAATGGAACCGAGCCTGTGCAGAGTGCCGGGGTGTACCAGATCGTGGTTACCGATCCGAAAATGGTCGCTTTGTTAAGCGTAGGCGTGGGAGCAAACGCGACACAAACCTACCAATACGCCGGTTGGGATCCGCTGGCACAGACGTTAACCAGTCCGCTGATTTACGACCCGAGCACACAAATAGGGGTCAGCAGGGCACACCAACGCGAATCTCTCACGGCAAATCAGACGTATTTTCCGCTCACGGTCGGCGCGGGCACCTATACTGGATCCGGGTATCCCCATCAGGTTGCCGATTACAGCAACTACATATATCCCGGGACTGCGACGCCATTTGTTTTCGACTATATTTTCGGCCCTGGATTAGGTCACGACGAGGAGTTGACGGAGATTCAGGAGTTCAATCTCTCCCCAATCACGTCCTGCCGTGGGGCCAGCAACAGTGTTGCCCCGCCGCAAATTCCACCGGCCAATTCCCTGAACGCGCTTACGGTAAAGGCCGGCTCCGACAACCCCAATCTTCAGTCAGGCACAGTCTTGAATTCCAGCATCGGCATGGTACAATCAGATTACGCTCCAGTCACTACCGTCCCCAATGCCACTTACGATTTCCTCGCGCATAGTTTCTTTGACGTGTATGTGGAAGTAGTAATGCCGCCCATTCCGCTTTCGGTTTCAGGACTGGCTTTTCCGCTCGCCGGGGCGGTTCTCATCAGCGATCCCAGTTACCCTTTGATTATCGCAAGCGATATCGCGGCAGGCCCCTTGCCGCCCAGCGTGGTTTACACGCACACCGGCAACAGCTCGATCACACCATGGCCTGTGAATCTGGTTTTCAGGGACACATGCACCGTGAACGATCCGAATACGGGCCAACCCTTCTACAACGCGGGTGACAGCCTCGGCACCATCGTGCTGGCCGGCCACGGCACGGGCTTGGATCCCTGTGCAAAGAATGCCGCCATGGATGGCTTTGTGAACACGGTGCTTGGAAATCCCGGTCGGTTGGCACCGCGAGCAACGGTCCCGCGGATTTTCTCGAACGCCTTGTTTCCCAGCCCCTCGTCCATCTATATGTCGGCGCCGGGCACCAATTTCGGAGGCGGGAGCAAGGACGCCGTAATCTTCACCAACGGGTCGTCAGTTTTATATCTCCGCGATATCGTCATGGGCAACCTAATCAATCCCATCTCATTGCCGCCGGCGGGCAACTCGGCATTATACACCAACAAAAACGTGACGTTAACTTGCAATATTTCCAGCGACGGGTCATACTTCATTCCGGCATCGGCCACGGGAACGAACATAGTGCGGATTGATAACAACAATGCTCCGGTTGGGGAAGCGACCGTTTACTCCACGGTTATGCAGCAATTAAACGTCGCCGGCAGCAGTGGTATTGGCGCGTTCAAGCTACAACTAAGTCCTTCAAAAGTCTCGGCTGGCAAGCACATTGTCGAGCCCACTGGTTCCGGAACCTTTAAGGTGGGCGGCTACTTTGATCTTGCCTTGCAAAACGCCTTCGGCCTGGTTTATAAGGGCACCACCAACGGGACTCTCAGGGTTGAGCAAAACGTGGTGACCTGCGGCGCTCCCAACGCCGCGATGTTTGTCACCAAGACGAGCTCGTCGGTCAAAATCACCTGGCCGGACTCCACCTACAGACTTCAAGGCTCGTTATCCTTGAATCCTGCGACTTGGGTGGACATTGCCGGCAGTTCGCCAGTAACCGTGGCCACGACGAACTCCTACAGGTTCTTCCGGCTTATCTGTCCCTAAGCCGCCGCCGCACGGCGTCCATTCAGCGCTGCCGTCGGCCAGGTACTCCGCCTGAACTTGCTGGCGCGGGTGGGGGCGCGCACGGGTCACGCATGAAGCCGGGATGTCATCCCGGCTTCGATTTTTATAACTTCGGCGACGGATCGAAGCCGGATTCGCGTGCCGGCGCAAGCTCCCCGCTGGCCGCAGCCAATTCATCAGTCAGATCAATCTTGACGAGATTCGCCGCCTCGGATACCCATTGCAACATCATACAAGATGCCACCAGTGAGCAAATCGCTTTTGCCGAATGCCCGAGTTCAACGCCCATTTAAGGCCACGCAATTTGATGGTCCGCTTTCTTAATTTGCTCGTGCGGTTCGCCATTGCACGCCCCGGACGCACCCTGGCAATCGTCACGCTAATCACGCTGATCGCTGCGCCGGGGATCCGGTGGTTGAAGCTCCGCACCGATGGCCAAGCCCTCCTGTCTCAAAACGCGCCGGCCGTCGTGCAGGATCACGCGGTTCGTGCGCAGTTTGGGGTCGAGGATAACATGATCGTGCTGATACATTCCGGCCAGAATGAAGGCATTTTCAATCCAACCACATTGCAACTTGTCCGCGATTTGACGGCGGCCATTGCGCAGTTGCCGGAGATAGGTTCCACCAACGTGATGAGCCTCGCCACCGAACCAAGCTTTCGATTAAATCCACGGACATATAGTATCCAGCGCCTGCTCGATCTCGCAATGACAAACCAGACCGAGCTCAATCTACTGCGCGACGACCTGCGCCGCATCAAACTCTACACCGGAACCCTGGTTTCAAGCGATGGTCAGTCCACCGCCATTTTGATTGGGGTGCCTCCAGGCGGCGACCGCACCCGCCTCTACCAGAAAGTGTTGGCCAGTATTACCGCACAACAGCCATTCTCCGATGCCGTGGCCGTGACCGGCGCGCCGGTGGCGGAGGCGTTGCTGGGCATTCACATGCTGGAAGATCTTGGCGTGCCCAAGGTTTTTCTGGGCACCAGCACGCGGGGAGCAAGCTGGGCGCACGAACGGCGAATGCCGGCCAGCCTTTATGGGCTTCGCCTATTCATTGCCCGGCGAATCGGTCTAGTCCCGGTGGCGGGCTTGGTCATGCTCATGATTCTTCTGGTGAGCTTTCGCAATCTGCCGGCCGCGCTGGTGCCGTTGCCTGGAATTCTGGCGACGCTCCTGTTTGTTTTTGGCCTGATGGGTTGGTGCGGGGTGCCGATTTATCTCACCATCGCGGTGATGCCGGTGCTGTTAATAGCCATCGGGGTTACGAACGACATCTACGTTTTCAACCGCTACTTCACCTTGCTGCACGAAAACCCCGGCGCCAGCCACGTCGAACTGGTCCGAGAAACTTTTGAGAAGATGGTGGCTCCCGTGGCCAGCACGTCGCTGACCGCGGGTATCAGCTTCTTGTCGTTCGGGTTTTCACCACTGGCCGCGGTACAGGCGTTTGGTGTTTTCACTGGCATCGGCGTGTTGTTTGGTTTGTTTTACTCTTTTACCGTGGTCCCGGCGATGTTGACGCTGATTGATCCCGCATGGCTGCTTTCAGAGTCACGAGTGAAAGTCCCAGCGTCCGCTTTCACGCTCGCATCTTGGTTTGGCCGTTTGGGACCGTGGGTCATACGCTGGCGGTGGTGGGCTGCCGGCCTCGTTTTCGTCCTGCTGGCCAGCACCCCCTTCGGCCTGCGCCGATTAGTCGTGCAAGACAGTTGGATCGACGGCTTTGATCCAACCAGTGAGTTTCGCAGTGTCACCAAGCAGGTGAACGACCAGTTTTATGGGATGCATCTTCTCTTCGTCGCTGTCAACGCGCCCAGAGTGATTACGGGTGAGATCGCTGCGTCTGCCATCAATGCCAGCGGCATCGGCTTCCCCGGCAATCTGGTGGATGACTTGGCGCTGATTCAAGGTAGCGCCATCAGTTTGGTCATTGCGGACGAATCTCCTGCTGGCGGTATCACCATCCGCCCAAACGGCGCGGTCTGGCAGGCGCAGATTAAAGCCGCTTTCCAGCGCGAGGGCCGCATCTACATGCAGTTGGACCCCGAAGCCGCACCGGCAGTTTTTTCCGACGCATTAAGCAAGGCCGGTCGGGCTCGCTTTGAAATATTGGTCCACAGCCACCTCCAACCGGAGATCCTTCACGTCGCGGCGGACTTGGGATCTTTCATCCGCCAAAAAGGCGAGTTCGCCGTTGGCGGGGTGCTTGGTCCGGCAGACTACATTCTGACCACCCGCTTCATGATGGGTCCCAACCGGCCTGATGCGCGACAGTTTCCGGCCAACGCCGAAGAAAGCAAACTTCTATGGCACTATTACGAAGCGGCGCGCGGGCCGAACCGCCTCCGGGAAGTCGTGGATACAAACTACTGGCAGTCGCTGACGACGGTGTTCTTGAAAGACGCCAATTTCGTGGATACGGCAAAATTGATGAGCGAAATCAAAGACTACGAGCGCAAATATCTTGCTCCAAAGGGAATCACAATCGGTTTCGCGGGGGACGTGGCGGTGAGCCAGTCGTTGATCCGCGGCATTGTCACCACGCAAATGCAGTCGCTGGTGTGGTCGCTGGCGGGAATTCTTTTGGTGACCTCATTGTTCGGCGGCTCGTGGCGGTGGGGAGTTTACTGTCTGCTGCCGAGTCTGCTGGCAGTGGTGATCAAATTCGCCGTGATGGGCTGGGTCGGAATTCCGCTCGGGGTGGCCACCTCGATGTTTGCTGCCATGACGCTCGGCATCGGCGTGAACTGTGCGATTCACCTGCTGGAAGGTTACCAGCAGTCGCGCTCGCGCGGTGCCTCAGAGTCAGAATCGTTGATTGCCACTTTGCGGCAGACCGGCCCCCCCGCGTTTATCAACACGCTGGCCATGTCGCTGGGATTTGGCGTGCTGATGCTCTCGCAGGTGCCGGCCAACGCGCGGCTCGGGCTGCTGTTGGTTCTGGGACTGTCAAACTGTTTCGTGGCGTCGCTGCTTCTGTTGCCGGTGTTGTTGCACTGGTGGCCGCCAAGACCAGCGCAGCACTTCCAACCGGTTGACTGTTGAACGGAAGACCAATGACGTTTTCGCTTATCCGCGCAACGGTGGCAGGGCGGGCAGCGCCAGCACGATGGGTGGATCGGTCGGTCGCAACGGCCGCAAACGCAGCACATGTTGTTCGGGCCGGGTGTCCTGACCATTGGGCACCCGCTGGCTGGCAACGAGGCTGATGGGGAGATTCGCCGCCATTTCCGCCAAGCTGGCCGACAGCGGCAGCAGCGCCGCCAGCAGATGGAATTCCGGGAGCACGGGACGTTCGATGTGAAACTTCCCGCGCCCGAGCAGCACCGTGCCCGACAATGGCACCCCCAGCGGCACGCCCTTCGCGAAGGTCCCCACAAAGACAAATCCCTTCGGCCGGGCGGGGCCTTCCACCACGCCTTCGATTACCGGGCCGGCAATGGCTTTGCGCGCCGCCAGATATTTCCAGATTGCCGTGGCAAATTGCCTGGCCGTGAGCCGCCGCGGCATGGTGCGAAAGGCCTGGGGCGACACCCCCACCAGTTCGCTGAAAGTATTGGAGAAGGTGCCCAGCGAATTATAGCCAGCCTCGAGGCATACCTCGGTGATGGTGGAATCGGAGTTTAACAACCGTTCCTTCGCCCACTGCATGCGCAAGCAGGACAGGAAATGATGCGGCGTGGTCCCGGTGGCCTCGTCGAACACCCGCACCAGGTGAAACTTGCTGACAGCGGCGACTTGCGCGAGGGCGTCCAAATCCAGCGGCTCGGCCAGATGTTCCTTCATGTGGCGGATCGCCCGCTCGACCGAGATCTGATTCGCCTCCAGGGTGTCGGTGCGATGCGGTGATATGACCGTGGCGATGCTCATTTGGAGGAAATAGCCAACATCGAACATCCAACATCCAACATCCAATGCCAGACCAGCGCCGCCGCCCGGTAAACTGGAGGTTCGACGTTGCATGTTGAATGTTGCCAATTCATTTTATTCCGCATACGCCGCCAGCGCCGCGCGCAATCCCGGTGGCACCGGCGCGGGCAGAAGTTTTTCCCCGGCGCGCCTCATGCAGGCGATTTGTTGCTCGCCGCGGGCGACCAATTCCTTGCCGCGCCAATATTCGAAGGCCAGCCGCATCCGGTTTTGCACCAGTTCCGCCAACCGCATGCGCACGATGATTTCATCGAACGCCGTGAGTTCCGCAAAATACTCGCAGGCGCAACTCACCGTGGCCAGGGCCAAACCCCGGCTTAACTCGGCGATCACGTCCGGCGCGTGGTCGCGCAAAAACATTTCCCGGCAGCGACCCTGCCACGCCAGATGGTTGGTGAAATATACATTTCCGACGAGGTTCGTCTCTTGAAAACTGACCACGTGATGATATTCGTAATAGCGCATGACGGCTCCTTACCTGGCCGCGGTGGCGGCGGGCGCGAAGGCCACCGACAGGACCAGCGGTGATGGCAGGCCGCGCACCGCCGCCACGCAAGTCATGATGGTGATCCCGCCGGCGCGCAATTGGATCCAGCCGTCGTCCGTGCTGGCTTCGAGCACCAGGGGCGAGGTCACTGGCTGCCCGATTTTTTTCAGACACTCCATCGCCGTCCACAGCCGCGTGGCCGCTGCATCCGCGTTTTCGCCGTGGGCGCGAGTGATGCGTTCCGCCAATTGAAATGATTCCGCGCCGAGCAAATCCCGCCAGACCGTGTTGGTGCGGGCCGCCACCACTTCCAAATCACAGGCCGCGCCGCCGTTGCGGGCCACGGCGAGCGTAAAATCCAGCGCATGCGCGGCGGAAATGGTTTCTTCAACGGCGCAAACCGGCTTGCCATCGGGCCGCCGCCAGACCCGCGCGGTTTTGCCCAGTGCATGCTGAATCACGATGTCCGTGCGCGCCGGGCGTTCCGCCTGCCCGCCGCGTTCGAGCGCCACTTTCACCTGCGCGCCGGCGTCCACCAATTCCTCCAGCCGGCGTTCGAGATACGGCGCGAGCAGCGCCTCCGGCCAGGCGGCGGGCGCGCTCATCGTTTCCACGGCGCGCAGACGCAATCCCTGCCAGCGCTCAACGGTTGCTCCGTGCGCATCTGTGATTTCCAGGTCATAAACAAAATTATCGCCGTCGCGCGACCGTTCCTTCGCCCGGACGAGGCGCGGACCGGTTTCGTGGCGGAAGATCGTCAGCCGTTCGATGCCCGTCGGCAAAATCCGCCGGTGCGGGATGCACGCCTGGATTGCGTGCAACGCCGCGTCACGCGCCCCCGGGTTGCCCAGCACAAAATCCGGCGGCAAATACGGCCCGAACCAGGGCGCGCCGTCGTCCGCCGTAATTTCCGCGACACACTCCTTCGCCTTTAAAAACTGGTAGCCGCGCAGCCGGCAAAAGCGTCCGCGATGAAACAGGATGCGGCCGTATAAGTCGGTAATTGGGTCCAGTGCAACTGTAGCGGAGGGAATCTCCGCACTCTGCTCCCTGCCCTCTTCCAGCTTCCCTCTTCCAGTATCTTCGTTTATATGGCGGCGCTCTGCCGAGGCGCCGCTACGGTTGCTCGTTTCCATCCTCCCTCCTGCATCTGGTTGTGCAGCGGTTCCAAAACGGCAAACCGCACGGAAATGGTCCACCAGAAAATCAGTTTCCTCGGAGCGCAGGCAGATTTCCATCACCCCTGGCTCACGCTGCAATGCGGCGAGCCGGAGGGTCAATTTCGCCGTGTCGGTTACAGCCACTGGTCGCAGAAATTCCACATGCTCAAAAAACGGCGGCTCCGCCGAACCGGCGAGCGCCATCGCCGTTTGCGCCATGGCTTCCAAACCCATCACAGCCGGCAGCAACGGTTGCTTTTGCACGACGTGATCCGCCAGATAGGGATCGGTCTGCAGCGACAATTCCGCGTCCACCACAAGTTCCACACCAGGATAAAACACGCGCTTGTGTTCGAGAAACCGGCGCAGCGGCAACTCTGGCTCAACCATTTTCAACGTCGGCGGCTCGCCAAATCGTCCGGTGACGATCACGGCGGTGGATGGTTTACTTTCCCCGCCGCGCGGGGCGGGGGGCCGGCGCAGCAATTCACAAAACAGCCGCACCCCGGCGTCCACCGTGATCGGTGTGATGCCCTGTTGCAGCAGCGCCTCGATGCGCCCGAGGCGTTCGCCCATGCCCGCGCCCGACCACACCGACCATTCCAGCGTCAGACAGCGGCAGCGCGGATGCGCCGCCTGAAATTCATTCGTCAACGCCGCGAGCCATTCGTTGGCGGTGGCGTAATCCGCCTCGCCCGGCAAGCCCGTGCGGGCGATGATGGAGCCGAACGTGACGAACAGCCGCAGCTTGTTTAGATCCACCGCCGCAAGCACGTTCCGGGCGCCGGATATTTTCGGCAGCAGGGTGTGCCGAAAGGCGGTCTCGTCCAGGGTGCCAATCAATTGCGGCGTGTTCACCCCCGCGCCGTGAAGCACTGCCGTGACCGGCCCCAGTTGGCGTTCGCTTTCAACCACCGCCGCGCGCACGGCTTCCGCATCCGACACGTTCGCCCGCACATAGCAGGCACGCACTCCGTCGGCGGCGATGCGCGCAAGATTGTTCGCCAATTCCGAGTCCAAGGCTGGGTCGCTGCGGCCGACGAGCGCGAGCTTCACGCCGGATTCCCGGGCGAATGACAGCGCGCACTCCGCCGCGATACCCTTGCCTCCGCCGGTGACCAACAAGACGTCTTCCGGACCCAGGTCAGCTTTCGTTCCACCGTTCGTTCCCGACCTGGAAAGCGCGGATTGTTCCGTTTCGCCTGGGGGCAAGGATGAAGCCGGGGAGGAAAACTCTTGCAGCACCAACCTCGGCTCCCAGCGCCGGCCATCGTTGGTGAAATGAACTTCCGTGAAGCCATTCACCGCGAGTGCTTCGGCGACAATCCACTCGACGGCCTGCGGATGCGACCCGGGAACATTCACGACACAGGTGGCCACGCCGGGATTTTCCAAATGCAGCGTCCGGGCGAAACCGCCGCCGCCCCAGCCGTGTTGAACCACCACAAAATGCGGCGCTTCCCACAGCGCCAGCGCCGCCCGGCCGGCGGCGAGTAACTGGGGGATGCTTTTCACTCCCGCATTTTCCGGCAGGCAGACGGCAACGCCACGGCCACCGGCTTGCGCGAGCGCATCGCGCAAGGGTCCCGCCAGAGGATGATCTTGCGGTGCGACCACCTGCCAGCCGCCCGCAGCGCCGCCCACCAGCCGGGTAGGAATGAGGGCGGAGTTGGTTTCCACCAGTTCAATGGTAAAAGTCCTGACCCAGTCATCCACGCCCGCAGGCAATTGCCGCCGGTGATCCGCTTGCGCCGATCCGCCGGTGCGTTGCAACTCTTCCAAAGCATGGGCAATTTCCCCGACGCTCGCGTTTGCAAAGTCTGTCAGTCCGGCCACCCGCGGCAAGCCGAGCTGCTTGGCCGCCTGCGCCACCAGTTGCCCGACGGTGATCGAATTCAAATGCAATTCGCTCAACATGCGACTCTCGTCGCGCACGGCGGACGCGGGCAGTTCCGCGCGCAGGGCGACCAGCTCGCGGATCAATTCAAGGGGCGTACCGGTCTTCGGCCCGGTGCGCGGCCGGGCGGATTCAATGTCAATCTCAGGCTGGGACGGTGCCGGGCGCTCCACGGCTTCGGATACTGGTGCCGACTCGCACGGGTTCGCAAAAAATTTCGGTTTCCAATCCAACGCGAATGGACGCGTGAAACGGTCGGCGAACAGCGCGGCGGTTTTCACCGGCGCACCCAGTACAAAGGCCGCGCCGACGGCTTGCAACAAACCGTTCAGTGAATTTCCGCCAGCCTCCAACGCGACCACCGGCACATCCGCCGTCTCGCGAGCCAGATGGCTCAACACCGTGCCGGGACCGACTTCGATCAGCAAATCCAGGCGGCGGCTTCCGTTCCGTCCCGCGCCGGCTTGGGTGCTCGCCGCATCGCCGACCAGCGCTGAGAGCGCGGTTTCAAACCGCACTGGTGACGTCACCTGACGGCAAAGCAACTCCCGCAGGTCTTCGCTGCCTTTGAGCCACGTCCCGGTGACGGTGGAAACGACCTTGCATTCCAGCGCCGAAACTTTTTCCTGCGCAAGCTGCCCGGCCAGCACCGGCACGGCCGCGGCCACGAACTGCGTGTGGAAAGCATGGGAAACCGGAAGCTGGCTCACTTGCCAGCCGCGGGCGGCGGCGCGGCGTGCCAGATGTTTGCCGGCGGCGGCTTCACCAGCCACCACGGTCTGGCGCGGCGAGTTGTAGCCCACGACGTTGAGCGGTTCGCCGTTGAGCAGGGGCAGCACTTCCTGCCACGGCGCCCCAATGGCAAACATCGCGCCCGTTGGACTGCCGAGGTCGGCCATCGCCGCGCCGCGCACGCGGGCGAGGCGCAGCAGGGTTTCCTCATCGAAGGCGCCTGCCCAGTGCAGCGACGTGATTTCACCCAGGCTGTGGCCGGTAGCCGCCGCCGCCTCGATGCCCAAGGCCGCCAGCACTTTCAATCCCGCCAGCGACGCGGCGACCACGGCGGGCTGCATCACGCGGGTCGAAACCAGATCGCCCTCCGCCGGCAACCGGGCGCGCGCGTAAAGTTCGCGGACGGAATCAAAACGCCGCCGCCAGAGGCCGCCGTCAAGCTGCGTGGGCGAACCCTGGCCGGGAAAGAGAAAGCCGATGCGTGGCGCGGCGGCGGTCGAACCGAGAAACAGCTTTTTAGAAAAGTCCAGCCGCGTTTCAACACCCTCCCGCAGCCACGTGGTGAGTTGCTGCAATTGCTCCGCCAGCGCAGAGGGTTTTGCGGCGACGATGCCGGCGCGGATATTTCCCAGGCCGGGATGCTTTTCCAAGTGCGCGGCGAGATCAGTCAGTTCAGCGCGCGAAATGCGGGCGGCCAGGGCCGCCAGTTTCCCGATTTGCTGCGCCAGTTCCGCCGGCGATGGAGCTGTGAACAAAAAGAGTTCCGTATCCTGGTGCGAACGCACCAGCGCGCCTTCGTGAACGCTGAATTCCTCCCGGCGTTCGCCCACCACGCTTTCCAAGACGACATGCGCGTTGATGCCGCCGAAACCCATCGCACTCACGCTCGCGCGGAGCGGGCAGGATTCCGGCCAAATCTCCGCCTGCGGCAGCACGCGCAAGGCGGGCGACGGCCCGGTGAGTTGGGGATGCGGCTGCTCGCAGCCGGTGGTCGGCGGCAAGACCTGCGTGTGGACGGCCATCGTGGCCTTGATCAGACCGGCGATGCCGGCGGCGGCTTTCGTGTGGCCGATGTTGGCTTTGATGGAACCGATGGCCGCGGGTGAAAACGGCTTTTTCGTTTCCCGTCGCGCCCGTGCGAGCACTTCGAGTTCCGTGGTGTCGCCGACCGCGGTGCCGGTGCCGTGGCCTTCGCAGTACGCAACGGTTTCGCTGCCAAAACCGGCGCGGCGATAGGCCCGGCGCAACGCTTCCAACTGGCCCTCGCTTTCCGGGCGGGTCATGCCGCCGCTGCCATCGGAGGAGATGCCCCAGCCGCGAATGACGGCATACACGCGCCGGCCTTGGGCCAGCGCATCCGCGTGGCGCATCAGCACGACCATGCCGCAGCCTTCACCCGGCCAGAAACCGGCGGAACGCCGGTCGAACACGCGCATTTCGTCCGGCGCGAGGGCGCCAGTCTTGGCAAAGCCGACCACCTCAAACGGGTCGAGGCTCAAATCCACTCCGCCGGCAACGGCGGCGTCCAAGTCGCCCACGACGAGCGCCGAGCAGGCGTTGGCCGTGGCGAGCAACGAACTTGCGCACGCGCCGTCCACTGTGTAGCCGCCGCCCTTCAGATTGAATTGATTACAGACGCGCCCGGCGATGGTATTCGAGAGTCCGCCGGCAAGGGTTTCCTCGCCGACGGGCGGAAATGGCGATTTGTATTTTTCCTCCAGGCCAGCGAGGAACTGTGCGCGCTGATCGGCCGGCCAATTTTCGTTCATGAGCGCGGCGTCGAGCACGCGGCGGACGTAGGGCCAGCGCAGGCGCAGCGTGTTGGCCCGCGAGAATTCGCCGGTGAGGGTGTTGCCCAACAAGACGCCCGTGGTTTCGCGCGGCAGGCCATGGCCGTCGGGGAAACCGGCGTCGGCCAGCGCGCGCGACGCCACATCGAGGGCCAGCCAGTGCGCGAGATCCGCCGCGCGAAATGTGCTGCCAGCGACGCGGAAGGCGACGCGGTCAAATTCGTAGCCTTCGATGACGGCGGCCTCGGTCAAATAGGAACGATCGGGGGCTGAGAGGTCGTCGGAAAAATAATCTTCGAGCCGCAACCGTTCCGGGGGCACGCGGCGGAAGACGCGGCGCTGGGCCAGCACATTCTCCCA
>Ga0316217_10002323_pt1 | contig 23125 bp, 13 predicted proteins | sample 1anoAmetaG_FD_203633 | JGI IMG/M metagenome (GOLD analysis project Ga0316217, IMG submission 203633) | Freshwater microbial communities from Trout Bog Lake, Wisconsin, USA - 1anoA | ecosystem: Environmental > Aquatic > Freshwater > Lake > Hypolimnion/Profundal zone | place: USA: Wisconsin...
CAGCGCTGCCGGTGTTGACCGCGAGCTACGCCGGCTTTGTCAATGGGGACACGTCGGCCAGCCTGACCACGCAACCGACGTTGGCCACGAGCGCGACGGCCGCCAGCCCGGTGGGTAGCTACACGATTAGCGCCAGCGGGGCGGCCAGCGGCAATTACACTATCGGTTATGCCAACGGCACGCTGAGCGTGACCGCGGCCACGCTGACGATCACCGCGGCCAATGCGACCAAGGTTTATGGGGCAGCGCTGCCGGTGTTTACGGCGAGCTACGCCGGCTTTGTCAACGGGGACACGTCGGCGAGCCTGACCACGCCGCCGACGTTGGCCACCAGCGCGACGGCCGCCAGCCCGGTGGGCAGCTATGCGATCACGGCGAGCGGCGCGGTCGACGCAAACTACACGATTAGCTATACCAGTGGGACGCTCGTTGTCAGCAAAGCCAGCAGTGTAAGCGTTGTGAGTTCGTCCTCGAATCCAGTGCTGCCGAGCCAGTCAGTAACCTTCAGCGTTTCCCTGAGCGCTGTGGCGCCGGGCGCAGGGATCCCCACCGGGACGGTGCAGTTTAGGGTTGATGGCATTGCCGCCGGCGCTCCCGTATCTCTGAGTGGTGGCGTCGCCTCTTACGCCACCACCGCCTTGACACACGGCTCCCACACGGTTGCCGGGGAATATGCCGGCGACGGGAACTTCCTGGGCGCCACCAACCTGCTGTCATCCGCCCAATTGGTCAACACTCCGCCCGTGGCCAACCCGCTTACTATTGGTCGGTGTCTTACCAACAGTTTTAAGATCAGCATTGCGGATTTACTCACGAATGTTTCGGACGCCGATGGCGATACGCTCAGTCTCGCGGGTGTCAACTCCACGAGCGCCAACGGCGGAACGGTGGTAACCAACAACGGCTGGGTATTATATACGCCCGCCGCGGGGTCAACCAACACCGATACCGTCACTTACCAGGTCACCGACGGATGGAGCGCGCCCGTGACGGGTACCGTGACGTTCAACATCGTGGCGGACGCCGCTCCGTCGCGGAACATGGTGATCGCCAACCTCGGTGGCGGTTCGTTCGCGGTTGGCGGCGATGGCATCCCGGGTCGGGTTTATATCATCCAGTACACCACCAACACGCCGCCCACGCTGAACTGGACTACCTTGGGCACGGCAATCGCCGACTCCTTCGGCACGTTTGTCCTCGTGGACGCCAGTGGTTCGGGGACGCGTTTCTATCGCGCGATCTATCCTTGAGGGTCACTTCGGCTGAACGAGGTGACCTCCCGCGGCCCGGTGGCGTGAAAGTGATAATGGCCCGATTCGATTTCGAGCACGGCGGAACCGCTTTCATAATGAAAACTTTTCACTCCCTTCGCCTTTATGGCGGGGATGCGACCTTCAAAGACGGTATTTAAATCGGAGGCGGGCACGGAGACGTTCGCGGTGGTATTGGGCGGGATCGCAATATGCCAGTCGAACTGGCCGCGGTCCCGCCTCCATTCGCTGGCGATCAGGCCGTAGGGTGATCGGTGGGTGGCCTTGACGCAGCTCAAATCGCCAACGGGATGGGGTTGCATGAGGATATGCTTGAAGCCGGGTTGCGCTGGGTCGGGCTTGATCCCGGCCAGGTCCTCGTAAAGCCAGATCACCAGATCTCCCACCAGCATGACGTGATTGCCGGAGTTCATCGCGGGGTCGGCGGTGTCCCCGTTCCAGAGTTCCCAAACCGTCGTCGCGCCTTTCTCGACCATGTAACCCCAACTCGGGTACGTGGTGTTCGTGGCGAAGCGATAGGCGAGGTCGGCGCGCCCGCCGTCGGTGAGCGCGCGGTTGAGCCACTGTCCACCGATGAGACCAGTGCCCACGTGGCCGCGGGTTTCCTGCGTGATCTTCCGCGCCAGATGCCCGAAAACTCGCCCGCGCTCCTCGGGCGGCGCCAGGTCGAACGCCAGCGGGAGCACGCACGCGGTCTGCGAGCCGTTGTCATAGTACCCGCCCTCGCGGCGGTAATACGTTTGGTTGAACGCGGTCTTGAGCTGAGCGGCCAAGCCCTCGAAGCGCTCGGCATCGGCGGGTTTGCCGAGGAGCGTCGCGTAGCGCGACATCAGCTTGAGGCAATAGTGGAAATAGCCGGTGGCCAGGAGCGCGGGCGCGGTTTTTCGCGCCGGGTCATTTGAGTGAATGAGTTTGGGATTTTCGGGCGGCACGCACCAGTCGCCGTAGTTGTCTTTGGCGATGATGCCGTTGGTGACGTAGCCGCTCATGTGGTCAATCCACTTCGTCATGCCAGGGTAGAGGCGGGCGATAATCCCGGCGTCGGCATACTGATCGAGCAGCGCGCCTGGGATGATGACCGCGCTGCTGGGCCAGGTGACGTTGTCATTATAGAGCGGCCAGTAGCTTGGGCAGACGTCCGGGATGCTGCCGTTAGGTCTCTGCGCGTCGACCATGTCCCGGGTCCACTTGGCGTAGAGCGGCGCAACGTCGAAGAGGTAAGTCTCGCCTTTCGATTCCGCCGAACGATCGCCGAGCCAGCCCTGGCGTTCATCGCGTTGCGGGCAGTCCGTCGGGATGCTGCGATAATTGCCGCGCACACCCCACACGATGTTCCTGTAAACCCGGTTGATCGTTGCCTGCGAGCAGGTGAACTCGCCTGCGGCGGCTACGTCGTCATTCACGACGCGGCCCTCGATCGAATCCAGCGTCGGCCGGCCCGGAAACCCCCTCGCCTCAACATAACGAAACCCGTGGTAAGTAAAGCGCGGTTCGTATATCTCCGCGCCCTTGCCCTTGAGGGTGTAGAGGTCGGTGACCTTCGCGCCGCGAAGGTTATCCAGGTAAAGCGCGCCGTCGGCCTGGAGCGACTCCGCATGGCGCAGCGACACTTTCGCGCCCGCGGGTCCGCGGACTTTTAGCCGGCACCAACCCACCATGTTCTGGCCCAGGTCGAAAATGAAAACGCCCGGTTTGGTTTCCTTCATGGCGACGGGCCGCAGGGATCCGGTTACGCGGATCGGCGCCAACATAGGCGCGGAGAGGGCGCCGCCGGGCGCCGGGACGATCGCCGCCGGTTGCCAGCGGGAATCGTCGAAACCCGCATTCGCCCAGCCGGGCATCTCCTGGCGCGCGTCGTATTCCTCGCCGTCGTATTCGTTGTTCGCGAGAATCGGACCTTCATCCGTGACCTTCCACGACGCATCGCTGGCCAGAGCGGCCCGGGAACCGTCTGTGTAATCCACTTCCAATTGAAGCAGCAGTTTGGGAAATCCGAATCCCCGCGTGCCGGTGGGCGCGGTCGTCCGCGGCGCGTAGAACCGACCGTTGCCCAGCCAGGCGCCGAGCGCATTGCGGCCCCGCTTGATTTGCGTGGTCACGTCATAAGCCACATAAAACACGCGCCGTTGATACTCGCTGAGCGCCGGCGACAGGACCTGGTCGCCGACTTTTTGGCCGTTGAGGTAAAGCTCGGACAAGCCCAGCCCGCTGAGATAAACCATCGCGCGTCTCACTGGCTTGGTTGCGTCGAACTCCTTGCGCAACATCCGGGCGGGGAGCCGGCGATCTGCGGCGACGGATACCTCGCCCCAGGGCGGCATGCCGACCGGGCCCAGCACCTTCGCGGACCGCCAGGCGGCATCATCGTAGTCCCACGCGTTCCACCCGCCCGCTGCTTTGTCGGTTGTTCTCCACGCGTCGTCCGTCGCAATCACGAGCGGATCGCCTTGGTCGAATTCGACCGCGAACAACCCCGCCAAACCCGCGGGGTTCGGTTCGTTACCCGTGTTCTTGACCCACACTGCGATCGTGTTTGGCCCTGGCCTCAGGCTGGGGGTCACGTCCACGGTGACGGCGGTCTTGAAGTTGCCGCCCGCGCCCGCGGGTTGGCCATTGACGGCGCAGGCGAACTCGTTGTCGCCGGTGACTTGCAGTCTCGCGCGCTTCACCATTCGGCCGGCCGGCAGCGCGAACGAGCGCCGGAAATAGCGCATTCCCACTGGCGCATCCTTCTCCGGTTGACCTTCCGGAAACCAAATCCAGCAGCACCCCTTGAGGAGGGCCGCGGTTTCAGCCTCGTCCTTCCCGATCCAGCGTCCCGTCCAATCGCCGGCCTCGAGCAAGCCCATCGTCCAGGACGCCGCCGGGCTCCAGGGGGACGCCCGGCCATCCTGATCCCAGGCTTGGATCTTCCAAAAGCACTGCTGGCGCGACGGAAGCGCCTTGCCGCCATAGCTGACTTGGATGGAGCGGTCGGATTCCATCTTGCCGCTGTCCCACAAGTCCGCGCGGCCGGAATCCAACGCCGCCAGGCTGCTGGCGACCAGAATGCGGCAGGCCGTCTGACGTTCGCCGCGCGTCTTGGATTCAAGTTGCCAGCTCAGCCGCGGCGTCCGCGCATCGATGCCCTGCGGGTTGGCCAGGTACTCGCAGCGCAAGTGGGTGGGCGTCAACGCGCCCACGGCCCAGGTAATCCAGGTCAGGACGCAGAGCAGAAGGATTTGTGGTCGTTGCATCCGCGCCATCAAATGGGATTCCTTCAAGGGCGTCAAGGACGACGCGTAACATGGGAGCGTCAAAACGGGAGTTAACACTCCGGCGCCGCGCGGCCTCAGATCCCAGCCTGGGCAAGTGTGGTCGACGCGCCGCAAATGTGGCGCCGCAAATTTGCGCCGCAAATTTGCCACTTGACGCCCAATACCTCATAGACTAACGTTTCGGCAGATTTGCAGTGTCAAGTCCATGTCTGAACGTCCCCAGCGTGGCACACGCGAAGTAAAGGGACGAAGGACCTGGGTGCCCTTGATTACTGCGCTTGGGGCCAAAGCTCAGCACGAGCGCGGCCCCGCCAATTTCGGCTTCTTCGCCTGACCTCCCGGAAAACACCCCCGGGAGGCGACTGGTCATACGCTAACCCTTGGCCGCTTTCTGGACTTGGATCTCACTGCGGGCGCATGGCCAAATGAAATCGGCGCTAGGAGGTCTGTTTCTGTTTTACTTCCTGCCAAGACTTTCCCGAGATCGAGTCTGTCACAAGCGCTTATGCACAACATAACATTGTGTGTTGACGTTGTTTCCGCCTTGTGGTAGTTGGGAACTCAATGTGCCTTATGCTGACTGAAAAAGCCGACTACAACCAGGCCCTAACCCGGAGAATTCCGCCGGAAGGCCCGGGAACTTCTAGCGGTTCCGCTTCTGGCGGCGCGCGCTTGCGGCAAAATGGATGGGGACAGTGAAATAATAAAGGACGAACAAATACCAGCCACCTTCTTCCTCGGTCACGGTTCGCGCGCTGACGCTTTCCGATCCGGCCGGGAAAGGGAGGCTCCATGAAAGGAAAATAGACAATGGCAATCTGGACTCAAAGAGCAAATCGCGATATGGCAGAACTGGTGGAGCAGGAAGGCGCGGTCAATGTGAACAGCGTTCGCGCGGACATCAGCCGATGGGCCGATGGAATCGCCGCTGTGATGGCGACGAGGGAGTTTAGAGGAACGCTCCGCTTTCCAGTGGTTGCCTCCGCGCAGAACAAAGAAATCCTAACGGTCGAGCGTCGTTGACGGGGCGCGCCGCTCACACGGAGAGTGGAGGATCATTAGGTCCGAGGCTATTCTAACCGACCCCGAAACCGACGCCCGAATCCGAGACGCCTTCGGGGGAGACCTGCTTGGCCCGCGCCCATCGGCTGCGGTCCGGCGCGGCTGGAGTTCTTGGCGCCGCGACAAATAGGGCGCTTATCGTAAGGTCTTACCCGGGGGCGAAGGCCTCCGCGTCGGCGCCGCCCCCCCTGACAAGGCTATACGCATATACCCAATAGCCATACGCGCGAAAACTAATTGCACAAAAGAGTTGACTGCGCGCGCTACATAACGTAAATCCATGACAGTTATCACACAGACTTACCACACAAACCGAATGGCGTTCAAGCTAGCGAGTCTGGCCAACCGGCGCGCCGATTCGGTTTCGGCCCGGCCGGTCATCCCTTGGAGAAAACTATGGCAAAATACATGACGCAAAAAATGAGTTCTGGAATCCACGTTCCGATCACCTATTACCGGGAACAACCGGCGCACCCGGACCACAAGAAAGACAGCGGCCCCTTCTCGCGGGACGCCAAGGCGGCCTACGTGGTCGCGCGCGGCGTAACGGCGGATGCGGTTGAAGTGGGCAAATACATGTCGGACCAGGGCGTTCCCACCGGGGGCGAATGCGAGGAGATCTGAGCCGACTGGCCCGGCGGCCGGCCCGGCGAGGGCCGCCGGGCCTTGCGAAAGACCGAAGCGCGATTCGCTGATGACATCAACCCCGAATGTGAAACCACCCGTTACAGCATGAGCGCGGCCCAGGGTAACCCGGATTGGCAGGGGTCCTTCCGGTTGGACAAGAGCGCGATTCTCGCCGCTTGGGGCGAACCGAACCTGTGCTTCGCCATGCCGCTCGCCGCGCGGTTGGCGGAGCGGGCGGGCGCGCCCGATTTCTTCCTGGAATTTGTCTCCGACCGCAACACTTCGAACCCGGACGACAGCCTGTACGCCACGCTGGCCATGGGGTTGACGCGAGACGACGACCTGGCGGAGGCCTACAGCGCGGTGAAGCGGCGCAACGCCGGCGCGGCGCTGCTCCCGGTCCTGTTCACCACGGGCACCTACTGGCACCTGGAGTGCGGCGGCCAGAACGAGACGCGGCCATTCGCCTGGGAAGACGCTCGGATGGCGGGCCTTCAATGCCGCCTCAGCCCGAAGACCGCTCAGTTGCTGTACGCGGCGTTGGAGGGCGGGGCGGTGTCGCTGGCGCGGGCGGCGGTGGAGTGCGAGATGGCGGCGTTCTTGCCGCGCATCGAAGCGACCGTGACGTTCCAGACGGCGGAACTGCTCGCGGAACTGGCGGCGTTGTCGTCGGCTCCGGGCAGCGCGACCGCGCCGTTCGACCGGATGGTGACGTTCTTCGAGGAAGGGAGATCCGGGGCGCTGCGGTATGACGGCGTGGACCGGGGCGCCACGGGGCGCAGCCGGGGATTGGCGTTGGCGGGCCGCGTCCGGCATTTCTTCGGCGCGGCCGCCCCCTGCCCGCAGATCACCGGCGGTCCGATCATCGCGCTGCGACCGGCGGGCTTGCTGCCGGCTGAAACCCTTTGGGATTTGCGCACCCCGCTGATGACTGGGATTCCGGTGTTTTTGGACTTTGATCCGTTCACGCCGGTGGTGAGGAGCGGCGGTCGCGATCGCGTGACCCGGTTCACCCGCGTCCCGCCGCTGCCGGACGCCTGGCTGACGGAACGGGTCACGGTGGTTTCCGGGCTGCCGCAGAGCCTCGGGAATTGCGATGCGATCGAGTTGACCTTGCGGGTGGAAAAGCAGCATTCGTACTCCGGCGCCACGATGGCGAAGGCCATGACGCTGTTCCCCGCCAACGAACGGAGCACGACGGTGGAACTGAAGTTCGCTCAGCCTGGAGCGAAGCCCTACAGCGCCCGCATCACGGTGGCGGCCGAGGGCAAGGTAACGGAAATGGACTGGTTCGACTGCAATGGCGACTACCTGTTCATTGACGCGGAGCGGTTGCCGGGCCGGTGCGTGACGGCGCGGGCCACGGCCGAATTGCTCGCCCAGGCCGCGATCCACATCGCGATCGGGGCGGGCGACCGGAGGGCGACCCTGACGGCGGAGGCGCCCGCGGCGACCTTCCTGCTGCCGGGCGACAGCGGGGAGGCGCGGATGACGGTGACGGCCAGCGACGCGGCGGGGCGGGGCGAGCCGCTGCGGCTGGATTTGCCGTGCGCTTCGGTGAATCTGGACCTGCTCTCTTTTGCCCAATACGGCTCGCAGACCACGCCGGTGACGGTGCGTTTTCTTGAGGGGGCGGCGGCGGCGCGGTTCGAGTTTCTGCCGGAGAGCGGCGACGGCGGCGCGATCGTGCTGGCCTTCACGCCGGAACAGCCGGCCGGACAGTTCAGTTATTTCGCCACCCGCCTGTTCAACCGTCGTTACCGATTCCGCGGCGTTTTGGAGGACGAAGCCGGGCCATGGTCGGACTACCAGACGCCGGGAGTGGAACTTACCCTTACTGCACGTGGAGAAAACTATGCTTGACCTACCCGAGGGCTTTTATTCCGGAGACCTTTACTGCTTTCCGCTGGGGCCGGCCAGCGCCGGCCATTTCGCTTACATTCCGGGCGCGCCCCGGGTGGAGACGGACCAGGGCAAGGCCAAAGCGAGCCTCGTGAGCAGCCCGGCAGCCGGGGTTCTGTCGCTGGAGACAGTGTGGCAACCAGACCCGGCCGCCCTGGCGGCGGCCGAGGCGGAAATCCGGAGCCGGTATCCCGAGGCGGACGCTATCCGCTTGGAGGCCGCCGCATTCCAGGACGCCGCCGCGACGCTGCGGGTGACGCCCGCCAACGGCGCGGCGATCACGGTGGGGCCCAACCCCGCCTCGGGGTTGGCGTCCAATCGGGTCGTGTTTCAGGCGGCCCTGACCGCGGGGGAGAAGTTGGCGGCGATCAGCGCGTTCCATAGCCAACCCGGCGCGTTGGAGCTGCGCTACGAAGCCACGCTGCAATTGCGCGAGAGCGCCACCGCGGAGCTCATTGGCGATCTGGCGGGAGAACTCAAGGCTCTGGCGCCCAAACCCCCTGAGCCGAAGTCGACCGGCTTTTTCGGCAAGAAGAAGGACCCCGCCCCCCCGCCCCCTCCGCCGGACTTGGCGGCATGCGCGGCGGGCGTGGAACGGGCGCTGACCAGCGGCAAGCTGAAACTGGCGCGCGCGGATTCGCCCAACGCTTCGGCCGCTGCCAAGCAAAAAACCGAGACGAACCTCCGCCGCGCCGCGGCCAAGGCCCTCTTCGACAAGCTCACGCAAATGGGGGCGGACGCCGCTTACGTGTCGTCGTTCGCGATCCGGCTCAAAGCGACCGAACCAGAAACGGTTGCCTACCGGGTCAGCCGCGCGGCCGACCCGGCCGAAGGCCTGGCGCGCAACGGCGGCGGAAAGCTGATTTCGCAGGCCGGCGCGCCCCTCCCGGAGCCGTCCCGATGAATCTGCCGGAGGACTTCCGGCCGCTGGTTAAACCGTAATCAACACCCAAAACGCAAACACTGCACAAGTAGAAAGAGGACATAACCTATGCTCAAAATCTCTCCCGCTGTCATGGTGCTGGACGTTCCCAGCGCCTTCGGACCCAACAACTACACCCTGTTTCCGGACAGTGAAAATAAGAATCTGTATTATGCGCTCGCCGAGCGCCCGACCTTAGCCGCGGGTCCGGACGGCGCCCCGTCCTTCAATCTGACATGGTATTTCGGCTCCGGCGAGGTGGCTGGCGGCATCTGCACGCTGACGGTGGCCCTGCCGCTGCCGGACCTTAGCCAGGGAGCCGTCCGCGATAAGATCGCCGGGGCCCTGACGACGGACGCGACCACCAAGGCGATCGCGCAACAGACTTTCGAACTCTGCATGGCGATGGCCGCGGGAGACAAGGCAAAGGAGGCGGCCCTGAAGGCGCAATTGGGTCTGAGCGAGGAGGCGGCAAACGCAAAGAAGGCCCTCTTCGACGCGGCCGGCACTTGGGAGCAGTTTTTGCCCGCAATCGCCAACCTGGAGGTTGGGCCCATTGAGTTCAAGAGCGGCACGGTAACCGTGCAGGCCTTCGCGAACGACAGCGCGTACCAAACGGCGGCGAAGCCGGAAGCCAGCTCGGGTAAGCTGACGACCACCCCCTCGCTGATGAACAAAAACGCCGCCGTAGTGACGTTTAACCTGAAGGACTTGGGGGCCAACTTGTTCTGGCACGGCATGGGCGGTCCGTCGTTCGACGGTCCGCGACCAAAGGAGTGGGACGAGGCCAAGGGCGCCAGCAGTGTTATTGCGGTCACCTACGACGTGACCTTTGATGGTTTGCTCCCGGCGGCGACGGCGACGGTCACGCTGGACAAATCGGTGATGGCAAAGCTGAACATCGAGGAGGAGGTGAAACGGGGCGCCTGGGGCCGGCGTTACACCGAGCAACGCATCACCGGGAAGGAGTATAACGAAGCCATCAACAACGCGACCAACATCGTGCTGCCGGCGGTGGCCTCGAAGGAGGACAAGGACAGCGTGCAAAAGACCCTGACGGATTGGGCGGCCAAGCAACTGGAGGAGATGGTTGCCTCCCAGTTGCCGGAGGTGAAGCTGGCCGACCTGAGCCTGGAAAGCGCGAAGAAGCTCTCGACCGTAACCCATCAATCCCGCACCTACAAACTGACCCAGGCGGTGACGCTGCCAAAGCACCCGCAGGCGCAGTTGCCCATGATCAACGCCCCGGGGATCCTCAAGCCGGGCTCCAAGCTGGAGGACTTCTTCCACCTGATCAACCTGAACAACAAGCCGTACTTCAATGTGGATCTCACGGTGCGGACCCCAATCGCGGCCTATCTGAAGGCGCGCGGCGTGGAGCGGTTCGTAGTGACGCAGTTGGCCTACTGCGGGGAGAAACTCTTTGACGGCGAAAACAAGCCCGTCAGCACCCTGGAATATCCGACCGATGTTCCGGCCGACAAGCCCGCCCCACCGAGTACGAAACTGACGGGGACTTTCAAGAAAGAGGCGGTGAGCAAAGCCCTCCAGTACAGCTATCTGGTGGCCTACAACGACGGCACGCCGTCGTATCGCGTGATGTCCATCGGCCAGGATGGCAACGACAATTATCTCGACCTGGGCGGCGTGGACATCGGGGTGCTGAGCGTCACGCTCAGCGGGATCGACCTGCCGTGGGACCTGCTCAGCAGCGCCAAGGTGGACCTCCAGTACGGCGACTGGCAGAAATCGGTCGCGATCCGGAAGGAGGACGCTCCGGTGCTGGTAACCAAAGCGTTCGGCCAGGCGATGGACAAGGCCCTGACCTACCGGCTCACGGTGACGCCGACGGCGGGCGCGCCGGTGGTCGGCGCGGAGACGCCGGCGCCCCTGGTGCGGGGCGCGGCTGACATCGTCCTGAAGAATCCCCTCGGCGACAGCGTTTACGACATCACCTTCGACATGGAAGGCTTGACGAAGGCGCAAATGCGGGTGGAGTACACGATGAGGAATGGGGGGGCGGACCGCGTCTTTCCCCAAGTGATCGAACTCAATAGCGCCAAGCCGGAGACCGCCGCGAAGGTGTGGAAGGTGCCCGCCTTCAGCGAGTTCCCGTCCTCGTTCAAAGTGACGAAGGCTCGGGTCACCGCGGACGGGACCGCGATCGACCTGAAGGACCTGAGTGGCGGCGTGGTCGACAAGGTGGAGCCGGACACCCGGATCACGGTTACGAAGGACGGCCTTTCCAACTTCTAAGCGGCCGACCGGAGCGACCCGCTATGGTGGCTGACGATCAGAAGGTGGCCCTCGAAGGCGTCGGTGGAATCCTGGTTTACCAGGATTACTCCAACCCGCAGGTGTATTACTACGCCACGACGCGCCCATCGATCGCGCGAGCCGGGGACGATTATCAGTTGACCCTGGCGCGCTACGACAAGCCCCTGGGGGATCAGGCGGGAATGCTCTCCTTCGTCGTGAATCTGGAACCGGAGCCGGGGCCGCTGGAGGCGGCTCGGCAACGGTTGCGGGCGATGATGCCGGACGCGGAACTCCACCCCATGCCGTGGACCTCGGGCACGGTGACGGCGGCCATTGCGGGGGGGGCTCCGGTGGCGGCCACGCCCTCATTGCTGGGGACCAATTCGGCGGTGATCTCCACCGGGTTCAACCTGGACCAGTATCTCGCGCTCACGACGATGGGCGCCGACGCATTGTCGGTGGTTTACGGCCTTTCGTTCGAGGCGTTCCGGGAGAAATACGAATTCGCCATCCAGTTCGACGAGACGCGCTTCCGGGAATGGATTCAGAAGAAGTGGACGTTGAATCTGCTGTTCATCAGCTTCGAGAAAACGGAAACGTTCGAAGACCTGAAGGCCAGCGGCGTGATCCGGGTCTCGTCGTTGAACTCGACGGGCGAGGAGCCGCCGGAAGGATTCCAGCGCGCCTTTCTGCGCAGCCTGCAGAGCTTGCTGACGCCGATGCCCGGGTTCGCGCCGCCGCCCGAAGGCGGGAGCGAAGGGTGGGGGATCGGTTTTGATTACCAAACCGTGCGGGACCTTCAAAACCTCGCGCGGCGTCTGGACACGAACATGCGGATCAGCGGGGCGGTGACTCGCCAGGTTTATCTCCAGGGCTCGCCGGCGGGGTTGGCGGAGGCGATGAAAAGCCGGCGCGAAATAGAATTGCCCACCGCGGGGGCGTTCACGCAGCGCCTGACGATTCGGTGCCCCCACGCCTTCGACGGAAACCCCCTGGAAGCGGTCAACGTGGCGATTCAACCGCCGACCTTGCCGACGACCGGCCGGGTCTTCGACGAGAACGCCCCCAGCGACTGGCAGGTTGAACTGGCGCGCGACCCCAGGGCCAACGCGGAGTACTCGTACACGTGCGCCCTGCACTTTGGCGCGGGTAGGGGCATCCAGCAGTCCGGCCCTGGGGTGATCGGGCGGGAGCAGGCGTTTCTGGATATCGTGCCGGAGGCGTATTACACCTACCGCCGGTACCGCGTGAGCGCGGCCAACGAGTTTCCTTGGGACCTGCTGCAATCGGTGACTCTGACGCCGCGCGGGCCGCGGGGGCTCTCGTTCGAGCCCGCGTCGTTCCAACTGCGGCCGGCTGCGGCGACGGCCGCGACGGCGGCATTTGCCGGCGCGTCCGCGAATCTGGGCGAGGTAGTGTTTGCGGCCGCGTATCAGCCGAAGAACGGCGCGGCCTTCTCGCTCGAAGCGCTGCCCTCGGGCTCGACGGTGTTCTTGAATCCGTTCCAGGCTCGCCGGGTGACCTTTGGCGCGGTGGCGGAGGTCGACTGGGAGAAGTATATCCGCATCGTGGTGCTCCCGGAACGGTCCAACGGGACGCCGCAATTGTGGGCGACGGATGAGGGCAAAAAGATCTTGACCGAGAAGACGCCACGGGCGCGGTTCGACTATTGGCATACGGGCGAACGGAAACTGCAATACAAGGCGACGTTCTATCCGCAGGACCCCAAGCTGCCGCCTCTGAGTCAAACGGCGGCGACGGAGAAAGAGGACATCTGGATTTCGGCCGGCACCTGACCGGACAACACAGCAAGACAACAAAACCACAAGCGCATTAACAAAAAGCGAAGACACAATGATCTACATCAACAGCAACAAGTTCACCGTGGATGGCGTGGACGTCTATCCCGACCACGAGAGCAAGACCCAGTTCTGGTATGTTCCCGGCACCGTTCGCCTGGCGGAGCGCGACCAACGCAAAGTGCTTTCGTACCTCTGGTACACGGATTCTCAGGCCGACAGTGACGGGACGGGTTTCCTGAACTTCGAAGTCAATACGGCGGTGAGCGACGAGACCCTGGGCAAGATTAAGTCGGAGATTGCCCGTCTGAAGGGCATCGCGCGCGAGACGATCAGCTTGTCCACGGTGACGTATCAGAGCGGCAACGTGAACTTCTCCGTGCTGGGGCCGGTGGCGGCTTTGGCGTCCGCGGCGGATGTGAAAAAGGACGTGTCGGTGCTCTACTCGAGCGAGGAGCAACTGGTGTGGTCGGCCGGTTCATCCTCGCTGGTGGGCGACAACGCCGCGGTATGCTCGGTCAAGTTCACCAAGGAAGGCAAACTGGCGGCGGCTATGCAGCAGGCGATCGTAAACGGGTCGAACAGCATCGCGGCCCTTTACCGGCTCGACTTTCTCGCCATGCGGCCTTCGGTCACCTTCTCGGTGAAAGGCAAGCTGGAAAAGACCATCAAGGACTTCCAGATCAGCCTCGGGGCTTCGATTCCGCTCGAGGTGCTGGTGCTGGACGTGGGGATCCAGGCGCAATGGCAGCGAATTATGTCCCAGACCGACCTGGACATCAAGATCGTCAATTTCGAGGGCGAAGAATCCCAAGGTTTGAAGTGGGCGCAGCAGATCATTCTGGACTACGTGTTGAAGAACTTCTTCGAAGTGCAGCTCGACCCCAACATGAAAGGAAAGTGGAGTCCGCTTGCGGAAGCGCCGAAGGTTCAGGAAGCGGTGGGAAAGGCGAAGGATGTCGAGGCGGCGGCCGGGGAGAAGGTGAAAGAGGACAAGGCGAAAAAGGGCGAACCGGCAGGCGAGGGAGACGCGGCGGCGGTGAAGGAAATCATGAAAGCGGCCACGACCTTTATCCCGAAGGTCAGCATCCGCGCCGCTTACTACGACGGGAAGCAGGTCAATGAAATCGATTTCCTCTACACGGAGTGGAAGGCGCGGCCTTACGTAGTCCTGCCCCAGGCCATGGTACTGGAAGGCCTGAAGGAGCCGAGAAGTTACATCACGGCCGTGAACCGGTCTCAGATACCCTTTGGCACGGAGTATTCCGTGACGGTTTCGGCGCCGATCAGCGCTGACCGCGAGAAGTTGGGACTCCGGACCGTGAACGTGCAGGGGCGCTATCCCGCCGGCGCGTCGAAGGATAAGCAGAAAGCCCTCAACCTGACGACGACGGGAGACACCACCACCGGGTCGAGTCCTTTCCTTTTTCAATACGATCTTCCCGCGTCGGCGGATGTCGAGTACACGGTCGATTACGTCTTCGGCCCCAGCGAGGACTGGCAGTCCGACACCTACCAATATTCGGACAAGGGCAAGAGCGACAAGGGGCTGATCGTGGCGATGCCCGAAACGATCCTCGAGTTCCTGCGGTTGCCGGTCGCGCTGATCGAGTACTTCGTGTGGGACAACGCCGACCAGGCGGTAGTCACGGTGACCAGCAAGCGCTGGGCGGGCGAGAAGCGCGTGGTGTTCAACCGCGGCAAGCCGCAACCGCAGTCGCTCCAAGTCCGGAGCGACGCCAACCTCCGGTCCGAACCGATCGAGTACAAGGTGGAATTGCGGGCGTCGAACAAAACGGTTTATGCCTACGGCCCCGAGATCGTGCGGCCGGGCGATCAGATCTCCGTGCGCGACCGGTTCGAGGGCAAGGTGCCGGTGTGGTTTACCGCGGGCGCGCGAGTCACGGAGGACAACCTGGAATTGACGTTGACCTACGAGGACGGCGACTTTGTTTGGGAAGACCAGTTCACGCTGGAGAAGGGGGCAAAGAAAATACAACGCATGGTTCCCACCTTGAATAAGGTCAAGCGGTTCAGCGATCTAAAGTTGGAACTTAAGGTGAGCCCCCCGGAGGGCGACCCGTTTCGCAAGTCGGTAGAGGGCGGGGCGTTTGTTACGGTGAACCCCGCCGCCGCGTAGAGCGGCGATCGGCGCAAACCCCATGACGGCGAACGCCCCACGCGACCTGCCGCACCGGCGCGGGTTCGAACGAGCCACCAAGGTGGTGGCGGAGTTCGGGCCCGCGCGGGCAGGGGAGTTTGCGCGCGCCACCCACATTCTGTTGGACGGCCTGCGGACGGAAGCGGCGTGGAGCGAGGGACGGCTCAATCGCAACGGCGGGCCCGTGGAGTTTTCGTGCGCGACCTTCAGCGACGAACTCCGTTACGCGGTGGAGACGGGCGGTCCGGAGACGCCCCCCGGGGCGCGGTTGGCCCGGGCGGGCGAACTGCTGGAGGCGGCGGGTTGCCGGGCGGAGTACCGCGAGGCGATCGACCAACTCGGCGAATGGCAGAACGGCCGGACGCTGTGTTGGGGGGCCTGGCTGGGGGTCCGCCACGGCGCGACCGGGACGGTTTTCAAGATTTATGCCGAGGCGCCGCTCGAAGCCGGACCGGCGGCGACCGCGCTGCTTGCCCCTTATCTGGGCTCCGCGCCGGCGGTGACGGTGAGCGGCGCGCAACTCGCGATGGTCGCACGGACGCCGGGCTCGGAGCGTCGCGAGTTCTACTTTGAACTGCCCGAACGCGGCCTGCGCGGACGCGATCTGGACGGACTGCTGACTTCGGTTGGACTGGCGGAGAGAAGGGCCGCGCTCCTGGACCTGGTCCGCGGCTTCGACTTTCGCGGCGGCCAGGGCCCCCTGGACATTTTGCCGGACGCGCAATGGGGTTTCAGTTATTCGGTGCTGCCGGGCGGCCGGGCCCCGGTGTTTTCGCTCTTTGTCCAAGTCCAGGATTTGGTGGGCGGCGACGGTTTCCTGCGGCGGCAGATATTGGCAGCGACCTATGGGCGGGGTTGGAAGCCCGGCTGTTACGCGACGCTCAGCGAACCGCTTGACCGGTGGTACTTCCGGAGCGCTTATCATAACATGATCTCGTTCGTCGTCGCGTCCGCGCCGATGGCGGGATTTCAGATCTCACTCAGCCCCCCCCCGGCGGAGCCGGGCAACTAACAAAATGGAGTAATGACATGACGAATCCCACAGTAACGGTAATCGCGGGCCTCCGGCGCCGGAACGAACTCGCGGACGCGCTAATCAACCCTTCGACCTCGCTGGCGGGCGACACGCTGATGAGCGACGCCGCGGGCGCGGCGTGGTATCTGCCGGCGTATCGTTCGGCGGCGATGTCGGCCGGCGGCAGCGAGGCGTTCGCGCCAAGCGTGACGGAGGACGGTACGTTTACGTTCTACCTGGAGGCGGTGGCGCCGGCCGGGGCCGCGCAGGCCCGACAGGACGGCACGACGTTCGCGCTGGTGCTCGACGCGAGCGGCGCGGGAGCGCGGTTTCCCCTGCGCGATAGCCGCCAGGGCGCTATCCGGACGCTCACCGTGAAACTCGGGGGCGACCAACTCAAGGCCGCGCGGGCGGCCCTGTTCGACGCGAACCCGAACGTGGGCATCGAAGTGACGCAGACGCTGAAGCTGGCGGCCCAGCAGACGGAGGCTTTCATCCGGCAGAATTGGCAGAACCAGACCATCCAGAAAGGCCTGATCGATTCGCTGGGCGGCATCCCCTACGATTCGGCGGGGACCTTTTTCTCGGACGCGCGCCAGGGCGACGCCGATTACCCGAATCAATACCTGCTCATGCAGGCCACCTATCGCGCGAGCGTCCCGGCGCCGCCGCTGCCGGGTTATGTCCAATGGCAGGTGGAATGGAATAGCCGCGCCTCCAATTATTACCAGGACAATCAAGACCGGGCGCGCGTGTTCTATTTGCCGGATCGCTTCGAATTCGCCAAGGGGCCGGCGGGGGCGCCGACGGTGTCTCTGCTTCAGTTTTCCTTGCCGGAAGGGCCCGCCACCGTGGAGCGAACGCGGGCCACTTTCCGCCTCTACGGCGCGGCGGTGGTGGATTTCGGCCGAATCGAAAACGCCCGCCAGACACTCAAGGGCAAGCTCGGCGTCGATCCGCGGATGGTGTCCCTGGAAGACGCGCATCACGCGAAGAAGACTTTTACCCAGCGCCTGCCCAATGCGGCGGCGACGGGGAGCGACCCGGTCGTACAGGCCCAGCCATTCATCGACCTGAGCAAGGAACTGCGCAACGAGCTGGATCTGAACTTCGCCCAGTTTCGCGCCCTGTGGGCGGCGATTTTCAGCGCCGCGCCGGAGAATCCGCTGTTCCGCGGGTGGGTGGACGTGGAGTTGTCGGACGGCCGGTATAAGGACCGCATCGAGTTCAACGGCCGGCTGCCCGGCGACCAGGAGACGCCGTTTTTCGACGCCATTCTGGCCAAGTCGACCGAAAGCACTTATCCGGCGGAGTTCACGGTGAAAACCTTCAAAAGAGCCTTCCAGGGCGCCCCGGCGGCTCTGGAGATCGCCGTGACCTTTAGCGACGGAAAAAACGTGACGCTGACCGAGAGCAACCTGGAGGCATCGGTGCGCGTGGAGCGGTCCATCCGCGACATCGTGATCGGCAAACAGGCGCCCGATGAATACCCGTACACGATGCGGGTGGTGCGGGACGACGGAACGATTTCGTGCTGCGAAGGCAAAGCGAAAAGTAACACGCCAAGTTTGTGGCTGACGTTGGAGCAGATCGCCCAATGCCAGGGCCCCTGTTCCTGAAAGCCGCGGACGCGGATGAAACACACAATCAAACGGAAAGGAAAAGACTCATGGCAGGATTAAAACTGTTCAGCAACCAAAGCCAGTACGGGATGAATGTCACGCTGGTGATCCGAGAGGGCGACGACCCGCGAAACCAGGCGCCGCCCAAGGAGTTCCAGCTTGACGCCAATCAATCGCAGTGGCAGGAGTACGGGAGTAACACCGCCTTCTATCTGAACGGCATCCGAATGTCGGCGACATTCCAGGGGCAGAGGGTCGGGCAGCAGTATATCGTCATTGATCGAGGCTCGAGCCTCGACAACGAGTTGAACACGAAGAACGGCGTCGATTTCGGGTTTCGGGACAACACGTTCCTCCTGTCAACCCGGCAGGTTACTTAACAAGATCCGAAAGGAGACCAAGCATATGGCAGGAAGAAAGAAACTGATCAACCGAACCGGCAAGGAACTGAAGGTGAAGCTGGTCGTGCGGCAGGGCGAGCATCCGAGCAAAACGGCGGGGTCGGTGAGCGTGGATCTGGCGGCCGGTCCGGACCCGGCCACCGGAGTGGACGAGAGCGCGCAGGAAGTGGTGTACGGAAACGATGTCAATATCTACTTGAACGGCATCGAAACCGAGCTGATTTCGGACGGCTCGGCGGTGGAGGAGCGGCGCGTGGTAGTGGACCGGGGTTCCGGTCTGGACAATGCGCTGAATACGAACGACACGATCGAGTTCCTCTATGACGGCAAGATCGTGCGGATCTCGGCGACCAATTCGAACCATCACCCGTACCGTTTCCCGGCGAAAGATCCCCAGGCCGTGGAATGACCGAAGGGGGCCCCGAGCGGCAGTTCGAGAACGAAGTGTTCCCGGCGGAGCTCGAGGAGATCCGCCGCCGGCGCGGCAATGTGGGCGACCCTCGCCCGCTTCCGCGGGAGGGGGGCCGGCCGAGCACGAATCACGACCTCATGGGACTCGCCTTCTCAGGGGGCGGCATCCGCTCGGCGGCGTTCAGCCTGGGGGTCGCTCAGCACCTCATTGCCAGCGGCGGGTTTCGAAAGGTGGACTACGTCTCCACGGTGTCGGGAGGCGGCTATGCGGGTTCCTGCCTCAGCGCGCTCATGCGCGGCGAGGGTCATGGCGAGCGGCTCCTGGTTGACAGGGAAGGCGGCCGGGAGCCGCCGGCGCTCAACCACGTGCGCAACCGCAGCAATTACCTCTTATCCTCCGGGCTGCTCAACCACCTTCGGCTGCCGGCGGTGGTGCTCGCGGGGACGTTCCACACGTTGCTCTTGCTGCTGCCGCCCCTGGTGCTGTTGGTGTTCCTGACGGAACTGTTCTTCGAGCTGACGGGTCATTTTCTCATCGACGCTCGCCATTGGCTGGCGCTGGTTGGCGTCGCGCCGTTATTGCTGGCGCTGATCGCTCGGCCCTTGCGGACGGGGCGCGGGAGCTGGTCGGACCGCGATCGAGCGACCCGGCGCCTCGGGGGGTGGCTGCTGCTGGCAGTGGTTTCCGTCGTGGCGATTCCGGCCTTGAAATGGCTTGGCGCCGCGGTCAACTATGACGCGGCGTGGGCCTTCAACCAGCTCGGGAAGTTGCTCCAGGATCAGCGCGGACTGGGGGTTCGTTCATGGCTGCTGTGGGCCGGCATCGGCGCGGGTCTCGCGCTCATCTTCGGGGCGGCGGCCCTCCGCGCAAAACTGGTCCTGCTGCTGGTTGGCGCGCTCGGACCAATGTTCCTCCTATCGGTTTACGTCCTTGCCTGCATGTATGCGATCAAGTCACCGGTCAGTAAAGACGAGGAGGGCGCGCTACGGAAAGCGATCGACGAGTTTAGAGGGGTTTACGCTCCGCCAGGCGGCTCGATGGATCCCGTTTCGCCCGGACCGGAGGCGGCGACGGTCGAACGCCTGGTCGGCGATTTGCTCCGGACCAAGCGGGTCCATTTGCGGGATTACAAGATCCAATGGAAGACGTTGCGCGAGGACGATCGCCTGGTGCTCGATCGCCTCACCGCCGCGCCGTGGTGGCTCACCCTGCTCACGCAGGATTACAGCCCGCGGCTCCACGTCCGGTTCGAAGCCGATTGGTGGTCCGCGATCGGATTATCCAAAGGCGCGCCCCGCCTGATCGTGATCGACGAGTTAAGGCTGCTCGGCGGCCACGCGGAGTGGTGGTTCTACGCCGGCGGCCTCCTGCTGTGGCTCTACAATTGCTTCTGCGTGAACGTCAATCGCATCTCGATGCACTCCTTCTATCGCGACCGGCTGAGCCGCGCCTTCCTCCTCCGTCCCGAGGGTCCCGACGGGGCGGCCCCGGTTGCCTCCGCCGACGATCTCCCGCTCAGCCAGCTAGGCGGCCCGTTCAGCGCTGCGCCGTATCACCTTATCAACACGGCGCTCAATCTTCACGGCAGCGATATTTCACAGTTGCGCGAGCGGAAGACGTCGCCGTTCCTGCTCGCGCAGCGCTTCTGCGGCTGTGAGTTCACCGGCTACTGTAAGACCGAGAGTCTGGAGGCGATGGATCCGGGTTTGAACCTGGGCGCCGCGATGGCAATCTCGGCCGCCGCCGCGTCCCCCAACATGGGGACGATAGCCGTTCGCCCGCTGACCTTTTTGCTGGCCCTCCTGAACATCCGGTTGAATTACTGGTTGCCCCATCCCAACCGGGTCGAGCGCCGTTCCTGGCGCCACCGCCTGCTGTATTCGCGGCTGGGTCTGCTCTACCTGCTGGCCGAAGCGCTCGGGAATGTGGATGAACGCGCGGCTTTCATCAATTGCTCCGACGGCGGCCACATCGAGAACCTGGGCGCCTACGAATTGCTGAAACGGCGCTGCCACACCATCGTCTGCGTGGACGGCGAAGCCGATCCGAGCTTTCACTTCCCCGCGTTCGCCACCTTGCAGCGTTACGCGGAGATCGACTTCGGCGCGCGCATTGAAATGGATTTCAAAGCCCTGTATCCGGGGCAGGACGGAATCTCCGCGGCCCACCACGCGGTCGGCCGGATCATTTACAGCGAAGGGGAGATCGCGACCCTTATCTACCTCAAGCTTTCCTACACGGGCGACGAAGCCGAGTACCTGCGCTTTTATAAACGGCGATCGCCGGCCTTTCCCCACGAGAGCACGGCGGATCAGTTCTTCGGCGAGACCCAGTTCGAAGTTTACCGAGCGCTGGGCGCCCATATCGCGGCCGGCGCGTTCGCCGACGACCGGGGTAAGGGAAGCAACGGTTAACCATGCTCGGAATGTCAGGCTGAAATTGCGGACTCGAGTCGACACCGCGGTCTGGGGCGGATAGGATCCACTCGCAGCCTATGAAACATCGCCAAGACCCAAGCCGCAATGGACGCCGGTGGAGCTTCGAGATCGGGCGATGCGCGGCAACCAGCGCCTGGGCCCTTGCGCTTCTTGTCTTAGCTATTTCCATCGTGTCCATCCCGGCGAGAGACAAGGCTTCGATCGTTCGGAAATCGGCGGCGCGGCCTTCCGATCTACGTTGCGAATACGCGCTCAATCCCATCGGGGTGGATTCGGAGCGGCCGCAGTTGAGCTGGATACTGGAGTCGAGCGAACGGAATCAACGCCAAACCGCCTATCACCTTTTGGTCGCCACCCAACCGGAACGACTGGCGGCCGGCCAAGCGGACTTGTGGGATTCCGGCAAGGTGAAGTCCGGCGAATCCGCGCATGTGCCGTACGACGGCGCGGCCTTGACCTCGCGGCTGCGGTGTTATTGGAGGGTTCGCGTTTGGGATGCCGCGGGAAACCCGTCGGACTGGAGCCCGCCGGCTTCCTGGGAAATGGCTTTGCTCGGCGAAGGGTGCTGGAAAGCGCGATGGATTGGGCGAGGCTCGGCGCGCGAACCGCGCCCGCCGGCGGGGTTCTACAAGAGCCAACAGGAACTCACCAACGTTAGCGATGAGTTCCGCGTGGACGAGCGGTCGACCTTGCTTCGCAAGAGTTTTGTCGCCTCCAAGCCTATCCGCCGGGCGGAAGCCTATGTCACTGGACTGGGCTATTATGAACTCTCGTGCAACGGTGAGCGCGCCGGCGCGCAGGTGCTGAATCCGGCCAAGAGCAACTACCGCAAGTGGGTGTTCTACGACATTTATGACCTGACTTCCCGATTGCGGCCGGGGACGAACGCGCTCGGCCTGATCCTGGGCAATGGCTGGTTCAATCCCGAGCTGAAATGGTGGGAGCCGTATCGCATGCAGTGGTTCGGCTCTCAGCGCGCCCTACTGCAGTTACACATCGAATATATTGACGGCGACTCGGAGGTAATTGTCTCCGACGGTTCGTGGACCACCGCACCCGGCCCCGTGCTGTCCTCCTCCGTCTATGACGGCGAGGTCTATGACGCGACGCAAGAACGGCCGGGATGGGATCAGCCCGGGTTCAACGACGCCGAATGGCAGCTGGCCCATCTGGTCGAACCGCCGGGGGGCGTCCTGGTTTCGCAATTGATGCCTCCCATCCAGGTCATGGAACATCTCCCGCCGGTTTCGGTGAGTCAACCAAAGCCAGGCGTTTATGTGTTCGACCTGGGCCAAAACTTCGCGGGTTGGGCGCGCCTGAGCGCGAGCGGCCCGCGTCAGACCCGCCTCAAGCTGTGCTACGCGGAAGACCTCCACCCCGATGGCACGATTGATGTAACGAGCAATGAGCGCGCCCTGGCCACCGACGTTTACGTGATGAAAGGCGAAGGCCGCGAGGTTTACGAGCCGAAATTCACCTTCCACGGCTTCCGGTATGTGGAGTTGACCGGGTTTCCCGGCATCCCGAAGCTCGACAACGTGCTGGGTTGCGCGGTTCACACCGCCTGCGAAAGCGCCGGGGAGTTCGCCTGCGACAACGAATTGATCAATCGCATTCACCGCGCCACCCGTTGGTCGCAGCGCAGCAACCTGATGGGCTACCCCATGGATTGCCCCCAGCGCGATGAACGCCTGGGCTGGTTCGGCGACGCCATGGTCTCGATGGAGGAGGCGATGCTCAATTTCGATTTGCCGCTCTTCTATCGGCAGTGGCTGAACGGCGTACGCCTTAACCAGAACTCTTCCAATGGGGACATTTCCATCGTCTCCCCCCGCCCTTATATGCCGGAGGAACCCGACCCAACCTGGAGCAGCGCCTACGTGGTCATGGTCTGGCAGTACTACGCGCATTATGGCGACCGGCGCTTCCTGTCCGAGCACTTTGACGCGATGAAGCGGTACGTCGATTACTTGGGCG
>Ga0316217_10002324_pt1 | contig 23100 bp, 19 predicted proteins | sample 1anoAmetaG_FD_203633 | JGI IMG/M metagenome (GOLD analysis project Ga0316217, IMG submission 203633) | Freshwater microbial communities from Trout Bog Lake, Wisconsin, USA - 1anoA | ecosystem: Environmental > Aquatic > Freshwater > Lake > Hypolimnion/Profundal zone | place: USA: Wisconsin...
CGTGGCGCGATAGAAGTCGCCGACCGGCGCGTTGACCGCCTCGGATTCCCAGGCCTCGGCATGGCCCGGTTGGCCGCCCGCCGCCGCATAGAGCCCCGCCTGCACGGCGCCGCTCGCCGCCCAATAGGCGAAGTCGGCGGCCTCCTTGCGGTGTGGGCTGAAGCGCGACACGGCCAGGCCGGTGCCGCCGAGCGCGGAGCCGACCGGACCCGCGTCCCCCAGCGGCGCGATATCGGCGAAACGCAGCCGATGCGGCCGGAAGTCCGCCAGGGCGTAGGAGACATAGCCGTAGATGAGCGGCGCGCAGGCGACGCGGGAGCCCTGCGCCGCCATCGCCTCGAAGACGGCGATGGGGTCGCAGGCATAGCAGGACGGGTCGAGCCAGCGCATCAACTCGCCAAGTTGCGCCAGCGCCTCGACGCCCGCCTCGGCGTCGATGAGATCGGGTCCCTCGACCGCGCAGGGACGTCCGAGATTGCCGGTGAGCGTGTAGAGCGCCATCAGACTGTGCGGCGGCCGCATCGGACACAGCGCGAGGCCGTCGCGCGCCAGCTGCAAGACCTCGCTCCAGCGCGCCGGCGGCGCATCGATAAGGTCCGGCCGATAGGCGAGCGCCTGCGTCGCCGCATCGACCGGCAGCGCCCATTGCCGCCCTTCCCAGAAATAGCTGGGCCAGGACGGCCCGACGCTGCCGCGCGCCATCGCCGCGCGCGCCTCGGCCTGGGCGGGATCGTCGAAGGGCGCGAGGCAGGTCTCGCGGGTGATCTGCCCGACGTGCGGGTGGTCGATGATGATGAGATCGTAGCGGCGCGCCAGATCCTCCACCGGATAGGTCTCGAAGTCCTGCAGCGAACGCTTGTCCCAGACGATCTCGACGCCGCGCATCGCCCGCCACGCCTGCGCGCAGGCGACGAGCGGATCGTAACCCCGCGGATGATTCCAGGTCATCCCTCGCAGCACGAGCTCCATCGCCTCCCCCGCCTTGCTATTCACTTGCAAATGTATCATGCATATATGAAGCAAACGCAAGCGCGCGGGGGGCGGTCATGATCGTCGAGGAGCGGTTTTTCGAGGATTATCGCATCGGCGAGACCCGCCAGACCCTGGGACGCACGATCACCGAAGCGGACATTGTCGCGCACGCCGGCCAAACCGGCGATTTCTTCCCGCATCACATGGACGCCGAATGGTGCGCGACGCAGGACTTCCGCAAGCGCATGGCGCATGGCACGCTGGTGTTCAGCGTCGGCATCGGCATGACCGCCGGCGCGATCAATCCGCGCGCGATGTCCTATGGCTACGACCGGCTGCGGTTCATCAAGCCGGTGTTCATCAACGACACGATCCGGGTCGCCGCCGCGATCGCGGAAAAGCGCGACCATCCTCGCCGCGCCACACATGGCTTCGTCGTCGAGCGCGTCGAGGTCGTCAACCAGTTGGGCGAGCCGACGCTGGCGTGCGAGCATCTCTATCTCGTCGAGCGGCGCCAACCGCTCGGCCAGACGGGACGGGACGCCGGACCCTAACCGCGCGGCGCGAGGCGGGCGGCCTCGGCGAGATAGGTCACGGCGTAATCGGCGAAAGAGCGCCAGACCTCGATATGGAACCGCTGCGGCGCCTGACGCCACAGCACGATTTCGGCCTTGGCGAGCATGGTGCGCGTCGCCGTGCCGACGGGAAAGGCGCGCTCGCGCAGATCGAGCGGGCAGCCGGCATTGAGGGCGCGGGCGGCGACCGGGCCGGCCGCAACGAGACCGAGCTGACGCTCGGAGATGTCGACGAGGCTATGCGGCCGGTCGGCGAGCGCGGCGGCGATGTCGCGCGCGACGGAGGCGTCCGGTTCGGCCAGCAGCAGGAATTCGTCGGGCCCGAGCCAAAGCGCGGCGCGGGCGCCGAGAGACGCCGCGACATGGGGGTGCAGCGACGGCGTCACGCCGAAGGCGGCGCCGGCCCGCGCTGCGGTTTCGGCGTCGCCGCGCAGCAGCCAGCGCGAGGCCGCGGGCGCGACGCCGAGCGAGAAGTCGGAACCGGCGGGCAGCGCGCGCCCGTCCAGCGGACCGCGCGGCGCGGCGGCGGCGTGCGTCGAACTAGCCATCGAGGCGCGTCCCCTTTTTGTCGAAAAACACGGTGTCGGTCACGCTCGCCCAGACCAAGCCGTTGGGCATGGGAATGCAGAGCCGCTCGCCGATCCGCGCCCGGCCGCCCTCGACTAGCGCCATGGCGATGGAGCGCTCCGCCGCCGGGCTGAAATAGGCCGAGGCGACGTGGCCGATGGCGCGCGTATCCGCCTTCGGCGCCACGATCTGCGCGCCCTCCTCGAGCACCGCGGCGGGATCGTCGGTCAGCAGGCCGACGAGCTGCTTGCGGTTGGGGACAACCATGTCGGGGCGGGCGAGCGAGCGCTTGCCGACAAAATCGGCCTTCGCCTTGCCGATCGCCCAGCCCAGCCCGGCGTCGTCCGGCGTCACCGTGCCGTCGGTGTCCTGGCCGACGATGATGTAGCCCTTCTCGGCGCGCATCACATGCATCGCCTCGGTGCCGTAGGCGACGACATCGAGCGCGCGTCCCGCGTCCCACAGCGCCTCCCAGACGGCGCGGGCCCGGCTCGGCGGCACATTGATCTCGAAGCCGAGTTCGCCGGTGAAGCTGACGCGCATCAGCCGCGTGGGAACGCCGCAAATGCGGCCCTCGCGCACGCTCATGTGCGGCATGGCTTGGCGCGAGAGGTCGATATCCTCGACGAAGGGCGCAATGAGGTCGCGCGCGCGCGGCCCCTGTACGGCGATCACCGCCCATTGCTCGCTGGTCGAAGTCAACCAGACCTTGAGTTCGGGGAACTCGGTCTGCAGATAGTCTTCCATGTGGTTGAGCACGCGCGCGGCGCCGCCCGTCGTCGTGGTGACATGAAAACGGTCCCGCGCCATGCGCGCGATGACGCCGTCGTCCATGATGAAGCCCTGCTCGTTGAGCAGCAGGCCATAGCGGCAGCGGCCCACTTCGAGCTTGGCGAAGGGGTTGGTGTAGAGCCGCTCCAGGAAGGTCGCGGCATCGGGGCCGACGACCTCGATCTTGCCCAGCGTCGAGGCGTCGAATAGCCCCACGCCCGCCCGCGTCGCGCGGCATTCCCGGTTGACGGCGGCGTGCATGTCCTCGCCCGTGCGCGGGAAATACCACGCGCGCTTCCACAGGCTGACGTCCTCGAACAGCGCGCCGTTCTCCTGCGCCCAGTCATGGATCGGCGTGCGGCGCGCGGGATCGAAGAGATCGCCGCGCGACAGGCCCGCGAACGCGCCGAAAGTGACGGGCGTGTAGGGCTGCCGGAAAGTGGTGAGGCCCACCTGCGGCAGCGGCGCGCCAAGCGCCTGCGCGGCGATGGCGAGCGCATTCATGTTGGAGAGCTTGCCCTGATCCGTCGCCATGCCGGTGGTGGTGTAACGCTTGACATGCTCGATGGAGCGCATGCCCTCCTGAACCGCGAGGCGCACGTCCTTGGCGCAGACGTCGTTCTGGAAGTCGACGAAGGCTTTGGCCTTGCCGGTTCCCTCGGCGCCGAAATCGCCGAGCGCGCCGCCCAGCGCCTCCGGCGCGTTCCCGACGCGATAGGCGAGGGCGACGGCGCCGAGAAAACCGGCGGCGCGGGCCGCGTCCGCGCCGGCCCGCGCGCCCTCGTTGAGCCCGTCCTCGAGACCGAACACGCCCCGGCAGGCGCCGGCCGAGCGCTCGCGCTGCACCGAGGCGCCGGGCACGAACATTTCGCGCGCTGCGTCGAAGACGACCTTGCCGCGCGACTGCGAATAGAGATGCACCGAAGGCGTCCAGCCGCCGGACATCAGCACGACGTCGCCGTCGACGGTCTGCGGACCGTGCGCGGTCGCGATGCGCAACCCCTTGACCCGCATCACGCCGAGCGCGCCGACGATCCTCGCGCCCTCGATCACGCGCAGGCCGCGCGCCCGCGCCTCCAACGGCAGCGGCCCGTCGGCGCTCGCGCGCAGATCGACGATGGCGTTGACCTCGATGCCGGCGTCGGCAAGATCGAGCGCGGCGCGATAGGCGCTGTCATGCGCGGTCGCCACGACGATCTGCTTGCCGACCTTCACGCCGTAACGGTTGAGATAAGTCCGCGCCGCCTGCGCCAACATCACGCCGGGTCGGTCGTTGTCGGGAAACACCAGCGGCCGTTCGATCGCGCCGCAGGCCAGCACCACCTCCCTCGCACGCACCTGCCACATCCGCTCGCGCGGCGCGTCCGCCGCTGGCGCCGCGCCGTTGTCGCCGACGATCTCGCAAAGGCCGACGAAATTCTGCGCGTAGTAACCGAAGGCCTGGGTGCGCGTCATGATGCGCAGGTTCGGCAGGGCCGCGAGTTCGGCGAGCGTGCGGGCGAGCCAGTCGCGCGCCGGGGCGCCCTCGATGGTCGCCGAGGTTTCCGCGAGCAGCGAACCGCCGGGCTCGCTCTGCTCGTCGCACAGGATGACGTCGGCGCCCGCCGCGGCCGCCGCGCGCGCCGCCGCCAGCCCGGCCGGGCCGGCGCCGATCACCAGCGTGTCGCAATGCTCGTAATATTGCGCGTAACTGTCGGGGTCGGGCTCGGTCGGCGCCTTGCCCAGTCCGGCCGCGCGGCGCACCGCCGGCTCGTAGAGCGTGTTCCAGGCCCAGCTCGATCCGAACCAGTGCGGACCCATGAAGGTCTTGTAGTAGAAGCCGGCGCCGAAAAACGGCGACAGGAGGTCGTTGACGGCGCCGACATCGAAATCCAGCGACGGCCAGCGGTTCTGGCTCGTCGCCACGAGCCCGTCATGAACCATCAGCTGCGTCGCGCGCAGGTTCGGCGTATAGCGCCCGGGGCCGGCCTCGACCGCCACCAGCGCGTTGGGCTCCTCGGCCCCGGCGCTCACGACGCCGCGCGGGCGATGGTATTTGAACGAGCGCCCCATCAGATGAACGCCATGTGCGAGCAACGCCGAAGCGAGCGTGTCGCCGGCGCAGGCGCTGTAGTCCTTGCCGTCGAAGGTGAACTTCAGCGGGCGCGCGGCGTCGATGCGGCCGAGCCCGGCGACGCGGAAGGCTTCGCTCATCGGGCCGCCTCCCGAGCCAGCACGTCGAGATCGGGTCTGGATTGTCCGGCGGGATAGGTCGTCAGGATCCGGTCGCTGACGGTGTCGCGCACGCAATTGAAGAAGCGGCCGCAGCCGTTCACGTGCCGCCAGCGCTCCACCATCACGCCCTTCGGATTGGCGCGGAAATAGAGATATTCCGACCAGGTCTTGTCGTCGACGCTCGCGGGATCGGCGGGCCGGGCGACATGCGCTTCGCCTGCGTGCCGGTATTCCAGCTCCGGGCGCTCCATCTGGCAATAGGGACAGGGGATCAGCAGCATGGCGGCCTCAATGCGCGACGGCCGCCGCGGCGGCTTCGTCGATCAGACGTCCGGTGCGGAAGCGGTCCAGCGAGAACGGCGCGGCGATGGGATGCGGCTCGCCGGTGGCGACGGTGTGGGCGAAGACATGGCCCGAGCCCGGCGTCGCCTTGAAGCCGCCGGTGCCCCAACCGCAATTGACGAACAGGCCGGGAACCGGCGTCTTGCCGATGATCGGCGAGCGGTCGGGCGTGACGTCGACGATGCCGCCCCAGTTGCGAAGCATGCGCATGCGCCGCACCATCGGGAACAATTCGCAGATCGCGTCGAGCGTGTGGTTGGCGATGTGCAACCCGCCCGTCTGCGAATAGGAGGTATAGGCGTCGGTGCCCGCGCCGATGACGAGTTCGCCCTTGTCGGACTGGCTCATATAAGCGTGGATCGTGTTCGACATCACGACGCAGGGCATCGTCGGCTTCACCGGCTCGGAGACCAGCGCCTGCAGCGGGAAACTTTCCAGCGGCATGCGTACGCCGGCCATGCCCATGATGACCGAGGTGTGCCCGGCCGCGACCACGCCGATGCGCTTGCTCGCGATGAAGCCCTTCGTCGTCTCGACGCCGCTCACCGCGCCCGAGGCGTCGCGGCGGATGCCGGTGACTTCGCAATTCTGGACGATGTCGACGCCGCGCGCGGAAGCGGCGCGGGCATAGCCCCAGGCGACAGCGTCGTGCCGGGCCGTGCCGCCGCGTCGCTGCAACGCGGCGCCGACGATGGGATAGCGGATGTTGGGCGAGATGTTCAGGATCGGGCAGAAGGCCTGCGCCGCCTCGGCCGACAGCCACTCGTTGTCGATGCCCGCCAGCCGGTTGGCGTGCACATGGCGTTTGAACACCTGCACGTCGTGGGTGTTGTGCGCCAGCATCATCACGCCGCGCGCGGAATACATCACGTTGTAATTGAGTTCGCGGCTGAGCCCCTCCCAGAGCTTCAGCGCGTGTTCATAGATCGCCTCGGACTCTTCCCAAAGATAGTTCGAGCGGATGATGGTGGTGTTGCGCCCCGTGTTGCCGCCGCCGAGCCAACCCTTCTCCAGAACGGCTATCTTCGTCAGGCCATGTTCCCGCGCCATGTAATAGGCCGTCGCCAGCCCGTGCCCGCCCGCGCCCACCACGATCGCATCGTAGGACGCCTTCGGCTCCGGCGAGCGCCATTGCGCCGGCCAGTCCTTGTCGCCCGTCAGCGCCTGACGGGCCAGGTTGAACGCGTTGAACCGCACGGGCCCGACCCCTCCTGTTGCCTCGCGACATTGCCCGCCGCCCCCGGCGGCCGATAGAACAAAACCGTCATTCGTCCTGTATCTTTGCGACATCCTTGCGCGCCGCGCTCGGCGCCTCGCCCCAGCGCTTCTTGAAGGCGCGGCTGAAATGGGCGGAATCGGCGAAGCCCGACAGGGTCGCGGCTTCGCTCACGCTGCGCCCGCCCTCGACGATGAGCCAGCGGCCATAGTCCAGGCGCATGTTGCGATGCACGGCTGCGGGGCCTTCGCCAAGGGCCTCGACGAATCGCCGCTCGAGCTGGCGCGCGCCGAGCCCGACACGCGCGGCGATTTCGCCGATGGGCTTCGGGCCGGAAAGGTGCTGCTCCATCAGCAGGACGGCGCGGCGCACGCATTCGTCCCGCACATCGCGCGCGAGCGCCGGCATCGGCTGCGGCGCGGCTTCAAGCCGCGGCTGGTCGATCAGCAGCACGCGCAGGCTCTTGCGCGCCGCCTCCGCGCCCAGCCGCCGTTCGATCAGCGCCGCCGCAAGATCGGCGACGCCGGCGCCGCCCGAGCAGGTGATGCGGTCGCCGTCGAGGAGATAGATCTGGTCGCAGATCGGCGTCACGTCGGCGAAGGCTTCCAGGAAATCGCGGCGATGGAACCAGCTCACGCAGGCCCGGCGGCCGCGCAGGACGCCCGCATGGGCGAGGACGAAAGACCCCGTGCACACGCCCACCAGCGTCACGCCGGCCGCCGCCGCCCGGCGCACGTAGTCCAGCGTTTCCGGATCGATCTGCGGCCCCGCGCCCAGCAGGCCGCCGACGACGACGAGATAGTCGAACCGCCGGGGATCGAGCAGCCCGGAGGTGGGCAGCAATTCGACGCCGCAGCTCGCGCGCACCGGACGCCCCGTGGTCGACATCACCGACCAGCGGCACAGAATCTGGCGCGAACGGTCGCCCTCGTCGGAAGCCAGGCGCAAGGCGTCGACGAAGCTGGAAAAGGCCGTCAGCGTGAAGTCATGGACGAGCAGGAAGCCGACCCTGAGGCGGGCCTGCGCCCGCTCGCCGGATATCGCCGTGGCTCGCTCCGCCAACCCCGTCCTGACCAAATCTCACCTTCCCGGGTCTGCGCCGCCGCGCCGGTCGCGAGAGAAGCCGACGCCGCAGCGCCTGTCCAGCGCGAAAGCCGAAAGACGCCGCCCCGGGGCGCCTGGGCGCTTGCGCGCGGCGAAAGATGGGAGCGCGTGCGGCCGCGCCGTCGTCAAGCCAGGGCCGAAAGCCCCGCCGGCCATCGCGATGGTTGGCGTCGCCATCTGCGTCTTCCCGGCAAGGCGCTTCACGCGAGATCGTCGAGCGAGGGCAGCAGGCCGCTCCAGTTTTCGCCGACAATCCAGTCGCAGAACGCGGCGATGGACTTGAGACGTCGGCGCGAGCGCGGCAGGATGAGGTAAAAGCCGGGAACCTTCTCGGGCGCGAGCCCTTGCAGCGCGTCGAGGCCGAGCGGGGCGACCAGCGCGCCGGCGCGGATGTCCTCGATGGCGTCGAATGTCGAGAGCAGGCCGACGCCGAGCCCGGCGACGGTGGCCCTGCGCATCGTCGCCGCGTCGTCGAATTGCACGGTCTCCCCGCCCTCCGGCGCGGCGACGCGCAGATGCGCGAGCGCATCGGTCCAAGGCGAGTCGGAGCGCACGGGATGCAGCAGCGTCGCGGCGCGCAGATCGTCGGGCTTGCGGATCGCCGCCGCCAGCGACGGCGCGCAGCAGATGATCTTGGGATCGGCCACGAGACGCGTCTGGTGCAGGTCGCGCCAGCGCCCATAGCCCCACTGGATCGACACATCGACTTCATCGGCGGCGAAATTCGGCGTCTCCACCATCGTCGTCAGGCGGAGGTCGACGCGCGGAACGATCCGCCGGAAATCGCCCAGCCGGTCGAGCAGATAACGCGTGGCGAAATAGGGGCTCACGTTGAGATTGACGCGCTCGCGCGGATTGGGCCTGGTCATGCGCCGGACGCCCGCGAGGATCTCCTCGAAACCGGCCTCGACATGCTGCGCGAAGGCGGCGCCTTTCTCGGTCAGCTTCACCGAGCGGCCGTTGCGTTCGAACAAGGCGGTTCCCAGCGCTTCCTCCAGCAGCCGGACCTGCTGGCTCACCGCCTGCGGACTGACGCGCAATTCCTCCGCCGCGATCCGGAAATTCATGCGCCGCGTGACGACATGAAACACCCGCAGGGCGTTCAGCGGCGGCAGACGGGGCGGGGGCGCCGGCATGGACGCTCCGCTCAGCGAGGGACGCGCCGGCCCACGGCGGACCTTGCGGCGCGGCGGCTCATCGATCGCCCTGCGTCACATAGCCGCCGACGCGGTCGACGCGAGCGGCTTCGGACGCGCGCTCCTGCGGCGGCCCATATCCGCCGCCGCCGGGCGCCTTCAGAATGAGCCGCCGCCCGGCCGGAACATGTTGCCATCCCTTCGGTCGCATGGGCGTGCCGTCGTCGAGCGCCACGCTTCCGGCGCCGCCGTCCGCGCCGCCGTTGCGCCCCCTGGCGGGATGATGAATTCGGTCGAACATGGCGGAGAAATCGAACTCGTGGCCCTCGAGCGGCTCGATCTCGATGATCTGCCCGAGGCCGCCGCGATAGCGGCCGGCGCCGCCGGAATCCGGACGCAATTCCTTGCGCCAGATGACGATGGGACCCGTATGTTCCGTCGCCTCGATGGGCATGGTCTGCACGCCGGAGGGAAAGGCCGTGGCCGACATGCCGTCCTTGCCGGGGCGCGCGCCGCTGCCGCCGGAATTGAACATCAGCACCTCGGCGCGCCGACCGGTCCGCCCCGCCGCAGGACGCACGGAGATGTGGATGTTCCAGAGCGCCGCCGCGCCCTCGGCCTGAATGCGGTTCGGCAAAGCCTGCGCCAGCGCTCCGAAGATGAGGTCGGGGACCATATGGCCGATCACATGCCGCACGCTCACCGGCGCCGGACGCGGCGCATTGAGGATGTTCTGCGGCGAAGACGCCGTGAACAGCGCCAGCGACGCCGAATTGTTGGGAATGTCCGGCGCCACCACGCATTTCAGGGCGTAGCAGGCATAGGCCTTGGTGTAGATCAGCGGAACGTTGACGCCCCAGCGGCTGACCGGCGAAGAGCCGGCGAAATCGACATGCACCGAGTCCTGCGCGATCGCGACCTCGGCCGCCAGACGGATAGGCTCGTCATAGCCGTCGGTGACCAGCGTATTGGCCCAGCGTCCCTTCGGCAGATCGGCGATGCGCTTCAGCGTCGCGGCGCGGGTGCGCGCGAAGATGAACTGTGCGAGCGCGTCGAGCGAGGCCAGTTTCGTCTCTCGCATCATGTCGATCAGGCGGCGGTGGCCGACTTCGTTGCAGGCCGACAGCGAATAGAAATCGCCGACCACCTGGTTCGGCTCGCGCACATTGGCGCGCAGGATTTTGACGAGCGAAGCGTTGACCTCGCCGCGCTCGGCGAACTTCATGATCGGGATCTGGATGCCTTCCTCGTAGACCGACTTGCCGTCGGCGCCGAAGCCGCGGCCGCCGACATCGACGACATGCGCCGTGCAGGCGAAGAAGGCGACGAGTTCGCCGTCGAGGAAGGAAGGCGAGACCATGGTGATGTCGTGGAGATGTCCGGTGCCCTTCCAGGGGTCGTTGGTGACATAGGTGTCGCCCGCGAACATCTCGGCGCGCGGAATCTCGCGGATGAAATGCAGCACCGCCTCGGCCATGGTGTTGACGTGGCCGGGCGTGCCCGTCACCGCCTGCGCAAGCATTTCGCCTGTGGGCGTGAACACGCCGGCGGAGAGGTCGCCCGCTTCGCGAACCGAAGTCGAGAAGGCCGTGCGCACCAGCGTCGTCGCCTGCTCCTCCACGACGGAGATCAGGCGGTTCCACATCACCTGCATGCGGATGTCGGAAATCTCGCTCACGACTTCGCTCCCTTGCGGATCAGCAGGATCGAACCCTCCGACTGGATCACCGCGTCGAAGGTGGAGTTCACCACGGTCGTCGTCTCGCGCTCGACGATCACGGCCGGGCCGATCACGCGCGCGCCCGGCGCCAGCGACGCGCGCTCGTAGATCCGCGAGGCGAGGCTTTCGCCCCGCACGGGATCGAAGATCGCGCGCGCCCCGACGGACTTCGCCTCGGCGCCGGTCAGAACCAGCGCGCGCCGCTCCGGCGCGGCCGGGCGGTCCTGCATCTTGACCGACCACGTGACGATCTGCACCTCCAGCCCATCGAGCCCATCGATGGCGCGGCCGAAGAAGCGGGCGTATTGCTGGCGGAAGAGGTCCTGAAACAGCGCGGCGTCGGCCGCGACGAAGCTGCGGTCGGGCAGCGCCACCGGTATCTCCCAGCCCTGCCCGGCGTAGCGCATGAAGGCGGTGATCTCGCAAAGGATGTCGCCCTGCGCGCCCATGCGGACGAAAGTCTCCGCCGTCGCTTTCAGGCCGTCGATCAGGCGATTGGCCGCCTCGGCGTCGAATTCCGGGAGTCGCGTCAGCCGCGAGGCCACCGCCTCGTAGCCGAAGGGCGCCTTGAGGAAGCCAATGGCCGAGCCGACGCCGGCGCCGCCGGGAACGAGACAAAGATCGATGCCGAGCTTCTCGCACAGCCGCGCCGCATGCAGCGGCGCGGCGCCGCCGAAAGCGACGAGCAGATTGTCGGCGACGTCCTTGCCGTTCTCGACGGCATGGACGCGCGCGGCATTGGCCATGTTCTCGTCGACGACCTCGCAGACGCCGAAAGCCGCGGCGAGCGGCGACAGCGAGAGGCGGGCGGCCACATGATCCGCCATCGCCTGCGCCGCCGCCTTTGTGTCGAGGCGCATCGCGCCGCCGGCGAAAGCCTCGGGATCGAGCTTGCCGAGCAGCAGGTCGGCGTCGGTGATCGTCGGGCGCACGCCGCCGCGACCGTAGCACGCCGGTCCCGGCTCCGAGCCCGCGCTCTCCGGCCCGGTCTGGATCCGGTCGAGGGCGTCGACCCAGGCGATCGAGCCGCCGCCCGCGCCGATCTCGATCATCTCGATCACCGGGATGGAGATCGGCATGCCCGAGCCCCTGGCGAAGCGGTAGGTTCGCGCCACCTCGAAGCTGCGCGCGGTCTTGGGCGCATGGTTCTCGATCAGGCAGATCTTCGCCGTGGTGCCGCCCATGTCGTAGGAAACGACCTTGTCCAGCCCGAAGCGCGCGGCGATGTCGGCGGCGAAGATCGCGCCGCCCGCAGGCCCCGACTCGACCAGCCGCACGGGATATTCGATGGCGGTTTCCACCGACATCAGGCCGCCGCCCGAGTGGATCATGAACACGGGACAGGTCGCGCCGAGCTCGGCCAGGCGCCGGCGCAGACGCTCGAGATAAGATTGCATGCGCGGACGCACATAGGCGTTGGCGCAGACCGTGTTGAAGCGTTCGTATTCGCGCATCTGCGGCGACACGTCGGAACTCAGCGAGATCGGCGCATCGACATGCGCGGCGAGGATCTCTCGCGCGCGCCGTTCATGCGCGGGATTGGCGTAGCTGTGGATGAAGCCGACCGCGATGGATTCGTAGCCTTCCGCCTTCAGCCGCCTCGCCAGCCGTTCCAGCCCGGTCTCGTCGAGCGGTTGCAGTTCGCGTCCCTCGGCGCCGATCCGCCCGGCGACGGGAAAGCGATCCTGGCGCGGGATCAGCGGGGCCGGCAATTCGATGTCGAGATCGTATTGCGCGAAGCGGCTCTCGGTCCGCATCTCGATCACGTCGCGAAAGCCCTGTGTCGTGACCAGCGCCGTGCGGGCGCCGCGTCGCTCGATCAGCGCATTGGTCGCCAGCGTCGTGCCATGAATGACGAGATCGATCTCGGCCGGCCTGACGCCGGCTTGCGCGCCCACAATAGCGATTCCGTCGAGGATCGACTGTTCCGGCGCGGAATAATTGGTGAGCACTTTCGCAGAATAGAGTTGGCCGCGCACATCCAGCACGATGTCGGTGAACGTGCCGCCGATATCCGCGCCCAGGCGGATTTCGCGAGAGGTTTCCGTCATAATGGAGCCCTCCACGCCGCAGACGAGGGCTTTACGCCAGGTATCGGGCGCCGTTCGCAGCGGCCCCGCCGCTGCGCGCCGAGCGCCACCAAACCGTTCCCCAGCCCGTACCGATTGCGCATGCGCCCCATCCGTCGCGCGCCGTCCTTCGCGAACGCGCCCTCCGGTTCAGATTCGCACGTTAATCCCGGCTTGCCTAACAAGATCGACGCGGGACCGACAACTTATTCTTGCCAATCCGGCCTTGCCCGCCCGGCGGGCGCGGCGTGCTAGGCTAGCCCGGACAGGAATGCGCGCAGCAGCGCCGACACGGCCGAGCGATCTTCCAGATGCGGCAGATGCCCCGCCCCGGCAATGATTTCGAAACCCGCGCCCGGAATAGAGGCGGCAAACTCGCGCACCAGCGGCACGGGCGTCGAACCGTCGACCTCGCCGACCATGCAGAGGGTGGGAACGCGAATGTCGGCGCAGAAGGCGCGAAGGTCCGCCGCCCGCAGGGCGCCGCAGGCCGCGAGATAGCCGGCCTTGTCCGTCCGCGTCAGCATCAGGCGCCAGCCCGCCAGCTCCTGCGGCCGCTGCGCGCGGAAGCCCGGGCTGAACCAGCGCTCCAGAATCGCATCCGCAATCGCCGCGACGCCGCCCGCCTCGATGGCCGCGATCCGGTTCGACCACATCGCTTCGTCGCCGATCTTCGCGGCGGTGTCGCAAAGCGCGAGCGCCCGCACGAGATCGGGGCGTCGTCGATAAAGCTCCTGCGCGATCAGCCCGCCGATCGACAGGCCGACCAGCGTCGCCTGCGCAACGCCGAGCGCTTCCAGCAAGCCCTCGAGATCGCGGGCGTAATCCGCAATCGCGGCGGCGCCGTCGGGCAGCCCCGAGAGGCCATGCCCGCGCTTGTCGTAGCGCAGAACGCGATGGTCGCCGGCGAAATCGGCGACCAACTCGTCCCAGATGCGCAGATCCGAGCCGAGCGAATTGATGAACACCAGCGGCGCCGCCGCACGCGGCCCCTCGTCCCGGTAATGCGTGACGTTCCCATGGACGGTCAGGAAGGACATGCGATCGCGCTCCGCATTGGCGCGGTCATCGATCCCTTCGATGACCGCGCGGGTTCGTTTGATCGTTCAGGCGTTCTTGTCGCCTGCCGAAGCCGCGCGTTCGCCCAGCCGATCCAGCGGAACCCGGAATGTCTCGCGCGCGCTCCAGGCCGCCGTGGCCGCGATGGCCGTCGTGAGCAGCGCCAGCGAACCGACGATCAACGGCACGTTGGAGCCCGGAGGCGCCGCCCAGGCGAACAGCGCCGGGAGCAGCGCGGTTAGCATGGTGCCGACGTTCTGTGCAATGGCCATGCCCGAGACGCGGGCGCGCGTCGGGAACAGCTCGGGATAGAAACTCGGGAAAACTGCGTTGTAGCCCTGGTAGACGACGCCCCACATGGCCAGCGAGAGAAGGAAGGCCAGCGGCACGTTCTTGATGCTGATCGCGTAGAGATAGGCGAAGGACAGCAGGCCGGCGCCGAGCGAGCCGACGATGATCGGAATGCGGCGGCCGATCCGGTCAGAGAGATCGCCGACATAGGGGATGACGAGGACGGCGACGATGTTTCCGACGACGGGGATCCAGAGATAGACCGTCTTGTCGATGCCGATGCCGTAAGACGCCTGCACCGCATAGGCGCCGCCGAAAATGGTCGCCACGACCGGAATGACGTTCATCAGCGCCATGCAGACGATGCGCAGCATGTCGTCGCCATGGTTGGCGAGGGCGTCCATCACCGGCGCGCGGGGAACCGCGCCCGACGCCGATTCCTTTTCGAAGGCGGGCGTCTCATGCACTTCGCGGCGGATGTAATAGCCGGCGATTAGCACCAGGACGCTGAGCAGGAACGGCACGCGCCAGCCCCAGGCGGCGAAGGACTCGGCGCTGAGAAAGAAGCTGAAGGGCAGGAACACGGCGGCGGCGAGAATCTGCCCCGCCTGCACGCCCTGCAGCGCGAAGCTGGCGAAGAAGCCGCGCCGTCCGGCCGGAGCGTGCTCGAGAATCATCGAACTCGCCCCGGAAATCTCGCCGGCGACCGCAAAGCCCTGCAGCAGACGCATCGCCACCAGCAGCGAAGGCGCCCAGATGCCGACCTGATCGTAGGTCGGCAGCAGGCCCACCCCCATGGTCGAGAGACCCATCAGCACGAGGCAAAGCAGCAACACGTTGCGACGACCGTGCGTGTCGCCCCAATGGCCGAGCACGAAGGCGCCGATGGGGCGCGAGACATAGCCCACGCCATAGGTGGCGAGCGAGGCCACCACCGCGACATGCGGATCGCTCGAGGGGAAAAAGAGTTTGGGAAACACCAGCGACGCCGCCGTCGCATAGATGAAGAAATCATAGTATTCGAGCGCCGAGCCTATCCATCCGCTCGCCGCCGCCGTGCGCGACTGGCGCAGGATCTGCGTTCGTTCCATCGTTGCCGATGTCATAGTGTCCTCCCTCAAGATTTTTGTCGGATTTGGCGTCAGTAGGCGATCGTCGCCAGCTTTCGCAGTTCGTCCGCGTCGGCGGCGGGAAAGCCGAAAAATTCGAGATAGGCCGGGATCTGCTCGAACAGCATGTCCACGCCCACCTGGGTGCGACAGCCGCGCGCGGCCGCCGCCGCGAGAAACGCGGTCGTTTCCTGCTTCATCACGACCTCGCCGACGAAGCTCGCCGGCGACAGGCGCGCAACGTCGAGCGGCATGGGATCGCCGGCGTTCATGCCGAGCGGCGTCGCATTGACGACGAGATCGAAGCCGGCGGGATCGTTGGCGCCCGTATCGACGCGCAACGCGGGATAATGCGCCCGCAGCCGCGCGGCCAACGCGTCCTGCGCCGCCACATGCACATCGTAGAGCGCCATCCGCGCCGCGCCGGCCGCTGCGATCGAGGCGGCGATCGCCGAGCCGACGCCGCCCGAGCCGACGACCAGGGCGGACTTGCCGGCGACGCTCTCGCCGCGCCGCCGCAAGCCGCGCACGAAACCCTCGCCGTCGAACATGTCGCCGATCAGGCGCCCGTCCGCGTCGCGCCGTACGGCGTTGCAGGCCCCGGCGACTTTCACCGCGACCGAGACCTCGTCGAGCAGATCCACAACCGCGATCTTGTGCGGCATGGTGATCAGCGCGCCGTGGAAATTGGAGAAGCGCGCCACCAGCGGAAAGGCGGCGAGGAAATCCTCCCGCCGCACGCCCATCGGCACGACGGCCGCGTTGATGCCCCGGCTGTCGAACCAGGGATTGTAGATCATCGGCGATTTGAACGTGCCGGTGGGATAGCCGACATGCGCGATGATGCGGCTGTAACCGTCGATCATGTCAGGCTCCCTTCGCCGGCGGCAGCCGCAGGGCGGCGCGCGCTTCTTCGGGCGTCGCCGGCCGGCGTCCCTGCGCGGCGCAGAGTTCGGCGGCCAGCGCCACAAGCTCGGCGTTGCTCGCCGCCAGACGATCCTTCGTGACGCGAATATTGTCCTCGAGGCCGGTGCGCACGGCGTCGGCGCCGCGACGGAGCGCCCAGCCCATCACCTCGGACTGATGCCGCCCGATGCCGGCGGCCGTCCAGGTCGCCTGCGGCAGCACGCGGCGCGTCTCGGCGAGCAGGATGTCGAGCAGATGCTCCTGCGCCGGCATGGCGTTCTTGACCCCCATGACGAACTGCACATGCGGGTGAGGATCGATCAGGCCGGCGTCGACCAGGCGCCGGGCGCCGTGAATGTGCGAGAGATCGAAAATCTCGATTTCCGGCCGCACCGAAAACGCGCCCATCGTGGTCGCGAGGTCCGCCACGAGAGCGGCGGAATTCTCGTAGACGATGGTGGGGAAATTGACCGAGCCGGTCGACAGCGAGGCCATGTCGGGGCGCAGATGCAGGGCGCTGCCGCGCGCGGCGGGATCGCGGCCGCGGCCGCCCGTCGAAAACTGCACGATCATGCCGGGGCAATATCGCTTCAGCCCCTCCTGCACCCGCGCGAAACGCTCGGGGTCGGACGAGGGCGCGCCATCGTCGCTGCGCACATGAATATGCGCGAGCGTCGCGCCGGCCTCGAAGGCCGCTTGCGTCGACTCGATCTGTTCGGCGGGCGTGATCGGCACCGCCGGATTGTCCTGCTTGCGCGGCACGGAGCCGGTGATGGCGACGGCGATGACGATGGGCGACATGGCGGGACTCCGCGCTTAGATATCGAAGAACACGGTTTCGTTCGCGCCCTGCAGCACGATGTCGAAGCCGTAGACGACCGACCCGTCGCGAATTTCGCGCGTTGCGATCAACGTGCGGCGCCGCTCGGTCATTTCGATCAGCAGCAGCACGGGATCGACCGCGTTGGCCGCTTCCTCGTCGGAGAAATACATGCGGGTGTTGAGCCCGATGTTGATGCCGCGCGCGACGATCCAGATGTTGATGTGCGGCGCCATCGGCCGCCCGTTGCGACCCATGACCGAACCGGGCTTGATCGTGTCGATGCGGAATTCGCCGGTCTCGAAATGGGTGCCCGCGCGGCTCCAGCCGCGAAACTTCGCATCGAGCGGCTTGGCCGAAGCGTCGAGCGGATGATGGTAGCGGCCGGCGGCGTTGGCCTGCCAAGTCTCGATCAGCGCGTCGCGCACCGGCGCGCCCGAGCCGTCGAGGACCCGCCCGACAATGGCGATGCGCTCGCCCGCGACGTCCGGCGCCGGCGGCTCGGCGCCGAGATCGCTCGCAAACATATCGAACCCGGCCTGGCGCGGAATGAGGCCGATATGAACATAGGGACCGGCGGTCTGCGACGGCGTTTCCTTGAGATAGTGGAGCGGCTGCGGCATGTCAGTTCCCCTCGAGACGGTTTTCGAACACTGTCGAACGGCGGCCGCGCAGGACGATGTCGAAGCGATAGGCGAGACTGTCGAGCGGAATGGCGGCATTAAGATCGAGCGGCGCGATCAGACGCTCGACCGCCTGCGGATCCGGAATCGTCTTGATGATGGGGCAGACGGGAATCAGCGGATCGCCCTCGAAATACATCTGCGTGACGAGCCGCTGCGCGAAGCCCGAGCCGAAGATCGAGAAGTGGATATGCGCCGGACGCCATGAATTGACGTAGTTGCGCCAGGGATACGCTCCGGGCTTGACGGTGCGAAAGACGTAACGGCCTTCCGCATCCGTCAGGGCGCGGCCGCAGCCGCCGAAATTGGGATCGATCGGCGCGAGATAGGTGTCCTTCTTGTGGCGATAGCGGCCGCCCGCATTGGCTTGCCAGAATTCGAGCAGCGCGCCGGGCACCGGCCGCGCCTCCTCGTCGAGCACGCGGCCGTGCACAACGATGCGCTCGCCGATCGGTTCGCCGCCATGCGCGTAGTTTTTCAGGAGATCGTTGTCGAGCGGACCGAGTTCGTTGCGCCCGAACACCGGGCCGGTGATTTCCGACAGCGAATTCTGCAGCGACAGAAGCGGGAAGCGCGGCGAGCGCGCGACGCTGGTCTTGTAGTCCGGCGTCAACGCCGGCGGGTGCTGACTGCGATCGCGCTGGAAGAATTCCATTCGTGACATCCTGTCCTCCCGGAATTTACAGGCGGCCGTCTTCGAGCAGCGCCTGTTTGACGATCTTGAAAGCGGAATTGGCGGCCGGGACTCCGGCGTAGACGGCCACATGCAGCAGCGCCTCGGCGATATCCGCCGGCGTCGCGCCCGTGTTGCGGGTGGCGCGGGCATGCATTGCCACTTCTTCATGATGGCCGAGCGCCGCGAGCAGCGCGATCGTCACCAGCGAGCGCTCTCGGCGCGTGAGCTGGCCGCGGGCCCAAACGCTGCCCCACGCGCCTTCGGCGATGAAGGTCTGGAAATCGGCGTCGAACGGAACGGTCGCGGATTCAGCCCTGTCGACGTGCTCGTCGCCCAGAACTTCACGTCGAACCGTCATGCCGACTTCGCGGCGGTTGTCCGTCATCGCATCCTCCCTTGTGACTTCAGTCTGCCATGCGGGCGCGCAGGTTGAAATTCACACTTCGCTATGCTTCCATATCCGAATGGGTATGAAAAAGCCGCCTCCCGCCGCCGCTCTGGCGCGTCGCGTCAGCCATCGTCAGGTCGCCTGCTTTCTCGAGATCGCGGCGCGCGGCGCCTTCGCCGGCGCGGCCGAAGCGCTGGCGACGACGCAGCCGGCAGTCTCCAAGACCGTATCCGAACTGGAGGCGACGCTGGGGGCCCGTCTGTTCGAGCGCGGCCGGCACGGCGCCCGCCTGACGCCGGAAGGCGAGGCCTTTCTGCGACACGCGCAGTTGAGCGCGACCGCGCTGCGCGAGGGCGTCGAGGCGCTGCGGCGCTCGGCCTCGGCGCCGCCCCGGATCTCTATCGGGGCGCTGCCGACGGTCGCCGGCAGCGTCGCGCCGGCTGCGATCTTTCGCGCGCGCGCGGCGGGCCTGCGCGCGCCGATCAGCCTCGTCACCGGCGGCAACGACCTGCTGCTGCAAATGCTGAAGGACAAGAAGCTCGATCTGGTCGTCGGCCGCTTCGCCGACATCGCCGCCATGCGCGATCTCGCCTTCGAGCGGCTCTATTCCGAGAGCCTGGTGGTGGCGGCGCGCGCGGGCCATCCGCTGGGCGCGCGCAAACGCTCGCCGCTGAAGGCCATTCTCGACTATCCCCTGCTGCTGCCCGAGCGGGGCTCGATCATCCGCCCGATGGTCGACACGCTGCTGAACAGCCGCGGGCTGGCGCCGCCCGAAGATGTCATCGAGACGACGTCGCCGAGCTTCGGCCGCGCCTATCTGCGCATCAGCGAGGCGATCTGGATCATTTCGCGCGGCGTCGTCGCCGACGATCTCGCCGCCGGCGATCTCGTCGCGCTGCCGGTCGAGGTCGATGTCGTCGCGGGGCCGGTCGGAATCACGTCCCGCACCGACGCCGTGGTCTCACCGTCGATCGACGCGCTGCGGCGCGCCTTCCGCGAGGCGGCGGCGCAGATCGGCTTCAGCCCGCCGGAGACCTGACGCCGCCGGCGACGCGCGGCTCACAGGCCGGCGTCGACGGCGAGTTGCGCCTGGGCCTCTTCCAGATGCGACTGCGCGGCGAGCCGCACCGGCGTATTGGCGGCGCCGAAGAGATCGTAGTTCCGCCGTTGCAGGATCTCGAAGAAGAAGCGATTGCGGAAGGCCTGCGTGTAGATATGGAAGAATTCGCCGTCCTTGACCCGATCGTAGAGAATGCCGAGTCCGCGCAGACGCTCCAGCGTTTCGGGCGGAATTTCGAAGCGCGTCGCCAGATCGTCGTAATAATTGTCCGGGATCGGCAGGAAGGGGACGCCGCGCTGGCGCGCCGCCTGGACGGTGGCGAAAATATCGTCCGTCGATAGCGCGATCTGCTGGTAACCGGCGCCGCCGAACGTGTCGAGAAAGCGCGAGACGCCGGTCGCGCCGCCATCGCCGATGTTCAGCGCGATGCGCAACGCATTGCTCGCGCTGCGCAGCGAGCGGCTGTAGAAGGCGCCGTGCGGGTCGGCCACTTCCACCTGCGGCTCGGCGCGCAGGCCGAGCACGGTCTTGTAGAACAGCGACCAACTGAGAAACTCGCTGCGGCGCACGACATTGTTGAGATGGTCGATCGCGATCAGCGGCCCCGCCGGCGCCGCCTCGTCCGTGTCGAGGAAATCGTGGCGCCAGTCCGGTCCCTGACCGTCGGTGAAATAGATCAAGCTGCCCTCGACGCCGTCGACGGCGGGGATGGACGCCTCACCCGGCCCGATGCGACCCAGATGGATCCCGCATTCCATCGCGCCAGCGCGCTCCAGCGCGCGCTCGACGCTGTCGACGCGCAGGGTGAGCGCGCAGACCGACGGACCGTGCAGCAACTGAAAACCCTGCGCGAACGAATCGGGCTCGCGGTTGATGACGAAATGGACATCGCCCTGCGAATAGAGATCGACGGCCTTGGAGCGGTGTCGCCCGGCCTGGGCGAAGCCCAGCGCCCTGAACAAGGCGGCCAGGTCCTGCGCCTCGCGCGGCCCGGCGGCGAATTCGAGGAACTCGGGCTTTTCGACCTGCGGCGCGGGCGGCAGCGGCGCGAAATCGGCCGCGGCCGGTTCGCCCCGGGCGGCGCGACCCTGCGCCATCGCCTCGCCGGTGACGCGCAACGCGCGCATGCCGTCGATGGCGATGGAGGCGGCGGAGGCGCCGCGAAACTGCTCGTTGAAGATTTCCAGCGAGACCGGCCCGCGGTAGCCGGTGCGCGCGACGGCGTCGAGATATTCGACCACGGGATAATCGCCCTGGCCGGGATAGCAGCGGTAATGGCGGCTCAGCGACAGCAGGTCCATCTGCAAGGCGGGCGAGTCGGCGACCTGCACCAGCGCGATCTTGTTCCCCGGCAGGGCGGCGATGGGCTCGACCGGCAGGCCGCGCGCGCAGATATGGAAACTGTCGAGCACGATGCCGAGATTGTCGCGGTTCGCGAGTTCCACGATGCGCCAGGCCTGCGTCCAGTCCTTGACGTGGCGCCCCCAGGACAGGGCCTCGTAACCGAGCCGCACGCCGAACTGGAGCGCGATATCGGCGAGTTCGCCCAGATCCGCCGCGATGCGCTTGACGTCCGGGCTCGCGTCCTCGGCGACGCTGGAGCACAGGCACAGCAGCGGCGCGCCGAGTTCGCGCGTCAATTCGAGCTTGCGCCGCGCGCGCTCGAAATTCCGCCGACGCTGCGGCTCGGGCGCGCCCTCGAAATCGCGCAGCGGCTGCAACGCGACGATCTCGAGCCCCAGATCCGCCGCCATCCGGCGGGCGTCCTTCGCCTTGCCGGGAAAGAAGGTCAGGTCGTTTTCGAAGATCTCGACGGCGCGGAAGCCGGCCTTGGCGGCCGCCGAAAGTTTCGCTTCCAGCCCGCCGCCGAGGCAGACCGTCGCAATCGACCATCGCATCATTTTAAAAATCTCCTAGATTTTAATTTTCATACTGCATTCCATGAAAAGCGGCAATAGGATATGAATCCTCCATGCTCGACGAACCTCACCCGATCCTGTCCTCGACCCTTGCCGAAACGCTGCGCGAGCGGCTGCGGCGCGACATCATCCTGGGCGTGCTGCCGCCCGCCTCGAAGCTGAAACTCGAGGCGCTCAGCCGAAGCTATGGCGTCAGCGTCAATACAATGCGCGAGACGCTGTCGCGCCTTTCCGCCGAGGGACTGGTGGTGGCGGAGGGGCAGAAGGGTTTCGCCGTGCTGCCGGTCTCGATCGACGACCTGCGCGACATCACGCAGATGCGGCAGCTGCTCGAATGCCAGGCGCTGCGGCTGTCCATCGCCCACGCCGATCTCGACTGGGAGGCGCGCGTCATCGGCGCGCATCACAAGCTCTCCCGCGCCGAGGCGCTCGTCGAGGAAGATCCGGAGCGGCACGGCGAGGCGTGGGAGCGCTACAATCGGGAATTTCACGAGGCGCTGATCTCCAACTGCCGCTCGCGCTGGCTGCTGCTGTATCGGCGCTCGATGTACGATCACTCGTTGCGTTACCGACTGCTGTCGTTGCGGACCAAGCCGTTTCCGCGCTCGCAATCGGCCGACGAACATCGGCGTATGCTCGAGGCGGCGCTGGCGCGCGACGCCGACGCCGCAGCCCAGGCGCTCGCCGCCCACATTCTGAAGGGCGCCGAACTCGCAGCGCTCGCGCCCGCCGCCTGACGCCGGCGCCTTTGCAAGGACCCTGCCCCATGACCGTCGGCGCCTTCGATCATCCCTGGCTCGCTCACCTCGTCTCGGACGCCGAGGCGAACGCCTGTTTCGCCGCCGAGGCGGACCTGCACGCGATGCTCGCCTTCGAGACCGCGCTGGCGCAGAGCGAGGCGGAGCTCGGCCTCATCCCGCAAGCGGCGGCGGAGCGCATCGCGGAAGCCCTCGCCGCCTTCCAGCCGGACATCGCCGCTCTGGCGACCGGGGTCGAACGGGACGGCGTCATCGCGCCGGCGCTGGTCGCCCAGCTGCGCGCCGCCGTGGGCGAGCCCCATGCGCGTTGGCTGCACAAGGGCGCGACCAGCCAGGACGTGATCGACACCAGCCTGACGCTGCGGCTGCATCGGCTCATCGCCATATTCGACTCCCGGCTCGTCGCGCTGATCGACGCGTTGCAGGCGCTGGAGGCGCGGGACGGCGAGATCGTCCTGATGGGACGCACGCGCATGCAGCGGGCGCTGGCGATCCGCGCCGCCGACCGGGTCGGCGCGTGGCGACGCCCCGTCGAACAGGCGCGCGCGCGGCTCGCCGAGCTGCGCCCGCGGCTCTGCGTGATCCAGTTCGGCGGCGCGGTGGGAAGGCGCGGCGATCTCGACGGCCACGGCGACGCCGTGGCGGCCGGACTTGCCCGCCGCCTGGGGCTCGGAGACTCGCCCTGCTGGCATGTCGAGCGGGCGCGGCTCGCCGAATTCGCCGGCTGGATGGGCGGGCTTTGCGG
>Ga0316217_10002325_pt1 | contig 23094 bp, 9 predicted proteins | sample 1anoAmetaG_FD_203633 | JGI IMG/M metagenome (GOLD analysis project Ga0316217, IMG submission 203633) | Freshwater microbial communities from Trout Bog Lake, Wisconsin, USA - 1anoA | ecosystem: Environmental > Aquatic > Freshwater > Lake > Hypolimnion/Profundal zone | place: USA: Wisconsin...
TCCTAAGAATCTGGCTGCTTTAGGGAAAATTCACCCAATATCACTTTCTATATTTATTCGTCACATCCGTACATCAAGTACAGCGCTTTGGAGAGCACAAAAATGTTTGTTATTGAGCCTGAAATCTCGAGGATTTTGCGGTGAGACTATGACAAGCAGCCTCTATTCTTACTGTAATACACTCCTATCGCCCTTTCAAAAAAGTTTTAAGGGATTATGCCGAAAAGATTCTTATCTCGTTCAATAGCCCCCAGACTCACCATAATCGCTAGATGCTCATCTGTGATGATATTCTTAAATTATGCCTATCTCTATCTAATATAGTCGCATATCTTTATAAGCAATTACAAAGATTCTATTTTTTGGCTGAGGCGATTTACAATGTTTAAGGCAGTTTTTCTGTCATCTCCCCAGAAAATCAACTTTTGAACGATTTACCAAGCATCTTAAGTTATCTATTCATTGCAATTGACTTTTCCAATGAGCTCATAAACACTTAGTTAAACGATATCTATTCCTAGCTTATTGCACAGTTTTCTCAAAATTTGAACACTGGTTTTCGCCATGGGTTGTTGCCTCAGTTCTAGTATCAGATTTTTTCTTTCGCCTTCATCATAGTAAAACTTAAACAACATGGATTAAGGTACATACATCTCCATGAAATCCTTCGTAACAATTTGCGAGAACTAATAGTTCTTCAGCATTTTTTTGAATGTTGCTAGTAAATACGAATTAGTCGAAGGCATTTGACTCCATCTTTACAGGTCAGCCTGCATATTATCTTCTATTTTTATGTTGCAGTATTACTTAAAGTTTATGTACTAATGGTTCCTTTCTTACTTCATAAGCTTGAAGTATAGATAGCGTACTAGAAGAGGAAGAGGATTCGTGAGGTGTATGACTGACCTTTTTATGCCTTCAGTGATGAAGTTTATCACAAAAGGAACAGGCATGTTATAATTGATTGCATAGTTAAATGATCTCAAAGGCTAGATGGTCAGCAGCTTAAAAAATATGAAATGCTCCTTCCTGATGGCTTCATCCTTGCCGAAAGTTATCTCTGCTACCAAGTTGGCAAACTATTCTTGATGGACAATCATATCATTATCAAGACAGATGTACTTTTCTTCATTTAGCAAATCGTCTCCAAGTTTTTTGATATTCTTGATGGTAAGACGGGAAGAACCTGTCTTTTTCGCTTCAATTTGCTACTTCAACTTCATTACGTACTACAGATCCTAGCCTCTACGGCAATGCTTGAAGGCTACTGAAATGAAGTTCTCATCGATTTGGCTTTGGAACTGCGATTCTTTTAATATTTTGATGAGCTATGCACTGAGCCAAGGAGGCTAGCATATTAAAATCTGCTAAATAATTTAGTATCCCATTTTAGTTTTTTTGTGGCTGAAGCATTTGCTGCAAAGGTAGATCTTAAATTTAAGGAACTACTCAGTAACTGGAGGCACATAAACTGTCTAAACGTTAGAGTAGTGCTGTCTGATACAGCTCTGCTGGGTAAATAAGTAATTGAAGTCAATATTTTACAGCTTGGCAGAGTAATTATCGGAAATATAGTATAGATGTTTAAGACTGATTTTTTATCTTATTTCTTTGGGGAGTGAGATATCTTTTTCTTCCAAGTATTTGAAGTATTTATAATAAGCAGTAACGTAATGGTTCGTCTATTTCTTAATTTGAAGGCGAATGGCACTAAATAGAGTTGCTAAATGGTTGTCTATTTTTTTGATTTTTTTAGTCGAGATTAGCTCAATCAAATGCTAGATTATGAGTAGCTAAACTGCCTCAAAACAGATGTTGTAAGTTAGAAGGTTTTCTTATTTCAGCAATACGCCTATCTACTGATATAGCTAATGCTTTATTAGCTCTTTAAAGAGAAGCTGATGAATGGCACTTTATTTGAGATAGCTTCTTCCTATGTAATCGGTGAAAAATTTCAAGAAGTGCAGCAAATCGTACAAAGTTACAAAGCTATAAGTCTCATCTTAGATTTCTATTATCTTATTCTGGATTTCAGGTTGAGTGAAAAATGCAGTTATCAGCATTTTTATGATTTTCAAGGATTCTTACTGAAAATAGGAGATCTCTTAAACGTTTTAATTGTTCGGCTATCTTTAGGTAAAAGGTTTGAGCTGTAAAATTTATAGGTTTAAACCAAAAATATTCATAATGGAGGCGAGGGTAAGTAGCTTATTGAATATTCTGTGCTAATTCTGAGGTATCTTCCAATCCGAAATTAAGTTCACAAGAAAGCGACTGTACTTTCCAACTTAGCATCGATTGCCTATTATCTTCTCTTTTAATTTTGAGAACTAATCAAACGTTTTTTTGAATGCTATATAGCCATGGTCGAGCAATCTCATCATGACCGAAATATGTGATTTTGCGGAAAAGCAATAATCCAACAAGTATTCGTTGGCAGATCGATTTGCTGACTGTAATTGCTCAAAGCATTTGAGAAGCTAGGGCGTGTCTTAGATATTTTGAGAAGTGTAAAACAGATGGATGATGTCTTGCAGTGATTTATGATCGAATTAGCTGAAACTTAGGCTTAACTTGCCTAGAGAGTAGATGAAAAGGCTGTAAAGCGTTATTTTGACGAAATACTATTCCTATTCTGCAGTCAGCTTGTATCCTTTTAGCTGTAATTAACAAATTAACTGGCAGGCGGTATCTGCATTATCAAGTTTCAGAAATTATTTGATTCCCAGAAGGTAGAGCGTTTTTAAATCGACTACTTTTCTTATGTCTTATAATATCTTTTCACGCTAAGCTATGGGATAGAATCTAGCTTCTATTTCCCATTAGTTTTTGATTATTTCAGCTTTTTAAACAGAAAGTATAAATCTTTTAAAATGGTCCATTTTTTTGATTATGATCTCATTTTAAATGAGTTCAGCCACAAACTATGTAAATTAAGTGAAAATTGAAGGGTAGTTGCATACAATCGCTCTTTAGAATTGTTATTCACTAAGTGAGTAGTACTAGTATAAAAAAAGAAGCTTTTCTTTGGGTTTTAGATTGAGGTTGATTGAAACTTCGTGAAACTACCCCAAAACAAAAAAAGAGTGGGCTAAGCGCGAGGAATAATAGCTGAAGATTTGTTTGTTTTCGTGTTCAGGGATAGCATTTGCAGACTGTTTTCTTAGATTTTACAAAATGGTAGTTATATACAACTGGTACTTTTCTTTGTTGTTGACAGTCTTGAGGTAAGTACTAATTGCAGGCATCCAATCTCTCCAAGAAATCTATAGCAGCATTATAATGTCCTAGATTGTATGCTGTGACTAGTTCCAACGCTAAATGGGAGTCAGTATTCTGCTTTCGGAGTGCATTTAGGATGCTTCGATTTCGGCCCGCGAGTGGTTCTTTCCCATCAATTTGATATTATTATTAATGACTACGTAAAAGTTTAAGATCTTTGATATATTCAAAAAGGAAAACATTTATATCAGGCATTCATGTGAATGATTGGAGTGAGCTAGAAGTCAGCCATAAAACAACATTTTGCGTGTTTTTTTGTCTCCTACCGTTAGATAATTCTAACGTAAATGAACATGGACTTAATGTTCCTCATAGGATTTACGTAGTTTTCCCAAATTCAGTTATTTAGAGGGTTTAATGCTCGAAATCTTTTTTGCTATGCTACGATTTTAAAGCATTTATTAAAAGGATGAATGGTTCTTGTACCTTCGCACTGAAGGGCTCAATTTATGACCTGAACCCTTCATTACCTTATTCATTTTACCCTATATTTTTGTTGGGTTTAATCTTGCCTTTAGTGTCTTTTACTCCTTCAACTCTCTTTTCTGTTTCCCTTTCGAAAACCTTTATAAAGATTTCAAAATTTTGCTCATCTTTTCGTTGCTTGGGCTCTAATCTAATATTTTCAACGGCGTTTGGGGACTTTGATGGATTTTCATGATGATGGTTTAAGGTGTTGGATCTTCCTTTTCTTCTGAATTGGTCTTCAATCTATACTTTTCTTTAATCGTCTCTATTTTTTCTTTGAGAACTTCATCTCCGATCTCGACAGGTTGATTCTTGGCGTATTACTAGTTTCCTTATGTTACCTGTTGAATCCGAAATTTCTGTTTCAATTTCTTGAATTGCTTGATGATGAATTCTTTCGAAGTTCTTTAGCGATTGGGTGAGGCTTTATTGACTTTTATTCGTAACGAGTCCATTCCGGTCGGACTCTCTTGCATTATAAATAAAATATCTGTTAAAGTAACATCGCAGTTAAATAAAGGATCTACAAAATGTTGGTAAAGATTCTATTAAAAGCTCTGATAATCTCTTCCTTTATCCAATTGATATTTATTCAGGATCAGCTGGTTTCTACTTAGAGGAATAGAATAATTATATTCCATTCGTTTAAGGTGACTAATTCTTACAAGTTTTTATTATTATTTATTCAAATAATCCGAGAAATGGGACCTATTCAGAGTATTTGCGGTGATAGTGAAGCAAGACAAAAGGACCGTAAAATAATCAAAGATCTTTAGAGGTAAAAAAGGAAGAAAGAAGTCGTCGAAAAGGATCTTAAGGAAGAAATTTACAGGTTAGAAAGGTAGTTGGATGATTAGCGCAAAAAGAAATAGAAGTAGCAGCTAAGCTCAGAAACAAAGATTTCTGAGCCCAAGAGAGAGTAATAAAGCTTAAAAGGGCAAAATAACTACACAGGTGAATCGATTAATACCGCAGCCAAAGAAGAAGATCTCTAAAAATAGAAACTCACTAAGCTAATCAAAGACTATGAGGCCAGAATTGCGGCATACGAAAAGTCAATCAAGCAGAACGATTAAGATAAGGGAAAAGAGTAGCTCAAGAGACAAATCAAATAGTATGAAAGCAAAATTGCAGAGTTCTAAAAATTAAAGTTAAAGGCGCAAAAAGACTAAGTCAGCCAAAAGCAGCAGCTCACCAATCTAATCTCAGACTACGAATCCAAGATCTAAGAATTAAAGAGACTGATTGCATAAAAAGACAAGCAGACTCAATAGTTGGAGGAAAGCTTGAAATAAATCTAAGAAAGAGATAATGAGCTGTAGAAAAAATAGGAAGATTTGCAAAAGGTTATCTGCAGTTTGAGAGACTAGCTAGAAGCAATAAGGTTGAAGGAGGAAAAAGAGTAATAACGCTATCAAAAACTCATTCTTTAGCTTAATTAAAAAATAAGCACCATAGCCGCTGAGAAGGAATCGATAAATAGTGAGATAAGCAGGGCCAAAGATGAGTTGTCCCTAAAAGAATAAAAGCTGCATTAGACCTCCAAACAGTCTGAAGAGGAAAATAAGTGGAGGGCTGAGTAGATGAGAAGGAGCTTCGAAAAATATGAAGCCAACCTACGAGAGAAAGACTAAAGGATCCAGAAGCTGCACGAATAGCTGTCGATTTTGCAACGAAAGAAGCAAAGTGATGTCAGCTAGCAAAAGGAGCATCCGAGCAATGGTAAAGATAGTATTATCCAGGGTTGAAGTAGAAGCTAGACCAGTACATATCCGAGCTCGATCGCGTGCGGCTGTCCAGAAACCGGATGTCGAGGGCAGTGGCTGAGATGAAATTCAACAACTTCTTCAACGCCGAACTGCTGCAGGAGTAAAGCGACTACAAGTAGTTTTTAGTCAACACTATCTAGTCCAGAATGCAAAAAAAAATTACAAAAACGAAGCTGGTTTACAAATACGATGAGCTCAACAAGATAAACATCCACAAGTACATCGATAACAAGTACTTCTTGGTGCTGGTCGTCAAGCTGGAGAACGGGTACTACTTGGCTGCTTTTACGGAGGGTCCTTTCTATCCCAAGATGGAGTCGAAGTATGATGGGCTGATCATTTCGCTGACCAACCGCAAGGTGTTCACCCCTGTGATCCCCAACAAAAGGGCCATTGCTTACGACGACTTCTTCGTGATCTTTGGGAACAGCTAGGTGAGGTTGAAGTCGCAGGAGAAGAAGATCTTCTCGAACTTCGCAATCAGCAACGGCTACTTCAACGCCAACGGGGAAAAGGTTTCCGTCTTGCTGGGCGCAGGCGCCACCCGAGAAGTTCCCCTGGAGAGCTATGAGTTCTACGAGCTCACATTCAAGTCATGATCACCATTTATTATTTCACCACTATGGTCTTACTTTTACATAGAAATTGATATTCCCGGAGAGCATTGTAAATGTTGTATTATTTCTAACAACAGAGCTGCACAATTCATCTCGACCTAGCTCTTTATCTTTTGTAGAATTTATTTGATACTCGCATAGGCAGATGATAAAAATGGATCTGAGCTTGTTTTAGAAGAAACATCCCAAAAACTATAAATTGCTAGCTTCCAAAATGTCCAACTGCTTCGATGCCAAATACACTTCGCAGTTCTTCTACACTCTGGCCAGAAAATAAGGAAGCTGGTTGGGCGACACGAGGGTAAACTTGGTACTCAAGCTACCTCTGAACCCCGAACACCATTCAGTTTTGTTCTGCTAAAAAAGTGTGGAACTCAGCTCGTAGCTTGGTTACGTTGCTCGGTAGCCCTCCAAATATGTGCGATTGAGTGATTGCAAGATGGTAGCTCGGTGCCAGAATGTGCTTACTCTTGCATTTACGATTGGGAATGATCTGGAGGATTGGGTTGTGCGATTCACATCGGAATAGGTTGCAGCAGAATGGTAGACTCTACTGAAATAGAAGAAGAGGGACTTGAAAAATATGAAAAGCAAGAACAGTGACCATTAGCATATCAAACAGCTCACAGTCAAAATTGCCAACCTGGAGAAAGAGCTAGGCCAGTTGAAATCCTAATACTTGGAGTTGCTCTCGCAAAAGCACGCTCTTGAGGATGAAAACATCAACATCGTTCGGCAGTATAACGATTTGATGCGGGAAAACGCGGCCATTAACCAGACCAATATCAACTATCGCAACATGCGACTCAGCGCTCCCAGTACCAACAACCTCGCATCTATCAACAAACCTGCCATTATCAACAGCCCTGTCAATATCAGCTAGTGCAAGATGCTGCCCAACCCTGAAGACTACCCTTATTTGATGGAGTCCAACCCTCGGAGGTCATTCGCCATCGAAATTCAGCATGCCATGAAATCTTAGGAGGGCATGGCCATTTTCTATATCAGCTAGCGTCAGTGGAAGCAATGCTTTGCTAGAATCGACCAAATCTGCGCCAGCTTCGAATTAGGAATTGCGGAGTGGCAGCCGCTGAAAGAGCTAGTGCCGTAGCTGAGAACTGCTGTGAGTTTGCTGTAGAGTTCAGTGATAGTGCTGGCGTAGGATAGCCGCAAATCAGTGCCGACAAGGAGGTAGGCATTTTAATGAGCCAAACAGGAGTTAGGAATGACTACCTAATACTTAATGGCAGGATCACTCTTATTTGGCCAGAAGCGCGTCGATCTTCTGCTGCAGCCCAACAAAATACTCATTCTTGAGGTACTTGGAGTTCTTGTCGATGTCCTTCTCGCCCTGCGCCTTGAGCCACAAATTGATGCGCAGCTCCACATGGTACTGCGCATCCTTGACCACCCTCATGAACTCCTTGAGATCGATAATGGCCCGGTAGATCTTCTTCTCGCGGATGTACTCGTACTTGCCCAGGGCCTTGCGCATGAGCAGGTAGAAGAAGATGTGCAGGTCGTGGATGGACTCTTTGAGGTGTACTTTCTTGTTGAGCTACTTGATGTTCTCCTTGCTGAGCAGACTCTCGAGTTTTTCGAAGTAGTTGTACCTGAAGTCCTCTATGAACTTGATATAGTCCTTGATGATGGCCTTGGTCTCGGCCATGCGTTCGTACTCGGCCTTGAAAGGGATGAGTCGCTCGTCCTCGCTCAGCTCATACAGGATATAGCTCTGGTAGAACTCGATCCAGCTGATCCGCTATTTGGGATTGTTCTTGAGCATCCGCAGGATCAGATCTTTCAGCTTCTAGTCGATTTTCGTGTTGAAGGGTTTGATCTTGCTTGTGAATTTCAGGTAGTTTTTGTAGTTTATGCCGCCGCCGAGTTAAAGCAGGGCTGAACGATGCTGCTCGGGTGATTCGAAGGGGTAGGGGATTTGTCCGTCTTGGACCTAGTTGAAGAGTTGATAGGCGATGATACCTACTGCCCAAATATCGACCTTTTCATCGTAGTTGGAGCTATTGTAGACCTATGGCGCCTGATGCCCCACCGTCCCCAAACGCGATATCGCACTCTTTTCCGTCACAGTCGCGATTCCCAGGTCACCCACCACACAGTTGTCCTGATCATCGACGAAAATGTTCTTTAGTTTCAGGTCACGATGGATAATGAATCGCGAATGGAGTTCCATGAGCCCAACCAGAATATCGATGAGCATCTTGAGTCTTTTTCTGAAGTCTATTTTGGGATTCTTGAGGAGAAAGTCCTCGAGATCGCCTTTGGGGTAGTACTGCATATACAGATACAGGGCCTTCTCTTCAGGCTTGTGCTTGTGATGCAGATAGCGTACAACATGATCCGAATCAATCTCCCTCATGATGCTGGTTTCAAGTTCAGTGTACTTTTTGTTCTGCTCTGTGATGACTATCTTTTTCTCGACGACCTTGATCTGCTGCTTCTTGCGGACGATGAGGGAGGAGAGGGGACTGTCGTAGAGGATGACTTTGTCGGTTTCCCATGAGCTGTATTCAGGGTTGTTTTCCATTGGCCAGCTGCCTGAGATATTATTGATCAGTAGTATAATGTCCAGCTCATTAATCTCGGTTGCGATGCACTGATTGATGTATAGTGCCCGGCCATCTTGGTATAATTGATATAAGACATCACTTGAGCATGAGTGTGCTCTTATCCCTAGTTATATGATATTCTCGATTCATGTATATGATGGCATATCTAGGAATTGGTAAGAAGGGTTGGAGAGTATTATGACAGTTGGGTGTAAAGGTAAAATTGTATTGTTCTCTGATAGCAAATAATAGATAAAACATACTATAGAGCAGTACTAAATAAAGACTAAAATAGACAGGTAGTTTATTTCAATAAAATGAATCATGGAAGTAGAGCCCGAATTGTTTCTATTTGTTTTGCTCCTTGTGTATCTGCTTATGGAGTCTGGATTGTTTCTAGTTGTCAGATTGTGAGACTATCATTTCAGGTTTGATACTGAGATAGGGCCAATAGGGATTTGGGCTAGCAGGTTTCTCTTCCAGAGCATCTAAAATTTTATATTACGGCTTATATTACTGCTTCAAGAAAGCATTATAGGAATTCTTCTGCTCAAATGCATCATACATCTTTTTGATCCTCTGCTTTACCTAGGCAGTCTCTTACTCAAATTTCTTAACATTGAGCTTAATTTTTTATTTCCTACCCTTGGCAGTTTATTTCTTTGGCGGCTTCTCATAGATTAATGGAGCTTAATCGGTCTAAACTACTTGCTAGAGTTGGAGCTCTATTTTTTGTTATTAATCTTCCAAAAGGCATGACTACTAACCATCGAAGATTTAAGTGACCTAATCCAAGTTGTATGAAACCTCGCACTTTATTCCCTTATCAGCCTCCACTTTTTTTATTCTTTCCCCGACCTCATATAGAATCTCCGAGCTAAAGTATAGCCCAGAGTCGTAATCATAATTGACATCTGAAAATTAGTTACGATACTTCTTGTTATGGATGTGAATGCCTATGGCTAGTATGTCTCCATTGTCTTTGATTGCGAACAGAGGCCCACCATCTAAACCAGGGCCTGTTTCAGCTTTGTAGTTTATTTTGTTGCGCCTAGTGGAGTGGACCTCGCCTTAGATAGCTTTTGGGTCATAGAAGTCATTTTTGCATAAAATGTGGTTTTTTAATTTGCTTGAAGAGTACCCCATTACCAATATTTTGGATTTGCTTTTTTACTACCTAAGATGATTCGAATTGCCCAAGGCGGGATAAACGATAGATGGACTGTTGGGCAACTCTTACTAAAGATACAGCATCATTAGCTCTTCCTTGACAGGCTACTGAGTACAAAGAGGGTAGGGCAGTTTCTTCTTCTTGATAAAAGTAGCCCTGTAGACTTTCCTGTCATAATCAGGAGACTATGCAGGAAGGATGCCTGGTACGAATCTTATGAAGTTTGCGAACTGTTTGCGGTGATAGGAATAGAGATTGTGTGTGCAGGTAACGATTATTCTCGAGCTGATTGCGAATGCAGACCCATAAGTGTATTTCATTATGTTGTCGGTTGGTGAGAACCAGACTGAATATAGGACACCAACAATTTATCTATATTTGGAGCAGGCGGTTGAAATAGATTGGGTTTATTTTTGCTGTAAAAAAGAACTTAGCTATTATAATTCGGAGTTCTCGTTTTCAATAAAAGGTTTTTTCTAGATTTAGCTGAAGTCCGGAAGAGAAAGTTAGCTTTTAAGCGGATGGTCCAGTTTTTAAGACATTAAAATGCTTTTTTTTTAAGTATTAATTATAAGTATAGCTCGTCAACAGAACTTAAGGGATTATTTGCCGCCTAAAACAAAAAATTTATACCAAAATCACAAAAATTCAAGAAGCCAGTCAAAAAACTTTCTTAAATAACCAATCCTTTTTCTTTTTTTTAAGAATCGCTTATAATTGCAAATCGAAATTACGTTGGTGATCTAGACTTAAATAGCAATAATGTTTTTTAAGCGTTACTCACATTCAATTGATCTTGAAGCTCTGCCCTCGATTGAAATAATACGAAATTCCAAAACTTATTGATTATAATGATTTTATTTTGTATCAACGCTCGTTGGTGTAGCTTGTAAAATCTTGATATTTCACCTCTCCTGTGCCCTGCTCACTTAGTTTCTACATTCTGCGCTTTCTTAGCCACTTCTTCAAAAATCTACGGTAGACAAACAGCCCAGCTATGACAATCAGCACAGCTATGCCCAAATAAAGCAGAACCATCCACGACTATTCATGTTTGATGTTCTAAGACACGGGGTCTATAACTGGATTCGACTATCCATTGTTTCCCGGCTCTTAGATCTTTTCTCCAGTGATAGCAGCGAAAGGAATCTGTTGGTATGGATACAAAAATCTATACTTTCCATCACCTTAGATCTTGGAGCTTGCGACGACCAAAGCACCCACTAGAATGTACTTTTTGCCTCTGAACTTCTCAATGATTTTGCTTAGCTTTATAAATACAAAGTTACGCTGAATTCAAGAACTATCTAACCTTGAGGATTGTTAGCCTTACTAGATTATGCCAGATAGGTCCCGTTCGCACAGTTGATAGCTTAATAAAGGTTCATCTCCTCCTCGGCCAAAAAGGCTGTGTAGTTGGATGCTCCCAATTCCACCATTGGCTTAGCTATATTTCCATTTCTTTTAACCCCATAGATAACTACTTTCAGGTTATTTCCTTCTACACTGTACCTGATTTTGTTGGCAGAGTACTCGTCATATCCAAAGCCGATCCTTTTAACTTAGTCTTTCCTTCTCCAGGCTATAGTACCACTTTCAGCATAGACTTGTACATACACTGGGCCATAGAAAAGAAATTCGATGATGTTGTTTGACTTTCTGACTTGCTTGATTTCACTATTGGCCTTGTCTGTGGTTGTAAAAGAGTTCAAGATGGTAGTCACAGCTCTACTTTTGCACTCATTTATCTCAAGAATGTTTTTTCCTTCAGAGTAGAATGAGAAATTCATTAATTTTTGGACAACCATGGTAGTGTTTTAAGGCAGATAAAGTAAACTAGCTGATTGAATAAAAGTCAAAAATACAGTTTATTTGGTGTTAGTCATGCAAAACTCATACTCTGTTGGCAACTTTTGAGGTGGTTTCTCAATTTTGACAATCATTTAATATTTGGCGATATCTTTGCTGAGCTGGAGCAATTCTTTCTCTTTAGTAGTGCATTAGAGATACAAAGTATTCATTATCTCCTAAGACTGATCTCCAGAGATGGAGATTAAAAATTACTAATCAGCACTATCTATCGTTCCAACTAAGCACTCTGTTTTTCCCTTTTAGATTGACACATATTCGGGAATCCCGTATTTCACTCGACTGCCTCTTTTTGAGGCATCTCGATCGCTTATTAACCCAAAAGAGAATCCGCTGTTTTACTCAGCTTTAATGATGATTCTGGTAAATTAAGCAAAGTAATATTGGTTTTCTGTCTTGTTGCTTTTGGTATTATTAATGGTCTCATACTGCGTGGCTTGGTCGGCTTGGTAGACCTTCGTGAAAGTATATTCATTGTCTTTATCTTTGGAGAGGAAACTCACATTAACTGCACCATATTGAACATTTATCTAGTATTGGACGATCTTTTAAGTGAATACTCGTATCATTTCAAACTAACCTTTCTTGAGCTCATCTTTCATGATTGAGTCCATCATAATCGGGAACTCAGATCCTTCGGAAGGAATTATTATGGATGTTTTTGTTTGCCTCTAAGCTGTTAGCTCAATTGAGTAGTAGCAATCAAAGCAAAATAAAGCTGAATCCCTTTCGATTCTGAGAAAATCTTTGCCAGTCCACAAAAACCTTTTTCTTAGGCTCTTATCGTTCACAAAGTTTTTAATATCTGTGTAAGTCTTTACATTGATAAAGACCTCTCCAGCTTGATGCAGCGTTAGTATTCTAAAGCTTTCATTTTTATTGTGATGATATAGTAATCTGCTTTATTATGATCTTTAAAGTCGAACATCTGTCAAAAATCCCTATTAAATGATTGAATATATCTTGCTCTATGAAGTTGAGTATTCGATTGAGTAATAGCAGTCTTGGGTTGCTTAGATTGTTATTGCGTAGTTTCCTTTTTCAGCTTTTTATACTATCAGAGTATTTGAGGAACTATAAGTATCGAATTAAGACCCTGAAGCTCGGCTATCTCCCTTTTTAATGTATATTTTTGCACATTCTTGGTTTTGAGAGTTTACTGACACAACCAAAGTTCCTTCTTTTTAATTGTATATCTCGTAGAAAGCGAATGAGTGTTTGCCTAAAAAGGTAGCCACTGGCGAATTTTCTTTTAAAAACCGATCTTATTGAGTGCACTAAATGGTAAAATAACCAGGTTAGTCACTATGTGCTTCCTTGTCTTTTTAAACAGTTATTAAGACTAAACACTAAGTGCAGTTGGCATCTTTGATCTGCTTTTCGGTCAAGATAGCGGTTTGATACGAATAGTAGAAAGGATTGACTGATTTAAAGTTATGTTTCAGAGTTGAGGGATATAGATCTTTTTCCAGATCTTTGCTTTTCCAATACTAGCTTGCTTAGACAATATTGCCATAAAACTTGTAAAAACCATTTTTGTTTTAAAGAATGATGGTCGTATTTATCTTATTGTAAAGCTCATAGCCAAAATAACGCTTCTTAACTGAGCCTGCAAATTTATTTGCAATACCGTCTAGCAAAAAGATGGTGCCATCTAAAAATTGAACTGAGAATCGAAGCTATGTCTTTACCTCTGACTGGATGAAGACCTTCATGGTACAAGGAAAAGTGCTTTTGCATGCTTTTTTTAATTATTCTTTCTTGAAAATTTTCTGAGTGCCTGTTACCTATACTCTTTCTTCTCCCAGTGTGACTAAAATATTGACTTTGTTGTATTAATGGCTTACAATGTCGACAGTTAGTTCTAGACTTTCCTATCTAGGGATGAAGTATGCATAACAAGTTTAGGTTTGCTTCTAGATGTTGTACTTTGTTGTTTTGCCAAGCAAAGCAGGCAAACATTTTGCAACTGTGTAATCATCTGCGCCTTTATCAGGGCTGGGAGCAGTCTAGTTCTCAATAGATGAAAATTTGATGTTGAACTTGTTGGATTTGTCATTATTGTTCGTAACGCCTATGTTGGCAATTTTTCCTCTGTCCATCCTCACCTCAACGTATTCTCTCTTGATAAGTTTGTCTTTTTCTTCGCAATTCGGCTCAAACGGAGGTTTAGTCAGTTCTTATGTCATGCAGAGCTAAAGTGGCAAGAGAGAGCTCATATCCAGTATAAACTGCGACTTTTTAGTGTGTATTTGATAGACTGCCTTCTAGTTTGGCTATAGAGAAAACTCATAAGGAATATCTTCAAAAATAACGATTTAGTTGTAGCCTTTCGGTTTATTTCCTGGAGTGCGATTCCACCATTCCTTTTAGCTTTATTTGACAAGTTGAACCTGTAAAGAGTAGTAGGCTGCTTATTTGCCGGTGACTCTTATGTAAATGTTGTCTTTAAGCTTTACATTCGTGAATTTCAAGGTATTGTGAAAGTCGAATATTTATTGTCCCTCCAAATCTCCTTTTCTCGGATCAGCTGTGAATCCTTAAATGTGAACTCTGCCTGCTATTTCAACTAGATGAACTCTTATTTCTTTCACGTCTTCATTTGTGTTGGTGAACACATAATGCTTAACTGAATTGATAGAGATTCTATCTTTATGGCTTTCCTTTTATCTTAAGTAGATGTTACGGCCGGTATCTGTGTATCTTATGGTATAGTCCTGAGATTAGTTGTATGCATTCTAAATCACTACTGCCAAGATATAGTGCTTTACATCTGTGTAGTTTCCTACTTTCTAGAACAACTTGTTAGGTAGTGAAAAGTTATAAACAGAGATTCCGTCTCCGAAGTGGGATTCAATAGTTGGAGGAATTTCAGTTAGATCTTATTTTTGGATATTTTTTTACTTCAATAAGCTTGCTTTTATTTCGCACTCTGATCCGTGTTATTTCTTACATTTGAAAAACCGGGCTTTCAAAGATTTTGATTCCTGATGTGTGACAACGATTTATATTTATGCCTTTTTAAATTCTGGACGGACTTCTTCAACTATTTAAATGTAGTATTGATTGAATGCTTTGGGAGCTAAATCTACATATCTATTGAGCTAGGGTATGAGATGAATTATTCCTTTGTTAATATCATAGGCCTCAATCAAAAAAGTTGACTATTTGATTCCCTTGACCTCAAAAATGATGTATTAACTGATTTCATAGCTATCTTTGTTAGTTTTAAAGAAAGAAGCAGGAATTTAATACTACATTTAACTAAAAGAGCGATATATTTAAGGAAATTAGTCACTGATTGCTTAAAACTCACTATCGTAGATATCTCCAAGTTTGATTGAACCACTAAAAGTTGCCAGCTTGATGCAAACTCCTTTTTCAGGATTTACTTTTGCCTTATAAAATCTTGAAGACCCTTCTCCTAGATAGTCAAAATAAGGGAGTGTTTGAGGGATATCAACACTATCTTTGAAAACAGTCAATTAGGTGCTTAATTCAAGTATATTTTTCTCAGGACCTTATACAAGAATCGTAAACACGCCTTGAGCATCAGGAAAATCTATAAAGACACCTTCTCCGTTGTCCCAAAGCGTAAGGGATTCAAAATCATTCTATTTTCGAGTTGGTATTATAGTTCCTTTATTTACATACAGTCCGATAGGTGCAGCAAATTTCAAGAGTCCTTTGGGCTTCAGTATTATTCTCAATTGATCAAAGTTAAAGTTCTTATTTGTATCAAGTACAAAGACTTTCGAATATGCCGTGTTTTCAAAGTCCATCTAAATGGTTTCCCCTGGTGTTAGCTTATAAGGTTCCGATATTTCACCAGAAATTTTAAATTTGCAAGCTCCACGGCAACGAACCCTAGCATGTATATCTTCTGTTTTGTAATCGAATTGCTTGTTAGTGAAGAAACAAGAGTCAACTCCTCCTCTTCTAGTACCACATACCCTATTCAATCTCGACTATTAAGAATCTTTTTTGCCAATGCTAATCTCTATACTCGTGCTAACCCATTAATTTTCCTCATTGGGCTAGACCTCAACAAAGAAAAACCACTTATCTCCCTCAAGTTACTTGACCTTTTCCTCTGCTATGCTAAAAGTATATCTGCCAGTAAACATATTCTCTAGTGACAATTATTGCGGATAAGGTTTGTCAAGTTCGAGTTTTTGATGCTACTCGGCTGTTATGAGTGCTGCTAACAAGGTTAACAGCAACAGGCTGTTCAGGAATTTCATTTTAAAGATATATAGTTGATAATTAATCTATGATTCGGAGCATAAAAATCATATCATCAGATTTTATCTGTTTTGTTGAAGAGTTCAATTAAGCTTTTTCCTCTTATGAATCTGTTTATGTTGTTTTAGAGGTAAAGACTGTGGTTGGGGTTCATTAGTCTTTCGAATAAGCTGTCAAATCCCGTTTTCTACAGCCATTCTGGAAGGAAGTAGTCTCTTCTAAAATCGAATTAATCAATGTAAGCTTTAAAGAGAGTTTTGTTTACCCAGGCTGCAGGCCTCTTTAGTGGCCGTAGCCATTATTGAGGCACAATATGAATGAAAAAACCACGGCTTAAGCATTATTATGGATTGTATTCAATTATCTTTATGCCTACAGGAAATTCACTGTTAATGCTGAGAAGCGAAATAGTCAGGGTTGTTGAGTAGTTATTTTTCAAGAATGACCTAGTTTTGAAGCAATTATCGCAGATAGGAAACTCTAAAATAGCATTTTCGATATAGGCGTCATATTAGCACTCAGCCAAAGGTTTTTCAAAGGTCAAAAGAGTGTATTTTCTGGCTATTATTTCAATATAAGCAAAGAGTTTTCTCTTGGAGAATGAGCATCTAATTGGCACCCCAAAATCATTTAAAAACTCCTTATACTTATAAAGAATGTTTCCTCTCGCCTTTATCTTTCCATCTATAGAGTAAGTTTCGTAGTTATTTTTGAGATAAATATCAAAACAGTTTATTCCAGGTAGGTAACGAACGATATAGTAAATTCCTTGCTTGTTTGCATTCAGCTCTCGGAATTTATAATAGAAAAGTTAGTTCTATAAAACTTAGTTCACCGAAGTTTCATCTTCTCGATAAACCAGCAGATTTTAAAACTATGCGATTATTTCTTTCAGGTAAGATAAAAGCTAGCCTTTATTTATCAATTTGCAGGTTTTGTTTTTGTCCTTTATGGTAGTTGGCGTTGAATTGGCATCATTTGTTATGCTTTTGAAGATAGCAGTAAAAAGGTCGTTGACTTACTCTTAGAAGGTAAAATATTTAAGCATTGAACTAGGGTCAAACTAAACGTTGAGATAGACCGACTTGTAAGAAAAGTGAGGGCTAATAGAGACTCTAAATACGTTGTTTCGAACGTGGTTGAAGAAGATGAGACTTTAAAAATTGAAAATCTTCATCTGGAAGGGTTATATCAAGCTTTTTGATTTGCAACTGATAATAGGGTTTCCTTCCTTGTCAATATTGAGAAAGGGAGTTATGTAGTACTAGATAAATTCTTACTCAAGCTGCTAATTAAAGAACTAATAAGGAAGTTTGTCCTAGAAATTGAGTTGGTTGATGATTTTCTATAGCTTCTATTCATTCAGTTCAACCTTCTTCGACTATTTCTTCTTCTTATTCGTTGAAGAACGTGAAGACTATATCATTAGCTTACCCCACATCTGGTCTTTTTCTTTCTCATGCGTGAGCTTTAGTTCCCACTTATCTAAGTAAATTGTTTATTCGATAATAACAGGCTTTTCATCTTACTAGGATTACTAGTTTTACTCAGAGTCCTTTTATTACTAGGATTAGGAGGACCGGACATACTCGTAGTTTTGCGGTTATGTCTTTTCAAGCTCAACTACCTAATCTGGTTTTAAGTACAATTTCTCCATTCGGGTTTCTTCAATATTTCTCTACAGTGAAATTTCAGAGATACGCTCAACTTGCAGCTAAATAAGTTCAGATTTACTTCTAATGGCTTTTCTTATTTTTTTATAGTCTACCTGATATTTTTTGATTTAATTGGGGCTTCTTTTTCAGCGACTGGAACTAGAGACTCTCTGATATGGTTTGTGATTTAAATAGATTGTTAAGTTTGGTTTATTGAGATGATTTTAGATTCAGGAATGGCTGATTGAGTATTGACGACAATGATATCGGGGTTTTGCTTAGATTTGAGGACATCATGTATTTTATTGAGCTGCTCCAGAATAAGTTTTTCGCTCTCATGGTCCTATCTTTTCTCAATCTTGCTTTAAGTCTTGAAAACAGGAAGATGTAGCTCCTTTTCTACAGGAGTGAATCTTTTAATAAAGATGCTTTCTTTGCCCAAATACTTCAAACAACTGCGATATCCCAGATAGTTCATCATCTAGTATGCTTTCCAATATTGCTTATTGACTTATTACTTCTTGGACAAAATATGGCTGAGGGTTGACTTGCACCCAATTATTACTATTAAAAAAACAACTGCATCTTACCTCAATCTTTCTCTCAACTTCTTCTCTCGAAGCTAGATCATATGGTTCTGCATTATTTATAAAGCCTTTAGCGAGATAGTTAAAGACTTGTAAAATTTGCCTTTGACTTTCTGCAGATTGGCCAAGTTGCTGAGGCAGCTGACCAGCAGAATAGAGTCAGTGTATATGCTGGGGGTGTAGGCTTAACATTTTTTGAGTAGTTCTTTGGCTTGCTCGATGCGATTGTTCCTTATGTTGATAAGTAAATTACCTAATTAGTCCATTGCTCAGGGTGATGATGAAGTGGAGTGAATAGTTATTGATGGTTTGGTTGCCGGCTTCATTCAACAAAGTTATCATGATCTGATAGTTTCGCTTAAGACACTATAGCTGCTCTATTCTGACCGCCTAATTTGATATTTTCTACCCATGAAAGGCAACCAGCTTGTAGAGGCTATCTTCGTCTTCGTTGATTAGTTTCTTAATTTCGCTAAGACCCAGATTTTATTGAAAAAGCATTGATTTAACTTTATAATCAAGCTATGATTTATCCTAATTAGGACTGCTGTGGTCTCATTTGCCTGTTTAGATTATATTTTGTTTTATTAAGACTTTATCTTTAGGTGTAAATAAACTAACTGTAAAAACAATCAGCCCTTTTTGATATTTCTTCGATTGTTTGAGCTCTACAGCTCAAGTCTAGTCTAAAAGCAGTAATAATTGAAAGCTGCAGCAATAAACAAGCTTCTAGGTAATTCAAGCATTGGCCGATGTTTTTTATCCAAATCATCAAAAACCCTTTGGAGGAAACTTTTGAGCTAATGGGCATAGAATTAACTGAAATGCTGCAAACAAGGAAATGAAACCCAAGCTTTAAGAATAGGCAGCCTTAAATAAATCTTGTCCGTCCATTTATAATCGTTAACAATAAATTTAATAAAGCTGAAAGAAGCTATCCAAATGAAAGGTAAGTAAAACACCCAAAACATGCTTCTTATTCCCCAAACTATCCAAAACTTGCCGGCTAGTTCAGTTACAATTCAACAGATTTCGACAGCCGAAGAATTCAAGAAATTGGGACTCAACTTCAAGAATTTGCGGATAGCAGTTATGGCCGGAGACCAATTGCTAGTTTCCAAGAAAGTATCCCCCATAAAAATATCTAAACAATGATTCATTCTTAGCCTATTATTTACTATTTTAACATCTACTAGTATTGAGAATTTTTCCTAATTTTAGGCACTATAAAACTACAAAAATGTAAAAATCGTAAATACTGGTCATTTTGATGCTATACTTTAGATCGCGCAAAGTTGTGCAAATATTATCTTGATTTGGTATTCAATAATTAATAGAGTTTATGAGGGCTCATAATAAGGTAGAACTCCCTAAAAACTTCGCCTAAAGAGTACTAGATAACGAAATATAATTTAAATTAGCTGATAAGCCAAGCAGTGAAGTTATATGCAATCTCATCTAACTTTACTCTATTGGACTCTCCTATTATTAATCTATCAAAAGTTACAAGTATCTCTACTTTAAGAAAAAAATGGATGAAATATTCTCACAAGATCAAAAACTATTCAAAGATTCTAAAGCTTAATAAAAAGAAGTTTAATCAGAGACTTAGAGTCCTATCAGCAAAAAGCTAAAGAGTAAGAACGAATAGTAACGAATAGAAGCATTAAAGATCAAAGAAAAGCAGGAGAAAATGGAGATTGAAGTGATCCAAAGGACCAAAACTCAATAAACTAAGAAATAAGCTTAGAAATTGATCAAAAACGTCGTTTAAAAAGATAAAATGCTCGAAAACAAAATAAAAACTACACTGGAAAAGCAAGACAAACTTTTGTAATAGAAATTGAAAGAAAGAAAGAAAAAATCTTTTTCTAAATCATTTTCAGCGTTTGGCTTAACTGAAGGAACCGAAACAAAGGAAAGCCTATTTTTTGAAGAGCCCCAAAAGAAAGGTATTAACGAAAAGATGCTTATTGAGCCATTAGTTGTAAATTTTTAAAGCGTCATAAAAGACGATGAAAGTGATGATTAGAAGTAATTAGTATACCTTCAAAAAGCTACGATCATACCTAAAGGTAGAATCGCTTCTATGGGAAGATTAAAGTAATGACAGTTCAATGATTATGTATTAGATATAATATAACACCAACGAATACAAAATCAATAAAGCTATGTAATTTCAGAAAAGCCAGCAAATCATACCTTTTATATTGGGAAAACTTGACGCTAAGGTTTGGGAAAATATTGCAGTAAAAGCAATACAAAAGATGGCTCCTCACAAACTAACTACTGAATCTAATAAAATGTTCAATGATTTTACGTTTTTGAACTCAAACATCAGAAAAGATTCAGGAACTCTAATCAAAGAATAGCCTGACGATACAAAGAAAATTACTTAAAACTATATATTGGGAACTAGTAAGCTTATTGAAAGACCAATAAGGTCCAAAAGTTCAAGAGGAAATGAACTGCCTACGAAGCAAAATTTATTGTCCAAGGGAGACTTAAAAAGATTAAAGACCATTTCTCATGAGCAGTAAGCTAGTTTGAAGTAAGGACCAAAAAAGAATAACTTTTTTTAGCTAAATCATTAATAAAAATACGACATTTAACAACAAAAATTTGATGAAATTTTGAGAAATACTAAGTAATCCGACGCAAAGTATAATAAAACCCTATAAAATGTATACAAATAAACATTGGCGGAAAGAGAAAAAAAGATTGCAATTTAAAGAAAGAAATTCAAAGAAATGAAAGGTTTTACTTATGACTTTGAAGGCAGATTATTATCCACTGGTCAACAAAAGAGAAGCTCAAATATGAATGTTTTAAGAGTTAAGTAATTTTATTGTAATCTAGTTCTTAGCTAAATCAATAAATGCAGATAGCATCGAGAAATAGTAAAAAGCTCTCTTAGCCAAAAGTTAATGTTGTAGTAAACAAAAAGATCATAGAACAATAAAAAAATCAAGTTGAGTTATTAAAAGAAAAGAAGGATAAGGTTCTCTAGCAGTAGGAAAAGTAAAGGTAACAAAAGAAATCAGCTTTTGACAAAGGTATCTCAGCAATTAATATCATGGATATTTTCAAAAATGAAAATAAGATGTCAATTGGTGTTCATATTACGGAATTAAGCAGTAAATCAAGGGTAAGTGGGAGAACTAGAGACAAAGACGATCTTAAAAACTTGAATCTCCTAGAATACAAAGATCAGCGGAAGCCAGTTGAGATATTTCCGGAGCATAGGCAAAAAAAGGCTGCTAAAACAACCTCTTACTTCCGAACAGAAGGCAATGACCCTTAATTTATCAGAGAAAGAGGCAGAGTAAAAACATAAACTAATTAATTTTCTCGCAAAAATGCAACAACTTCATTATCAAAGTACTCAAAATTTAGAGGAGTCATCCGAATTTCAAACCAAAAGCTTTACAGCTAAAATTTTAGTTAAGCAATTCAATAAGGATAATGATGGTTTTTATTTCAAGATTAATAAAATTAGTTCATATATAGATTCAGTTCATTTTTTGTCTTCAGCTTCGTTCTGCTTTACAGTTTCTTTGCTTGCTTCTTGTTATTCTTTCATCACTAGTTCAGTATCGTAATTGACAAAATGCCAAAACTAACCTCGGAATAGACTTCGAAGTAGCACGGGGATGGTGCACATTGGTACAAGGAAAAGAAGCGCAGGTTGAGGATGCTCGAAAATGAACATAGCTAAGTAGGTTTCAATGATTCCGTAAACATAACCAACGAAGGCAAGGTTGAAGTAGTTTAGTTAGATTTAAGAAAAACTTTTGATCACTTTATTTCTTTTAAATGTCTGATCAATGTCAAACTTTAAGCAAAAAGAGATGAAAAAACCAGGTAAAACAATATCTCCAAGCCCAACCATGCTGTAGGCTCTATTCAGCTAAGCATTCAAATAGGGAAATGATAGCTTTATAGGAAGATCTAAGTTTTTAGCAACAGTAATCATTACATCAGTTCCATAGACCCAGAATATGTCATAAAAGAACAAAGCCCAGAGCAAAAATAGTCCAGTTTTTGTTGTACTTAGGTTTATACTTTTAAGGGCTACAATAGAGAAGAATACTCCAAAAATGTTGTTCAAAGCCCAATGCTTTGTCGCAAAGTAAAAGCCTACGGGAATTGAAGCTAATATCAAGCACACAATTCTAGCGGTAGATAGCTCAAATTTTTTACATTAGAGTAAGTCTTGTAGAAAGCCTGGGATTTTCCAAGAAGCGATTACCTTTTGCATAGAAGCAGGAAAAGATAAAAGCTCAGTAGCTATTCCTGAAATAGAGAATACGATAGAAACTGAAAAGTATGTGTTAACGAGTCCCATAAAAATTGGCTTAGGAAGGACCTTATAAAGGCAGTAGATGCCAAACAAGAATGCTGAAGCAACTAAAGGAAACTGTTTGGCCTCTTTCATACTGATCACAGTCTAGTTTTGTTCCAGCGCTTTATTGAAATTAACTACGGTACCATCTGTCTTTTTAGATAGACGAGTTGCAAAAAAGCATCCAATGTAAACACAAGCAGATGTGCTGAGGAGGAGCTGCCAGAAAATAGGTAGGAGATGAAGACCACCAGCCACATTGGTTCCTAAGAGGCAGATGTATGCAAGCAGTAGATTACGTACTGGCTAACGATGAGTTGACATTAATTGTATATAAGATTCACGTGCGCTATTATTAGATAGTTAGATTATTTAAAAACTCAAAATACAGCGAATCGTTTTAAGCCTTTTTAAAATTAGGCATTAATTTTTCAACATAAGAGATGGATTTAGAATAAAAAAATGTACATAATCAAAGATTTTGTTTTGACTTATCATATTCGTAATCATATGTGC
>Ga0316217_10002326_pt1 | contig 23084 bp, 19 predicted proteins | sample 1anoAmetaG_FD_203633 | JGI IMG/M metagenome (GOLD analysis project Ga0316217, IMG submission 203633) | Freshwater microbial communities from Trout Bog Lake, Wisconsin, USA - 1anoA | ecosystem: Environmental > Aquatic > Freshwater > Lake > Hypolimnion/Profundal zone | place: USA: Wisconsin...
TCATCCTGCAACTCGTAAATAATCGAGTGCAGGCGGATTTCGATGCCTTCCTGTTGCGCCAGCTCGGCGGCCTTGCGCTCCGGGCGGACGTTGAAGCCGATGATGATGGTGTTGGAGGCCGTAGCCAGCAGCACATCGCTCTCGGTGATCGAGCCCACGCCGGAGTGGATGACCTTGATGCGCACCTTCTCGGTGGACATGCGGACCAGCGAATCGGCCAGCACCTCGACCGAACCGGTCACATCGCCCTTGATGATGAGGGGCAGGTCCTTGACGCCGGCCAGACGAATCTGTTCGGCCAGACCTTCGAGCGAAACACGCGAACTCTTGGCGAGCTGTGCGTCCCTCTCCTTCATCTTGCGGTACTGGGCGATGCCCTTGGCCTTGTCGCGATCCGCAACCACCAGGAAGGTGTCGCCGGAGTCCGGCATGGACTCCAGGCCCAGCACTTCGACCGGAGTCGAAGGACCGGCCTCGGTGATGGGGCGTCCGCGATCGTCGAACATGGCGCGCACCTTGCCGAAGGTGTTGCCCACGATGTAGCTGTCGTTCAGGTGCAGCGTGCCGTCCTGAACCAGCACGGTGGCCACTGCGCCGCGGCCGCGATCCAGCTTGGCTTCGATGACCGAGCCGACCGCCTTGCGTCCCGGCGTCGCCTTGGGAGCGCGAATGTCGGAGACCAGGCAGATCATTTCCAGCAGCAGATCGAGGTTCTTGCGCTTCTTCGCGGAGACTTCCACAAAGACCGTGCCCTCGTCGCCCACCGCCCACTCTTCGGGAATCAGGCCGCGATCGGCGAGCTGCTTCTTGACGCGATCTGGGTTGGCTTCGGGCTTGTCGATCTTGTTGACGGCCACGATGATGGGAACGCCGGCGGCCTTGGCGTGGTCGATGGCCTCAAGCGTCTGAGGCATCACGCCGTCGTCGGCGGCCACCACGATGACAACGATATCCGTCACCTTGGCGCCGCGCGCTCTCATGCGGGTAAAGGCTTCGTGACCCGGCGTATCCAGGAAGACAATCTCGCGGCCGGAAGCCGGCGAGCCTTCCTTGGAGAACTTCACCTTGTAGGCGCCGATGTGCTGGGTGATGCCGCCGGCTTCGCCCGCCGCCACGTCGGTTTCGCGAATGGCGTCGAGCAGCGAGGTCTTGCCGTGATCCACGTGGCCCATGACGGTAACCACCGGAGAGCGCGGAACTTCGAGCTCGCCCGTGTTCTCGGCTTCGAGAACTTCCTCGATGGCCTGGTTGGCAATCTCCTCTTCGTAGCTGATGACGGTGGCGGCCGCGCCGAACTTGGCGGCCACATCCTTCACCATCTCGGCGTCCAGCGACTGGTTGACGGTGACAAAGACGCCGCTCATCAAGAGCGTGGCGATCAGATCCTTGGCGCGGATATCGAGCTTCTCGGCCAGATCCTTGACGCTGATGCCTTCGGTGACCGTGATCTCCCGGGTGATGGGCAGCGGTTCGCCGCCATATTGCACCCCGCCATACCGAGGCGGCGGCACAAAGCCCTTCATCGGGCCTTCCTTCGTTTTGGGATACTGCGGACGTCCGCCGCGGCCTCTGGGAGCTGCGCGCTGTGGACGCGGCGCTTCGCCGGTCGGTGCAGCGCCGCCCGGACGCGGTGGGCCGCCGGGACGCGGCGGGCCAAAGCCAGGACGTGGGGCAAATCCGGCACGTGCGCCCGGAGCGCCGGGTGCGCCGGCGCCGGCGTAACCGCCAGGACCGGTGCGAGTGGGATGCTTGGGCCGCGGGCCCATGCCGGGTGCGCCGGCAAACTGCCCTGGAGCGCCGCCGGGCGTGCGCTGCGGATAGCTGCCGGGGCCGCTGGTGGGCCGGCGATCGAAGATCGGCTTGCCGCGCTGAATGCCGCCGGCGGCAATGCCGGTGTTGGCTTGCGGCGGCGGCGGAACCACGATGGGCGCCTTGTACACCGGGCGCGGCCCGGTTTGGGGCATCACCACGCGGCGGGCAGGCAGTCCGGGAGTAGGCGAAAGGATGTGCGTGTGTCCCGCCAGACGATGTGCGGGTACGGGTGCAACCTTGGGTTCGGGTGCGGCAATGGGAGCAGGGGGGGCTGGCGCGGCTTCCTCCGGTACGGCGGCTGGCGCTTCGGCGACGGCCGAAGCTGCAATGACAGGAGAAGCGACCGGCTCGGCCACGGGGGGAGCGGGCTCAACGGCGACCGGAGCGGCAACTGGCTCGGCGGGCGGGGGTGGGGCCTCGGGCGCAACGACAACGGGCGCGACCGCAACCGACGCCTCGACAACAGGAGCAACCGGCTGTGCAACGATCGGCGGGGGCGGCTTGACGGCCGCTACAACCGGCTCGGGCGGGCGCGGCGGAGCGATGCTGGGCGCGGCTTCCTGCGGCGCGGGAACCACCGGCGGCTTGACCACGACAACGGCCGGCGGCGGTGCAACCACAACGACCGGACGAACCGGCGTGGCCGTGCCAAGCGGGGCTCGCGCGATCACCGGCCCCGACGGGGGACGGGAGGCGATAGCCGGCGGCGCCGGCGGATGCGCGATGATGGGCGGCGCCTGGCGCGGCAGCGGAACGATGCTGCGCTTCTCTGGACGGAAGGGGCCGGGAGGTGGCGGCGCAACCGTGACCACCGGCGGCGCGGGCCGGGCCGAAGCGGTCTGCTGCGGCGGGGGCGGCGGCGGAGTCGGTGGCCGCTGCGGATAATGGCTCCGCCGCACCGCTTCTTCCTGCTCCTGCTGCTTGGCCAGGATGGCCTTGAGCACGTCTCCGGGCTTGGAGATATGCGAGAGATCGATTTTGGGCTGGATGCCCTGGGGGGCGCGGGACGCAGAACTGCTCCCTTGCCCGGCAGAGCGTTGGCCGCGCTCGAAATGCACACGGACCTTCTCGGCTTCGTAGTCTTCCAGCGAGCTGGAATGGGTCTTGCCGCTGGCCAGGCCGAGTTCCGCCAATATGTCCAGAACCTGACGGCTCTTGACTTCCATCTCGCGCGCGAGATCGTTGATTCGAACCTTACTCATCCGCCTCTTTTCGAAATCTGCTACCCAAAGCCCACTAGTCGCTCATAGCTACCCCATGGATTTGGCTGCTCTTCAAACTTCCATTATCGCCCGATTGGCCTTGGAGGGTGCGGCGCATGTTAAGCGCCGTCCTCTTTGGCCGCCTGCTCTTCCGCGTCCACGCTTGCTGCTTCGATCTCGTCCGGCTGCTCCTCGGCATCGGGAACGTCTGCTACCGCCTCTTCGGCGGCGGTGAGAGTCTCCCCGTCCGACTCAACAGCTTCAACACTATCTGCTTCTTCAAGAACCACGGCGGCGTTTTCTGCTTCTGCTTCCGCGTCGTCCACAACCGCCGGAGCGTTCTCGATTTCCGCTTCGCCTTCGGCCGCTTCCGCGCCTTCCGGCACGTGGCCTTCTTCGCCTTCTTCAAAATGACCGAAGTAGTGGCGAACCGCCACGCTGATCCGCTCCAGTGTCTTCTCGCCGATGCCGGGAATCTCTTCGAGCTGCTCCGGCGTCATATCCGCCAGCGTCTCGACGGTGGTGATGCCCGCCGCCACCAGCTTCTGGATGATGCCGTCGCCCAGTTCGGAAACCTGCTCAATGGGCGTCGAGGGACCGCCGGAGAGAGCCTGCATCTGCTGCTCCACTTCCTGGCGCTTCTCCTCTTCGCTCTTGATGTCGATCTTCCAGCCCAGCAGCTTGGCCGCCAGACGCACATTCTGGCCCTTCTTGCCGATGGCCAGAGACAATTGCGTATCGTCCACAATCACTTCGAGCTGCTTGTCGGTGAGGTCGGAAATCGACACGCGGCTCACCTTGGCCGGCTGCAAAGCCTTCTCGGCGAACGTGGTGATCTCGTCCGAGTACTCGATGATGTCGATCTTTTCGCCGCGCAGCTCGCGAATGATGGACTGCACGCGCATGCCCTTCATGCCCACGCAGGCGCCCACCGGGTCCACGTCCTTGTCGCGCGACTGGACGGCGATCTTGGTGCGCTCGCCAGCCTCGCGCGCAATGGCCCGGATGCTCACCGTGTTGTCGTAGATCTCCGGCACTTCCGACTGAAAGAGATTCGAAACCAGTTCCGGCGCGGCGCGGGAAACAATCACCTGCGGTCCCTTGGCGGCGCGGTCCACCTTGAGCAGCACCACGCGCACCCGCTCCCCGATGGTGAACTGTTCCAGACGCGACTGCTCGCGCTTGGGGCAGCGGGCCTCGGCCTTGCCCAGGTCGTAAATCACGTCCTGGCCTTCGATCCGCTTGACGGTGGCGTTCAGCACTTCCTTTTCGCGGTGGGCGTATTCCAGGAAGACCGTGTCCCGCTCCGCTTCGCGCACCTTCTGGAAGATGACCTGCTTGGCCAACTGCGCGGCGATGCGGCCCAGGGGGCTGGTGTCTTTGTAGTTCCTGATCTCGCTGCCCACTTCCACGCCGGGGGCGATCACACTGGCTTCGGCCAGTGCGATCTGGTTCAGCGGGTCCTCGATGGGCTCGTCGTCGGCCACCACCGTCTTGTAGACGTAGGCCAGGATTTCGCCGGTTTCCTTGTTCAGCTCCCCGCGCATGTTCTCCTGTGTTTTGTAGAACTTGCGTGTGGCCAGGGCGATGGCCTCCTCGACGGCGCCAACTACGATGGCGGGGTCAATGCCCTTTTCCTGGCTCAGGAGCTCGATGCTTTGATACAAAACGCTGGGCATACTCTGCTTGCTCTCTCAGGTGCTTCGTGCGGTGGAACCCGTTGAGGCTCCAGTCCGGTTATGTTTCGGTCGATTCTCGTCAGCCCGCTAAAAAACTTGTCATCCTGACCACAACAAGCTTGTCATTCTGACCATAAAAAGCTCGTCATTCTGACCGTGAAGCTTGTCATCCTGAGCGGAGCGCAGCGAAGTCGAAGGCCTGCGTTTCGGCTCTTTCCCTGCCTCAAATCTCCCGTGCCCCATCCCTGCGACTTCTTCTTGTCGCAAGGGTGGGAAACCCCAAAGGCTCATCGACCCGCACTTCGTTCATCCACAAAAGCCGGGAAACCAAGATCCCTTAAATCTCCGGCACCAGTTGCGCCTTCTCCACGTTGTCCAGCGCAATCTCGACGGTGTTCACGCCGGTCTTCTTGGTCTTGCTGTTCTGCTTTACCGCGTTCAGGTCCAGCACGATCGTCTTGTCCACACCCGCCGCGGGTGCCCCCGGTCTCGAATTTGAGACCGGGGAGACCGCCAGCCGCCCCTGCCAATGACGGTTGTTGCGGATGGCCTCGAAGGTCTGCACCTTTACCAGGCTGCCGGCAAAGCGTTCGAAATCCTCCCACCGGCTCAACTTGCGATCCAACCCCGGAGAACTGGCTTCCAGCGTGTACTCCGCGCCGGGAATCAGGTCCTCCACATCCAGCAGAACGCCAAAATCGCGGCTGAACGCCGTGCAATCCTCATGGGTAATGCCGGAGAGCTGCTCGACCTTCAGTCCGCCCTCGAGCAATCGCTCGGGAAGCGCCAGTTCGTCCTCGCCGGCCGCGCCTGCCTCGATCTCCGCCTTCAGCCTGGCCCGTCCCTCGGCGTTTTTCTCCAGAAATACACGGAGAACGCGCTCCTTGGACGGCCCGACCAGCTCGATATCGACCAGGTCCAACCCATGCGAAGCGGCGACCCGCGCCGCCGCCAACCGAATTTCTTCCAGCTTTGCCGCCATCGTCCCCAAACACCCCAGCCGCGGAAATCGCTCGCCGGGGAAACCGCACCGCACCGCCCAAATGCGGCAGTTACGGTGCAAATCCAACAAAAAATTGGCCCAAATAAAAAGTGGGCTGTAAGCCCACTCATCTCTCCGCCAGCCGGCGTGCCCACGGCAACTCAGGCGGACAAATTCGTCTGCATCCTTAGCATAGGCCAAAATGCCGGGAAATTCAATGCGCAAGTGCGGAGCAGCCTTTGAATTCCCCGCACGAAACCCGGCGATTGCGCGGCAAGGACAATTCTACAAACAGCGGAGATTGTTGACAGAAAAACATACAACGTATATACGTTAAATGCGATGGACATCCATTTTCTGCTCCACGGCCAGCGCTTTGTGTGGGATTCAGAGAAGGCGTCTAGCAATGTCAGCAAGCACGGGGTGGATTTTGAATTAGCGTGCGAGGTCTTCTTCGACCCGTTTATTCATCTAGAAGACGCAAGCGTCGGCGGGGAACGGCGGGACGCGGCAATCGGGCTCACTGAGAATTGGAGCCTGCTCTTTGTCGTACACATGCTGCGCGAGAGCGACACCATCCGGATCATTTCGGCACGGCTGGCGACTGCGCAGGAAAGGAGATCATATGAAGACAGCGAGTGAACGAGTCCTGGGACGCTTGAAAAAGGATCGTCAGATGACGGCCATCAGTCTCCGCATTCCTGAAGATGTGATCGAAGAACTGAAAGAGATCGCCCCGTCGCTCGGCTTCTCCGGCTATCAGCCGCTGATCCGCGCCTACATCGGGCAGGGGCTGCGCAAAGATCAGGCCCGCCTGGAAAATTCCCAGGTCCAAGTGTTGACCGAAAGCCTGCGCAAGCACGGCATCGCCGATCAAGTCATCTCCGCCGCCATCGCCGAGGCGCAACTCAAGACCGCGTAGCCCCGCACTTTCTGCGATACTTTCCGGCATGATCCAGAAAGCTGCTCGTTGCTTTGTATTTCTGGCCGCCACCTTGGCAGTCGTTGCCCCTGCGCCTCTACTAGCCGACGATGGAGCCGCGTCCATCGCCGCCGGAGGCCTGGTTCCCCGCCGCGAAACCCGCATCGTCATGGCCAAAGAAGTGCTGCGCATCGGCGAAAAGAAAGTCGTCGTCGATTACGACTTTCGCAACGATACGGACCAGGACGTGACGACCGAGGTGGCGTTCCCCATTCCGCCGTACAGGAATGACTTCGGGATTGGACCAGCCTTGGAAGTCCAGTCGTTTCGGAGCTTCAAGCTCTGGGTGGATGGCAAACCCGTCGATTTTGGATCAGAGGCTACAGCCACTCTCAACGGCAAAAACGTGACCGCCGTTCTAAAGGCAAATCACATCGACATTTCGACGTTTGGCCATTTCATCGATAAGGTGGATTCGAAGCACTTGGAGGTGATTGACTCGCCGGATTTTAACCGGCTTCCCAAGAACAAAAGGGATGAACTCGTCAAAGCCGGGATCTTCGAATCCGATACCCCTTCCTGGGGTAGGTGGACTGTTCATCTGCAATACCATTGGACACAAACTTTTCCAGCGCATTCCACAGTTCGCATCCGGCATGAGTATTCGCCAGTCGTCGGGTTTTCCTATATGACCGTCGATGCGCTTCAGGTCGCGCTAGTACCGGGGACGAAGAAGAAAGACGCGCGCCGCTGGAAGGACTCAGGTGCCGATGTTATCTCCAGTTTCTGTGCCGAGCCGGACATTCTCCAGGGGTTGATTCGCCGATTCAACGAGAGCACGAACCCTCAAGGTGCGGGAATCTTCTATCCGCGGTGGGTCGATTTCATCCTGACCACCGCCAACACCTGGCAGAGGCCCATCGAGGACTTCACCCTCATCGTCGAGCGCCCTCAACCGGAGGGCGGCTGGCGGGATATAGTCAGCTTCTGTTCCCCGGAAAACGGCAAGGTGGAAAAGCTCGACCCCGACCATTTCCAAGTCCACCTGACCAACTTCGTGCCCGCGTCGGAACTGCACATTGGTTTCTTCGACGTGCCTTTAGCCAAGCCCGCCCAGCCAGCAGCAAAGAAGTAGGCAGGGCAAGAAGCGAATTCTTAGCAGAAGGAGGGACCGGGACCATGCACATCTTCTTCTTGGACGAGTCGGGCACGCCTCCAAGCGCGACCAAGCGCCGAGACAAGTACTTCGTCATTGGCGGGTTGGCGATTCCCGACGGCGTTTGGAGGAAGGTCCGCGACGATCTCTACGGTATGAAGCTGAGGCGCAAGGTGCGCGGAGAATTGAAGTGGCGCTACTTTTCTCCGAGCAACGACGACACTGCCAATCCGATGCGTGGGTTCAGCCAAGAGCAAAAGAATGAGATCCGGACGGAGATGTACCAGATCATCACCTCGGTCAAATCGATCAAGGCAATGGCCTGCGTTACCTGCATCGAATCCGCATATCAAATTCCCTCTGTCACTTGCGCCGACGACCTTTACCATTTCACCTACAAGCCATTGTCGGAGAGGTTCCAATACTACCTGCAAGACCTCTCCAAGATCGTAGGCAGGATGGAAACGGGAATCATTGTCGCCGATCATCGCGGACCACAGCCAGACGCGAGGTTTCGAAATGCCCATGAAAGGCTACTCGGAGCGGAAGGGGACTTTACTTCGAAGTACCAGAACCTGGTGGAAAGCCTTTTCTTTCAGCCATCTGAGTCCAGCGTTGGGGTGCAGTTGGCGGACATGGTGGCAGGCGCGGTGTGGCGCAAATTCGAGAAGGGAGACGATTTCTGGTATCAACGCCTGGAACCGGCGATCCGGAAATCCGAAGGTGGACGCGTTGAAGGCTATGGAATTATCAAGTTTCCCAAGGGAACATGGAAGTGAAGGAGGGACGGAGGGGAAGACGCCGGGTCAGACCGTAGTCTGAACGTGCAGGAAGCCTGACGCACTCCCGGCACCTCCATTGTGCCACTCCTCCATGAAATGTCAAATGGTTCCATGCTCCATGAAACCCTCAATTCCCAACACAGGAATCAGCCCTAACCGAGTATTGGACTCACCAGATGCGCCTCACCCCGAACTGCTCGAATGCCGCATCGGGGCTGAGCACGGGAATATCCAGCCCCAGCGCCTGGGCGGCGATCATGCGGTCGAAGGGGTCGCGATGTTCGGCGGCCAGCCGGCCGGCGCGCAGGGCCGATTCCGTGTCGATGGCCAGCAACGTATAGCCGGCGGTCTCCATCGTGTCGAGATAGTTGCTCTCCAGCTTCTCCGCGCCGGGCAGTTTGCCCACCCGCACCTTGGTCGCAATCTCCCACGCCGAGGCGGCCGAAACCAGAATCGTATTGCCCTCGTCGGCGATCACCTTTTGCGCCTCGCGGCTTAGAGCGGAAGGGGAGAGGGTAGCCCAAATGAGCGTGCAGGTATCGAGCAGGACCCTCACTCGCCGCCTCCGTTCCAAAGGCGAAGATCCTCGTCCGGCAACGGCTCGAAGAACCGCTCGGAGAGGACGAATCCGGGTGTCTCCAGAGCCCCCAGCCGCTTCTTCGCCACCGGATGGATGGCTTCCAGGCGGGCCACGGGGGTCTTGGCCCGGCCCGAGGTAATCGTCACCGCCTCGCCCTTTTGCGCCTGCTTGACCAGATGGGAAAGGTTCGTCTTCGCCTCGAAGATGCTGGCACGGATCATGTCGGCCTCCATCCTGCCAATATAGCTTAACCAAGTTTGGGCGCGATTTCAAGGATCAGGCCAATCCGCCCCCGGTGCTAAACTCGTCTCTATCTATGGCTGTTTCCAACCCTACCCGTTCCCCTCATTCGAGTGCTTCCGTCGCATCCCTATCCGAAGCCCGCACCTCCCTCTTGAAGCGCGCCGCCCGCGACGCCATGGACTACCTGGAAGGCGTGGATGCGCGTCCGGTTGCCCCCACGCCCAAAGCGATTGCCGCGCTCAGCGCCTTGCGCGGGCCGCTGCCTCCGGGGCCCACCAGCGCCGAGGCGGTGTTGCACCTGCTCCACGACTACGGCTCCCCGGCCACCGTGGCCAAGAACAACGGCCGCTTCTTCGGCTTTGTGAACGGCGGCTGTTTGCCGATGGCGCTGGCGGCCTCCTGGCTGGTGAGCGCCTGGGACCAGAACGCGGCCTTCTTTGTGCAATCGCCCGCGGCCATCACTCTGGAAGAGATCGCTCTCGAATGGGTGCGCCAGATGCTGGGGCTGCCCGAGGGAACCGGCGGCGCGGTGGTGACCGGCGCCACCATGGCCAACTTCACCGCCCTGGCTGCCGCGCGCCATGCGCTGCTGGCTCGCGTCGGCTGGGACGCCGAGGCCGACGGGCTGTTCGGCGCGCCGCCCATCACCGTGGTGGTGGGTGAAGAGGCGCACGCCTCGGTGCTGAAATCGCTGGGCATGCTGGGCATGGGCCGCAACCGCGTGGTGCGCGTGCCGGTGGATGGCCAGGGCCGCATGAGAGCCGACGCTCTGCCGCATCTGGACGCGAACACAATTCTCTGCCTGCAAGCGGGCAATGTGAACACCGGGGCCTTCGATCCGGCGTCGGCCATCGTCCCGGCGGCGCGCGCGGCCGGCGCGTGGGTGCACGTGGACGGCGCTTTCGGCCTGTGGGCCGCCTCCTCGCCGGAATATCACAAGTGGACCAAGGGCTTCGAGCAGGCCGACTCCTGGGCGACCGACGGCCACAAGTGGCCTAATATCGGATACGACTGCGGCATCGCCCTGGTGCGCGACCCCGAGCAACTGCGCGCCGCCATGTCGATGGATGCGGCGTACCTGGTGCAGGGCGAACACCGCGAGCCTTCCTATTACAACCCGGAGCTATCGCGCCGGGCGCGCGGCGTCGAGTTGTGGGCGGGACTGCGTTCGCTGGGCCGGTCGGGCATGGCGGAGATCGTCGAGCGCACCTCGGGCCACGCGCGCCGTTTTGCCGCCGGACTGAAGGCCGCCGGGTACGAAATCCTCAACGACGTGGTCATCAATCAGGTGCTGGTCTCGTTCGGCACGGCGGAGAAGACGCTGGCCACGATCGCCAAGCTGCAAGCCGAGGGCACCTGCTGGTGCGGTGGAACGGTGTGGCAGGGCAAGACCGCCATGCGCATCAGCGTCTCCTCGTGGGCCACCACCAAGGAAGACGTGGAGCGCAGTTTGGCCGCGATGCTGAGGGCCGCAAAAGAGTAAACTGGCCGGTGGCCCTGGACGTTCCTCGATCCGCGAACCGGGAACGCCCAGGCGGCCGCTTTTGCAGCCGCGGCAAGAGCCGCCATTCGGCTTCTTTCAAGGTTGTTTTTGAACATTTTCCGCGCTTGCTCCGATGAATGAGGGATGCGTGCAAGGGGTATCGTTTTTTGATATAGCCCGGCGGAAGATCTACGGCGGTATTGGATGATGCGTACCCTCAAGCAGCGGGCTTCGATCACGCTGGCAGTCACGATTGTGGCGGCGGCTTGCGGGGGCATTGTCGGCTATCTGCTGGGCGGCGCCATCACGCTGCGACTTACCGAAGCCAAGTTGCGACAGTTCGCCAACCAGACCATGACGGAGGCGGATGCGTCGTCGCTGGAGGCGCGGACGCTGTTGTCGGAAATAAAAGCCTCGCCCTTTCCCGATTGCTCCGACGCCGAGATCGCCTACTTTCGCAAACTGATCTTCGCCTCGGAATACATGCATGAAGCGGGGCACATGCGCGACGGCAGAATCGACTGCTCGGCCACGCTGGGCCGCCTGGCCACGCCGTCTGCGCGGTTGACGCCGGATTTCCACCAGGCCGACGGCATCGAGGTCTATAAGGACTTCGCCCCTTTCAAAATCGGCGCCATGCGCGCGATTGGCCTGCAACAGGGCGAATTTTATGTGGTGTTCAGCCCTTATCTGGAGGTCCACCGGGCGCCTCCCCCCATCCGTTACCTTCCCACGAATAAGAGCGATCTCAGCATCCAATCCGGCGTATCGATCGCCGCACTGCCGGGGGCAAGCGGAGCTACCCTGACCAGCAATGGACAAGGCCGGTTGGGAGAAAGCCTCTACGCCACCCGCTGCTCGGCCCGCTACTACAATTGCGTGACCGACTATATTGCCATTCCGGACGCACTGCGGGCGGATAGCACCCACCTGATTGCGTACGTGCTGCTGGGCGGGATTGCCGGCGCTTGTTTCGGCCTGCTGGTTGCCTTCCTCTTGCAGCGCAATCGAAGCATGGAGCGCCAGCTCCGCCGGGCGGTGGCCAAGGACAAGCTGCGCATTGCTTATCAACCGATTGTGGCCTTGGCCAGCCGGCAGATCGTGGGCGCCGAGGCCCTCGCGCGCTGGACCGACGAGGACGGCTTCGCGGTTGGCCCGGATGTCTTCATCAGAATTGCCGAGGAGCGGGGCTTTGTAGGCGAAATCACCAAGCTGGTGGTGCGCCATACCCTGCGCGACTTTGGTCCCTTGCTGCGCAGCCATCCCGATTTCCAACTGAGCATCAATGTAGCCGCCGCCGATCTGTGCGATCCCGGATTCCTGCCCATGCTGGACAGTTCTCTCGAACAGGCAGGAGTGCGGGCCGAGAGCCTGGCCATCGAGATCACCGAGAGCTGCACCGCCGGACACCCGGTTGCCATGCAAACCATCCTCGACCTGCGCCGGCGAGGCCATGGGGTTCACATCGACGACTTTGGCACCGGCTATTCCAGCCTCTCCTATCTGCACTCGCTTTCCATCGACGCCATCAAGATCGACAAGTCCTTCACCCATGCGATCGGCACGCAAGCGGTCACCGTTTCCATCCTTCCGCAGATCCTGGCCATGGCCGACGCGCTCAAGCTGCAAGTGATTGCGGAAGGCATCGAAACCGAGTTGCAGGCTAGCTTCTATGCCCGCGTCAACAAACTGATTCTTGCCCAGGGCTGGCTCTTCGGGCGGCCCATCCCCGCCAACGAGTTTCTTCGTTTGCTGGCCGAGGACGAGCAAAAGACGCTGGTTCTATCCGGCTTGTCCTGAGCATCGAAGCTCGGATCAGGTCCGCGGCGCATCATTTCGGTGCCCTGCCGGTCGCAAAGATGCCTCAGTTACAGGACTTTTCTTTTACCTTTCAAGGAATAACTGGAAGTTTCTTGTGAATCGTCTCGGTTGAAGCGGTTCCGTCTAGGAAAGGGGTACAATGCTCGATAAAAGGATAGAAAGACTGCCTTTTCTGGAAGAACCGGCCAAAGAGGCAAACGGGCCCAATCTTTGATGCGAGTCCTCAATCGGCGCGTTCTGATTGCTTTGCTCTCCACGGTCTGCGGCGCGGCTGGCGGCACATTGGCCGGCAATCTGCTGGGCCGCGAGATGACGCTCAAGCGGGCTGAAGCTCAGCTCGAAGAGACGGCGCAGCGCACCATGACCGAGGCGGATGGCTCCTCGCGGGAAGCGCGCGACGTGCTGGCCAGCCTGAATGCCTCTCCCTATCCCTATTGTTCCGACGCGGAGATCGCCTACTTTCACAACGTGCTCTTCCAGTCGGAGTTCCTCAAGGAAGGGGGCCGGATACGCGGCGGCAAGATCGACTGCTCGGCGAATTCCGGCCGCCTGCGCTCCCCCTACAAGCTGCCCGAACCGAATTTCTCCCAGCCGGACGGTCTCGCGGTATACAAGGATTTCGGCCCTTACCGCATGGGCGATTTGGGGGTTGTCGGCCTGCAACTGGGCGACTCGTATGTGATTATCAGTCCCTATTTGGAGACCCACCGGGCCGCCCTTCCCATGCACTACACCTCCACGGCGGTCTACGATCCCAAGTGGCAGCTTGGCCGCCTGATTGTCGGGTTTCCCCAGGCAACCAGAGAGCTTCTCACCCGGAACGGCCATGCCCGCCTGGGAGACACTCTTTACGCCACCCACTGCTCCACCCGCTACTACAACTGCGTCACCGAGTACGTTCCGGTTCAAGATGCCCTGTGGATGAACGACGGGGAATACGCCTGGTTTACAGCACTGGGGGGGCTGATCGGCGCGTGTTTCGGGTTCCTCGGCTCCTTCGTCTACCGGCGCAACCGGAGCATGGAGCAGCAGCTTCGCCGCGCGATCGCCAGTGACAAGTTGAAGGTGGTTTATCAGCCTATTGTGAATCTGCCCACGCGGCGGATCGTGGGGGCGGAAGCCCTGGTGCGCTGGACCGACGAGGACGACCATGCCGTCGGACCCGCTGTTTTCGTGAAGATGGCCGAGGATCGAGGCTTTGCCGGGGAGATCACCCGACTGGTGGTGCGCCACGCCCTGCGCGACTTCGCCGAAACGCTGCGCAGTCATCCAGATTTTCGGCTGAACATCAATGCCGCTCCCACCGATCTGGCCGATCCCGCGCTCTTGCCCTTGCTGGAGCATTTTCTGGAGAAGGCCGCGGTCCCGGCGCGCAGGCTGGCCATCGAGATCACCGAAGGCAGCACCGCGGGGTACCAGGTGGCCATGGAGACCATCCTTCGGCTGCACCAGCGGGGCTTCGGCATCGATATCGACGACTTCGGCACCGGCTACTCGAGCCTCTCCTATCTGCACGAGCTCTCCATCGACACCATCAAGATCGACAAAGCCTTCACTCATGCCATCGGCACCGAAGCGGTGACCGTGACCGTCCTCCCGCAAATCCTGGACATGGCCAGGGTGCTGAAACTCGAAGTCATTGTGGAAGGCATCGAAACCGAGCAGCAGGCCGAGTATTTTGCCGCTTACGATCAGCCCCTGCTGGCGCAGGGCTGGCTCTTCGGCTATCCCGTCCCGCCGGGCGAGTTTCTTCGCTTGCTGGCCGAGGACGAGCAGAAGACGGCTGTTCTCACGAACGAGCTTTGAGCCTTCGGCCTCCCGGCGCAATCGGTTCCCTTGACAGCCGCGGCGGCGTCCATGAGGCTGGTTGCATGTGCAAAGCTCACTATTCCAAGCCTGTAGCTGTCCTGCTCTTCGCCATTCTGGGACTGATTGCTCCCCTTGCTCACGCGTTGGAGAAGCAGCCCGCTGGCGACTATCGCGCGCGCCGCGCGGCGCTGGCGGTCAAGCTGCATGGCGGTGTAGCCGTTCTGTTTGCCGCCCAGGAGCCGCAGTTGGACTTCGCGCCCTACCGCCAGGATGCGGACTTCTACTACCTGACCGGCTGGAACGAGCCGGGGGCGGCGCTGCTGATCGTCTCCGCCGACCCCAAGGCTGCAACCCCGCGCGTTTACAGCGAGACGCTCTTCTTGCCCACCCGCAACCTGCGTCTGGAGAAGTACACCGGTCCCAAGCTGGACGCGGCCACGCCCAATGCGGCCGGGATCGCCGGCGTGGATGCCGTGGAGCCCATGACCGCGCTGCCTGCCAGCCTGAACAAGCTGATCGACGCCGACCGGCGGCTCTCCATCAACCTTTGGGCGCAGCCCGAGGCCCCGCAGGCCAAGGCCGCGCTGGGATTTACCCAGACCACGCTGGGCATGGATGCGATGCCGGCCGCGCACGACGTCACCGGCCCGGTGGGCGAGTTGCGGGTGGTCAAAGACGAAGGCGAGATCGCGCTGCTGAGGAAGGCGAGCGATGCCTCCATCGAGGCGCAACGAGCGATGATGAAGGCCGTCAAGCCGGGCGTGACCGAGCGCGCCATCGCCGGCAAGATGACCGCCGCGTGGCTCGAATCCGGCTGCGAGCGGCCCAGCTATGCGCCCATCGTGGGCTCGGGCATCAATTCCACTACGCTGCACTACTCGGAGAACACCCGCACCATGGAAGATGGCGAACTTTTGCTCGTGGATGCGGCCTGCGAGTACTCGATGTACGCCAGCGACATTACCCGCACCGTGCCGGTGAACGGCCACTTCACCGCGCGCCAGCGGGAGATCTACAACATCGTGCTGGGCGCGCAACAGGCGGCTGTGGACGCGTTCGTCGCCGGCAAATCCAAAATCAACGATCGCGACCGGCACGATCCGCATTCGCTGGACGATGCGGCCTACAACTACATCAACACCCACGGCAAGAGCCTGGACGGCAAGCCGCTGGGCCAGTACTGGCTGCACGGGCTGGGCCACATGGTGGGCATCGACGTACACGATCCGGCGGAGTACCCGGCGGTGCTCAAACCGGGCATGGTCTTTACCATCGAGCCGGGCGTCTACATTCCTGAAGAGAAGATCGGCGTGCGCATCGAGTGCGTCTTCCTGGTGGGCGCGGATGGCAAGCTCATCGATCTGGTCGCCGCGCTGCCCCACACCGCCGAGGACGTGGAAGCGGCCATGCAGAGCAAATAGGAGAGGAAAGCAATGGACCCGCGCGACGAGATGGAACCCGAATCGATGGAGCCGCTGACCAAGGCCTTTGCCGACCAGCTCATGGCCTGCCTGGACGAATGCGCCCGCGGGAGGCGCGGCCTCTTTTCGGATGTCGAGTTGTTAGGCGATGAACAAGACCGCGGCTGGCCGGAGGCGGAGCAGCTTCGCCAGTTGGCCATGGGCCTGCAAGCGATTCTGGCCCAGCAGGAAGAACACAACGCCCTGTGCGACGAGTATCTCGATCTCTGCTCGATGCACGGCGAGAGCCACCCCGGCGAGCGCAAGCTGGCGCGGATGTTTCTCCAGCGGATCGAGCGGGGCGAGGTGGGCGTGCAACCGGAACAGGAGAAGAAACCATGGTGATTCTGCACGCGTTTCTGGCCCTGGCGGCCGGCTTTGCCGTCATGGTCGTGCTGGTGATGGCGCTGACCGGGCTCTTGCAGCGCCTGGTTCCGAGCTGGGTGGGCGCCGAGGGCCGTCCGCAGCCGGGTTACGTCGTCGTCAACCTGGGATACTCGTTTCTGGCCTCGGCGGCCGGCGGCTACGTCACGGCATGGGCCGCGGCGGCCAATCCGCTGATTCACGTGCTGGCGCTGGCCCTGGTGGTGCTGGCTCTGGCCGCCTTGAGCGCCCTGCAATCGCGCGGCAAACAGCCCATCTGGTACCAGTTGTCGCTGGTGGCCATCTCGCCGCTGGGGGTGCTGGCCGGGGGGCTGGTGCGCCTGCGGGTGTTGGGAATTCTGTAAATATTCCCACTTTTCAGAAAAGTGGCACGGTGTTAATATAGTGCCACCATCGGGGGAAGGTGGCACAAATGGGAGCTTTGGAAGTACAAAAGCCAGAAGCCGTTTGGGAGTGCCCCAAATTCGTCGAGGATTATCGGGTGCGGATGCGCATCGGGGCAAAAGGGCGACTGGTGATTCCGGCGGCAATGCGGGAAAAGCTGGGGATGAAGGACGGCGATACGGTCATCTTGCGCGTGGTGGACGGCGAACTACTCATCGCAACGAGGGAAAGCCGTTTGCGGCGTCTCCGGGAATGGGCTCGGCAAAATATCCCGCCGGGAGTCTCGCTTGCCGACGAGTTGAGCGCGGAGCGGCGCGAGGCGGCCAAGTATGAATGAGGCCGTGCTGGATGCCTCTGCGATGCTCGCCTACATTCAAGGGGAACGTGGCGCGGAGAATCTAACCACGGATATCCTCGATCATGCCGTTGCCAGCACGGTGAACCTCGCCGAGGTGCAGTCCAAACTCGTCAAGAAGGGACGCGATCCAGAGGATGCCTGGGAGGAAATTCTATCGCTCGTCAATGCGGAAGCGCCATTCACAAGCGATCATGCCAAGATTGCTGGCGATCTGATCACCGTGACGGAGCCGTACGGGTTATCTTTGGGCGACCGCTCCTGCCTGGCGCTGGCCATTGCCCTCAAAGCCCCGGTCTACACCACCGAGCAGGCCTGGAAGAACCTCCAGGTGGGCATTCCGATTCATGTGATCCGGTGAGGACCCGGCAAGTTGATCTCCCCGTTCCGGCGCCTTCCTTAAGCAGGTTGAAACAGGCGATTCCGTAGCACGGGAGTTGCATCGAGCGCGCTGCCAGCCGGGTCTCCCAGAGAATTAAAATATTTCTGCGCCAGCCCGATAGGTGAAGGTTGCATCCAATTAGCAGCAGAGGCTGTAGATTTGGAACCGAGGCGAGGTGAACCCAATTTTGCACTATGGGCTCACCGATTCGCCACATTTTCCCTTCGCACGAACGAGGAATTGTCGAGAATTGCATTGACAACCTGCGAGGAATGGGACAAAAATGGCATCCAAACATCCGTCGACGCGCGGGAGACCATCCAAATCCATGGTGAGTGCGGCCCCTATGGCCCTTGAAGAAGAGATCGAATACTTTGAGCGGAACAAGGCCAAGCTTCTTGCCGATCATCGGGAGAAGTTTGTCGTGATCCTGGGTGAGCGGCTTCTGGGCGCTTACGATACGGTTGAGAATGCGTACAACGCGGGGATTCAGGCGTTTGGAGACCGACAGTTCCTCGTCAGAAAGGTGACCTCGGCAGACCAGAATCTGACCAATCTGGCTCTGATGCACGGCCTGATTCATGCCCATCTTTAGGTTTCCGTACGATCAAAAGGAAGGCAACCGTTTAGAGCGTCCTGGACCGCTCATTCCAGTCGTCGTCAGTGTGCCTGAGGCCTTGGAGAATTTCTGGGCGAGCAGCGGACGCCATGTCCCCGCACCGATCCGAGGGATGGCGCTGATCGATACGGGAGCCTACGCCTCTGCGATTGACACAGCCGTTTTCTTGGCCTTGCAGATTCAAGCAATCGACAGGGCGCCTTTTGCTTCGGCAGGAGGAAACGCCACCTCGGAAATTTTCCCCGCAAACCTCTCCTTTCCGGAACTGAAAATCTCCAAGCTGGAGATGGAGAGGGTGCTTGGTTGCCCCCTCGGTTGGACGGGCAAGAACGACGAAGATTTTCTCATGCTGATTGGCAGGGATATTCTCAAGAACTTTCTACTGGTTTACGACGGAGTGCATGGCGAGTTGCTGATTGGTCACTGACCGCGACTGTCGCGGCTTTCCGCTAAACCGTTCGCTTCCAACAACAGCCAAGGCCGGAGCAACCGCTCCGGCCTTGGCTGTTACTGACCACTGTTCACTGACCACTGTCCACTTCGCTACCCCTGAATGTCGAACTGCTCGGGATGCAACGCCGGGTCGCTCTTGATGAGGATGTTCTTCCCCACCAGCTCTTCGAACTCCGTCAGCCAGCTGGCATTGTTGGCCTTGAGCACCTTGACGGTCTCGGGGTTCACACGCAGCAGGACATCGGCGCCCTCGAAGTGCTTCTTCATCTTGCGCAGCTCGGTGTAGATCTCGTTGCAGACCGTGGTCGGGCTCTTGACCATGCCGGTGGCCTGGCAGGTGGGGCAAGGAACCGAGAGGGTCCGCTCGAGGGATTGCTTGACGCGCTTGCGGGTAATGGCCACCAGTCCGAAATCGTTGAACTGGAGAACCTTGGTGGGCGCGCGATCGGTCTTCAGAGCCTCTTCCAAGGCAGCCATCACCCGGAAGCGGTTCTTGCGCTCGTCCATGTCGATAAAATCAATCACGATGATGCCGCCCAAATCGCGCAGGCGAATCTGGCGGACGATCTCCGGCACTGCGTCGAGGTTGGTCTTGAGGATGGTGTCCTCAAGCCGCGCCGACTTGCCCACGTATTTGCCGGTGTTGATGTCGATGGCCACCAGCGCTTCGGTCTGGTTGATGACAATCGAGCCGCCACTCTTGAGCCACACCTTGGAGCGCAGGGCTTTGGAGATCTCGTCCTGAATGCCGAAGTGCTCGAACAGCGGCACTTCCTTGGTGTAGAGCTTGACGCGCCGCACCAGGTTCGGGGAGAAGCGGTTGAGGAAGCGCACAATGCGCTCGTAGTTCTCTTCCGAATCGACCCAGATGTTGGAGAAGTTGGAGCTGACCTGGTCGCGCAGGATGCGCTCGATCAGGGACAGGTCGTGATAGATCAGGGCTGGGGACTTGGAGCTGTCCGAGCGGGTCTTGATCTCGTCCCACAGGTGCAGCAGGAAGCGCAGGTCGGCGCGCAGATCCTCTTCCGAGGCGCCTTCGGCTGCGGTGCGGACGATGAATCCGCCGGCGGCCTCGCCGCGCTCGCTGACCAGAATCCGCTTCAGGCGCTGGCGCTCTTCGTCCGAGGCGATCTTGCGGCTCACGCCGATGTGCGAGACCGTGGGCATGAAGACCAGGAACCGGCCCGGCAGGGCGATGTGCGAGGTGATGCGCGCGCCCTTCTTGGCGATGGGCTCCTTGGCAATCTGAACCAGAATCTCCTGGCCCGGCTTGAGCAAGTCGCTGATGATGGGCAGGTCGGAGGTCTGGGCGGAGCGGCGGGTCATCGGCCGTCCCTTGCCAGGGCCGCCGGGAGCGCCCTGGGGGCCGCGTCCGCGGCGATTGCGGCCGCCGCGATCGCGCAGTTGCTGGCCGCCGCCGGCAGGGGGCTGACCTTCGCCGGAGGCCTCGTCCTCCTCGTCCTCGTCTTCGTCTTCCTTGCCGTCGAAGTTCAACTGGATGCGGTGATCCAGATGGGCTTCCTGAAGCATCTCGCCCAGGTCGCCGGTGCGCAGGTGCCGGGGCAGCGTCTCTTCTTCCAGGTCGTCGAGATCGTGGTCGCCGCCCTTGGCGCGGTGTTGATGGCGGGGCGCATCGAACTCCTCTTCCTCGATGACCTCTTCTTCAATCAAGCCGCTGCCGGGGGCATAGGACGATGCAGGGGCCGCGGGCTTGGCCGGGGGCTGGGCTTCTTCGTCTTCCTTCTTCTTCTTGCCCAGGCCAAAGGGGAGGCGGAAGCCGGTGTGCGCGCCGGGCTCGACGTGATGGGAAGCATCGGCGTCGGCCTCGGGGGCAGTCTCTGCGGGCTCACCGGTGACGGGAACCGCGGGAACTTCGTCCTGCCGGGTCACCGGGGAGGCCACGGGCTCCTCCGCGGAAGGCTCTTCGATCACCGTCTCGACGGTGTAGTCGTCTGTCTGAACGGGGGCGTCGGCTTCAACTTCCGGCGGCTCCGGCGCGGCTTCGGTGGTCTCTTCGACCATCTCGAATTCTTCCGTATCGTCTTCTACGACCACTTCCGCGAGGAACTCCGGAGCGGCAACGATCGTTGGTTCGGGGGCGGATTCCAGCTCGGACTCCGTCACTTCTTCAACAAAATCCTCATCTTCGACGGCATCTGCCGCCTCGACACTGGCCTCGGGCGCATCGGAAAAGACGCCGTGCGGCTCGGGGTCCACTTCCACGGCGATTTCGGCGGCGGGGCCGCGATGCCGGGAAAGCGACTCGCCGGGGAGCAATCCGCTGCCGTCCCACACGATGGGCGTCTCGATCAGGGTCGCGGGCTTGAAGGAGCTGGCCGGACGAACCGGCGCGGCAACTTCAGGGGCAGACGACGCGGCATCTTCGGCCGGCACGCCGCCGTATTTCGAGAGCGATTCGCCGGGCAGAACAAACGGGGCGGGCGCGGCGGGCGCATGGTCGAAGCGGGGTGCGGACGCATAGGTTGCGGCGGGTTGAATCTCCGGCTCGATCTCCGGTTCGGCGGCCTGTTCCGCAAAGACTTCGGTCGGTTCGCCGGCTTCCGTATGAACTTCGGGGGCTCCCGCAACGCCACGGCCGCCACGGCGGCGGCGGCGTCCGCGCCAGCGCTTGGCGCCAGGCCCGGACTCGTCCTTCTCGTACTCTGCCTGTTCGGCAATCAACTGCGACTCGGGGATGATTTGGGATTCGTCGCGCGCCTCGGGAACGGCTTCGACGGTCAAACGGCGAACCTGCGCCGGCCGATCCTGGGCCGGGCGCTCGGGGCGCTGTTCGGGCTCCGGCTTGGGGGCGGGACGCGGGCTGCGGTCTTCGCCGCGCCCAACATTCTTGGCGGGCTGGCTGGCCGCTTCGGGGAGGTTGGCGTGCCGGACCTCGCGAGGCGGTTTGTTGCCGCCGGTGGCCGCGGCCTTTTCCAGCTCGTCGGTCTCCTCGGCGTCTTCCAACTCCATGAAGTCGGTTACATAGAGGAACGCGTCGCGTTCCAGGCCGACATCGACAAATGCCGATTGCATGCCGGGCAGGACGCGGGTGACGCGTCCGTTGTAAATCGACCCAGCCAGGGTGTACTCGTTTTCGCGTTCGTAGTAGATTTCCGCGAGTTGATCGTCTTCCAGGATTGCAAGCCGCGTCTCGTGCGGCGTGCTGGAGATGCAAATCTCTTTTGCCATCGTACCTTTCCGCCCAGCGGCGTCTGCCTGCTGGGGCCTACGGCAAGGTCGGATGAAGATGCGCGAGAACGGCAGGAAGGGGGATGTGCGGAGGGGACGACCCGTGATTCGCTGGCGTGCCCAAGGCCGCGCGACCGGCTGCCCCAAAGGGCGGCGAACTGCGCGAGCTGTGGCGGAACCGATGCCTGACGAAAATTACGATGCGGCAACCCGATTGCAGAGAGTTTGTGGCCAACCAAGCCGAATCGATCGGCGGGGCCGTTCCAACCCTGGCATGTGCACAGAAATGCCGCGCGTCAGGGCCAAAGGCTATCTGCCCCAAGTTCTCCGCGCGGTGCGTCCCCTCCGGCATCAATCGCCGGTCGAGGACCCCGTTTTCCGTGCAACGTGTACGCTGCCAACGGTTTTCCCGTCTCTGCGTGCTCATGAACCCAATCCTGCCGAGCTCGAGATCCATCCGGACCTGGCCGGCGAAATGCTTAAAAACAACACTCTTGCGATCCGGACAGTTCCGGGGAAACAAGAGACAAACCTGAGAACCGTTCAGTTAACGAACCGGCGCATGCGCACATTCATCGCCACGCCCAGCGCCAGGAACGTAAACAACACCGAAGATCCACCGTAACTCATTAACGGCAAAGGGATTCCGGTGACTGGCATAAACCCGATGACCATGCCCACGTTGACCGCGATCTGAAAGGTCAACACAGCAACTACCCCCATGATAATCAGGGAGCCGGACAGGTCGGCGGCTGTTTGAGCGTTCTGAATCAAACGCATCAATATGGAAAAGTATAGCAGCAGCACCAATAGGCAGCCCACGAAGCCGTGCTCCTCGCCGAAGGCGGCAAAGATGAAGTCCGCGTGGGGAATGGGCAGGAACGCGCCCTGGGTTTGCGAACCCTTGGCCGCGCCCTGTCCCCAGATGCCGCCCGAGCCCACGGCGATCAGCGCCTGCTTGGTCTGGTACCCGGCGCCGCGGGGGTCGTTGTCGGGATTGATGAAGCTGGTCAGCCGCGCCTTCTGGTAGGGCTTGAGGATCTTGCCGCTGGTCCACACGCCGGCCACCAACAGGGTTCCGCAGGTGATCAGGATCAGTCCTTGCTTTATATTGATGCCGCCCAAAAACAGCCCGGCGACCAGGATCGGCACATAGGTGAGCGTGGTGCCCAGATCGGGTTGAATAATCACCAAAGCCATGGGGACGCCGACCAGCCCGAAGGCCTTGAAGATGTCTACCCAGGTCAGGCGGCGTCCCCCCAGATTGGCGAAGTAGCGGGCCACGGCCAGAATCAGAATCAGCTTGACCCACTCCGAAGGCTGGAAATGGAAGATCCTGAAATCGATCCAGCGCTTTGCGCCCAGGTAGCGCTTGCCGAAGAGCAGC
>Ga0316217_10002327_pt1 | contig 23066 bp, 27 predicted proteins | sample 1anoAmetaG_FD_203633 | JGI IMG/M metagenome (GOLD analysis project Ga0316217, IMG submission 203633) | Freshwater microbial communities from Trout Bog Lake, Wisconsin, USA - 1anoA | ecosystem: Environmental > Aquatic > Freshwater > Lake > Hypolimnion/Profundal zone | place: USA: Wisconsin...
TCCCCGCGTCATCAAGCGGCCACAGAGCAAATGGCTCAAAAAACGCCCCTGCCATCGCCAAACACCTCAGCCCACACGACCCTTCCGCGATTCCATCGAGATCCTCCGTTGAACGGTCTTGGGCTATGACCTGAACTTCCACTGCCCGAAATCCGTGTCGGTCGTGCATGCCTGGAACAATGATCCACAGATCGTGACGGCCTTTCGCACGGCGGTCCAGGAGACGATGGATGAACTGGAGCGGGCGGCATGCACAAGAGTCAGGAAGGATGGTCATGCGGACGGGGATCGGCTGACCGGCAATTTGATCTGGGCGGAGTTTGTGCACTTGACGGCACGGCCGGAAGGTCAGGTTCCCGATCCACACCTGCACGCCCACTGCTTCACATTCAATGCGACATTTGACGAAACCGAGAACGCCTGGAAGGCGGCGCAGTTCCGGGAGATCATGCGGAAGGCCCCGTATTACCAGGAGGCCTTCATGACACGACTGGCCAACCATCTTATGGCAATCGGTTATGACATCCGGCCGGTGGCAAAGGCCTTTGAGGTTGTGGGGGTGCCGGATGAAATCATCAAACAATTCTCAAAGCGGACGGCCAAAATCGAAAAGACGGCCGCCGACCTTGGGGTAACTGATCCCAAGGTCAAGGACAAGCTGGGGGCTCTGACACGGAAAGCGAAGAAGTCCAACTTGAGTTGGGCGGAACTGCGCGGACTATGGCGGGAAGCAGTGGACGAAGAATATCGGGCAACGCTGGACCGCTTCCGCGAGCCCCATGCCGCCAGGCTGTTGGGAACGCATGAAGGGGGCAAAGCGCTTGAGGCAACGCCGGAAGAACCATTACCGAAGAAAGATAAAGCCGCCCGAAAACCGATACCCTCCTCGGCGCTGGCGCTCCTGGGGCCCAGCGGAAAAGCGCCACCGCAGCCAAAGGCGCCGGCGGACCCAAGTGTGGAGCGGAAGGCTCTCGACCGTTCCATCCTGCACAATTTCTATCGGGCGTCGGTGGTGAGCGAGGAGGAGATTCTGACGCATGCGATGCGTCTGGCCTATGGCAGCGGCCTGACACCGGAGGGTCTGCGCGAGGCAATGAAGCGGCATCCAGAATTCATCTTCGGGGAAATTAACGGGGTGCGACTGGTGACAACGCACGCCGTGCTGGCGGAAGAGCGGGAGAACATCAAGTGGGTGAAGGAAGGCAAAGGGACCATGCCGGCGAGGATCGTGGGACACCGGATCCGCGATACCCGGCTCAATGATGAGCAGCAGGCGGCGGTACTGCACGTGCTCTCGTCCACAGATCGCGTGACGGCGATCGAAGGGAAATCCGGCACTGGAAAGACCTGGCTAATGCGGGAAGCGGTGGCGGCACTGGAAGCCGAGCACATGCGGGTGCTGGTGATGGCGCCATCGACGCAGGCGGTCCAGGAGACTTTGAAAAAAGGCGGATTTCCGGATGCCCAGACGGTCGAGCAACTGCTGGTCAACGAGAAACTCCAGGGACAGTATCGCAATGGAATCTGGTGGATTGACGAGGCGGGGATGCTCTCCGGACGTTCGATGTCCAGGGTCTTTGCCCTGGCGGAGAAACTCGGGGCGCGGATTGTGCTTTCCGGCGACGTGGGCCAGCATCGGGCCGTGGAACGGGGCGATGCACTGCGGATGATCTACGACTATGCGGAACTCAAGCCGGCGATGGTGACGAAGATCATGCGGCAGACGGGCGACTATCGGGAATGGGTAGAGTTGCTGGCCCAGGGGAAAGTGGCGGAAGCCTTTCACAAAATGGACGCGGGCGGAGTCATCCATGAAATACCCGAGAAGCAGCGATACAAAGAAATCGCCAAGTTATATACGAAGCGCGCGCTGGAGGGTCGCCGTCCGGGTGTGGTCTCGCCGACGCACGCTGAGGGCCGGATGGTCACGGAGGCAATCCGAACAGCGCTTAAATCCGAAGGGAATCTCAAGGAGGACACGCCGATCAAGCAACTCCGGCAGATCGACATGTCGCCGGCGGATCGCGCCGACTGGCGTACCTACCGGCCAGGATGGGTCGTTGAATTCATTCGGGCGACGCCGGGGACCCAGGCGGGCACGCGGCTGGTAATTGATTCAATTGATTACGACGAGGGACGCATCTATCTGAAGGTACCGGTGGGTGCCACGCAAACCGCGACGCGTTATCTGGACGTGGAGCGGTATCAGGATCGCTTCGCGGTGTATGAGGCGGATGAGATGATGATTGCGCCCGGCGAGCGCATCCGGATCACCAAGAATGGCCCGGCGGTCTACGGACGCAGCAAGGTCTTCAATGGCAGTGAGCACACGTTTACGGGGTTTGATGAGCACGGGGACCTGAAACTCAATAACGGGATGGTGGTCAAACGGGATTACGCGCATTTAACCTATGGATACTACACAACCTCGATAGGGGCACAGTCCAAGACCGTTGATCATGTAATAGTCGTGGAGAGCCCGGTGTCGTTTGCGGCGGCAAGCCGTGAGCAGGCCTATGTCTCTATGTCGCGTGGGAAAAGGCGGCTGGATGTCGTGACGAACAACAAGGTGGAATTGCTGGAGGCGATACAGCCGTCAAGCCGGCGGCACTCGGCTATGGAACTGGTCGAACCCAAACCCGACAAGAACCTGTTGCCGGAAGATTACCGTGCGGAACTGCGCATGGCACAGGAGCGGGCGGAGTCGACGATGACGCCGACAGAGCGGGTGATGCTGCAACTCGGCCAACATCACCAGGTGCCAACCCCGAAGCCCGAAGAAGAAAAGCCGGAGCGGTTGCAGACGCAATTGGGGCAGCGCCGTGAGTTGCCTACACCGGAACCCCGCCAAGAACAAACCTCGGTTCCGGTGCCGCCGGTGAAGTGGCAACTGGGACAAAGCCAGGAGTTGCTGGTGCCAAAGAAAGTGGAGCCAATCTGGCAGTTGCCGGCGATAATGCCTGCAGCCGAACCAAAGCAGAAACCGCCGGAAATGGAAGAGGAATCTCTGCGGCCACGCATGGAGAACCTGGATTAACCAAGGTGGAATATTGAAGAACCGCCAGACCATGGATATGGGATAGAACCGGAGCATTAACCCGAATTCCCGGCCCTCTGGCCTACCCGCGGTTGTGCTACGGGCGCGGCTTGGCGGGTAGAACATTCTTAAAAACGGTGCATTTGCGCCTTGCGCTAAGCGCGGGAATTTGCCTTAATTGGACCATGCCGCAGAGCATCTCTCCAGACCCAACAAACAACCCCATCATCTCAGCGCCGGCTGCCGTAACCGCGGAAGCGGGTGCCCCTACCCCATCATCCATGTTGCTCGGCGCTTCTCCAGCCCAGGATCGCATGGCTGTTTTCAAAGCCGCGCGGATGGTGCACCGTTCACCGGCATTTGTGATGTCGTTCATAAACGCAGGGCTCTTGAAGGCCTATCGTCGCGGTGGACCGGTCAATCGTCCCTGGCTGGCGGTGGATTTATCGGAATTGCTAGCGGTCATCGACGGCGAAACGCTGTATGTACCGCCGGCGATGGTTGGGCGGAAAGCGCCCAAGCCGCGCGTGAACCCGCAGGCGTTGCATCCCCTGGCGGCGGCAATTTGATGATGTACGGTGCATTCGGAAACTGGCTTGGGCGTGTCGTAGGACATGGGCGGGCAGGCAACAATTGGGGATGGTGCGTTCAGAAGCCCTTGGGACGTGGAAACACACGCCCCTGGGCGTGACTCAAGTCTACGAGTCATTCCTATTGGTATAATAACCACGGCCTCTGGCCGTGCGACCCGAAGAGCTTCCAGCAGTGCGTGGTATATTTTGGGCCATGGTGTAGTTTCTCCTTGCGGGAAGGCGCCGTGGGCAAGGATGAAACGTATGCATGACTGGGGAAATCTTTCGCATGTTCGCTGGGAGTGTAAGTACCATGTGGTCATTATACCCAAATATCGTCGGAAGGTATGCTACGGGAAAACTCCGCCGGGAAATCGGCGCGATCCTGCGGGAACTGTGCCGACAGAAAGGAGTTGAACTGGTGGAAGGGCGTGCCCGGCCCGACCACATCCACCTGTGCCTGAGCATCCCACCGAAGTATTCTGTGGCGCACACGATCGGCTTTCTCAAAAGCAAGTCGGCGGTGCGGATTCATCGCAATCAACTGTACGAGCGACGGATGACAGGTCTGCATTTATGGGCCACGGGCTATTGTGTGAGCACGGTGGGCTTAGACGAAAGCCAGATCCGCCCCTACATCCGTGAACAAGACAAGTTGGAGACAGGGCAAGGTGATCTGAATCTCAAGCAAGAAAGACCCCTATCGGCCCCAAGGGGCCTTCCTAAGCGATGCGGGTGGAGTTTGTCCAGATAGTTATGTTCGAGTTCCTTGTAATTCACGCGTTCGCGGAGCATGTGATACCTCATCACGAGCATGGTGTGGCCCACGGCAATTATGGCCCGTTTCTTGCCCCGCCGTCCCCGCTGGCTATCACCCGTCCGGTGCTCGTAGCCGTCTGCCCCTCCCCGACCACCGTGGCCAATTCCGCCATCAAGTCCGCCCGCCACATAGTGATCCGCCGGCGCATTCCGCCGCAGCGGGGGAAGGGCGTAGAGACGGGATTGCGTGATCCAAGTGTTGTGCGTGGTGACTGGCGCGGTGCTGGTGCCGATGGAGTTGATCGAGCCACGGCCGACGGAGGCGGAGGCGGGGAGTGGATTGTGTTCGGCCTCGGGCATAGGTTAGTCTCCCTTCGCTGTGGTATCGCCGTTGCGCCGGGCCTTGAATCGGTCGATTTCAATATGCCACCGATTCGTCTCCTGTGGATATGGATGCCCCTGGCCACCGTTCCTCGCAAAAATGGCGGCGGCTTTGTCAATGAAGAGCTGCATTTCGAGCAGCTCACCCAATTGCTCAAGCAGCGACGCCATGTCGCTGTATGCGATTGCCAGCGTGGGATGATCGGGTGGATAATACTTCTCCCATATGACGATGGCTTGGTGTAGGCTCTCTTTGGCGCCACGCAGATCGCGCAAGTCTCGTAGAATCATCGCCATATCGGAGTAACGCATCGCCAACCATGGATGATCGAGGTCCATGTGTGCTATATGGATGGTGATGGCTCGTTCCATGTGTTGCTTGGCTGCCTGTGGGGCGTCCAAACGCCGTAAGATCGTTGCGAGAAGGGAATACCGACCGGCCATCGTCCTATCTTCGGGGCCGACATGCTCGAGTTGGACGTGGATCGCCTTCTCGACTAACACTTTTGCTTCGACCAATTTACCCTCATCTCGCCGAATGGCCGCGAGGATGGCGTAAGCGGTTGTCAACGTTGCATACTCAACGTACGGGTTGCTTTCGCTCATCTCGACAGCCCGAGCGGCCAACGTGGTAGCTCGTGGTAGGTCGCCCAGGCGACGCAGGGTTCTCGCGAGAGTGGAGAAAAGCGTTGCGGCGCCCCCCGGCCCCACTGCGGCAAGCGTCGTGACTTCGTCGTCAACGAAACGATTGAGCAACTCCACGCCCTGTCCATAGCGGCCGAGCTCTCGGAGGGGTGTTGCGACCGCGCTGGCCGCGGCCAACGCCACACCAATCCGCCCCGCATCGTGCAGGCTCGCTATCACCGCGACCAGGGGCGTCAATTCCAAACGCAGGGACTGATCTGTTAACGCAGCATGTGCGGCGGCGCTCCGGGTCTCGGCCAGGGCGGCGATGCCGTCCAGCAGGGCATCCCGCAGCGACGGTTTGGTCAGGAGTACCTCCGCGGCCCTGCGGCGGTGCAGGCGATGGATGGACAGTAGCGCGGCATCCGTGTCGCTGCCGCGGACTAGGCCCAGGTCGCGAAGATGGCTGACCACGTCGGCGGGAGCGCGCGGGCGGCCGGAGGACTTCTGACCCAGGTCCAGCCGTCGCGTAGCGGCGTCGGATGTGGCATCGGCCGTCAGCAGCGTGTTCAGCCAATGGGGGACGATCTGGTCGGCGGGCAGCAAGGCGGAATAGTCCAGCGCTCGCCGCTCGCCCGCGGGCAGGCGCTGGCGCAGGTAATCCAGCACGACCAGCGTCTTGCCGGCGTAGCCGGTCTCATGACGCACAGCATCTAGGGCGTCCGACAGGTCAGGCAACTTCGTGGCCGCCAGATGGTTGGCGTAGCCAGCCCAATCATCATCATCATCCAGCAGTTTCACAGCGCCGATTGCGGCGACGGCGGCGGCCAGATACTCGATTTCTCGGAGGATCGCCCGCACCGCATCGCTGTTGCGCTCGTCCGCGGCTGAGCGCCGAAATTTAGCCAGAAGAGCAACCGCCTCCGGCGCCGACAGCCGGCCGACATTCACGGAATTGACGCCCGAAAGGCGTTCGGCCCGCGTTGTGATCAGGACATGGCAGGGCGCTGTTGGGAGCAGAGCTTTGAAGGCGGGCTCATGCCACTGGGCATCATCGGCGACGTTGTCCAGAATGAGCAGGCACCGCGATTCCTGCGAGAGCCACGTGCGGACCAGGGCGGCCCTCTGGTCATCGGTCAGGCCGTTGGTGTCGGCATTCGGCGGAAGCAGCCCGGCCAACGCCGTCACTAGCGATACCGAATCGCAACCGATGATGAAACGCCCGCCGGGGTATCGCTCCTTGTACTGCAGCGCATAAGCCTGAGCCAGGATGGTCTTGCCCTGTCCGCCGTCTCCGCTGGCCACGGCCTGGCCCGTCACGTAGGCCGCGCCATCGCCCCAGAGCGTGCGCTCAAGCTGGGACATCAACTCCAAACGCGGCACATAATGGCGCGGCGGCGCGGGAACATTGCTGACTAGGAGCGGCAGGGGAGCGGCGCCGGGCGGGACTTCAACCCGGACGTCGATTTGCGATTGCCCGGGGTTGTTGCCAATGACCAGCGCAGCACCGGTGCCGATGCGCACGTCTCGGGTTAGAGGTAGGCCCGCCTCTTCCGCCACGCCCTAATCCTTCCAGAAATTGTTGGTCATCCGGAGCGTACCCGAGTTCTGCCCGACGATGTTCACGCTGCCTTTATCCACCTTGATCGACCCGACCCGCCCATTGACCGAGACCTGCTGATACTGCTGGAGCAACTGCTGAAGCTGCGGCCGGATTTCCGGCTTGCTGTAGATCGCCGCGCCCACGGTATCTTCGAGATGCGCGGGTGCCGGGTCGCTCTTGAACCCCAGCAGACCCTTGACTTTGCCCCAGTATTCGCCGGCCTTGGTTATGGCCGCCTCGCCCAGCTTGTCCGCGGCCCCTTCGGCCGCTGCCCTCGCCAGCGCAACAGTCTCGACAATCAGTAGATCCGTCGTGATCGGTTCCATAGCCTTCTCCTTCGAATTGGCACCTCCTGGCAGGTTCCGCTGCCCGCTGCGGAGATACTTCGCATAATACCCGCGCCGGTCCACAATGCAAGCAACAACCGGGCCGCATGGGCGTAAAGGCGTAAAGCCGACGCCCTCGGTCCGGTTCACGCCAAAACCATCCTCGCCAGCCCTGCGGACCATGGCCCCGCCCGCGCACCGCAGCCAGCCTGCCGGGGGAACTCTGTGCCGCCGCGGACGTGCGATCCGCACACGGGCGACCGATACCGAGACGCACTCATTTGTTGCGTTATATGCTTAACACAGCCGCGCGGCCCGTTCCGGGTCCTGCATGCGGGTGTTCTGCCATCGCCTCAAACATATCCAGATATGCCGCCGTGGGGTCCATACCAGTTAGGAAAGCGCAAGCTTCCCATAAGCGCAATGCAGAAATGTCGCCCGTGGGTTCAAAGACCTTCAAATTCAGTGTGGTCCGTTTTCTTCCGTCGAATCCGTTATTGCTCACATTTGCGTGCATGATGTGTTGTTTTTTGGCGCATCAGAATTATTACCACGCCGCGTGCGCAGGATTCCGCCGTCCACTGCGTACCTATAACACCGGATGAAGTGTTTTTGTTTAGAGGAGTTTATTATAGGCCCGCTTCGCGCAGGGTTTACCGCTTACATTCTGAGCCCGGATCTTGATTTGGGCGTATTTGTTACCTGCCGATGGTTTCTTCACCGCCCCAAGCAAAAGCCCCGGAACCGAATTCCAAACCAGCAGCGGGACCCATAGCCAAGAGTTCGACTCAACGCTGATCGCCATACCAGCATAGTGCTGAGAAGGAGTGATTATCTGCGATGTCAATAGAGCGGTGCCCATGTGCGCGTGCGAATAGTATCGGCCTCAATAGGCCAAAAGGTGACTAAGTCGGAGTGCGCACGCCGGATAATTAATCATTCGTCTGAAGCCTATCGACACATCCCGGTAGAAAGGAGAGTAAATGGCACAGGTCGTCTTCACCAGGGAATTCAATGATTGCCTGCGGAAACTTAACGGTGGTAATGCGCATGGCAAACGTGCCGTCCAAAAGACGCGTATTGCGATTACTGAAGCCGGAATGGAAGGGCAAATTGCTTCCCTAAATCGCACTGGCCACGGCGAGGATCGCCTTCCAGATGTTGAGAAATATGATCTCGGGGATGGACAGCGGCTGGTGGTGCAGTTCGTCAATCCAGCGACCCAAACCAGGGCATTTCTTTATGCCGGTGACCATGACGACACAGAGCGCTGGTTGAATAACCACCGGGGCTATGCGTGGGTGAGGAAGGCCAGCGACGGGACTCTATGCTTTACCCGCGTCGCTGGCACGTCTAAAGTAGTAACCCCGGATCCGGATTTAGATTCGCGGCCGGCCCTTCGGGAACTGCCGCTGCTCCGCGAGCTGTCCGTTAAACACTGGGCTTCGCTTAGACTGCCGGAAGGGCTGCAGGATTATGCCCTAGGCGTGACGGCCGAGACTTGGGAAGCCGATGCCTCAGGTATTGTGGCGCACATCGAACAACGATCAGATTTGGCAACGGCCTACTTGCTTTGTGACCTACTGGATCACGCCCACAAACGCGAATGGGACGCCTTATACCGTCGCATCGAACTCGCTTGCGGTGAAGCGACAATTGCCAGTCCAACTGATACCGCTACAGGAATGGTCGCCGTTGGGAACAGCGAGACATTTGTGACATGGGAAGAAGCCTCAGACCTGCCATGGGATGGGCCATGGGCAGACTGGATGTTATTCCTGCATCCAGAGCAAAAGAAGCTGGCGCGCCAAGATTACACAGGTCCAGCGCGGTTACGCGGTGTCTCCGGCAGTGGAAAGACATGCGTTTTGCTGCACCGCGCTAAATATCTGGCAAAGAAGTACGGATTACCGGTGCGAATCATCACGTTGACAGGTAGCACACAAAAGCTCCTGGACCAACTTATCGGGAAGCTATGTGGGGTTGAGGCCCAGCGTATCCACGTATCGACGATGGGCAATCTAGCCCAAGACTTACTCCGGGACCTCTCGCCAGCATTACGGTCATTTAAGGTCGCACCGCCAGAATATATTAGAGAATTGGAGGAGAAGGCCGTCGAACGAGTGCGAGCACATTCTGCATTCACATCTAGTCCATTGAAATCACTACTATTTCGCGATCTGCGATACTTTGTACTAAATGAAATAATATACGTCAGAAGCCGCCTGCTGCCTACGAGTTATCAACAGTATCTGTCAAGAGAGTTTAAGCGCCGCGGCCGGAAGATTGCGCTTACGGAGCCGGCCCGCCAGATGTTTCTGGAGGTGGTCAGCTGGTGGGACCAGCAATTGGCGGTGTCTGGATACTATGACTACGAAGCCCGTATTGCAGCCGCTCTATTGGCAGCGACACAGACGTCAAACATGGGGGTTTATCGCTGTATGCTTGTCGATGAGGTCCAGGACCTCTCGCAGAATGAGGTGGCCTTGTTGGCCAGGATGCGGGCCCCAGACGGAAGTGAACTGGGAAATTGCGAAAATGGTCTGTTCCTTGTCGGAGATGGTGCACAAACAATCTACAAGAAGGGCTTTAGTCTCGCCAGTGTGGGAATTCCTGTCGCCAATCGCAGCTTTGTGCTTCAAAAGAACTATCGTAATACCAAGGAGGTGCTGAAGGCCGCATTTCGCTTGATTTCGCACTATGAATTCGCTGATGTCGATGAAGACAATATTCAGAGACCTACTGAACCGCACTACGCCAATAGTCATGGCGAACGGCCATGCATTATCAAATGCAGCTCAGAGTATGACCAAGCCGAATTCGTCGCAAGACACACTCTCAACTTAATCGAGGCGGGGGAGGTCCCAGGCCAAATCTGCATTATTGGCTTTAATAAAGTGATTCGCGACCAAATGCAAGCGGCTTTGAAGGAAATTGACGTGAGCTCAATCGAATTGCGTGACGATGTGGACTTTGACAGTCCGGCGGTGAAATTTAGCACCGTGGAATCTGCCAAGGGACACGAATTCTCGACTGTGTTTGTAGTGGGACTTAACGATGACGTCATTCCTAGTAAAGGGATCGGCGAAGATGAAATCCGTCGTGAAGCATCACGTCTGTATGTGGCCATGACCCGGGCTCGGGATGCTCTGTACCTGTGCTACGTGGCCGACGGGCGACAACGCCCGTCGGAGTTTCTTGCCGCAGTGGAACCTGACTGCGTTGAAATGGAATACAGTAACGGGACGACGCGAACACAAGTCGACTAAAAGCTTTGCCAAGCAGGCACTTTACCATGTTGCATAGCCCACAAACGGAATATTTCGATGTGGTTGCGTACGGATAAGGAGCACACATGACAATTGATCTGCGAACCAATATCAGACTTCAAGGCTTGACGAGCAAGGGACATACGACTGTCCGATGACTTTGATTTACGATCGAAAATTTAGGCGAACGGATCGGAAAGGCTGGGGTAGAATGGATAAAGATACTTGGTTGATATTGTTTACAGCACTCGGCGCGGTCGGGACCATTGTGGCTCCAATTATTGCATGGCGTTTGAGTAAAGAACGTCAAGAAGAGCGTAACAGACAGAGTTTGGCAAGTATAATTTCCAAGGCCCCTGCTTTGATAAAACCTGGGGATTGGGCAGGAAAATCAACATTAGAAATGGGACCACAAAATTATAAGGGGGATTATGCGGTTAAGTGCCATTTCGAAGTGAAGGAAGACCGAATACTTTCAGGTGAATATACATATTGGGTTGACCAACTCTCTAACTCTCCAATCACAACGTCGTGTCCCGCAACCCTCAGCTTGCGCGGAGGATTTAATGACGGGCGATTTATGACGCTGTGGTTGGAGTCGCGTGACCCCAATAACACGCATTTTGGAATTATGATTTTGGAACTTGCTGCTAACAAGAAACGACTGACCGGTGTTTGGGTTGGATTTGGACTTAACGCGGGCGCCTTTGTAGCCGGCTCGGTACAACTTGACAGACAGTAATATTCACGATTATCGTCGCGGGAGCCCCGTGAATCGTCCCTGGCTGGCGGTGGATCTGTCGGAACTCCTAGCGGTCATCGACCGCGAGACGGTATACATTCCGCCGGCGATGTTTTGGCGGAGGGCGCCCTAGCCGCGCGTGAACCCGCGAGAATTGCATTCCTTGGCGACAGCGATATAGATCGTGTATAGGGTAAATTGTGGTAGCGCATTGATTCCAGAATCGCCGTTTTGGAATAACGACAGTATGCCACTTGTCTATTGTGCAATCTTGGATAAGATGAAAGGATAAATCACTATGAGTATGAAGAGGTTTCCGCGGCCAAAGAATTTTAAGAGTTCTTAACAAAACTACCTGCTGAGACCAAAAACACTGAGGAGCGATGAGGTATTGTTAGGAACTCTAAATACAAACAGGTGATTTATGCGGACGACCGGATCGCCATGATCTGTGGATGATACAAAGACTCCGTCACGGAATCGCTATGATTGAGATGGACCGTCGCCGAAAGTACGCTTGGTTATCCAAATATATGCGGTCGAGGAATGTGGATGGTTGTCCCAGACAAGCTGGCCTTCCACATTTTGCAAGGTGTAATGCGCAGTAAGATCGATCAAAGAAATATTATGGATGACAATGAGTTTAATCGTGCTTTAGATGATGTCCAACACCTGCTCAGGGGTAGCTGACATTACGCCCAGACTATGGAGAATGTTTCACCAAGCTGGAGATGAGTTGGTTTCGATGCTTAGAGGCTATTTCAAAAACCCTCACCTATGATTAATCATGCCACGTACGGCGTGAGGAGGGGTAATCATGGCTGGGCCACTGGTACCGGATGAACTATGGAGACTCGTCGAACCGCTGCTTCCGAAACACAAGGCCAAGCCCGGCGCCCGTGGGCGTCCTCCGGTGGAGGACCGCGCGTGTCTGGCCGGCATTATCTTTGTTCTCCAAAGCGGCATTCCTTGGGACATGCTACCGGCAAAAATAAACTGTGGCTCGTGGGTGACCTGCTGGCGGCGGCTGCGGTCCTGGCAACGCCGGGGCGTATGGAAGAAACTTCTGCACCAGATTCTGGAGGTTCTGGCCCGCGAGCACAAGATCGACCTTTCCAAGGTGGTTGCCGACAGCCAGAGCATCCGGGCTGTTTTTGGGGGGCGCTGACTGGACCCAACCCCACGGATCGGGCTAAAAAAGGCACAAAGCGCCATATTCTCGTCGACCGTCACGGCACCTCGCTGGCCCTGCGGATCACCGGTGCCCAACGGAATGACTCGATGGAGTTTATTGGTCTGCTCAACGATCTGCCGCCGCTTCCAGTGACCTGTGGGTGTCGGCGAAAGACGCCGGGCAGCGCATATGGGGACCGCGCCTACGGCACGCCCCGGAACCGCCTGGCGCTACGGCGACGACGGATCAAAGACTGCCTGGCGGCTCCGCGGATGCCCCATGGCAGCGGCCTGGGGAAAGTTCGCTGGGTGGTCGAACGCACGCTGAGCGGGATAGCCCAGGCGCGGCGTTTGAAAATACGCTACGACTGTCTCCCGGCCATGCACCGGGCTCTTACCTTGCTTCAAATGGCTCGAATATGTTGTCATATACTACAATGCCATTTTTGAAATAGCCTCTTATTGACAATTACTGGCGATTACGGTATTGTGAATTAATACGTCAGGTATGCCTAAAATGGCATCATCGCGTTTGTGATGGAGCCGATTGCAATGATTGATTGTATCAAGGGGTTGCTCGCGCCGCAGTATATTGCAACGCTTGAAAGTACCCTCGATGTCATACGCAAGCAGAATCTGTTTGACGCGGCGGCAGGAGCATACCCAGCTACGCATGGCGAAAGACATGTCTGTCAAGTTCTAAGTCGCGTTGCTGCGATCGTCAAAGAAATTGGGCTCGACCAATTCCCAAGTGATAATGAAATTACGCCACAAGAATGTCTCTTCGAGTTAGTAATTGCCACATTATTGCACGACATTGCTATGGGCGCCGTCGTTGCTCAGACGGAAGACGGTGATCAAGCTCAGCGAAAAGTGCATTCTGAGATTGATCGCCTCCAATGTTACTTTCAAGAATACGGCGTTACAAAACATCTTCAGAAGAAGAATCAGCATCACATACTGTTAATCGCATGGTGCCATAGTAGCGATAAACATTTTGACGCCCGCCAGAAGTTACAGTGGATTGACAAAGAATTTGGCAGCAAGGGGGGGGCTCTGCATCTGCCATTGTGTTCGCGCATCCTGCGATTTGCAGATTTACTTGACGTTGGGCCAGATCGTCTTAATCCGATCCCCAGAAACATCGCACTACGGAAAGATCAGATCGTGCATAAGGATAAGCACGAGTTGATCAGTGTCACATTCGCCAACAAACGCGTGGAGATGGCGTTGGCTGAGCCAAAACCGAACTGGCAACCTGAAGTCTCTAGTGAAGTTGTCGCGGAGATAAGAAAACTGGAGGAAGAGCTAGAGGAGCAACTCCAAGGCCTCTTGAAGTGGTTGCCAGGATGGACAGTAGTCAACAAACTGAGTTTAGTGCAATGTAAGTATGAGACTTACAGCACGCCACCGGAAAACAACAGTCCTTTATCTGGACATTTCAACAACGGCGGGGCCACAAATGGACAGTCTGTTTGCCGATCAGAGAGCAACGTCCCTCGCAAAATCAGATGGTCTGAATGGTCAGAACCCGCGAAGCCTGGGCAGATCACTGTTCCTCCTCAATTAGAAACAAAACACCGGGAGAGGCTTGTGCGGGCGAATGATGCGATAGGCGCACCATCACCTGTGCGCGCAATTTGTTTGCCAGGAATTTATACGTGCTTTCTTGAAGTAAATGATGCCGCGAGGCGAGTGTTGGACGCTTCAAACGAAGTTCTTGACTTCGGCTATCTAAGTGTTACTTTGGTGCTCTGGGCGACAACTGAATCGCAAATCGAGTTAAAGCGAGATCCTCGTCATTCGGCACGCGTACATTACATGGGACCGATCGTTGGAAAGCACGAGCATCGCAATCCGTGGATCTTGGACCTGAAATATGCCCATGCGGTCACGTATGAGTTCGCTGTTGAGCGCAATGGCGATGTAACGGCAGCTCTACGTTTCGACAAGAAGCAAGCGCAGCCTCGAACAAAAGACCCGTGGCAAACAGAAGTAGCCTTTCGAGTTCGAAAGACAGTTTAACTGGAAACGCGATCGGGCTAAAATGCTTCAAGTCGCATATTAGGCGCACCTAGGTCTTGCTCGGCTTCAGCAAGCATTTTGGTGATTGATTCTAGAGCAGCTGGGAGGTTTGACTTCTCTCGGCGCAAGATTTTTATCGCCGTTAGATCAATACATTTTGCAATGTCGCACATCCACTCCGCGGATGATTCAGAATTGAACGCCGAGGTCGGCCATGCGACCGATACCCCAAAAACGCTCTTGCTATAGTTTACTGGATAAAGTCCTTGCATACCCGCACGAATCGCAAATTCCAGGTCACCACGTTGCATCCATAACCGACGAGGCTGACCAACTCGATCTGCCAATTCGGCTAAAATCTGCTTCGCGGATGTAGACGCATCCATCGTCGCTTGCGCTAGCTTATCGCGAACCGCCCAAAGGTTCAGGCCATCCACCTTATCCGGGCAATGTTGCCACAAAAGTTCCATTCCCATCTCAAGAACTTGGTCTAAGGGTTGAGCGGAAGGCCAGATTATGGACAGTGAATTGCAAAAATGCTGATTTTTTCCAGCGCCAGCCATTCCTGTTACCAATATCGATATTCGTTCCATACACGATAAGCCACTTGGCCTGAGTGCTACCTCAACTAGCGATTCCCCTTTGATCGCTTCTTTAAGGTTATGGCTCTTCGAGCGTCGTGGTAAAACCATTGTCACGTCCCAGCCAGGGATCACAACGTTTCCAAGAAAAGTGCGTTCTACATCTTCCATGTTACGCATATCAGCAATCTCCGGGTCTTCCATGATACCGGTGTTTTGATCGTATATTTTGTGATGTCCAACATTATCTGCCACAACATATAGTGGTGTATCAAAGTTATCGGACGTAGTCAAGTAAGAGTTTTCATCTTTGGTGGTAGATTTATCCTTTTTCGCTGGCTCGCAGATATGATTCGAAACCATCGATTTTTGTGCGTTTTTTGTGTGTAATCGCGAATATTCGTAATCGATTATTCCCGTATCGATCTGGATGGACTTGCTCACAATCCGAACCAAACGATGAGACTTAGTTCTAGAAATCGGTCGGCAACTCATGATTTCGACCACATCACCGACGTGGGATGCATTATTTTCATCATGAACATGAATAACGGTGTTGCGCTTCACGTATTTTTTATACTTCGGATGCTTTGATAGGTACTCGAATGTTACCTTGCGAGTCTTACTTGCTTTATCGCTGGTAACGACGCCCATGAGCCGCGGACGGAGATCACGCACGGCGACAGCTTGAGGAACAACCCACGTCATATGGTTATCTTCCTTCAATCTTCTCTTTCGTACGGTAGTCTATTCGATAGCTATCGACTTTTCCAGAAATAACAATGCAGAAAAAATGCATCCACCTCGGTCTTTGAATAGTTGGGCGGGTAGAAGCCGCCCTTGCCGAGCCACTCCTTCAAGTCGCGCACATGCTGACGCGCGACTTGGAAGTCTTGGTCTTTCATGGCTTCAAACATTTCTTATGTGGTCGTTCACATAACATGTTCACGTGCGCGCCAGTCGGGTCCATGGGAATGATCTATGGCACGAATGTCGTGCTGGCAATTCCAAAATGCGTTGACATTCTGGCCATACCTGCCTTTAGCATTGGGCCATAGCCGGCCGCGCCGGCTGGAAATTTATTCCATGACTCGCCAATCAGAGCCGCAACCATCCCCTGCTGGGCACCTGTCCAATGCCGGCACAAAGCGATATCTGTTGGAGGCGGAATCGACCACGGGCTTTGTCGCATGGAAGACGGCCGACGGCACGACGCTTGTAAGCCAATCGACAGTAACGTCGATCGCCGCAAGTCCGTCGCTGAGTTTCTGGTCGTGTGCGGCGTATAGCGACACGACCCCTGCCGGCGAGATTGTATATTTCGACTGTCATGGCAACGAACTCACCGAGTTGGACGTGACTGGCTTAAAGTCACTGGAGTACCTGGACTGCAGCTTCAATCAACTGCGCAAGCTGTCCCTGGCTAGCCTGACCAACCTTCAGGCATTGGATGGCGACAATAACGCGTTGACCGTGCTTGACGTGCGCGATCTTCGGGCGCTGCGTGTGCTAAACTGCGCCCGAAACCAGCTGACCACGCTGGATCTTGGTGGGATGGAGGCATTGCAGATCCTGGATTGTTCAGACAACAGCCTTTCAATCCTTCGGTGGGACGGTTGTTCGTCGCTGCAAGACGTAAATGGGGCCAGAAACCCAGCCATTCCATAACAGTCGCAAATGTGAACCCCGTGAGCGTTCTCGGGCATAGGGGTCGGTATGTCCATTGTCTGTGCTTCCGGCCCCACCTTCTCCGATCATATTCGAAGGAGAACACATGAGAAGTATCTATCGTGGGAAGAAGATTATCCGCCGGCAGGATGGCTGTCCGGTCTGCGTGTTGGATCCCCTGCCTCAAGACCTCAATGACGACGATCGCGGGCGTGCTGAGGCGTTGCGAGCGCAAATCAAGGCGGAAATCAGAGGCTGGCTTCTCGGCGGTCGTGTCCTCATCGACGTCTTCGACGACGGGCATGCCGAACCAGCCCCGTATCTCTGGGAAGTCTGGAGCGATCCAAATGATCCGCTTGTCGGTGAGTGCTGGGAAGATCCCATTAACACCATGGTTCAGGAAGTATTCGTGGAACTGCACGGCCACGAATTCTGCTCCGCCCGTAACCCAGCAGAAACCTCCCCGGACGAGGATCTCGAAGAGTGGATTGCCTGGGCACTGCGGCGCAACGGATACATCTAGTAGTACAACTACCCTGCGGATGCAGCCACCGCGATCCTTGCTCCTCTCCTTGACCGATTGCGCAGACATTCGCCCGGCAGCGATTGCTGGAAAAAAGGACTTGCCAATGGGCAATACGCCCGTATATGTAGTAGTGCGAGGGTTGGGATCTTAACTTGGTGAAATCCTTACATGGTATGACAGGTTCCGGAACAACAGTGGAATGTCAGCGAATCGTTGAACAATGGTATCAACAGAACAACGACTGTGCGCAGCGGATCATCGGCAGCATTATCCGTCGCAAGGGCCATCACGGTGAAGGGGGCGACGAGATGCGCGCCGAGCTCAACTACTGGATTTGTCAGCACGTGACGAGTGCCGCTAGGCAAGGCGCGATCGGCAAGGTGGTCCTTTCAATGGCCATTAGTTACGCATACCTGAAATGGGCGTCTGGCAAGCGATCCTATCAGAATAGACAAGGCAGGTTAAACCCGGCCAAGGAGATCACGACCGGGTGTATGGGTGAGGAATGGCAATTCCCGTTAAGCAAGCGCCCGGAGAATCCCGCGATACGGGCCAGATATCACCTCGACATGCAAACCATCGGCAAGCGGTTATCACCAAAGGCCCAACGTGTGTTACGCGAGTTTATCACGGATCCGCACGCTACAGATAAAAGCGTGTGTGAAGCTTTGGGCAAAGGGTGGCACAGGCAATATGTGTTCTACTACCGTCAGCTCATTAAGCGGGCGCTTGCGGATGCGGGCTACGCGCCGCCGCCGATGCGAATGGTGCAAGTGCCGCCGAAGATCTACTCCATTGGTCGTACCGCGGCCTGCATCTATGACGCGTGCCAGAGAACCCCACGTGCTTCCTACGTGGATATTGCGCGGCGACTGGGCTGTCGGAATTCGCACGTCAGGTGGGCCGTGCATAGGTTCGCCGCAATGGGAGTGCCATGGGCGATGCAGTTTATGGAGGTTAATGCTCAGGGGCGCTGTCAGCAGCCCAGGGGTATTTCGTTCGACTAGGTGTACTCCAGGGTTTTCAATTTGCCATCGATACAACTGCAGTCAGCTTGTCTGTCGCGCCACCTCTGAAAAGTCTGTTTTGCGGCGGAAGTCTGCCCCCGGCAGCTTGTTAAGGCAGCCATCGACCGCGAGACGCGAAACGTGTCGTCGACAATGATGGGGCGGAGAGCGCGAAAGCCGCGCATGCCGGCGGTTCAAACGGCAGTCGGCCCGGGGCCCTTACGGTCAAGGTGGGCGGTACGGCGCAAGACATTGACCAGGTAGGCGTCAATTTCCGTCTGCGAGTAGTTGGGCGGATAGAAACCGCCCTTGCCAAGCCATGTTTTTAGGCCCAGGGCGCGTTCGCGGGCTGTTTCAAGGTCCTTCGCCTTCATGGCTTCGAATATTTCGAGGTAAGTGGTTGTGGGGTCCATGATTGTATGATTTGAATTAAATGGTTCGGCGTGGCCAATCCCCTCGGCGCAGCATGGCTTCGGCGAGTTCTTTGGTGGCGATATAAAGGCTCTCGCGTGCGTACGGCCCGCAATTGCACCATGTGCCAATGTAGTAGCCGGCAGCGGATTTGAGTACCTCAAGGGCAGGTGTCATTCCGCACTCGGGACAGGTCTTTGTTGGAGCGCCGGTTGAAATGGTCTCGCCGTTAATCATGTCTGAGAGTTCTCTGCAGTGAAGGTAAATCGTTGCTGATGGTGCGCCACAGGATCTTGGAATCCGCGCGTCCGTAGTCGTGGACAAGGATATGGCGCATACCGATGATGGAGTCCCAGGGAATGGCGGGAAAATGTCCACGGGCGGACGCGCTCAGCTTGGAGGCCGCTTCGCCAATGATGATGAGCCGACGAATGACGGCGTCCTGCAACTGTGGCTCAATGAGGAATGCGCCTTCACTGACACCCCGGCAATAGGATTTGATGACTCGAATCGCATCGCAGATATCATCAATCCGCTTGCAGTCAGTTTCGTTCAAAGAGGACTTGGGCATCTTTCAGAAAGTTGTGGGAGCGCACGGTCTGACCAAAAATGAGATCGACGGGTGCGCCAAGCGCGGCGGTCAGTTCACTTTGAAGTCCACCGAGGTCGAACAATGTGGGCGCATAGTCCTGCTGAAAGTCGACAACGAAGTCGTAGTCGCTTGTTGATCGGGCAGTGCCACGAGCGCGTGAGCCAAAAAGTGCAAGGCGGGCGATCGGCCAGCGTTTGCAGATCCGGCGAATATGCGAGCGTTTGGCAGGGGAAACCTGCATGAGGACAATGAAGCGCAATTGATCCCCCAGGGCAAGCGTAATCGTCCGCGACATGTGCCGCTCCTATAGGTCAAACAGGCTCGTGCTGGTGAGGTGTTGACGGCTTGTTCTCGTGGGTTCGCCGCGGGCACGGGCGAGCAGTTCGCTGGCGCTCTCGCGGAGTCCTGGATTGCCGCCGACGCGGAGGCGTTCCAGTCGAGAGCAACCGTCCAGGTTGAGCTCGGCAAGTTCATTACCGGAGCAGTCGAGCGTCTTGAGTCGCTCCAGTCCTGAGCAGTCCAGACGTTCAAGCATGTTGCCGGCGCACCGTAGGTGGACGAGGTGGGCAAGCTCACGGACATCGATACTGGTTATGAAACACTTGTTGACGTGTAGTCTTGTGATGCAGCCGCAAGACTCAGTATTCCATGGCGCCCGACAGGACCAAAGGATGAGCCAGGGTACAGGCGGCAGGGCGATGAGTTCTTTACCCTTGCTGCGGTAGTACCAATAGAACACACGGACGGGATTCCCGGGAAACTGAACGGCAATGCAGCCGGTAGTGCTGACGGCTATGAACTGCGTAAGTTCAGTGCCGGCAAAGAACAGGTGCGCCTGGCCGTCGGTGCCGGTGGGCATGTTCCTCGGAGAAATACTCATGTCAGAATCTATTGAACATCTGACGCTGGATGGCAAGCGTGAAAGCGTGCATCGGCTGTTCGAGCAGTGGGCTTTCGCCCTGCGGCAACGGCAACTCCACTGGGTGCCCATCAATTCGAGAACGCAGATTTGTATGCTGGAGACGCTGGGCAAGCGACTTGGCCTTTTTTTCTGACACGTTCACCTTCAAGAACTGGATTGCCTTTTATTAAGGTGACGAGCGTAGAACTGATACGCGTACAGGGGTTGAATAATCTCGTGGATAGTCGCCATGGCCTGGAATGCGCTTCATGAAGGTTTGGTGAAGATTGCAAATCCACCCAAAAATATTGGCAATCTTAGGGTTTTCCCTAATAGCGAGGCTTTGCGGGAGGTGATATCGTTCCCGAATGCTTAAATAACGACCAAAGGGTCGTAAGTTCCATCACATTTCGGCGGTAAACTTAAGGAGCTTTTATGACACGCCACGCGCAACGGAACCTTTCAGCAGATAGTACCCCACGAGCTGGCAAAGCGCTGCGGCACATGCGGCGGATGATTTCCGCAGCGGTGCGGGCGTGCTTGGCGTCATTGTCGCCGGTGGGTGCGATTGACCTTGGCCGTCTGCTGGTTGCCGTTGAGCGGGGGCGTTTGGTTTTGGCGCTGGCGGGTCCGGGGCGACGGCGGGCGGCGTATCGTGCGGCGCTACTATCCCCGCTGGAACCACGCCTCCTGATGTCCGGGTCCACGATACAATGGGCCAATGCCGCGGGGCATAGTACATGGGGCGATTCCAGTGCCTGGGTCGGGGGTCATGTGCCGGGTTCCGGCGATACGGCGAGCTTCCCCGCCGCCAGTACGGTCATAGCGCCAACTCTCACGGCCTCCGCCAGCGTGGCGGGTTTGACGGTTGACGACAGTGGAAGCGACTATAACATCAACGGAACCACTCAGACTTTAACCGTCGGGAGTGGTGGGATCACCCTAAGTGCGCCCACCAGTTCCACGGCCCACAGCACCACCCTCAGTCCCAATATCGTGCTGGCGGCCAATCAAACCTGGACCGCCGCCACCGCGCCCATCACGTTGAATGTGTCGGGCAATGTCAGCGGCGGCTTCGGGCTGACCAAGGCCGGAGCGGGCATCCTGACACTTTCGGGCGCCAATACCTACAGCGGTGGCACGACCGTCGGCAACAACACCGCCAATGTCGGGACGGTAGCCATCACCAATGGCGCGGCGCTGGGTACGGGCACGGTGAGCATTGTGTCCAACAACAGTACGGGATACTACGGCAATCTAAGCCTTTCCGGCGGGATCACGGTCGCTAATAATTTCAATACCAGCGGGGCCGGGGACCCTTCAGGCAACGGCATTATCCGCAGCACCAGTGGCGCCAACAGCCTCACCGGCACCATTACCATGACCAGCGGCGGCGGCAGCAGCTATTTTCAGGTCGATGCCGGCAGCACGTTGAGTTTGAAGAACATCACCGCCAATACCACCGGCCGCACGGCCGTATTCCAAGGCGCGGGAACCGGAGCGGTGACCGGCACCATCTCTGACGGGAGCGGTTCTAACATCACGGCGGTGCAGGTGGCCGGTTCCGGGACTTGGACGCTCTCGGGTGTGGCCAGTTATACCGGCGCCACGACCGTGTCGAGCGGGCGGCTGGTGTGGGCCAACATTATTCCCGCCTCGACGAGCGTGGCGGTGAGTGCGGGGGCGGCCGCAGAGTTTGCGGTCCCCAGCGGAATGCTGCGCATCGGCCATGCCCTGACCTTCATCGGCACCGGCACGGTGGTCAAGTCCGGGGCGGGCCAACTGGTCTTCGGCGACAGCCCTGCCGGCAATATCACCGTGAGCCTGGGCGCTGGAGGCCTCATCGACGTGCAAGGTGGCCTGCTGACGGCCAGTTCCTACCACCGTGGAATCTGGAGCAGCAATCTAGCCTCCCTGAATATTGCCAGTGGTGCCACCGTGGATTCCAGCGAGGCGGGGCTGACCATCGACGCCCTGACCGGGGACGGCACCTTAAAGGGCGGCTATAACGGTACGTCAACGGATACCATCGGTATCTCCGGCGGCTCGGGCTTGTTCTCCGGCGCCATCACGGATGATTCGGGATCCAGCCTGCTGGCCATCACCAAAACCGGGAACGGCACGTTGACGCTCACGGGCGCCAGCACCTACACCGGCAGCACCCTGATCGCCGGCGGTGCATTGGACGTGGCGTCGGGTGCCACGCTGACCGGATCCGCCACCATCAGCACTTATAATGGTGCCACGCTGACTGTGGAAGGGACCGTCACGGTGGCCAACAACGGCATCTTTGCCATTGGCGCTGCGGGCAACGGCACGTCCGGCACCGTCACGGTTAACACCGGCGGCACCCTCAACGTGGGCAATGGCAGTGGCGGCACGGTCGGCCTGGTCTTCATCGGTGGCCGCATAGGCGCCAGTGGTGGCACCGCTGGCAGCGGCACCCTCACGCTCAACGGCGGCACGGTCAATATTGCCCCCGCGGGCACCGGGGCCAGTGGCCTGGACGGCAGCAGTCTGTGGCTCAACGCCTATGGTGGCAGCGGCAGCGTCATCAACCTCAACGCCGGCGTGCTGGCCACGGCCCGCACCATCCAAAACGGCACGAGTACCAACTCGGCCACGGTCAACTTCAATGGCAGCACCCTGCGCGCTGCAGCCGCGGGCAGCCTTATCGGTTCGGCCGTGAGCGTCAACGTCCTTTCCGGTGGCGCGACCCTCGATACCAACGGGCTCAATGCCAGTGTCGCCGCCGCGCTGCTCAACGGCGGCGGAGGAGGGGGATTGACCCAAATTGGTACCGGCACGTTGAGCCTCACGGGCAACAACACCTATACGGGCCCAACCACCATCAACGCCGGCACCTTGC
>Ga0316217_10002328_pt1 | contig 23060 bp, 12 predicted proteins | sample 1anoAmetaG_FD_203633 | JGI IMG/M metagenome (GOLD analysis project Ga0316217, IMG submission 203633) | Freshwater microbial communities from Trout Bog Lake, Wisconsin, USA - 1anoA | ecosystem: Environmental > Aquatic > Freshwater > Lake > Hypolimnion/Profundal zone | place: USA: Wisconsin...
CTGGCTATGAGTTTGTTGGTGATTTGCATAGAGTAAATTTGAATTAACGGTTAATGAGCACCTTCAGGCAAGTCAAATATGAATTGAGAAGTGAAAAAAGGATAATCTTGCAGTAAAACTCAGCTTTAATGGATTGAGCATACGACTTTTCTACCTATCCTCAAGAGAGAGACTATAAGAGTAGTAATTACATTAATTTTTGAGAGCTTATGATACATCGTATTATTCAAATAACGCAAAGGCATTTAAATATATTAATGATCAAAGCTTGGGAAATCAGAGCCAAGACGCCGTTTAGAAAACTCTAGTCTTTTCTAAAGGAATCTCCGCCTGATTAGTTCGAACTTCTTACGTTTGATCAGACTCAACTACTTATGAAAGCCCATCCCTCGGCATACAAAACACCGGCAACTTAGGGCCAAAGAGATTAGATGACATCGCTTCAGCTTCTACTCGACGTACGGACACGGCTACACATATAATGGATTAAGTATATTTAGCCTGACAGACCAAAATCATGGAGAGATATCAGATACTCGATCCTGAATTTGTGGGACTCCTCCAAGTAGTATTTGGCGAAATTAATACATCTGTCAAATAAGCCAGCCTAGCATGAAGTTTAAGTGGTGGAGATGTCAAAACACGAGGATTGCAAAACTGGGATGAATTTAGTGGAGCATGAAGTTTAAGTGGTGGAGATGTCAAAACACGAGGATTCCAAAACTGGGGTCAATTTAGTGGAGAGTTAATCAGAATCTGCGTCGCTACTTTTGTAAGAAAATGGAACCTCATTTGAGAAGAGTGAGAAAGAGTGGAAAGAGTGAGAAAGAGTGTGAGAAAGAGTGATTTACATTCAAAACTATTAGAATCAAAAAATGGTCAATCTGGCAATAAAGTCTTATTAGATGATCAACAAAACAGTCAATGACGTAGCTAATTCGAAAATTCTTGACCATCATATTCGAGGTAGCTCAGTAAAAGAAATTTTTGAGACTCTACAAGCTCTAACTGTTGAGAAATGTGCATCCTGTGCAGAAAACATAGTTTGACGATTTTCTTCTTATAATAGCTGTTATTATTTTTAGATGATTTCAATAGACTCGTCTAATCTGCATCTTCTCGAAAATTACTATTCTAACACTAAATGCCAGCTTGAGAATCTTCAGAATGAAGTAAGGTTTATCGCAGATCATTAATCTCCACAAATCAACTTGAAAGCTTTCATGGATGTACTCACTAATTGTGAAGAAAGTGTGAACATCTCCAGTACTTCATTCATAATTCAGTGGACTTTCTCAAACTATGCGATCAAACGATGTAAGATAAGCATTTTCTCTAAGCGCAAGTTGCCAATCTTAGAGAGCAAAACTAAACTTTGATGAAGTAAAATACAAAACTCTCCCATTATTTAGAAGATTTTTAGTTGAATCAAAGGTAAAACAACGAATTGTTGGTTGAATTGCAAAAGTAAGTCAACGCAAACTCACATTAGCAATAAAGAGAAATCTTTAGCAATGAACTTTTAGCATAGTTAGATAGAAGAGAGGCAATTTATAAGATTCAACTCAAGCACTATGAAAGCGAGTTCAGATTGAGTGGCAAAAAGCTGGAAAGAATGTAAGCATAACTGTCGAGTCTTAAAGAATAACTAAAGTTAAAGATAATTTAACTTTAGTTGGCAGGTTTAGTCTTGTAAGATTTAAGGAGATAGAGAGCAGCATGGGCAGATTATAAGTAAAGTAAAGTTCATAAGACTTACAGTCCCAGTTTGAATTAATCTAACGAAGATTTAGTATGCAGTAAAAGCTCTATTTAGTAAATCCTAAAAAATAGAAAATGTAGCTTGATGCAGGATCTAGTTTAAAGCTAAGTAAACTTCCAGGAACTCCCTTTTAGCACTCATCTTAACAAATCTATATAAATACTTCCTGAAGTTTTGGAAGAGCCCTCAAAACTAAAGTAAGACTTTGGAAACCTTCAGATTTAGAGTAGGATTTCAACATTCAACCCTTGCAAATAAGATGAATACATTAATTTGATTTATAGCAAGATTATCAAAGCTAAAACCATCAGTTATGGAATCCAAACTTAGAATGATTCTTTAGCCAAGAGAATACACAGTTGGCTGAGAATGAAAATCGTTACCAATCGCATAAAAATGTGATTTTTTTCTTATTTATCTGTTTTTTATAATTAAAGCTTCTCACTGTGCGACAACAATGACGGAAAGTACTGAATGTGCCAAGATATTGCAATTCAACCAAATGAAAGGAGTTCAGCAAGGTAAAAAAGAAGTTAAAAATGGTGAATTGTACCTCTAAAGCCAAAAGGCTGAACAACTTCCTGGAAGATATATGCTTGCTGAGGTTGATCCCACTGGAAAAATACTTAACTGGAAGGAAGCCAAGCTTTACAATATGAGGTCAACTGTAGTGATAGAGAAGTAGACCTAAACCAAAGTACAGAAATGGACTCTTTAGCACAAAAAGAATATGGTTTCTCAATTTGGTACAAGCAAAAGCAAACGCAAAATGAACCAAATGATGAATAACATGATTTAATGAGGCACTTATGATTGAGAACAGCTATTTTATTTATATCAACAAGTTAGGCATAAAAGATTCATAGTTTCTCTAGAAATTCAAGTCAAAAGTTGGTATTATGACTTTTGGTTGATTATTAGGCATGTTTCTTGCCAAATAGAGCAGAGTTATTGAATCTATTATTTTAAAGACCATCATCAAATCATCCAAGTATTTCATTCATTTCTTTGACTTTTTCTGAAATTCTGCTCAAACTGACTGCCAATTACTCTTGACTTTCCCTTATCTCCTCAACCTTTCTTTCTAACATTTTTGTTAGATTATTATGATTTTTGAAACATCTCAGCAATTCTTCTTAAAACTTTGCCACATCTAATTTAAAGTTTCTTTAAGTCTCCTAAACTCTGATGTCGAATATTGAAGACAATCTTGCTTTTTCGTTTTTAAGATTAAGGAGAGTCAGCTGGTTGTCAGATAGCTCTCTACTTATTTACACAATCTCTGTATCTAGTTGCTAAAGCGATGCTTTGATTCCTGCAACTTCTGACATTTTGTATAACTTTTGTTATTTAAATCAAGTAATATTTTTAAACCTTAATTCACTAAATTTTACAATCAACTTTTTGTGGTTTTACTTTCTAAATGTTATTTCTAAGATTAAGAATAATGGCAGATAATTTTATTATTAAATAATGTCAAGTCCAAGCAGGTATAAAACCTCATCACCTGTAAGAACACTATAAGAGAGATTTTATTCAAGACCTTTAGAAACTATATTAGAAGAAAACAATGCTGCTTTAAGGCTCTCCAATTCTTTGATTTTTCAAAATCAATGTCTTTAAAAATAAAATTAAAGGCTTGTCAGCTAGTTTGCTCGCTCAAAAGAAGGGGAGACTTTACAATACTCTTAGAATGCAAAGCTCAAGAAGGAAAGGGAAGATATGGAATATCGTTTACGTTCTCTTGAATCCCGTTCTCTGACTGAAAAATAGATAAAGGAACGCCAAATATAGAGTCAATAACGCTAAAATCGACTTATTAGGTAAGAGTATGGAAGAGAAAATCAAGCCTTACAAGAACAAGTAGAGAGCTTAACTAAAAAGATTTCTTTGATTGAATTAAGCAAAAGGCAGGAACTTGATGACCTAAAGAGAAAATACTTATCTACAACAGTTTAGTAGACAGAGTTTGTTCGTAGGAACTTAAGCTAAGAACTCAGAAAAGTTATTGGTTAACTTTAGGTGGCTAGGCACCTTTTGAGTGAAAAATAACGCTAAAATTTACATTTGATTGCAATCAGCCAACAAAACGCAGCTGAGTACTCAGCAAATCTTTAGAATTTGATCTCTTAAAACAATATTTTGAGAAACCAGCTTCTTTCTTTGTAAATAGACAAAAATAAAGAAATTCAGCAAGCTGAGAATAAAAAAGAGCTATAAAAGTCAAGAACAATCGGTATTCTATCATATGTCAAAGAAAATACTCATTTCATGGAAAAATAAGTTACTAGGCTCGCTTAGGAACTCTTAGAGAAAAATATTAGTATTGAGTCTTTTACAAAATAGCTTTTGAAGCAGAAAAAGCAAAATGAAGCTAATGAAAGGAAATATGAAGAAATAGTTGTAAAAATTAGAGCAAACTGTTAAGAACAGCTAAAAGATAAAGATATATAACTCCAAAGGCAATAGAAGAATCATAAAGAAGATATTGCTTCTCTTAAAAAATCTGAAATAGACCTTCAAGAACAATTGGCTTCAAGGTTGAATGACCTCGACAATATTAATAGATAACTTTCTCATTGCAAATAACAAATTTCAATTAAAGACAGGTAAATACTAGAGTTAAAAGATAATCTTAATCGAATGCATTAAGACCACTCAAAGGAGTTATCTAAAGTCATGCTTGATTCAAAAGTGAAAAGAAGATCTGGTTTGAACATTTCCTCATATTCGTCAAGTTCCCTCAAAGACCTTGAAGAAGCCCAAGGTAGTAGCATCATAAAAACTCATGGATTAGATAAAAAGAACAGTAGTTAGGCATTTGGCTCAGGTGGCCTTCCAACTGTCAAATAATAACTGGCCATGTCTCAGGGTAATATTGATGATTAAGAAGAAGATATTGAAATCAAAGAGCTCATTCTTCATTACGAAAGTATGTTATAAGAACTTAAAAAGAACAAAATTAACGAACTTTAGCTGGCTAACCAAAAAATAGAATCTTTGAAATCAGCCCTAGAGTTGAAACAGCAAGAAATCATTGAAATACTGAACAAATTTTCTCCTTTGGTTGAACTAAAAGTGAACAGACCTTCAATTGAGGAGGAAAGAATAGCTAAAATTGAGCAGTCTCAAAAAGCAGATGTTGCTATTCTGTAAGTTCTGCTTGAAAAGTACCAAATAGTGTCTCTACGTCCGAAGAAAAAATGATCTCCTTACTAGTATTGTATAATAAAAGCTTGATTAAATTTATTTAATGACAAATACAGATAAATCAGCCCTCTTAGATGCACTAAGGAAAGACTATGAAACGAGAACATCCTTAGAACATAGAATCATCTATCAAGCAATAGCTTCTAGCTTCCCCACTCTTTCTCCCATGAAGATCAAATTTCTAACTTTTTATTTGGAAGCAAGATAAGGTCCTCAAATAATTAGGAGTTCGTTTTTCCCAAAACACTCATTCATAATCAAGTTTAATCTTTTGAATCCTTAAAATCCCAAAAGCCTGCAAATGATGACTTCAAAAGACGTTTCTTTAAATGAAGGATAGTTCGCTTGTTTGCTAAATTATGAAAAATACATAAATGTTTAACTTCTTGGCTAAACTTCAGTTGAGAATTAACTTGCATTTTGGTAAAGCTCCTAGTACTTTTGCTCAATGCCTCGTAAAAGATTTATCGAAGCAATAAAACTAGCTGAAATTCTCAGATTTAGCTAAAATCAAGTAGCTTTCTTCGAAGGGCAACAAATGACTAAAAACTAAAGTGGCTCAGGAGTTTTTATCGTCAGGAAAGGCTAGTTTGGATACTTCAAAGAGGCTTCAAAAAAATAAATCTAGGTAATTGAGTAGTTATTAAGACTTTTCGGTTTGAAAGTGGGCACATCTTTGGAGCATTGTAGATCATGCAATAATAAAAGTTAAGGTCAATGACAGTCCGCTGCAAAACACAATCAAGCATAGTTTACCATTTCTCTGAAGAAAACTTCAAAAACATCTTTTTGAAATACAGTTCCTCAACTATCTATGCAAAGCAAAGTAAGTTGCTGAAATATTTGGAAAACAAAGCAATAAATATGAAAAAGTCTCGAAGCTATTCTGAATCTTTAGGTAAAACTAGCACCATTTTAAGTAAAAACTTTACAAAGAACAGCTTTTTTAGCGAAACCTTGTAAAACCTTAAAAGCCAAGAAGATGCCTAAAAAAGGGCTTTCCCATTTATAAAAAGTTAGCAAATAAAACAAACTGCAGGCACTACTTTTTTCAAATCTATGAAGTAAAGTTAAAGACTGGAAAACGAAAGTTTAAAGAGGAGCAATATTTGGTCTTTAAAAAAGTAAGGGCCTCTCAAAATGTATCCAATGATTTCCCAAAGAAGCAATTTTATTTCAAGCTAATTCAAAGGCCTAGAAAAGTTATTCTTAGGTACCAAAAATTCAGTGAATAATGCTTTAGTCTAAGAGAAGAAATAGACAAAAAATGATAATGTGCCTTGGAAAAGAGATGTTATTTATTCATTTTATCGAGAGAGCTTTTATAAAAGAAGGTAAAGCTAGCAAAAGGTGGAAATTTGAAATAGTGATTGTTTCATTTAATATGACTTAATAAAAGCACTTTCTATTCAAAAAGGCACAATTAGTTTCCAATTAATTATAATTTTGGTTGATGACATAGTATTACTGGCAGCGCTACAAGTTAGAAATAGCGAACTAGTTCATGAATAGGGTTGAGAATAAGTTTTGGCAGAACGTCAAGAAAGATTTAGCAAGGCGTTAATAACCAAAGCACCATCTGGAGCTATATTCAATGTGCAAATCATAAAACCCATACATAAAGTATCGATAAACTAAGTCAGACAAGTAAAAAACTCTCCGAATATCACGACCAAGACCGTTTCTTAGCTGATTTGCAGAGATAAAGCCTGTGAATTGCAGTATTGCTTATCATTGATGAAAATTGCGACTGAAAACAGACGAAGAATTATCGAGTAATTTTGACCTTACCAAGCTTAAAGGGATGTAAATAGCAGTATGATGTAATGTGGAATTGTATAAGGCAATAGGAAGTCCGCATAAACAAGAGATAAGAAGAATTAAGGAACTTAGTTCTCGGCATTCAACAATAACAGCAATAGAAGCCGATAATCGTTTAGGAGAAAAAAATAGTCCTTTAGTAGAAGAAAATGTAATATATTTGAATGTTTGAATCAATAATTTCCTTTAAAGCTTTATTTTCAGTTTTTCTGAGAGTAGCTACATTCTTATCGCACTGAGCTCAAAGAATAAGTAACTATGTAAATACCTTTAAGAAGATAGTAAAACTATCATTTATTTAAGTTTTCTATAAGATTAGTTATAATATTTCTATTGATCGAATATGAGCGATCATACCATCCAAAGCGAAGGAGATATAATTTAGGTTTCTGAGTGTGAGGAGAAGTTTCCAAGACGCTCCAAAGTACGCAGAAACGCAATATTGGTAAAGGAACCAGAGAAGATTAAGCTTATTTAAGCAATTTCCAAAGAGGAGATTCCTATGTTTAGTTCCTCTCTGAGTCTCACTGAGTCTTCAGATGAAGATATGTTTTCAAACAAAGAAATTTAGTGATTTACACTACATACTACATATTCTTATTCACCTCTATAAACGATTCCAGGCATGAAGTAGGCCTTACAAGCAGCAAAATCATTTAAAAAAAGAAATTGATATTCCGAGCAATATAACTGTAATTTCCTAGAAAGCTCACATTATTTGCTTACTTAAAAGCTCATTCAGAGGTCGCAGTTGTTCCTACAAAGGACTCATAATAACCCAAGGGCTTTGAAAATGCTCAACATGATTTATAACTAATGATGAAGATAGAAGAGATTAATAGTGTAATCTTTTTTTTGAATATTATCTAAACTAATCAAGTGGATACTTTGACGATCTAAGCAATGAAAATAAGAAGATTGCTGAAATTTAAGATTTTGCGATCATTTCTAGTTTTTAGTTAACAGAGAACATGAAAGATCCTTTCTGCAAATAGAGGCATCATGAATATACTAAATGGATACATTGGGCTTAGGGAAAGGGGCATTTTAACTTTAACTTAAGGTTGTTAATCAACTGCTAGGTTGTTAGTTTATGCTATGGAATTGATTCTTGCGATGCTCTTCCATCTCATCTGCTTGTTTCTGTCATCCTAGCTGAGCTCAAGATCATAGGCTTTCATTTACTCTCTGTATCTTTGCTTTTCTATCTCCGCTCTTGCACCATATGTCTCTTTTTCCTTATCAGGCAACTTTTTCCATTCCTAAGCAGCAAACTTTGTTATGTTTGCTACGTTTTTGGTGTTGTGTTTTATAAGGAAGTCTTTTTTTTTTTATTGCAGGTACATTAAAAAAGAAGAAGTAGGAGCTCTAGGTTTCATTTGGACGTATTAGGGCTTTGTCTAGATGTTTTTTCTTCTATTTTGTCTCTTTTTCTTGGGTTTTTCTCGGACTATTTGCTGAGCCTACTACTTTTTTTTTTGGGATTTCTCGACGAGAACTGGATTTGGTTATGTTTTTTGCATACTGCTTAGCTTTTCTATGCAAAAATCTGTCATTGATGTGCAGAAAGAGATGATTTCCTACGAAATTTTTGAAACTAAATTGATGTTGTTCATCCAAATTAAAGAATTATTGTAATATGATTTATGATACAATACATTTTTAAAAATAGAGAAAAAGTCATTAGTTTTTAAAAATAGCCACATTATGTTTTAAGTTTGGTAATTTGATTCAAAACAGCCTACTTAGTAAATTATTAAATATGCAGGGAACTTAAACAAAGTCAAAGAAATACGAGCCTCATTTCCCAGTCACCAAAATCAAGAAAATCATTCAGGAGAACCAAGAAATCGGAAAGCTGTCAAACCTTGTACCCCCTCTTATCGAGAAATCACTCCAGTTTTTCTTAATCGACCTCATCAAAAAATCAGAAGAGGTGGCAAATGAGCATGGAGTTACAAAACTTACTCCTGCTGTCCTTAAGCAGGCACTCTTAGGGTTAGATACATACGATTTCATGAAAGATGCCCTCGATGATGTTGATGATACTATTGTACCATTAGGCGCCTCCAAAAGCAAAAGCTCTCAAAAAGGCAAAAAGAAAGGCAAATAAGAGACGTAGATTATTGAGCTTGTCAAATAATAAAAAAAAGGCAGAAAAAGGATAAAACAATCAGAAATGTAGTCAGAATAGCGCCAAGAAGAAGAAGAAGTAAATTGAGAGATCTTTATGGTTTAATTGAATTTTAATTTACCCACGAACAAAGTAAAGCTTTCCAGCTTATTTATCTAATTGGATTAATCCTTATTTTTCTCAATTTTTCAAGATTTGCGATCTTTTGAAGCTAATTAAAGTTTATTGCTAAGTTGTTGAAAATGTGTTTTATGCCTGAACAGTTATTTTAAACACTTTTGTAGATAAACGATGATTAAGTAACGCTTTAATAAAATTATATCAAACTAATGAACTTGAATAGCAAAATAAAAAAAAAGGTGGAGTTCACTCCCATCATGCTCAGTAATCATTTAGCGAGTTAGCGTCCAAAGCAATTCAACCAATCAATCGTTCTGAATATTAAATTACCCGGAGTTAACATAAAATGGCAAAGTTTCGCAAAACTCGCGATGATTTTTCTAGTTTTGTCTTTCGAGAAAGCCAATAGTGCTAAAGATTGGATTCTCCTACAACTTGTAATTAGGAACAAAGTTATTATGATTACCTTTCTGTGGGGAGAAAGTCTCAATAACAAAGCTTCAAAAAATTGATGAGAAAAACAACAACACCTGCGCTCGTGAAACTTTAGTTTCAAAGGGAAATGTCCAAAAGTAAACATAAGATGGACCAAAAATCTAAAGAAGCGAGAGAAATTTAGAACAAAGCAGAGGCGAAAAAGGAGATTAAAAGACTATTAAATCTTAAAAGCTCCCAAACTAAAGAGTAATTTACAAATGTTTCAAAATTGAATTGTAGCAAAAGGTTACGTAACAAAAATTCAGAAGATACTGACTTTGAATGGAAGAAATATTTCCAAAAATACTATATCAACATCAGAAAAGTTAGACCTTTGTTCAAGTAATAAGTTTTTGAGTTACTCCTAAGCTCGAAGATTACATACAACAATGAAGTTCACTAGAAATCTTAAAAATAACCCAAGTATTCCCCTGAAAAGCTATTGATTCGCTTCAAATCCAATTCCCCATTTCGTTGCAAATCGAAATGCTAATCTAGAGTGGAAAATAAATAAAAACTTTTGAATGAATCAATTTAAAGAAACACAGATGATTCAATCAACAACTCAGTAATAAAAAGAATAGAAAATGACATTCTAAATAGAAAATCAGCACATAAAAAGGAATTCTTTGTTTTTGGTCTAAGCTAGGTTCCCAATAAGGGCACTTAAACTCAGTCAAGAAACAAATTTGAAGTTTATAAGGACTTTTTGTTTAGAATCAATTACACAAATGACTTATATGTCTGCAGTAAAGAAGAAAATGAAAAGACTCTGAAATTTTATGTGGGCTTTGGCAACAATTCTGCACTTATAAAGGGAATCATGAGGCGTAGGTTTTGGTGGCAAATTACTGATAAAATTAGTGAGGATACAAATTTCGTTTGGACACAGCTCAAAATTGCTGAATTCTTCAAAGGTCAATCATGTAATAGTTATGCACCAAAAGAAAAAAATTAGCCTTTTTCGTAAAATTCCAAATCTTAGTACTCTGAGCAAGGAAATACAGCTATTATGAAAGGTTAAGATCTAAAGGCTTGGTAACGTTACTATAAACAAAATTATAAGCTATAGTAAAAAGGATTTGAAAGCGTATTGCTAAAAAGAGCTGGGGCTTTATTGAAATTTAAAAAAGTGAAAATGATTTAATCCCCTCTGAAAACAAAGGTTCAAAATCACTTTACAAGTAATTACTTTCTGGGAAATAAAAAAGCTTTATTTTACTCCTTAAGAAAATATTACTTACTTCAAGGAATCAATCCCTACACCAAAATTCCTTTGACCTTTCATGTAAGCTAAGGCTTAACAGATCCTTAGTTTTAGAAATTTATAGAATAATTTCATGCCCAAAATAATAAAAGAAAAGTTGATAAAGAATTCAGAAATATTTGGATTGTCAAGCCAGGATAATTAACCAATAGAGGTAAAGGCATCACTGTTTGCTCAACTTTGGATTAGATTAAAATAAGATTAAAGGCAAAGGAACGCAACTCAAACGGAACAGCTCGCACCTTTATAATCCAAAAGTATATATAAAGGCCTTTGCTCTATCAAAAACGAAAATTTGATATTAGACATTACATGGCCATAACTTGTATTAATGGCAAAATGAAAGGTTATTGGTATGCTTAAGGCTACATTCGAACAACTTCAAGTGAATATAACATTAAAAATACAAAAGACTTGTTTACACATCTTACCAATGATGCAGTTCAAAAAAACGGACAAGATTATGGGAAATTTTAAAAGGGCAATAAAGTTTCTTATCAAGAATTTCAAAAATACTTGACTCATTCCCTTGGCTTAGATGTAGATTTTAATGGTCAAATTTTGACAAAAATGAAAGAATTAGCTACCGATAGCATTAAGAGTACTTATTTTTTGCTAGATCCCTAAAGAAGATAGCAAAACTTTTAATTATTTGGCTTAGACTTTATGCTAGACTAAGATTTAAATGTTTATCTAATTGAAGTCAATACAAACCCTTGTTTATAGACATCTTGCCCTCTTTTGGTCAAAATAATAACTCCTCTAATTGAAAACTTATTTAAGTAACTTTGTTTTTTATGTAGATTATGCCTAGATCCACTATTCCCTCCTCCTGTATAGTGGCCAATTCAAAAAAAGTTCAATTTAGGAGAAAATGCCTTCTAATAAAACAAATTTACTCTAGTTTTTGATGAAAGCGAGGAAGGAGTAAAGATGCAATAGCTTTATAGGAATGCTTAAAAAGTAGATGAAAAGATGGGAGACGTTTTTGAAGAAGATTAATAATACTGTGATTAGTAAAAGGAGTGGAATGATGAGTAGTAGATAAAAAAGTGAAATTCATAAAGATTTCAATCATTTTTATAGCTTTGAACTTCAATATTTGTTCTTTCTTTATAACCCAAAGTAACGAAACAAATCGATTTCTATTAGTTTAATGACTGCGACACAAGTTAAAGATTTTATTTAAGCAATGATGTGCATATATAATGTATTCTAGCAAGCCCAACGTTGTGATTAGGTTTTATACACAATCCAAAGCATCTTGGAAAAGTGCAAATCCTTAGTCAGTTGCCAAAATACTCTTAACAGATTCTGAATATACCAATGTTTATCCTGATTTCATCGTTTAACATCGGAAATTTATCATTGAAGACTATAAAAAGAAGACAGAGTAAATCAAGAACTTAAAACAAAGATTTCCTTACACTCAAAGAACATTGGCAATAAACCAAAATAAATCTAGTATTAGTTAGAGATCAAGCCTGAGTCCTAAAAGGGTTTAAAGAAGATTCAATAAAACTAAGACCTAGCTTTAAAGCAGCTAAAGACAGGAATCAATCAGTAAATCGTGTGTGAATACAATAAACTTACAATACTTCGTAGACAAGCCCCCTCTACTTTCGAAGATGGAAAAGTATTCGAAGGGAGTTAGCTAATTTCAAAAAAATGCAATCAAAAGGATGAAAACAAGAGAAGATATGATATTAAAGAAGAAGTGTGACAGTTTGCTCAATCAAACACAAAAAAATAGCAGAAGCATTCAAAAACGTCTCTGTATCAATAGTGCAAAGGCAAAAGAAAGAAAACAACAACAAATTATATTTTCGTGATAGTAAATGTATGTATATTAAACAGCCGTAAATCAGCTAAAAATGTTGCTTTGAGTAAGCACTCTGCTTTCTATAAACTCCGAAGACACTAAGGAATTAGTTCCATGTGGCCTTACAGGTTGAGGTTGGTAGATTAACGAACCTTCGGCTACATTTAGTGAATATCTATTAAACCTGAATTTTTTCCGATTATTATTCACTTTATCGAAGTGCCTTATATACTTTTTTTAGTTATCGTAACGAGTAGGATATTGAGCTTGTGTTAATATGATGTTAAACTTCCCATTAAGATAGATTCTTCTCTGATCTCTATTTAGATTAATGAGCCTATAGCTTTATTAGCAAAGTCCTCTAGAAGTGTCCTACTTGAAATTTTTATACATCATACTATTGTTTACTAGCTCTGCTATAAATTGCGAATGTTTTTATTAGTGAAGATAAGCTGAAGACGGCAATCTTTGCATTGAACGTACATTATTACTATCTCCTCCCAAACTTACTAAAGAAGCTCTTAAATTTCTTTGGTTTTTGGGCATTTAAAATTCCATACAGTCCTCAATAATAGAGTGCACAAACATTAAAGATTTTATTCTTATTTACTTTTCCCATTCAAGATAGTTTTTACTATCACTGCTTTGGTACAATAGAAACTCTGATAAGTTTGAATGAAAAAGTACTAAACCTCCGTTCGGAGTTACCCTATCCTATTCGATATCTACCACCACTCTCTCAGAAGTGTCTATTTGCGAAAGATACTTTTTTGACACTCCAACGATATAAGGCATAAAACTTTACTGTGCAGGTTCAATAAGGTGGTTTGGAAGGTTGGGAACATACATATAACACCATTTAAAAGGCATAATCATTTTCATTAAAGTTTAAATGACTAAAGTTGTCAAATTTGAGTTGTTGGAAGCAAAGATGATTTGCTTTTCTTGTAAAATAGCCGAGAGAATAAGCCTCAAAGAATAGGAAGAAAATGGCAAATGAAAGAAGTAACTAAGCTAGTAAAAGGAGTTAGATTGCAGCTTATAAGCATGTAAAACCTCTCGATTTGTCTTTTTTTACAGAAAAAGAGCTTAGCCGACTCTGTGTTCATTGCACATTGTGAGATAATAGTTAAAAGTGAATTAAATAGTTGGTGTAATTTTTCTGCTTTGTTGAATCTACCTAATAGGTATATTCTCCCACTAATTCTCTCTTCCTTGTTCAACTAGCTGCACATAAATACGGTAAAGATTCTCATTCACTGAGTGCGTTATTATGGGTTATTGCCTTCGTAATTCTTTGTAAACTTTAAGCAAGTTAACTTGTATTTTATAGTAAGGTAGCTAGCTCATTAACACAAGGCATTTTGGAAGCCAAAACTATCTGTGTACTTCTTGAGGAGGGGAAAGTAAATTATTATCAGGAAATTTTAAGGAGCCTCTTTCGTAGTAGATTTGTGATGTACAATAATAGCGCCTTCCATCACCTTTTGTTATCACAAAGTATTTCCATCTTTCTTACAAATTGGGTTGATTCACTGATTCTATTGAAACGCGTTAGGAAGTGAAAGTATGGCGATTTCTTAGATCTGTGGTATAGATTATCCTTGGAGGGCGCATTACCCAATTCGAAACTCCAGCAAAATCTTCAACGAAAGTAAGAGGACCACTCATTTGTTGATAAGAAGTGCCCGCTATGTAAGTTGTTGCTTACGAGGTATAGAAAGGAAGAGAGAAGTTATCATAGCCAATGATAATTATAAATTTAATAATCCAGCATGCCCAACTGACTTAGCTCGCATAATCAATCAACATCCAATGATTTATTTTGAAGCTCAGAAGTCTCATTTTTTCTGAAGGCTGTATAACTCAGCAAACTGAACTTTTCTTGCTTAGTAGAAAATAAGTCAATCATACCAAATAAAGAGATTATATTGAGCCTAAAAGAAAAATTTCTTAATATTAAGTTCAAATTCTAACTTCGATCATTTCAATTCAGTTAATGATTCTATATCTTTTGCCGCCAGCTTACTGAACTCATTCAAAAGACAACGATAGTAATCTGCATCTTTCGGTTATTGATACTCCAGCCACTCCATCAAAAAGTTTTACATCTTTGGCCCCTTTAACTTTGGCTTTTCCATGATTAGATCTATAATATCAATATTTTAAGGTTCAGGTTCTTCCGATTTTTTAGAAATGGTGTCTTAGTGAGGTTCCTATTTCTAAGGCTATGGGACAGAGTTGGAGTTGGGGATATTCAAGCTATTCTGAGGGTTTTATTCAACTTAAGGCTATTTCGGTTTGAGACGTTATTGTAACATTTTAATCCTTTCTATTCTTAATTGATTTTTACTCTATTTTGTTAGTCTTTTCTATTCCTATTTCAATTTCTTTTTTTCCTATCTTTCTTTTTCGATTTTTGCGAACTACTTTTTGGCATTAAGGATGATTTAAGACTAGATGACATAGTTTTGTATCAACTTTTAATCTAGAGCTTTCATGTAAACTTTGGTGAGAGAACTTAGTCTGCTTATTTATTCTCTAGATTTGGTCTCTTCAAGCTTTTCTATGATTTTACATGTTTTTTCCGAGGTTAGCTTGTAGTATCCGGTAATCTTTTCAGTTTCCTTTTATTAAAGTTCCTCTTTCTTCTCTTCGATTTACTGCAAGCTTAGCATATAGATAGGAATATTTTCTTTTTAAAGCTATGCATAAATTGCAGAAAGAAAAGCTTCAGATTATTTTCGAAGCATCTCTATCTGCCTAAGCCGCTACAGCTATGCCCTTTATTTTTACTACTTCTTTAATCTGTAATTTTGAATCTAGGTTTTTAGCCATTCTCCTACTTATAAGAAAGACACTTTTTCACCTATTTTTACATCCTTTAATCTTTGCTAAGGAGAAGCTAATCCTCTTAACTTCTTACGAATAGCTACATTTTACTATAATTTAGAAGTGTAAGATTTTTCTTTGATAGATTCATAATCTGATTTTGCTATTCTCCAAATACCACATGAAAGATCAGCAGTGACCTTATTTTCTGAAATATTCACAACTAAAGAAGCACTGATTTCTTGAGAAGAGATCCACAAAGGAACCTGATCATTATTGGTTTGTTATATTACAAGAATGAGCATTTATCCTTAAGCAAGCTAAGGTTAGAAATCCTCAATTGATTTCTTATCACTCAAGAAGCCATCTTTATCATGTATTGAGCAATAGATAATTTCAGGCTATAAGTACACAATTTGGAGCCCACTTTCAAGCTTAATATGGTATTTGGAATGTATTTCTACCTCAGCTAAAAGTCGCTCAATCTAGTCTTTGTTTTTGGAGTTATCCTTTTCTATCTTGAGAAAAGGCAATAAACCAATAGGGGTATTAGTAGATGATTTCAATTCAAAATAATGACAGCCAAGTTTATCGTGAGCTAAAGTTTTGTACCAACTTTTTAATTAAGAATGCTCCAAATCTTTTCTATTGATTGATTTAGTTTGACTTATGATATCATTTAGATTGGTTTATACTATGTCCAACTCTACCTTTAAGCACTCACAGAAACTTTTGAATAATGAAGTGCTACTTAAGCCATTGAAGTTTTGGCTCACAAAGACTTGCTTAAGTTAAAGAAGCCTCTTTTTGAAATTCAAGCGGGCCATTATTTTGGTATGACTCTTCACCAAGGAATCATTTTTATAGTTGGCTTTAGTTAACCTGCTTTTATTGGCGATTTTGGTAAATTAAATAACATCTTCTTTGTCTGCAAGATCCAATCTGATATCTTGAATGATTTCTTTTATTGCATCTTCAAAATTGTAAATGATTTAAGTATGTCCTTGAGAAATCTTTTGAGTCTTTATATGCTTTTGTAAGTATTTTTCATATACATAGTCCCAAATACCATCCCATTTACCCTCCTTGAGCCAATGTTTCCTTAAATACTAAGTCAAAAACTATTTTATTTTCGACTAGTTTTTAAAAGCGGCAAACTACAAATTGAAAATCAGTGACTTTCCCTAATCAAGTACTGCATAACTAGTGAAATCATTAACTAAATTGATCTTCTTAGCCCATTTGATTAATTAAATAAAAACCTTATCTGCTTGAGTTAATTTTTCAACTGGATTTACGGATTTACTTATTTGGACTGAAAGGTCACTTATTTAGGTTATTTCTTAGTTTATTGACTTTTGGAAAGATTCCAATTCGACCCTATAATTTTTTACATACACTAAAATGTTCTTTTGTTTATTATTTAGAGAAGTCTTGACTTTTTCATTAATTTCTTTTAACTTTTTATCGTATCCCAATACACTAACGAAAAGAAGATTTTGACGACTTGTGTCAACTAACAAATCATAAAACAAACCACTGAAGTCATTTTTCTTGATTACTGATACAAAGTTAGATTTCTATTCAAGTAATTGCTTTTTAGTGCTTTTTAGCAATTCTCTATTTTTCTAAATTTCACTTTAAGAGAGTATTGATTTATCTATTTTTGGTTTTATTTTCAATTCGTGAGAGTAGGCTGAAGAGGTATACTCAAAGATATCATTGAAAAGCTCCTAATAAGAAAGCTAGTTCGTTTTGGCCACTGATAGATTTTTAAGGCAACTGAAAACTAGAATTTCTAGACTATTTTTGAATAAGAACTCGGGCTCTCTCATGAAATAATGCTATATTTTCAAAATATTCAGCATACTTGTCATTTGTCTTTGGTTCTATACATCATTTTTTTTCTATTTGAAAGTTTTCTACAGGAAAGTTATCACATCTTCTTTCTGAATTTTATTTTCAGCATCATTTTTGAATTTGGTTTTGAATAGTTCTTGAATTAACTAGACTATTGATGTTTAGTTTAAAATGCCTTGATTTTATGCTCTTGAAAAGTAGATAAGAGTCTTTTCTCCTTTCTCCTCATAGTATAGTTTTGTCAATTGGACAGGCTTGTATAGATTAGAAAGCTATTCTAAGCATTGCAGCACATTGCTACTATCTACCTTGAAAAATAAGTTTTCAATTGCGTTTTTATGAGACTTTATTTTTGCTTTGAGTCCTGCCATTTCTTCACAAAAATCTATTATATAATGGCATATCCAATCTTTTTTCTCTAAACGACTTAACTACTTAACATACCCATCTAGAATGGAAGTTTATGGCTTATAACAGTCTTCATTATTACTCTCTAAAGCTTTTACCCAAAACTGCAAAGTGCTATAAGCTATATTTATGCCAGTAAGAAGCTATTTTTGAAATTTAGTTTCAATTTGTTTCAGTTCTTTTAGCTTTTAGTCTAATCCAGCTGCAGGCAAAGCTTAAGTGCTCTTAGCGGTGTACTTTACAATATAGCGGAAAGAAATGCCATCTGAATTAATTAACTATTCAGTTTCGCTTTTAAGACAGCTTGTGATGTATCCTTAAAGATTGAAGAACTAAAGATTGAAAAATGTTGTTTTGAATTTGCTTTCTAGAAAGTTTTCAACACATTTTTTACAGCTTTGTTTCCTAAATTCGTGATTATCTCCATTATAAGTGAAAATATGCAGGATTTCAGACTTATTACTATAGAAAACGCTGTAGTTTCTTTAAACGATTTCTAAAATTTTGAACAATTGCTGCCAATTTTTTTCGCCCAAAGATAAAACAAGACCTTTGATTGGTCGTAACTTATCTAAATTTTTTACGATTTCACCCAATTTTGGACCAAATTTGTTGCCCAAAAACATCGAATAGCTATTTTCGAGGGACTTAACAAAGCTATTTCTATCTTTCAAGCTTTCTTCGCGATGGTAATAGTCTTCAATCTCTTGAAAATCAACATATTATTTCCAAAAGAATTTTTAGGAAGTGTTGATTTTTTAAAAAAGTTAACGAATTTGTTCGAATTCTCTAAAAAATGGGATTACCTCGTAAACTGTTGAAAAGTTTTCTTGAAGCTATTGTTTAGTTTATAGCTATTTCTGGGCTTTTTGTAGCTATTATTGCTTATTGACATTCAATGCTTTAGGTTTTGGTACCTCTGCTTCAGAAATTATGATGTCTTCCTCTAAATTTTCTTACATATCGACTTCGTTGATTTCAACTTACATTTAATCACCAATCTCATCAACCATTTAATCTTAAACCTCAATTTAGTCTTATTTTATTTATTCTTTCATATCTTAGATTTCATTAATGTCTTCGGCTAGTTCCTCCTTCATTTCTTTGTCTGATTCTATTGCCTCGATTTCCTCATCCATGGCATCTCTTGGGTGAGACTTCTGCTTCAAAATTAGCTTACCAGGACTGTTTTGAAGATTTTTAACTATATCTTACTGTACCTATAACTTTTTAGCAGATACAACAGGTTTATTCTTTACTTAGTAAGCTTTTGCAGCCTCATGAACAAATTAATCAACAAAAGTGCCTCTTGGGTAGCCTTTTAAATTGATTTATTTTGATATTCCTTCTTTCGCTTGCTAAGGCACACCTACCCACAAAGGCTGCTTAAACTCGTTTAGTGCCAAGTACACTTCTTGTTTAGTTTAGCTGATGTACTAAGAAATAATATGAGTGATAGAAGATAAAGTTTGAAGAGGGTCGGCATTTTGATCCTTTGTAATCTTTTCACAAGCCAAAAGAGCATTATCATTTAAATTCTTATAATAGATGACTTCCTTCCTAATTTTCAAAAGTGCTTCGTTACACTACAAATCAATCTATCGCTCTAAAATGTCAATATTGCTTGATTTTACTTTGAGACATTTTCCGAACTAAAGAGCAATACGGCGAACTTATGTACTAATACCATCCGTTTTATCATTTAGTAAGCATACTTTGAACATTTGGGAAGAAAAAATCGATAGTTCTGGAACTAAAGCAGTAAATTGACCATTTTCGTTAGCTTTCAGTTTTTAAATTATCTTTTTAGCAGCAATGAAATCCTTCATTATTTCTAATAATTTCTTGAGCTTTTGCTTGACAAGAATCGCTTATTCCCCTAAGTTATTAGAAATCAAAGTTCTATACTTAGATTAGTTCTCCATTTGTTTTAATTCATATTAGTTTTCTGGAAAAGCGATGAGTTTTGGATCATCCAACTCTTTAATAACGCTTTTCTTCAAGCCTTTAACCAAAACCAGGCAATAAAGCCTTTAAATAATAAACCGGCATGCTTTTGTTTGTTTGTAGAAAGCTTCTTTTTCCAACTACTGCTTTTTCTTTAAGACTAATTCAGCTACTTTTGGTAAAATTTGGATGAGGTTTTTTTAAGATGTTTATTCAGCTAGTTTGAAAAAATTCAGCAAATAGCTACATTATTGATATAATGCATTCTCAGTTCTGACATTTTTTATAAGCTCTTTCAAAGGATTTTACCTATTTAATTAGTTGATCTTTCTTTTGCTTTACTAAAGTTCTTAAAGTATGAAATGCACCTTTTATATCTCAGCTGCAGACCCGGCTATACCCTACTTCAACTATAGAAAACCTTTTTGTTGGATTAACTTATTATGCCTCTATCTAGCATTTACTGCTTCGCTGATAGCAGTCAACTTTGCTAAAAAGATCAATTCAGGATCTTTATCAGATGTCAGCAACCTCATCTCTTTAACTTTAGCATTGAGATTCCTCAAAGCATCTTCATGTTTTTTTATCAAATTCTTCACTTTTTCTTTATAGTCTTTGGTCAGCTTACAACACTACATTGAAGCAACTTGACCATTCTCAGTATCTATTATAATTCCCTCCTCATTTTTTCTAAAGCTCCGCCTAACTTTCTCAAGATCCTATTCCAACCTAGCAAAAGAAATACGGTTTTGCTTGACTAAACCTTCTGTGACCGTTCTTTTGGTTTGATCTAGCATTGCGTCTGCAATCGCCTAGAGTAAATGGTTGTATTCGTGATATTCTGTTTATTTCTAATTGAAGGCATTGTTTAACGAGTGGTTGTGGTGTAAAAGTGAGATTGTCTAAGAAATGACTGTACCCACAAATATTGCCTGCATCTCAGCCACAGCCTTTTTCTTCTGAAGTAAGTCTTATTTACACAAATGAATCTTTTATTTCAACTCTGCTGTCACGTAATCACTCTAATTGTCGAACTTCTCCACAAAATCTTCGAACTTATTAGTCTCTTAAAGCACTTCGTGGAAAATTTAGCTAAACTTGCGGATTTATTTGATATTGAGTCGTTTATTGGCATCTGTAAGTATCTTTTTAATCCTGTGAATGAGCTCTTTGGCTCCTTGGAGCCTATGGAAAAGATCCAGACTCCTAGTCGCCATATCGTTGATGGCGAAGCTGACTTTCTCCATAATTTTATCACATAGATTATGACTGTATTTGCTATCTTGGTAGACCAGCTTCTTGGTCTACTTGATTCCATCTTTTTTGATCTTCTCAACCATCTTATCAACGTTCTTATCGTTTTAGAGCTCATAAAACAGATCATCTATGCGTTACTTTTTTTAGAATATCAAGGCGATAAGCTCTTACAGGCTGCTTGAGAATTTGAAGAAGCCTTTGAATTTCTCAGAAAGCTTGCGGAAATCGCTGTTTTCGTATATCTTCAGGCAACTCACCAATTTTTATTACATCATGGCTGTGTCAGACCGTATCTACTCCAGAATAGGACCCACTTTCTATAAAGAAACCAGTGGAGATTTGTCTCCGTTTGACAAGAACTCGTCCAAAACAATCACAAAGGCCTAATTAATTTTGGTCAACCAACTCTGAAAATGCTTTTTAATATCCCTAAAATAGGCCATGGCGGCCGGGTCATTTTTGATGCCCTGCCCATACTTCTTGAGAAAGTTCTCGCAAGACTGCTTTGATACAGTGACGTGCCTCAATCGCTTGGAGTCGTATGCTGAAACGATGCTTATCCATCTGACATTGTTGAATTCGATGTCCGTAACCACGTTTTGGTCTTTGGAAGACTTGCTCATCCGCAGGACTCTGCCCACCCGGCTTCCTACGTTGCTGCCGAAGCCGCTGCCTGCACGGCTCTACTTTAGTCTGCTGTTTTGGTTCGACTAATTATGCTTGCGCACTAAAGCAGCGCTGCTTTCCCTTTTGGGTCGATTGATGTGAGGCGAGATTTTGAGGTGTTCCTCGAAGTCTAGGTCGAGATCATCTTCAGTCTTCTTGGAGTTTCTAATGCGATAATCAGGGCGATTATGCATATAAGTTGCAAAATATATAACGCATGGAGGGTAGCGAAAGATAGGACTGCGGACGAGCCAGTGAAAAAATAGAGTTAATACTTTTTATTGCACAATTAAGTTATTTATATACGTAAAAGGGTGATTAAAGTTAATCGAGTCTGTTAATTTTATAATTCGTAGTTGAGTTTAAATGGGCAAGAGAATTCAAAAGGCAATTAGGAAGCTTCTGAAGGCAGAACAGAGACTTGAGAAGTATTTGGTCTAGATAGTGGGCCAAGTCAAATAAAATACTGTGTCTAAATTCATAGTGTGTCTGCAGTCAGAACTTGCTAATCCGCTGGGCTGGGATAGGTTCTTCAAAGTGCTGATCTTGCTCAACAACCTGATAGTCAACGACCAAATCGACCTGAGAGAGGCGGAGAAGCTGCTGGGGTTGATGCGGATAAAGTGCGTTGAGAGCAGCAACAATGGGTTTGAGGATGTGCTGATCAATGAGCTGCTGATCCCATACCACTTATACCTCCAAAAGCGCACCGCCATCGTCGACTTCCTCCACCAAGATGACAGCCAGGCCAAATGCTACGCCCTCCTAAACCTTATCAACCTCGGAGCCAGCTTCAGCAAAATGATTTTCCGGCTGGCTAGATACTACTCTACCATCCTCACCTACGCCGAAGACTTCAATATCGCCTGGGCCGCAGACCTCTCCGAAATCTACTACTGGATGTCCAAGTGCCTGTTCAGCCAGCAACCGAACTTCGTCCAGACCTTCAAGCCTGAACTCGAGAGAACCCATGAGTCGCTCTACAATGTGTTCTACAACTGCTACTACCACAAGCATCTCCTCAAGTTCATCCCACGCTGGATAAGAACAGACACCTAGCCCTAGTCCAAACCCGCCCTGCCAGTAGCAGTCAGTGACTTAAAGCCGAATAAGACGGTCACCAAGACGCTCGATTAGACTGCTACCACCTCAAGCAAGAATAGCTCTGGGCATTCGACTGTGGAGGGGGAGGTGGAGGAGCAGGAAGCCATCTGTGTCGGATAGTTTAACGTGAAGCTGGAGTAGGCGATGATTGGAGCGGATGGAGAGATGAAATAGTTCTAAGAGTTGACGTGCTAATTTTAGCAGCTGAGCTTAGACATAATAAACCGGGAAAAGCACAAATCATGCGCACTGTGATAATTAATTTACTGCTTTAGACCTGTCTTAAATATAACCACAGATACCAAGATATCCACCAAACTATCACATATAATTCGATAATGATACATTCCATTTATCCGATACTGATAGGGGT
>Ga0316217_10002329_pt1 | contig 23058 bp, 22 predicted proteins | sample 1anoAmetaG_FD_203633 | JGI IMG/M metagenome (GOLD analysis project Ga0316217, IMG submission 203633) | Freshwater microbial communities from Trout Bog Lake, Wisconsin, USA - 1anoA | ecosystem: Environmental > Aquatic > Freshwater > Lake > Hypolimnion/Profundal zone | place: USA: Wisconsin...
ATGCCTTTTCTTGTTGCGGTCAAAAAAATATGGGATGAAAGCAAATAATAATTGCGTGGTAGCATGGACGCAAGGCACGGCTTCGAAAGCGTTTGCTGCGGGGGAAGCCAGAAGGTCAGGGACCGCCAATGGTGCTGCTGACGGTCATGTTCTCTTGCTGTTTTTTTAGATCGAAATATTTCCAGAGGAGTTTCCACTTCTGGCGGTCTCGATAGGCAAGCTGACAATTTTTGTAACCAAGCTTGAACCAGACATCGTGCGCCCAGGCATATTGATGGAGTTCGTCCATGCTGAAATCCACATAGAAATTTTCGATCACGCCACCATCAACGACTTTGCTGTAATCCTTCTGGTCGCCATAATTCTTGCGCTCGTCGTCGGCACGAATAGTGAATCCGTGATCTTCTAGGAAACGCCATTCTTCACTGGAGCTGTGTATGTGCAGGCTGACTTGTTCGGGATAGGTTTTGGGCGGGTGCAGCCAGCAGACAAGTTCGGAACCAAGGCCGTCATCGAGGTGATCATAATCAAGCTGCTCGATGGTGACGGTGCCGTCCACAGGATCTTTGCTTATCTGGTAGTAGGCGGACATGGCTTGGCTGGCGGATGCAAGTTGGGCGGCAATGAGGCTGGGGCGATTGGTATTGGCGGAAGCGGCCGGGGCCGGGGCGTTGGTTGCCGGCAGGAAGGAAAGTTTTACGGCGGGATGATTGGAAGAGGTTTGGGGTTGGGCGGTGGCCCGGGCGGCACCGATGAGGCCGACGATGATTAAGAGAAGCCATGCGTTCATTTTTTTTGTGGGGGGTTGTGGGTGGCGTGGCTCACCGGACCGGCCGGTGCTGGAGCGAGGAGTTCGCGGAGCACGCCAGCTAGGCAGTTGGTCAGGTCCAATATCCATGAAGTTATCCTTCCCAAAGCAGCTCTCACTGTCAACCCTTTTTGGGGACACGCGGCGCATTGTTGGGGCTGGTGTCCACAACAAGAGGGAAGATGTGCTTCTTGATCTATTGCAGCCGGCGGACCAAAATCCCGGAGGTGCAACCGCCACGACAACTAAAAACACTCCACGGCCTGCTCGCCCAGGCCGTTCCTGCGTCCTTTGGAGAATCGAACATGCCGGTTTTGGATAAAATCGGAGGCCGTTTCGCCCGGATCCAGCCGCCGAAAGTGGCCACCCCCGAGCATCGTATGGTCGCCCAAAGGATGCTGAAGGTCAAAGGCGTCAACTTTTGGTGGCAAATTGGACGGCTGCGGTCGCTTCCGCTATACTCGCGCCATGCAAAAACTGCCGTGCAGCTTTTACGATCGCGACACCCAACTGGTCGCGCGCGAACTGCTCGGGAAATGGCTCGTCCACCAAACCGGCGACGGCCGGCGCATCGGGAAAATTGTCGAGACGGAAGCCTATCTCGGCGCACACGACCTGGCCGCGCATTCAGCCAAAGGCCTGACCGCCCGCACGAAAACCATGTTCGGCCCGCCCGGCTACGCCTATGTCTATTTCATCTACGGCATGTATCATTGCATGAACGTGGTGACCGAGCGCGAGGGCCAGGCCGCGGCGGTGCTGCTGCGCGCGCTGGAACCGGTGGAGCATCTGGCCGGCCGCTCGTGCGGGCCTGGGCTGCTCTGCCGCGCCATGCAGATTGACCGGCGCCTGAACGGACACGATCTGTTGAGCAACGATTTTTTTATCGCCGCACCGGAAAGCGCCGAGAGAATCACGGTTGTGAAACGTCCGCGCATTGGCGTGGACTACGCCCGACACTGGGCGAAACGGCTGCTGCGTTTCTACGTTAAAGGCAATCCGTTTGTCTCGCAGCGGTGAAAAGCCAACGCGGGGGCGGGGAGCACAGGCGCCTCGCCGGTGGCGGTTGACGCCCCGTCAACCGCGCCTGCGCGCGCCAACGCGCGAGTGCCACGCGCGTAGGCGCGCATTGGTCCCGACCGCGCGGGCGCGCTCGGACACACGCGCGGGCGCGTGTGCTCCCGTCACACCTTGTCCGCGCCCGGGATTTCCTTGCGCGACTGCACGACCATATCCACCAGCCCGTACTTCTTGGCTTCCTCGGCGCTCATGAAATTGTCGCGGTCGCAGTCTTTTTCCACCTGCTCAATCGTCTGGCCCGTGTGCTTGGCCAGAATGGCGTTCAGCGTGTTTTTGAGCTTGAGCATGTGCTTGACGCGGATCTCCACGTCGCTCGCCGGGCCTTCCGCGCCGCCGAGCACCTGATGAATCATGATGTTCGAGTTGGGCAGGGAATAGCGTTTGCCCTTGGTGCCGGCGCACAAGATCACCGCGCCCATGCTGGCCGCCTGTCCCACGCAGTAGGTGTTCACATCGCAGGTGAGATATTGCATGGTGTCGTAGATCGCCAGACCGGACGTGACGCTGCCACCGGGCGAATTGATGTAGATGTGGATGTCCTTCTTGGGGTCGCTCATCTGCATGAACAAGAGCTGCGCCACCACGATGTTCGAAACATGATCGTCAATGGGGGTGCCGATGAAGATGATGCGGTCCACCAGCAGGCGGGAATACAAATCCCACACGCGGTCATTGCCGCGATTGTCCCGCTCAATGACCGTGGGCACCGAATAATTGATTGTGTCGCTCATGGGGAAATAACTACTCTATTTTCACCGCCAGTACAAGCAAAGCCGCGAAACGCAGGATTTTTAATTGCCTTCGGAGCGCGGCCGTCCTCGGCCGCAGCAATGCCCACACTCCATGCCGCTTCCATTTGACTGCAAACGCATTCTATCTGGCGGCGTTGCTGCGGGTCGCAGACCCGCGCTCCGCAAACCAAGCCGCTGCCCGCGAAATCTCAGACCTTGGTTTCAAACAGGCTGGGGGCGGTCTGGTAGGCAAACTCCTGGCACCGGGCATAAATTTCACTGGGCGACTCGCAACGCAGGGCGAAATCGGCAAGCTGGGTCGCCTCGTCGTTCTTGACCCGGCGGATGATGTATTTCACGGAATCAATGGCCGAGGGCGCGGCACTCAATTCATCAATGCCCAAACCCAGGAGCAGCGGCGCGAGCACGGGATCACCCGCAATTTCGCCGCAGACGCCCACCCAGATGCCGTGCGCATGCGCGGCCTCCACCGTCATCTTGATCAGGCGCAGGATGGCCGGATGCGTCGGCTCGTACAGGTGCGAAACTTTTTCGTTCGTGCGGTCGGCGGCGAGCGTGTATTGGATGAGGTCGTTGGAGCCGATGCTGAAAAAATGCACCTGCTTGGCGAGCGCATCCGACACGAGCGCGGCGGACGGGATTTCAATCATCGCGCCGATTTCGAGCTGCTCGTCAAACGGGATTTTTTCCGCGCGCAGCTCGGCCTTGCACTGCTCCACGTGGGCGTTGGCTTGGTTCAATTCATCCATGCCCGAAATCATGGGATACATCATTTTGACGCTGCCGCTGGCGCTGGCCCGCAGGATGGCGCGGAGCTGGGCGCGGAACATTTCGGGCTGCGCGAGGCAGAAACGAATGGCACGCCACCCGAGAAAGGGATTCATCTCCCGGGCGATCTGGAGTTGCGAGGAAAACTTGTCGCCGCCGAGATCCAACGTGCGGATGATGACCGGTTGGGGTTTGAGCGCCGCGGCGACCTGGCGATAAACCTGATACTGCTCCTCTTCCGAGGGCATGAGGTCGCGGTTGATGAACAGGAATTCCGTGCGGAAGAGGCCCACCCCTTCCGCGCCATGCTTGAGGACGGCCTCGACATCGTGCTGGTCCTCGATGTTGGCCGAGAGATGGATGATTTTGCCGTCGAGGGTGACGGCGGGCTGGCCTTGGATTTCGCGAAGTTTTTCGGTGAGCGAGGCCTTGATTTTGGCGAGCTGGCCGTACTCAAACAGTGTTTGGTCGGTGGGGTTGACGATGACCGTGCCATTGTAGCCGTCCAGCAACGCGTAATCGCCCGTTTCCAGTTCCTCGCTGATGTTCAGCGCGCCAACCACGGCGGGAATGTCCAGCGACCGGGCCAGAATGGCCGTGTGCGAGGTTTTGCCGCCCACGTCGGTGGCGAATCCCAGCACAAAATTCCGATCCAACTGCGCGGTGGTGGAGGGGCTTAAATCGTGGCCCACCAAAATACAGGGTTCGGCCAGGTGCCGGAGGTCAACCATCTGTTTGACGTTGAGTAAATTGTCCAGCACCCGGCTGGCGAGATCGCGCAGGTCGGCGGCGCGTTCCCGCAGATATTCGTCCTCCACGGCTTCCAGCACGGCGATGTAGCGGCCCGAGGCGGTGTGGAAGGCGTAGTCCGCATTGGCCTTTTGCTCTTGGATGATCTTGATGACCTCCTCGATGAGCACGCGGTCTTCCAACATGAGCAGGTGCGCATCGAAGATGTCGGCCTCGGAGGAACTCATCGTGGCGGCCACGCGGCGCTGCACATCGGTGATTTGCTGGCGGGTGCGGACCAGCGCGTGCTCAAAGCGCTTGATTTCCTGGGGCACTTCATCCGGGCCGAGTTCGCGCCGGACGATGGCATGGCGGGCATGATGCAGGACCACGACTTTCCCCCGGCAGACACCTGCTGAAACAGCGATGCCGCGAAACACTTTTTCACCTTTGATTTGCCCGGACATGGACTTTGCTAATACAAATAACCCAAAGGCAACCGCATGGGAAGCTTTTCCGCACTAAAAAGCTCGGCGCCATTCGTCATTTCCATTCCGCCCGCCTTCTGCCATCCTTTTGCCCGTGTCTCTTAAAGTTAATGACCAGGTCACGCTCCAGATTCAGGATCTTGCCTTCGGCGGCGAAGGCGTGGGCCGGGCCGATGATTTTGTCGTGTTCACGCCCTTTGTCATCGTCGGCGAAACGGTGCGGGTGGAAATCACGGAAGTGAAAAAGCACTTTGCGCGGGCCCGGCTGCTGCGCGTGGAGACGGCCTCGCCGGAACGCGTGACGCCGCCGTGCCGCTATTTCGGGCAATGCGGCGGCTGCCAGTATCAGCACCTGGCCTATCCAGCCCAGTTGCGGGCCAAGCAGAAGCAGATCGCCGACCTGTTCGAGCGTGTGGGCAAAATTTCGCGGGCGGTAATCGCGCCGGTCCTCCCCTGTCCGGCGCCTTACGGCTACCGGAACCGCATCATGATCCGCAGCCAGTGGAACGGCCCGGCCAAGAAGCTGGTCATCGGGTTCATCCGCGCGGACAACCAGTTTGTGGAGGACATCGAGGAATGCCAGATCGCCGAGCCGGCGTTGAATGAACAGATCCAGCAGGTCCGGGCCAATCCGCCGCCCAAAGGCGGGCTCAAGGTGGTGCTCCGGGTGTCGCCGGAAGGCTGGGAGGTGCCGCTCCACTCCTTTTTTCAGAATAATTTCTTCCTGCTGCCCAAGCTGGTCGAAACCGTGCGCGGCTTCTTGCAGGCTGGCGGCGCGCAGCATTTGCTGGACCTGTATTGCGGCGTGGGCTTCTTCGGCATCGAAACGGCGGACGTCATGGCCTCCTTCACCGGCGTGGAATACGACCAGCCGGCCATCGCCGCCGCGCGGCAGAACGCGCAGGCGCGCGGCGTGGCGAACGGAGCGTTCCTGGCCGCCAAGGCGGAAGCCGTGCTGCCCGAATTGCTGACCCAATATCCGGCGGCCCAAACCGCGGTGCTGCTGGACCCGCCGCGCAAAGGTTGCTGGCCCGAATTGCTGGAACAATTGCGGCAGACGCGGCCGGCCCAGGTCATTTATGTCTCCTGCCACCCGGCGACCATGGCGCGCGATTTGAACATTTTGTGCGGCGACGGTGTCTTTGAATTGGCGCGCGTGCAGCCGCTGGACATGTTTCCCCAGACCCAGCACGTGGAATGCGTGGCCGATTTGCGATGTCAAAAATAACGCCTGCCTTGGAAACGGAACTTGCCAATGCGCGGTTCTTGGATTCAACTGGATGAAACTGAATGCCTAAAGACCAACAGACCGACCCCCGGAACAACTTTGTGCCGCGTTATCTGCCCTGGGTGCTGGGCGGCGCCATGCTGGTGGTGTATGGGTTCACCTTGAATCATTGGGTGACCTTGATGAACATCAACCAAGTGGCCTCGGTTTCGGGCTGGACTTGGCAGACCCAGATTTTCTACCCGCTCTCGTGGCTGGCTACGCTCCCCTTCCGCTGGCTCCCGGCCGCGCACCTGCCCGCCGCCCTCAACTTTTTCTCGGCGGTCTGCGCCGCCGCCACGCTGGCGGTGCTGGCGCGTTCGGTGGCCATCCTGCCGCATGACCGCACGGAAATGGAACGGCAGCGGGAACGCAGCGATTTTTCCTTTCTCACCGGCTGGGTGGCCTGGTTTCCACCGGTGGCGGCGGTGCTGTTTGCAGGCTGGCAACTGGCCTTTTGGGAAAACGCCACGAGTTTCGCCGGGGAAAGCCTGGAACTGCTCGGCTTTGCGGTCATCCTCTGGCAAGTGCTCGAATACCGGCTGGATGAACGGGATGGCCGCTTGTATTTCGCGGCCTTTCTTTATGCGGCGTGCCTCATTCAGAACTGGGCCTTGCTGGGTTTTCTGCCGGTGTTTTTGGTGGTGCTCCTCTGGCTGCGGGGCCTGGATTTCTTCGACCTGCATTTTCTGGGTCGCATGACCTTGTCTGGTTTGGGTGGGCTGCTGCTGCTGCTGCTGCTGGTGGTGCCGCTGGCCGCCAGGTTTTCCGGCGTCTTTCCGCTGGGAATTTGGGAAGCGATCAAGGCCAATCTGCATAGCCAGTGGCATGTGGCCAAGCTGCTGAACCGACAAGATATTCGTCACGACCTGGCCTTGCTGTCCCTGACTTCCCTGCTGCCAGCCTTGGTGCTGGCCATCCGCTGGAGTGCGGGTTTTGGCGACAGCAGCCGGATTGGCGCCCGACTGGTCAATTACTTGGTGCACGCGGTCAATGCTGTGTTTCTGGGCCTGCTGGTCTGGGTGACCTTTGATCCGGCCTTCAGTCCGCGCCAGTTGATGCAGGAACTGGGGATCAGCGTGTCGGCGCTCACCTTGTATTATGTGGAGGCCTTGTGCCTTGGCTACTTCGCCGGTTACTTTCTGCTGATCTTCGGCAAAGCGCCCATCCCCACCCGGCGCAACCCTAAACCCGACCCGGCCCTGCCAAAGCCATGGCTTTGGCTGTGCCCCATCATTGTGGCCGCCGAACTGCTTTCGCTGTTGCTCGGGGCGGGTTTGTTGCTCTATAAGAATGCGCCCATCGTGCGTTCGGTCAATGACGATTCCCTTTTGAAATTCGCGCAATTCACCGCCCAAAAGCTGCCGCCTGACGGAGCGATCTTGTTGTGCGACAGCGACGATCCCAATCAAGGACAACCTCTCCGGGCCTATCTCCTGCAAGCGGAACTGGCCCGCGAGGGCCGGTCCGCAAAGTTCCCGGTGGTGAACACCCACATTCTGGAGTGGCCGCCTTATCACGCTTATCTGCACGGGCGTTTTCCAAAAATCTGGCCGCAAACTGTGACGACCAACACCGCCCTCACGTTCACGCCATGGTATGTGCTGGGATTGCTGAATCAGCTCTCCACCAACCACCCAATCTATTATCTCAATCCCAGCTTTGGTTATTATTTTGAACGGTTTTACCAGGAACCGCACGGGCTGGTTTATGCCTTTAAACCGCTGCCGGAGGATACGTTGCTGCCGCCGGCCTTGGAAACCAATTTGCTGTCCGAGAACGAGGCGTTTTGGACGCAAGTCGTCGGTGCCAGCCGGACCGGCATCGCCCAGGCCCAGTATCCGGCTGATTTGACCCAGCATGGCGGCTTCATCGGCTGGTTCATGAAGCACCTGCATGTCTTGCCGGAACCCAACCCCAACGCCCTGCTGGCCGGGGCGTACTATTCGCGCAGCTTGGATTCCCTCGGCGTCCAAGCCCAGCGCGCCGGGGAATTGGAGCAGGCGTCCGCCTTGTTCAACCAGGCGGGCGCCTTGAATACCAATAATGCGACCGCCATCATCAACCTGGCCTTCAACAAGAATCTGCGCGCCGGATCACCGGCCGTCGTGGACCTCTCGCGGATTACGTCCGACCAGTTCGGCCGGTATCGCAATTGGAATGAAGTCCTGGCCGCCAATGGCCCCTTCGACGAAACCAGTTTTTGTTTCGAATACGGCGCCTCCCTCATGCAGTCCCGCTACCTGCGCCAGGCGGCCGTCCAATTCAACCGCGTCCGGCAACTCGTGCCGGACAATCTGACCACCCGGCTTTTGTTGGCCTCAATCTATCTGGCCTACCACCACCCGGACCAGGCCATGGAAGTGCTGCACGATCCGCTGACCCGCCCCTTCCGCTTTGCCCTGACGGAATTCAATTCCACCGATTTGAACGTCCTCGCCGCCACCGCCCATTTTCAGCGGCACGAAAACGCCGCCGGCGCGGCGCTGCTGGAAACAGAAATGAACCGCCATCCTGACAATGAAATCTTGATGCTGGTTTCGGCCCAGGTTTTCAATCGGGCCGGCCTGTACACGAATGCGCTCCACGCCATTGACCGCAAACTGGCCCGCTCCCCGGATGATCCCACCTGGCTCTACGGCAAGGGCCGGGTCAGCGCCCAAGTCGGCGCCTATGGCGATGCCGTGGCCGCCTACAGCCGGTTGCTGGAAATCCAGACCAACTTTCCCGACGCCCAGTTCCGTCGGGGCGTGGCCTATTATCAAAACGAGCAGCTCGGCGCCGCGCGGGCGGATTTCCTCCAGCTTCAGGCCGCCTTCACCAACAGTTTTCAGATCGCCTACGGGCTGGGCGAAATTGCCCGGCGCCAGCGCCAAACCAATGAGGCCATCCGCAACTACCGGATTTATCTCGCCAACGCGCCCACCAATGCCGTCGAGTTGAAAGACGTCCGCGAACATTTGGCCCACCTCGGCAGCCAGTGACGCAAGGCGCAGCCGGTGTTTTCAAATTGCGTTCGGAGCGCGCCCGTCCCGGGCGCAGCAACTCCCAAATCGCCAAGCCGCTGATAATCACCGGGAGGTGTCGGTCGTCAGCGTATTGCTGCGGCCGAGGACGGCCGCGCTCCGCAGTTTGAAAACACACCCTAGCCCGGATATTTCATGGTTGGTGTTGCCCTCCCCCACTCGGATCATTTCGCTGTCGCAGGTGAGCTTGTGCTGGGATTGGTCACGCAGGTTCTCTGGTTGGCTGGGCGAACTCACAGGAGACCGTTGTGCCGCCGCGTTTACGCCGGACGATTTCCAGCCGGCCCCCGATCAGTCGGGCGCGCGTCTCCATGTTGCGCAATCCCATGCCGCCGCGCTTCCGGCGAAGGGCAATGCCCAGGCCGTCGTCCTGGACGCTGAGCCGGGTGCGGCCATCCTGGCTCGTGAGCCGGATGGAGATGTTTTTGGCGCGGGCGTGCTTGACGGCGTTCTGCACGGCCTCCTGGGCAATCCGGTAAACCTGTTCGGCCGCCTGGTGGTCGGAAAGCTCAACCAGCTTGAGCTGACAGGAGCAACGCGCGCCTTTCGCGTCATCCACGCTGGCGGCGAGCCGTTGCAATGCGCCGACCAGATTGGCCGGGGTGATTCTGGCCGGATTCAAGCTGCGGGACAGGTCGCGAGCATAAGCAATCGTTTGATCCAGCACTCCCTCCAGCGTGCCCGCCTGCTGCTTTACCTCGGGGAACTGACGCTTCGAAATCCTTTGCAGGATGCAGGCGTGGTACTTGGCGCCGACCAACATCTGGCAGAGGCCGTCGTGCAAGTCGCGGCCGATCCGTTCCTGCTCGCGTTCAACGGATTTCACCACTTCCTCCTCCAGCCGCTCGCGTTCTTCGATTTCTGCCTGCAACCGCCCGGCCTTCTCTTTGAGGAGCAGGTTGACGTAACCTTTTTCGGAGATCATCTGGGCCAAAGTGCCCAGAAAAGCGGTAACTCGCTGCAGTTGGCCTTCGTCCACCACCTTGACCTGTTCGAGGGCGGCCAGATAGGCCTTTTCGTCATAATCATAGGCAGCGGCTTGCCGGCGAAAACGTTCGCGGTCCGGCTGCGCGAGCAGCAACTGTCCGGTGGCCAGACTGGCGATATGCCTGCCTTTGATGATGATGGGGGTGGCACAGTCCACCAGTCCGTGCTCGCATTTCTCGATGTTGGTTTGCAGCGGCCGGCTTAATTGGCCCAGGAGATGCCGATTGCTTTTTAGACAACCACAGATCGAGCGGGGATTGGCCCGATGAAATTGGGTGCAGATATCGAGCCAGCCAGTGGCAATCAGCACGTTCAATCCGGGATGATCCAGAAAACCAATGGTGAAACCGGTGGCTTCCGAGAACCCCTGAAATAGTTGTTTTAACTCCGCCAAATCCACCAGGTCGGCAATTGCGTATTTGCCGTCCACCAAATGATTCGGATCGGGCTTCTGCCGCTGCGCCTCAGTGATGCGGGAGCGTTGCTCTGGTTGGGAATTTCCCATTTGATTTCTGACCCGCGACCGTCGCGGGTGGCACTTGGGATTCTCTTACCTCGCAGCGGATTTGCAAGTCATAATTGTGAGCAGGGCGATCCGGCGGGCCGCGCGACGTCCCGGCGCGCAGCGCGTGGGGAGCAAGCGACGCCCGGCGAACCTCTGGAGCTTCTGCGTGAATCCCGAGTGCTGCGACCGGGGACCGGTCACGATCCGGCGGTGGCCATGGGAGCCTATGCCATGGCGCTGTTCGTTCTGGGTTTTGGCGAGGTTTTGGGCGACCTGACCGACGCCCGTCGCGATGAGGAAGGGTTGCTTTTGGACGAAGAACGGCTGCCTAAGCGGGTGCGCATCAACCTCCGTATTGTTCGCCGGTGACTTTTTCCATCCAGTCCACGGCCCTGCCGTCGAGCAACTCCGCAATGGCAATGTGCGTCATGGCCGTGGTCGGTGCCGCACCATGCCAGTGTTTTTCGCCCGGCGGAAACCAGACAATATCTCCGGGATGAAGTGATTCAATCGGGCCGCCTTCGCGTTGCGCGCGTCCACAGCCGGCGGTCACGATGAGCGTTTGTCCCAGTGGATGCGTGTGCCACGCGGTGCGGGCACCGGGTTCAAACGTGACGATTGCGCCGCTGACACGAGCAGCATCGCTGCCCTTGAACGGTGAGTCAATGCGCACCGTGCCGGTGAACCAATCTGCCGGTCCTTTAATGGAAGGCTGTGAGCCATTCTTGATAATGTTCATATCTGGTATCCTTTCTTGTTTCATAAAGTTTTCATCGTCCCACCAATTTCTGCAACTGTTCCGGGTAGCGCGCCCCTTGAATTTTAATCTTGGAGGCTACGCCTTCCAGTTCACTCAGGTCATCCGGCGAGAGTTTAACGGAGACCGCGCCACAATTTTCCTGCAAGCGAGGCAGCTTGGTGGTGCCCGGAATGGGAACGATCCACGGCTTTTGCGCCAGCAGCCAGGCCAGCGCGACCTGGGCGGGAGTCACCTGCTTTTGGGCGGCGAACTTGCCCATCACGGCCACCAACGCCTGATTTGCTTTTCGGTTTTCCTCGCTGAAGCGCGGAACTTTATTGCGGAAATCGTCGCTGCTGAACTTGGTTTTCTCGTTGATCGCGCCCGTGAGAAAGCCTTTGCCCAAGGGACTGAACGGAACGAATCCGATTCCCAATTCTTCCAGCGTCGGCAACACTTCCGCTTCCGGCTCGCGCCACCACAGCGAGTATTCGCTTTGGAGCGCCGTCACCGGGAGGACCGCGTGGGCGCGGCGGATGGTTTGCACCCCGGCTTCCGACAGCCCGAAGTGCTTGACCTTGCCCTGTTGAATCAATTCCTTCACCGTTCCAGCCACGTCCTCGATGGGCACGTTTGGATCAACGCGATGCTGATAGAGCAAGTCAATCGTCTGCACTTTGAGCCGCTTGAGCGAACCTTCGACCGCCTGCTGGATGTGCTTGGGTTGGCTGTTCAAACCCGCCGCACCCGGCCGCGTGTCGCTGCCACTCAAATCGAAGCCGAATTTCGTGGCGATAACCACCTGTTTCCGAAATGGCGCGAGCGCTTCGCCCACGAGTGCTTCGTTGGTGAACGGGCCATAAACCTCGGCGGTGTCGAAGAACGTGACGCCCATTTCGACCGCCGACCGGATCAAGGAAATCATCTCCTGTTTGTCGCCGGGCGGACCATAGGAAAAACTCATCCCCATGCAGCCCAGCCCGAGGGCCGAGACTTCCAAACCACTCTTGCCTAATTTTCGCTTTTGCATAATTGTCTCCTTCGCTGTTTAATTTTTCACTCGATCAATTTCATTTCTTTACTTTGGGGCGAGCTCGCCGAACCAATAAGCCGCCGTTACTCCGCCATCCATGAGAAAGTCGCTGCCGGTGATAAACGCGCCGTCTGGCCCCATGAGGAGTGCGCCGACGGTTCCGACCTCGTCCGGCGTTCCGGCCCGGCCCGCCGCGCACAATTCCATCATGCGCCGGTAGCCCGGGCCGCGCGGCCCTTTCAATTCATCATTCGCCAGCGGCGTGATGATGATGCCCGGGCTGATGGTATTAATCCGCGCGCCGCGCTTCCCCCAACGGACGGCTTCCGCCATTACCCGCAACGAGTTTCCGCGCTTGGAAATCTGATAAGCGTGCAGTGAGTCCTTTACCTGATTGGGCTGAAGCATGGGCAGTTTTAACAGTTCTTCAACTGGTGTTGTTGCGAGTTGTTTGTTCTGCTCAGCAGAGAGGGCCGGCAGGCGATGCCCGGACATTGACGCGATCACGACGCCAGCGCCGCCGCATGCGATGACCTTGCCAAATTCCTCCAGCACCAGCGCTGTTCCGTAGAGATCAACCTTCAGGATGGTTTCCGGCGACGCTTGGGAAGGCGAAACACCTGCGGCATGAATGACGCCGGAAATTTCACCAAAGGATTTGGCTGTCTTGACGAGAGCTTGAACCGAAGCACGCGACGACACGTCAACTTTCGTGGTGCTCACCTCGAAGCCGGCATCGTTCAAAACTTTTGCCGCCGCGTCGGCATTTTCCGGGCGCAAATCAGCGAGCACGATATGCTTGCCGGCGCTAATCCGCCGCGCAATTGCCTGGCCGATGGATCCGGCTCCGATAACGACAATGACGTTTGTCGGTGCATTTTTTTTCATAGTGTTCTCTCTGGTTTGCGTTGCTTATGCCGACTTGAGCGAAGCCATATCAATCGAGAACCGGTATTTCACATCGCCCTTGGCCATGCGCTCGTAAGCCTCGTTGACCTTTTGGATCGGGATGACTTCGACGTCGGCAGTGAGGTTGTGCTGGGCGCAGAAATCAAGCATCTCCTGGGTTTCGGCAATGCCGCCGATGAGCGAACCTGACAAGCTGCGGCGGCCCATGATCAGCGAAAAAGCGGAGATGGCGTGAGGCTTCTCCGGCGCGCCGACCAGGGTGAGGTTGCCGTCCACTTTCAATAGATTTAGATAGGCATTTACGTCATGCGTGGCGGCGACCGCATCGAGAATGAAATCGAAGCTGCCGGCGTGTTTGTTCATTTCGTCGGCGTTGCGCGAGAGGACGACCTCATGCGCGCCGAGGCGCAGGGCATCGTCCTGCTTGCCGGGCGAAGTCGTGAAGACCACGACGTGCGCGCCGAAGGCCCGGGCGAGTTTAACCCCCATGTGCCCAAGACCGCCGAGACCGACGATGCCGACTTTCTGACCTGGGCCAACTTTCCAATGGCGCAGCGGGGAATAGGTCGTGATGCCGGCGCAGAGCAGCGGGGCGACTCCGGCGAGTGGTAGATTCTTCGGCACACGGAGGACGAAATGCTCGTCCACGACGATGCTTTCCGAATAGCCGCCGTACGTGGGCAGGCCAAGGTGCTTGTCCGTCCCGCCATACGTCCAAACCTGCGTGGGCGAAAACTGCTCGTTGCCCGCGCGGCAGTGCGGGCAGGACAGGTCGGCATCCACGAGACAGCCAACTCCGACCAGGTCGCCGGGTTTGAATTTGGTCACGCCTGAACCGACCGTGGTGACCCGGCCAACGATCTCATGGCCCGGCACGCACGGGTAAACGGTTTGCATCAGGCTGCTCCACTCGTTGCGGGCGTAATGCAGGTCGGAATGGCAGATGCCGCAGTAAAGGATTTCAATCTTCACGTCGCGCGGAGTCGGCTCGCGTCGCGGAATCGTGGCGGAGGCCAGCGGTGAGGTGGCGCTTTGCGCGGCATAGGCTTTGGTTTTGGTCGTGTTCATATTTTCAATCTTGGTATTCAAATGTTTCTTGAAACTCCACTTCCCCGGAAATGTTCCAGGCAAGGAATGGCTCACTGACGGAGGGAAGGGGCAATACCTGTGCCGCCGGCGGCAATTCCACAATCCACGCTTTGATATCCCGCCAGGCCTCGCCGCGGCCAAACCGCAGACATTTCCCGCCGACATAACGCTCGAAGGCCGCGGCAGACGTTGTCTCAGGAACCGCCATACGGAAAGCATTAACGATGTCCAAAAAAAAGGCGAGGCTATTTGCACCAAAAAACTGATCACAACCTTCGGAGGCTCACTTTGCAGGATGACCTCAACGAAATGCATGGCAACGTCACCCGCTGCACTAGATCCATTTACCACTGTCCATTTACCACTTGAAAAATTGCCTCCCAAGCCCGACCCTGCCGGACATGAACAATCTGCCCCCGCCATGCGCGTCACGCACATCATCACCCGGCTCGTGATCGGCGGCGCGCAGGAGAACACGCTGGCCACCATCGCGGGGCTGCGGCAAAAACCCGGCCTGGAAGTCAAACTGATCTCCGGCCCCACCACCGGTCCCGAAGGCTCGCTCGAAGCCGGGGCGCGGGAGATTCCCGGTCTGCTGACCGTGGTCCCGGAACTCGTCCGCCCGGTCCATCCGCTCTACGATTTCATCGCGCTCCGAAAATTGGAGAAGATCCTGCGGGAACAGGCGCCGACGCTCGTTCACACCCACAGCGGCAAGGCCGGCGTTCTGGGCCGGCTTGCGGCGAAACGCGCGGGGGTTCCGGCCATCATTCACCATCTTCACGGACCCTCCTTCGGCAACTTCCAAAGCGCGCCCGCCAACTGGATATTTACCGCCGCCGAAAAACACGCCGCCCGCGTCACCGACCACTTTTTCTGCTCCGCGGCGGCCATGGCCAGACTCTATCTCGCCGCCGGCATCGGCCAGCCGTCCATGTTCACGCGCATTTTCAGCGGTTTCCAACTGGAGCCATTCTTGCGCGCCACGAACGACCCGGCGCTGCGCCGGCAGCTTGGCCTGGCGGAAACCGCTTTCGTCATCGGCAAAATCGGCCGGCTGTTCCGGCTCAAAGGCCATGCGGATTTGCTCACCGCGTTTGCCGGCCTGCTTCCGCGCGTTCCCCACGCGCGGCTGCTGTTGGTTGGTGATGGCTTGTTGCGCGGCGAATTGGAAGCCCAAACCCGTTCGCTCGGTCTCATCGGCAAGGTGATCTTCGCCGGTCTGGTGCCGCCCAACGAAGTGGCGCGGTACGTCGGGATCATGGATTGCCTCGCCCATTTGTCTTATCGCGAGGCGTTGTCCCGCGCCTTGCCCCAGGCGCTGGCCGCCGGCAAACCCGTCGTCGCCTACGCCTTCGACGGCGCGGACGAAGTCTGCCTGGAAAACGAAACCGGTTTTGTGGTGCCGACCGGCGACACCGCCGCCGCCGCGCAACGACTGGGGCAAATGGCTGGCGACGCCGCGCTCCGGGAACGGCTGGGCCGGTCGGGCCGGGCTTTCGTGCAAGCAAACTTTTCGGTCGAAAAAATGGTGGACGACCAATACGCTGTATATCTGAAACTGGCTGCGGCCAAAATGACCAAGTCCTAAACGAACATGACTATGATTTGCGCGAGCACCGGAGTCGAATCGCATTGCGGCGGTAGCGCAGGCTTTCCAGCCTGCGGGTTCACGGGACTTTCCAGTCCCGTGTTTCTGATGGCCTTGAAACTGGCGACTGGAAAGTCGCCAGAACCCGCAGACAGGAATGTCTGCGCTACCTCACATTCGTCATTCGTCATTCGTCATTCACGTGATGGCCTTCCCTTTTAATTTTTTCGCCGCCGCCTTTTTCGGGGCGGGTCTGACCTCGCTGCTGGCGCTGCCGCTCTGGCGCAAGTGGTGCCTGCGCGCCGGCTTGGTGGACGATCCCGGCCATCGCAAAATCCACGCCGCCCCGGTCCCGCTCGCCGGCGGCTTTGCGGTGCTGACGGGAATTCTGCTGCCGCTGGCGGCGGGCGCACTCCTGCTGAAGCTTGGCCTGGTGAAGTTTCCCTCGGCAGGTCTGATCGTCCACGGGATTGACCGCCGCGCGCTCGAACTGGCCGTGCTCGCCCTGGGCGCGGTCGCCATTACCCTGCTCGGGGCGCTGGACGACCGGCACGAGCTGGCAGCGCTGCCCAAGTTCATCGGGCAGTTGCTCATTGCCATCGCCGTGGCCGCCGCTTGCAAACGCATCACGCTGTTTGTCCACAGCGAAATGTTCAGCTATGCCATCACCATTCTCTGGCTGCTGACCATCATCAATGCGTTCAACTTCATGGACAACATGAACGGACTCTGTGCCGGGGTGGGCGCGATTGGCGCGTTGATTTTCGCCCTCCTCGCCGCTGTCAATGGCGAATACCTGGTGGCCATCACCGGTTTTCTCATGTGCGGCGCGCTCGCCGGCTTTCTGCCGTGGAATTTTCCCGAAGCCCGCGCCTTTCTCGGCGACGCCGGCAGCCACCTGGTGGGCTATCTGCTGGCCGTCATGGCCATTCTCCCGCATTTCTACACCCGCCAAAATCCGCATCCATTGGCCGTGCTGGCGCCGCTGTTCGTGCTGGCCGTCCCTCTGCTGGACCTCGCCCAAGTCAGTTTGTTTCGGACGCTCCGGCACCAGCCCTTCTGGATCGGCGACACCAACCACCTCTCCCACCGGCTCGTCGGCGCCGGGCTGAATCGCACCACCGCCGTGTTGCTCCTGTGGCTGGCGGCGACCTGCATCGGACTTTTTGCCACGTTTCTTTGAACCAAAATTCCGCCCTTGGAAAGTGAACCACCAAGCAACCGATACCAGGTGGACTGCCGATCTAATCTTCCCGCCATGCCGGCTTGTCGGAGAAGTTTACACTATGGCGGCAAATAGCTTGCGGACAAGCCTGATGTTTCAGCGGTTAAAATTCCCGGTATGTTAGAACACCTCATGATTGTTGTTAGAACACCGCATAATTGTTGGCGGTTTGGCCGATCCGGGAGAAATAATTGCATTTTTTGAATAAACTGGCACAAGTCCAGCTAGAATAAAATGACGGTTTTAATTTGCTGATTTATGGCCGCATTGGGCAGGGGCAGGCGGTGAGAGTTTTCTCCACACCTGGCCGCACCCGGCCACACTCGGCGTAAAGAAGTGTCTGATCAGCAAGCGGTATAAAAATTAACGAACGTTTTTTACGAGCACTTCAGCCAAGCCCAAGCGCAAGATTCTGGTGGTGGACGATGACCTCGAACTCAACACCAGCTTTGCGCTGCTGCTTGAGTTTGACGGGCATGAGGTCCAAACGGCTTATACCGGCGAGGCGGCGCTGGAAAAGCTCGGGCGAAGCCACTTCGACCTGCTGATTTCCGAATATTGGCTGCCCCGGATGCGGGGCGACGAATTGGCCGCGCAGGTGAAAGAACGCTGGCCGGAGCTGCCCATCATCATGGTGACGGCCAATTTTGAGGAAATTGGCATGGAGCATCCGATTCCGGGGGTGAATTGCCTGCTGGACAAGCCGTTTACCATGAACCAATTGCGCGAGGCGATAAGTTGGGTGCTGAAGCCCCAGGAGGAAAAGCCGGCGGACAAATTGGCGATTCACTGGATGCGTGGCGGGGCGCGCGCGGTTGCGGACGGCCCGCAGGGCACGCCGGCAGAGAGCGACGACTTCTGACGCCAAGCCAAGGCCGGTTTGGTGGCATCAAGCACGGATATTCTCTCGTCCTCCTTCTCGTCCTCGTCCTCGTCCTCGATTTTTACGATTTTTACGATTTTCGAGGACGAGGACGAGGACGAAGACGATTGGGTTGTGGCGACAGCCGGGCGGCGAAATATGTGTGCCAAGGGCGGTTCGTGGCTGCTGGTTGACGATTTGCGCTTTGAGAAACGGGCTTTCGCTGGCAGACTTCGCCCATGGCAAAAGTAAAAGTCGCCGTGCTGGGCACCGGTTCGCTTGGCCAGCATCACGTTCGTATTTATTCCGAACTCCACGCCGCCGGACAGGTGGAACTCACCGGCATTTTCGACGTCCACGCCGAAACGGCCCGCAAAATCGCCGAGAAACACCAGTTGCGCGTGTTCGCTTCCGTTGCTGAAGCCGCCGCCGCCAGTGACGCGGTGAATATCGCCACTCCCACGACGACTCATTATGAAATCGCCCGCACTCTGCTGGCGCAGGGCAAACACGTGCTGGTGGAAAAGCCCATGACCGACAATTCCGCGCAGGCGGCTGAATTGTGTACCTTGGCGCAGCAAAATAATTGCGTCCTGCAAGTCGGCCACGTGGAGCGTTTCAATCCGGTCTTCAAATATCTCGAAACTGTGGCCACCGAGCCCAAGTTCATCGAATGCCACCGGCTGTCGCCCTATCCCGCGCGCTCCACCGATATTGGGGTGGTGCTGGACTTGATGATTCATGATTTGGACGTGGTGCTGGCGTTCGTGAAATCGCCCGTCACCAGCGTGGACGCTGTGGGCATACCCGTGCTGAGCCAGAGCGCGGACATAGCCAACGCGCGGCTGCGGTTCGCCAACGGCTGCATCGCCAACCTCACCGTGAGCCGCATCAGCCCGGAGCGGATGCGCAAGATCCGCGTGTTCAGCGGCCCTGCCAACCCGTGTTACATCTCGCTGGATTACCGCGCCCAGGAGGGGTTCATCTACCGCATCGCCCGCGCCGATGAGGCGGAAACGCCGTTGCTGAAAAAAATCCTCGCCGCCAAGCTCGGCGTGGGGCGGGACGCCGCCATCGTCAGCGAATTTGCCGGCAAGAAGATCGTGCGCGAGCCGGTGCCCATCGCCAAGGACGAACCGCTCAAGCTGGAGCTGCAGAGCTTCGTGAACTGCGTCCGCGAACGACAGACGCCGGTCGTCAGCGGCGAATCCGCCAAACGCGCGCTGGACCTGGCCTTTGAAATCACCCGACAGATCCAGCAGCTCAAATAACCCGAAGACCGCGGTTGATTAACCAGGGCACAAAGACACATCGAGGCTGATGCCGCAACCAATTCATCCTCGTCCTCGAAAATAAAAAATCGAAAATCGAAAAATTCGAGGACGAGGACGAGGACGAGGACGAGGATGAAAAGATTTGCGCAGGCTGCGAACAACATGATTGATAGTAGTACCAAGGCCGGATGCCGAAGGAATTTCGAAAAAAAACAAGATGGACATTTGCCGCCGATTCGCTAAATTCACCGGACTGTTTATGAAAAATGATTCGCTGACATCCTTTTTGAATCTCGTGCTGGCGGGATTGGTGATCCTGTGCGTGCTGTTCGGCGTTCTGAGCATCTGGCAGGTGCACCGGCAACGCAGCGACCAGAGTGTGGTGGAAATTCAGCGCTTGAATTTTCAGGTGGCCTCCATGAGGGCGCAGTCGCTCTTGAATGACACCATCCAGTATAATGCCACCGCCAAAAGCCCGGAACTGGCCCAGATCATCCAAAGTGTTCAACCCGCTACGACCGCCGCCAAGTAAAAGGCTATAATTTATGACTCCCGACAATAACCAGGACGAAATCGCCACACTGAAAAACCAGGTGTTCATTCTGCTGGTCTGCCTGATCGCCGTCACCGGCACGCTGACGGCCGCTCTTTACCGGCAGGCGAGCATGGCCAACAAAGACATCAACCAATTACAGCGGGCGTCCAGCCAGATGCACACCAACGAGATGGTCATCGGCGCCTTTGTCAGCCGCCTGGCCGCCTATTCCCAGAAGCATCCCGACTTTCTCCCCGTGCTGAAGAAAAACGGCATCATTCCGCAGCCTGGCGCCGCCGCCGGCGCTCCGACGGCCGCCGTCCCGGCAGCCACCGCCCCGGCAGCCGCCGCGCCGAAAAAATAGGACATTTTAAACAGCCTTCCCGCCGCAGTTCGAACCATCGTTCGCCTGCGGCGGATTTTTTTTGTCCGCAACCGTTGCCGACCTTCAGATTAAACTCGAAATCCGAAGTCGAATGACATAGCGCCCGTAGCGCAGGCTTTCCAGCCTGCCCGTCCTCCGTAGCACTGCGGAGGGTGGACGGGTTCTGGCGACTTTCCAGTCGCCAGTTCCCGAACGGAAACACGGGACTGGAAAGTCCCGTGAACCCGCAGACAGGAATGTCTGCGCTACAACACCTTGCATAGACTGTGTCACGGGCAACTTCGACCTTCAGATTAAACCGCCGCCGCGTCCGGCTGAACCGCACGAAAATCAAATAATTGTTGGCTTTGTTTCCGGCCGCCTTCGCTGTTAAATTGTCCCCATGAATCGCGCCCAATCTGAAATCCTGTTTGCCGAGGCTCTGAAATACATTCCCGGCGGGGTCAATTCGCCCGTCCGCGCCTTTCGCGCCGTGGGCGGGCACCCGTTTTTCGTCACCCAAGCCCGCGGCTCCCGCCTGTGGGACGTGGACGGCAACGAATTGCTGGATTATGTCCTCACGTGGGGGCCGGCGATTCTCGGCCATGCGCACCCCAAAATCATCGCCGCAGTCAAAGCCGCCGCCGACCACGGCACGAGCTTCGGCATTCCGAATCCGTTCGAGGTCACCATGGCCCGGCTGATTTGCGAGCGGGTGCCCAGCGTCCAGAAAGTGCGCCTGACCAGCAGCGGCACGGAGGCCTGCATGAGCGCCATCCGGCTGGCGCGCGGCTTCACCCGGCGCGACAAAATCATCAAGTTCGACGGCTGTTATCACGGCCACGTGGATTCGCTGCTGGTGCGCGCGGGCAGCGGGGCGCTGACGTTTGGCCATCCCGACAGCGCGGGGGTGCCGGCGGCGTTCACGCAGCACACCATCGTGCTGCCTTACAATGACGTGGACGCGGTGAAAGCGGCGTTCGCGGCCAACCCGGAGCAGATCGCCGGCATCATTCTCGAGCCGGTGCCGGGCAACGCGGGTCTGTACCTGCCGCAACCGGGTTATCTGGAATTCCTGAGCGAGATCACCCAAGCCCACGGCGCGCTGCTGATTTTCGATGAAGTGATGACCGGTTTCCGGGTGGCCAAAGGCGGCGCGCAGGAGCGCTTCCATATCACCCCGGACTTGTCCACGTTCGGCAAAGTCATCGGTGGCGGCTTGCCGGTAGGCGCGTTTGGCGGACGTGCGGAGATCATGGATTACCTGGCGCCGCTCGGCCCGGTGTACCAGGCCGGCACCTTGAGCGGCAATCCGGTGGCCATGGCGGCGGGCATTGCCTGCCTCGAAGCGCTATCCAGCGCGGAATCTGCCAGCGCGGAATTCGGCGGGCGCAGGGCGGAACAAATAGCCGCACCTGTTAAACCAGATGCCGATCCCGCTCCGCCCTCCGCCCTCCGCCCTCCGCCCTTGGATGCGTATGCCAGACTCGAAGCCCTTGGCGCGCAATTGGAAGCCGGTCTGAAAGACGCCGCCGCCGCCGCCAAGGTGCCGGTGCAGTTCAACCGCTGCGGCTCCATGTTCTGCGGTTATTTCACCAGCGGGCCGGTCCACAACGTGGCCGACGCCATGCACAGCGACCGCGAACGGTTCAAAAGGTATTTCCATGGCATGTTGGACGAAGGCGTCTATCTGGCGCCGTCCCAATTTGAGGCGGGATTCATCTCCACCGCCCACACGGCGGCGGACATTGACCAGACGGTGCGCGCCGCCGCCAAAGTCTTGCGAACACTGTAATGGAGGGTGGATTCAAGCTGGCGCGAGCGCGGGGGCGGGGACAGCTTGTCCCCACGGCGTCAGGTGCCGAAGCCAAGCTCGTGGTGACGAGCCGTTCCCACCCCTGTTTTTGAGTCCACCTGGCTGTAACCTTTGGCCCAAAGTTGCGTCTAGCAAAGTAATCCGCCAATAACACAAACCGGGCGGTTGACAACCGAAACACAGATCAAAACAATATGAAGTTGAACAAAACATTGATGATAGCGGCGCTGGTCGCCGGCGGCATGTTCGCGGCGGCAGCCATACAGGCCCAGGATTCCACCAACACACCGCCGGCCGGCGCGCGTCCTCCGGGAGCCCGAGGCCGGATGAATTTCGACGCCATCGCCACGCAACTGGCGCTGACGGACGACCAAAAGACCAAGGCCAAACCGGTCTTTGATGAAATGCTGCAGAAAATGACCGATCTGCGCAAGGACACCACCTTGGAACAGACTGACCGTCGCGCCAAGATGAAAGAAATTCGCGACAACGCGACCACCAAGCTCAAGGACATCTTCACCCCCGAACAATTCGACAAATGGCAGAAGATGCAGCAGGGCAACCGCCGTCCGCCCGGTGGCGCCGGGACTCCCCCGCCCGCTGGCGGCGCCCAGTAACAACCAATCGGTTATTTTGCCAAGACAATCACGAGGGACGGTCGCAAGACCGTCCCTTTTCATTTGGAGCGCCGACGGCTCGTCCGCGTCACTCCGTGAACCTGATGACCTGTATTTCATCCTCATCCTCAAATTTTCCAGTTTTCGAGGACAAGGACGACGAAGATGATTAGGCTGCGCGCGCCGAAAAATTCCGCGCCGCAAAATTCCATTTGAGCATTTCGCTCCGGATCGCTACAATGGTGGCAATGCGCGCGTAGCTCAATTGGATAGAGTGTCGGCCTCCGAAGCCGAAGGTTGTGGGTTCGACCCCCGCCGCGCGCACCACTCATCCCCAACTGTTGAACATTGGGGACCATGAACCGGCGCGATCGGAGCGCGGACATTCTTGTCCGCTTTTTGGGGCGGTCGCGGGTTTGAAACATTTTTCTCGGCATTTGGTGATCACGGGCGCGCGCGGACAGGAATGTCCAATGTCACTAGGATTTGGTTGAGCGCTTTTGGGCAGCAGATTTTCTAAGTGCCACAGCCGGACCGGTTTGGGCCGGGTTTTGGGCTCGATATTCCTCCAGTAGGGCTGGCCCCATTTGATAG
>Ga0316217_10002330_pt1 | contig 23054 bp, 20 predicted proteins | sample 1anoAmetaG_FD_203633 | JGI IMG/M metagenome (GOLD analysis project Ga0316217, IMG submission 203633) | Freshwater microbial communities from Trout Bog Lake, Wisconsin, USA - 1anoA | ecosystem: Environmental > Aquatic > Freshwater > Lake > Hypolimnion/Profundal zone | place: USA: Wisconsin...
AACGTTAAAGAAGTGGAATTTCAGTACGCAATCAGGTTTAGTAATAATTAACTTATGCAAATCTTTTCTTCGCTTTCTTTTGCTTATGTTCCAAAGCATTCCAAAGTGATAAGATATTAATGAGGGTACAAACAGCATCAACACTCGTTTAATGGAGGAGGTTGAGCTCACATGGCTACAAACATCAAAGGAAACATTTTTATTGCTTTAAGTATTGAAACTAATACCTAATCAATAATAATAAAAAGAAACATTGATGAATAGCCTATTTCAAAAAGTTCATTTTAAACGGGCCATGAAATCAGTAGAGCCTAGATAGAATACGTACTTTCAGTACGACAGGGTCTCCAAGAAAGTTATCTAAACAAAAAAGAGCCTAAATGATTCAAATACCTTAGAAAAGGTTGCACCTAGCTTTGAACACTAATAAGGACTCTAATCAAGAAAATTCCTGTTTTCCTTGCATTTGTAGGAAGAATTCTTGAAAGAATGCGCTTCATGGGACACTAATACATAAATATGAATGCAACATGAGATGATGCACTCAAAATCGAAATCATCATCTATCGATTTATGATTTTCTTAATCTTTTTATTATATGATTGCATTTCTCTTAATGATAACTCTTATAGGTCTCAAATCACTGGCGTTTGCGCCACCTGCTATTTTTCTTACAAACTATGCTATTTTGGAATGTTTTACACTTATAAGGGTGATAAATAATTTAAAGCTCAAAACCATCTTTTAATTTCTCTAAACTCAGAACAATCATTTGTTTATTTATCTTTTTGAGGAATGTTTTCCAAAGTCCTCAAGATGATGATACTTATTGCATCTCAAAGATAACGATTATAAGAAAGATAATAAGATCTATTGTTAGAATTCAAGAATATGTCTGAGGAAAAGAAAAGATTCTTGATGATTTATCTTTTAAAAAGTTAAGTTGCTTCTAAGAAGATTTATAGTCAGTATTTGTATTTTAGGAAACAACAGTAATACTAAGCACCAAAAAATTGAAATTAATGTTGTTTTTGAGGTGACATTTATTTCCAAAGGTGGCATCAGAGATTGTCTGTAGCTCATCTTTCTACAAAACATATCAATCTAAAGCTATAGAAAAAAATAATCAAAAGAGGAAAAAAAACTTGGTTTATGAATCTCTAATACTTTTAATTTTACCAAATCCAAAATCTAGAATCTACCCTTAACTGAAAATCACCAAACAAAAATCATAGTTTATAAGAACAAAGTTATTAAAGCAAGTTCAAACTTTTTGCGGCCTCTACAGCCCAAATCAAATTAAGCCCAGATCTTGACTGTTTGAAGGTTTGTAATAACAACTGAATATACTTGTTTGTGATAAATATCTCTTTAATTACAATAATTTTTTGCAAGTAATGAAGCTTAACCTATACATGTACGTTAGGGTTTATTTAGTTTTACCTCAAAAGTAGAGTTGGAGTGCAAATCCGATCTTAACCCTGAAGAGCTGACCCCCTACTGCACGATTGACTCCTATTACAAAGCGGACGATGCTCTACATGTCAGGATCAGCAGACTAAAAACAAGCCTTACTAATGTCAAAAACCAACTAGCTGTCACATCTAATAGTCAATGATCTCAATAAAACCATTTATTTGTTTACCTTTTTTTGAAAGTTATGAGAAAGTATAGCCTGTGACGTTATGCTATTATACAAAAATATAGAGATAGCAAGTAAATCTAAATTTTGAAAGATATGTCCAACTTTAAGGAATCTGAAGTAGTTTATACCTGCTAATCGATGAAGATCACTTTTTCTTATAGTCATAAAAACCACGTCCAGATTTTACTCCAAGATACCCAGCGTTGACATAGTTAACAAGTAGCGGACAAGGTCTATACTTAGAATCCCCAAGATCCTTGTGAATGACTTCCATGATGGATAAGCAAGTATCTAGGCCGATGAAGTCTGCTAAGGCCAAAGGTCCCATAGGGACGTTGGTTCCTAGCTTCATAGTTTTATCGATGTCTTCTTTGGTTCCAATTCCTTCATAAAGTGCAAAAATAGCCTAGTTAATGTATGGCATCAGAAGGCGATTTGCAATAAATCCAGGAACATCCTTGGATGTTGAGATTTCTTTCCCCATTTGAATGGCCAACCTTAATCAGAATAGATGTACTTCTCTGTAGTATGGTGGGTTTAATCTGAAGTCTGAAGTGCTCTTATGACTTAAACTAGCTTCATCACTGGGACTGGATTCATAAAATGCATTCCAATGACCTTATCAGGTCTCTTGGTGACACTTGCCAACTTTGTGATGGAAATGGAAGAGGTATTACTGGCGATGATTGCTTCAGGCTTGAGTATTTTATCGAGGGCACTGAGCACAGATTGCTTGACGTTGATATTTTCAACAATGGCCTGAATAACTTTGGTCATACCTCAACTACGAAGTCCACTTCTTTGCTTTGGAAGTTGTTGATTTATTCGGTATAGGTGATTCTACTGTTGAACTACTTTATCTACTATTAATTTATTCTCTTCTTTCCCAGCTATTTTGCTACCCACTCATCTACGAAAGTTTTCGATTTTTGTAGAGAAACTGGGTTGGAATCATAAATTAGCACTGGCAGCTTTGCGACTCTACTGGCGACTATTGCTATGCCTGTGCCCATTTGACCCGAACCAATCACTCCGAAAGATTTAACAGTGGAGAACCTGAACAATTGCCGACAAATCATTAATATCTATCAGATTTAATTTATTAAATAAACTCAAAAGATAATGCCAATCTGCCATTTTAAGTGCCAACCCTCTCATTTGGCAATTTCTTGTGCTCGAAAGTAAGCATGATTCGGGTAAAAGGGCAGCAAGCAAAACCAAATGCTCAGCTTTTATCAATGCAGATGAAGGTTGTTAAGGTGATAAAAATCTTATTAATCACTGATCCGAAATAGTTCGAATCGATGTGAACTTAATGTTTTCTTTCTTGGGTTCTATGCTACACTCTGATGATATTTTCTTCTTTAAAGCCCCTTCGTTTTGCTATCTTATCACCTTTTAAATGTATACTTTGATACTGTCGTCTACATCCGTCCATATCTTCCGGCTGAACTCATCAGTCTAGGCCTTTTTCCGCAGCAGCTGGAGATTCTACAGAGTCTCACAACTCACCTCCTTCTATGTTGTTATTTTTACTGTTTTACGTCGAGACTAGCCACTATCGATATCCCTGGAACAGTCTATAGATATACAGTCTTTGGCTGAGTTTTCAACCACTTCGTCCTTCATGACATCTTTAAACTTGCCTGTCAGCCTGGCCAAAGTGGCTTGGTTGGATGGTAAAGTGGACGATCCCTGGCCCTTCTAGAACCCTTCTTTGAAAGAGTTGGCGATTTTCTCGCTGTTGTAATCTACAGTTTAACTCTATGATGATGTAATTTCGGTGATATCTTCGGAGTCAACCTCAGGTGGGACTAACTGCTCGCGCAAATTTCTCGCTTTGGTCAGGTCTAGTTTTCTCTGGTACTTCAGACCCTAGAGCTGGTGCTTCTAAAAGAGATATCCGATGCAATTTTCTAGGCTGATCATCCTCTTGAGTAGAGTTTTGATATCAAGTTGGTGCAATATCTAGCCCTTGAATTTGTTGAGAAGCTGTGGTTTTTCCCAGCTCCTCGCCAAGTTGAAAAAGCTCAAGACGTTATAGACTGCCAAACAAAAGAAGCTCACGATGTTGAAACTTAACTACTGCTTGACTTCACTGTCTTTCTGGAAACTCAGTCGCTTCCCTCTCTCCACCACTTCCTGCGACCCCGATCCTTTTATCGATTGGTGGAATAAGTCGATTGCCATGCTCAATTAAAGTGAGGTCGATGTATAGGACTTGAGCAAAAATAATAGAGCCGTTAGGGCTCCCACTAAACCCCCAATGTAGGAAAATACTGCCGATATCTTCTGCACGCTTCGGGTATATTGCAAGGAGTTGGAGGATTTGGCCAGATAGAGATTGGCATAGCCACTGTAGTCCGAAACAGTGTAGGGATGGTTGACTGCCTTGTACTCAATCATGACCCCTGTTTCGTCACTGGTCTGTGAGTAGGGCAGAATGCTGTTGTCAGTGGTGATTTCGTAGTCTGAGAAGAAGAACCAGGCTTCTGCGCCCTGCGTAGCTGAGAAGATGACGTAGTCGTTGCCTTAGAGATAGTAGGACATGTAGTTGGGTTCGGTGGGGTTGATCACAGGGTTGATGTACTGCAGGGATAAGTAGAAGTTGATTTTGGTGCTCATCAGTTCATCGATGGCAGTCTGAGGCATGCAGGGTCGGTCCATGTCTGAGGTGTTGGTGCAGGGCCTCACGAAGATGCTGGCTTCATACTGGTCATCGGAAGTGTATGAGCCTTGGAGAGGTATGACTTGACCCAGCTGGGGGCATAGCCACTTCTAGTATTGGTAGATGTCCTTTTTGGTCACTACTTCTGGGAGGACACTCCAGTGCTAGTCAGTGCAAGGGACTAGGGGGACGTCGGTGGCGTTGTAGATGCCGCCGTTCTTGAGGTGGTATAGTATGAGACTGATGTCCATGTAGCGGGGGCCGTTGGCGATATCCACGATAAATTCGACATCGATAGGCTGTAGCATGACTCCGAACATAAACATGCTCGAGGGGTCGGCCGTGAGGTCGTAGTAAGTGGGGTTGTTGCTCTTCTAGACGTTGAGGCTGGCAGTTATGGCGGTGCGGTTGAGGGTATCGGCGATCATGCTTGCGAACCCAATAGTGACCACAGCGATAATGGAAATTGTAATCATTCCCCCAGTAATAGTCTTATACTCGGTGTCACTTTCGTATCTCAGCATTTCTGAGGAGTAGAACATGTCGATGGAACTGACTACCCTTTTTAGAGACCGCAGCATCCTCATTTTCCACTGTTATAAATAATAATATTCTAAATTGGCCCACCTTCCAACACTTAATTGGCCCCCAACCTCTACTAGAATTGGGGCGGTATGCTGAAATACGCATGGTTTTGGGCCTCTCCTGACAAACAAATTGGAAATTGGAGGATAGAGGGTATTTGCCTCATAGAAAATGGTTATAATTTATATGGCGTTCAACTTAAATTATATTCAATTTCCATTCCACTTATATTTTATATGGACAGACTTGGCACGCCCCAACAGCCTACTCTCGCATGGAGTGTTGCTCATTGGAGGTTGCTTTGAGGGTTGGGCTGGCTGAATACTACCAAACCAATTATCCCCCAACCTCTCCAATTGTTGCCATCTTGACCTGCCAGAGTGATCCATGCATGCCATCTCATCTGGGGTGTCGGCATGTGAAATTGAGACTGCCAGCCATCGTCTGTGGTATTGATATGATATTGGGTGTGTGAGTATTGGGATGTAGGGAGGGAGGTGGACACCAACTTATACCTGCACTCTACCCCTGCTGACCTCCATCGCCTGGCCATCTCATCCCAGCCAATTTATCCTAACCATCCTATAATAATATAAATTTAGCATTCTAACTCATCTTGCATTATTGTCAGCGACCCACAAAACACATACTCCAGTATTTCATAGTACTTCATGGCCACGCATACACTTGCCCATTCCCATTTTATAGTATAATTTTAGCCTGGAACAAACCCAGCCTCCCTTCCCTCGCTATCACTCAGATGAAGGGCTCAACTCTAACTACTAATTTACAGCATAACCGATACCAGCAGACAGCATGTTAATATTTGAGATCAATTAGTCGAGAACTCAGTGAAGATATTAGGAGATCAAATAGTGCAATTGCATATCTGTGCATGATTGAGCTTCTGAGGATGTGGGAGGAGGATGTAGGAGGTTGAGGATATTGTGGGGTGGAAGTAGGAGGGTTGAAGATTTTGGATAGATAGTATAGATTGGATAAAACTATGATCTATTCTATGCTCTGAGGGATTCAAGCTAATGGCAATATTTATCTCAAAGAATGGTGAGCCAAATACGCACATAATGCGTCGAGTTAAAAACCCGCTATTCGCTAACATGAACAGACGAATTAGATTGGATTTTTGATTAATACTCCTAAGATAGAATAATGGGTTGTTAATCAAGGAAAAGAATGATCGAAAATGTGGTTGAATTGGAGTGAGCATGCATGATAAAGCCATTCCTATCTAGCCACACCTATCAGGCTCATATTAGGCAACTCAATAGATAATCCAACTACTTATAACCGCTTTGATGCTTGATTCATAAATTGCTGCTCCACAGGCATTACTTAATTAGTAGAACCATTGGCCTTTGCAATTACTATTGCAAAATTAAACAATGCAAGCTGCTGGCGCTTGCTCAGCGTTTTTCAACACAGAGTATTGGATCTATGTTTTTGAGCTTGATTTAAATCTCGTGTATTATAATTCCGAATGGGTGGGCAACTCATCAAAGGGTATTCGATTTAGGGCGAGGCCATTGGACCCGCAGGCCTTGCCAAGACGTGGAAACTGTTCAAAGGGCACAAATCGGGGGCTCAGGCGTCCGCCTCGATCTTTTTGATCGAAAAGCGGCATATAAAAAAAGCAGATCGGGAGGAGGTGATCCGAGTAGCGAAGAAAGAGTCGAGTGGGTTGCTGAGAGTGCGGCATCCGGGAGTACTGGCGGTGATATAGCCGCTGACTGAGGACTAAAATATCCTGGCCTTCGTGACTGAGCGAATTGAAGGCAACCTCACCCAGATCATCAAGCTCAACAAATTGCAGGACTTCATCACCTCGGAGCTGGAACTCAAACTCTACCTCTACCCCTTCATTGAAACCGTCTGCTTCATCCACGACAACCTCAAGCAGGCACACCTTGCCCTTTCTTTCGACAATATCTACGTCAACGCCGAGGGCAAGTGGAAGATTGCAGGATTCGGAGTTCACCAGACCATCAATGGGGAGTAGCTTACTCCAGTCTAGTAGAAAATTACCGACCTGACCTTCTCTGCCCCGGAAGTGGCTACACAAAAGCAGTTCAACAAGAAAAGTGACATTTTTTCAATTGGACTCATTATTGTCAATCTTTTGGAGATTCTCTACAAGACCTACAAGCCAACCAGCATCACTGACAAAGCCTAATACGAAAAGGTCATGGCGGCTACCAAAAACGTGAGTGGCCTTCCAGTGGTTGCCAAATCCAAGAATCCAGCTGATTTGGAACAACTGCTCAAGAACTTGCTAAACTGGGAGCCTAATCTAAGATTCTCGCTAAGCCATATTCTCCAAAGCAACTGGATCAACGATAGTACTCTCATCACTGTTAAGTACCTGGACAAGATAAGCAGCTACGAGAACAAGCAACAGCTGTAGTTCCTCAAAGGATTAGCAGGGGTGCTGGATGACTTCGAAATCAGAGTCATCATCAAGATCATCGTCCCAAAACTTTTAGATCTACTCAAATTCAACCATCTCATTGCTAGCATCGTCTACATCATCATCGATTTGCTCAAGAAGGGCAAGCTTTCGCATGAGTAGTTTAAAAGAATTGTGTGGCCTTCTCTCAAATCAGTGACACAGGCCAAGTAAATCACTGCCCAAGCTATATATCTGATTGTCTTCAACCTTTAGACACTCGAAAAGTATGTTGGATAGCCAGATACCTCAACTCATATTTTGCCACTCTACATTAAATGCTTTTAATGTCCCCAAAAGCTCAAACATCTTGCATTGAGTATGCTGGAAAAGCTTTCCAAAAAGATAGATTATCAGTTTTTGAAGAACAAAATTTTGCCTAAATTGACTCTTCTCTTCAAAGACCAGAATATGGATATACGGAAAGATGCTTTAAGAGCCCTATATTCAATAATCCACTTAGTTGACGCTCAAACTTTGAGTTTGGTGGTCTTGCCTGGCCTCTAATCTGCGCGAAAAATGGGGTCAGACCCCATGATAAACGCAATAATAAACAAAATGTACAATATGATGACATAATCACTTTCAATTGAGGTAATTAGTTCTAAAATTCTGCCAGTTCTCATCCCCTACCTTGCATAACCTTCAATCAACAAAACAGAGTTTACTCACTTCAAATCCACCATCATCCGCATGATTGATAAGATTTAGAAATAGAGAGAAAAGGTCTTCCAAGCCAATCCTCTGTCGCATTAGAACACAAATATTGATGAATCAGACTTCAAATTCAAGGAAGATGAGCATAAAGTGCCTGAAGAAAAGAAAGGAAACTACAACTTCTTAGCCAATTATCGAGAATTCACTCAAACAAACAACATACAATAGAGTAGTAACAATGAAGCTACAGCTTCTAGTAACCCTAAACCAACGCTTTAGTTTCCTACATAGCAAAGACCTGCTTATGAGCAAAATGTGGAAATTAGATCAAATCCAAATTAGTTTTTTACAGCCTATACTCCTCCTGTTGCTGCTAGTTTCAATAGCTATTAGCTAAATACTTTTCAGTAGAAAAAAAATAGCTAGATCACCTCCAACCAAAATGCTTTCAAGCAAAAACCAAGTGTTTAAATCAATAATAATTTTGCCCTAAACTTAGATTCTTATGATATGGGCTTCAACTTTGCATCTTAAACGAAAGCCAATTAACCTTTCAATTTTTCTACTTCTAACATAAACACTAACATTGGACGAACTTAAGCACCCAAAGAAGCAAAGAAGTTTGTGGGGCCTTCCTCTCCTACTAAATAGCCTAGCAATGACATTTCATTGGATATAAACTATTTTAATAATCCTAAATTTACCCCTCCATCCAATAACAACTCTTATTCTTTGAATTTGAACCCAGGTAGCTTCAATAATAAGTAAAGTTTTGGATAACCGCCAAAACCAATAAAACCAATTGCAAAGCCAAATTTTGTTGGCATGAATAAAAAATAACCCACTTTGTAGTACAACATTGGGAGCATTGGGACAAATCTAACTAGCAATACATTTGCTTCAAGTAATCCAACATTTGGATCTAGTAATCCAACATTCGGAACTAGTAGCCTAAATTTCGCTCCAGGTCCTTCGACTTTTGGTTCTAGCAATCCAACATTCAGCTCCAATCAAGGCTTTGGCTCTAGTAATCCATTTGCTGAACTTGACCAAGACTACGGAATACAATTGAATCCTTTGCCTCAAATAGGCCTTAATATCAATAAAGGTCTATCCTAGCCAGAGAAGAAGCCAAGTAATAATGCTTTTGGTTTATTCTAAAGCCCAGTAGATGACGGAAAATCAAAGAATGCCTCAAAAAATAGCTTTTAATTGATATGAACAAATTTATAGTATAAAATGACAAATATCAAGTATTTTGGATTTGCAAAGACCTCTTCCTCTGTTCCAATCCTGAGCTATAACCTGCTTGCCGACTCTAATGAATAGATACAGTACTAAGTAGCCAAAGTATTTACTAGCTTATGAAGGTTTTGACAAAACTCAAAGAATTTGATTTGAGACCAGACGAACGGCAGAAAATAAAATCGTAACTTGGCTGCTGGCATTGCAAAAAAGATCTAAAAGGCATTATTTACTTCAGCCTTTGTAGTCCAAATTATCCTGAAAGGCATATTTATGCTGCGATTAACCAAGTTAGAGACCATCTTGCTAAACTTTAAGATTATTAGAGTGAACCTGATGTAAAGATCAATATATTTAGTCCACTTTGAGGGTTCATTGCAAGTCTTTTGTCGAAGATATTTGCAAAGATTTCTAAAATCTCAAAGGTTTTGATAAAATAACAGTAATTGGAAGCACTTTGAGCGAAGTACCGATTTCTTTATAAAGGCTACGGAAGAAGCAAGGAGAAATACCACGAAAATTGTTTAAAATATAGTGAATGTCCAAAAGATGTAGTAAAAAAGTGAGCAAATAAAAGGTAATTCATCACTTAATTAGAAAAGGCACTGCTTTTTGAAGCAACTTCAGAAGATGTTATGCAGATGACAGGAAGGAGAAACTGTAAAATAAAAATAATTTTCATAATAGCTGCTTTAGCATTAGTTTTACTTATTATCCTTCCTTTTGCCACAAAAAGAGCTTGATTCTGTATTGATTTCTTAAGTATAGTTCAGCAATTTTAAAAATTTAAATCAACTCATAATATTTTCTTTGTATAACTTAAAGATGGCAAGCAAATATCTCCAAAAATTCCCTGTACCTCACGGATTTCAAGAAATCTTAGCTGATTTCACCAGAGAAGTTCTACGAGATCAGCCCCAAAACATCGTCGAATACGCAGCAGTTTATTTCGAGAACCTTGAAAAAGGAAAAAAGAGCGATTTCGGCAATTATAAGTCTGAAGGAGTAAGTTCAAAGTACACCACATTCTATTTTAGAAATATTGATTAAATGACTAAAAAGGCAAGCAGCATTGCAAGCAAAGTTGGCGAGGTATAAATTGGCCTACTTAGAGTCACCATTGACATCCAAACTTTGTAGAATGATCCCAAAAGCATTAAATAAGTATTAATCCTATCATTAAAACGAATAAAGATCAATGCTTTTTCTTGTATATTTCAAATATTTTACTTATTTAAAAGGCAAGGGCTGTTTTAAAGGTGAAAGGAATCTGACTATGCAAGAGATCAAAAACGATTGCATTTGCCCTATTTTCTGCAATTTGCAGTTGAGAGTAGGTAAACTTAATTATCACTGATTTATCTTTAACAGATAGTAGATAAATGATTTAAGGATGTAGGCCTAAAATAACATTTTCCTCTAAACTTGAGTAGGTTTTTCTGTAGTAGGCGTATGTCTTATGATGAACCTCAACCTAAAACTGTATACATTGATATAGATAACTATTGGAAATGATCTTTATTATTACCAGAGGTAAAGTTTGACTGATGTTGTCTTCATTGGAAACCATTTTTTTTACTTCACTGTAGTATATCCTGAATTACTATTCACTGAGCTTGTAGAGTTTTTTTGTGATTTCTTTGATGTAAAAGACGAGCTTTTCGTCATTATCTATTGGCAAGTGAATATACATGGCAAAAAGGCACATGAAAGTCAACATTACTTCTTCTTCCAAGCGGTAATTGAGAATCTAAGAGTGGATTACTGATAGCTCTAGTTCGGCCCTTGCTTGATCACATTTATAAAGCTATTACTCTTCTTATCTTGGTAGATAATAGTGTCTTGTGTAAAGGTAGTCAATCATGTCTCTAAAAGGATTAATAGATGTCATTGATTCTTTCTGTTCATCAAATATCTTTTTTACTGGTTCTCCGTCGTAAAGAAGCTTCTTACTACTATAGTTTTTATTACGTATTTCAAATATTTAAAACTGGTTAGTAGTCTACATACCCATTTGTTCACTTATCATCATCTTTAAGTCTTTTATTTTTGATTCATGAATGGGCATGAGAACTTTTACCTTTTGCAAGTTAGGCAATAATACTGAGATTTATTAAACTTCAGTAGAAAGCCTTTGCATTAGGGCGGAAGAGCTAAATTGGCTTACTCCTAAAATGTCTTAAATTTCCTTCAAATCTGTGATTTGGCAGTTATTGAACACTCTTTCTAAAAACTACTGTATAGTAAGCTTCCTTTTTTCGATAGTTTTGGATTTAAGAGTCGAAATAATGGATTCTTTGGCTAGTATCGGAGGATCAAATTTCATGCCTTTAGATATCATCAACTCTTGGACCTTTAGCAAATCTTTAAACCTGGGATAAATGGTCGTAATCTTGTTATTATCATTGATATTAACAATATAGACAGTATAGGAGCTGAAAAAACTTTCTCTTGTTTAGGTGCCTAAAATACTTACTTTAATGTAGTCTTTAAACTCCTGTTGATCTTTTTGCTTTAACTTATCCTACGCTATTCTCATAAATTCTTTACGGTCTTTTTAGTCTTTAAACTGAACATAGCAGTATTTGTTTCTTTACACAAGCTGAATTATGTTTTTGTAGTATTTGTTGTTCGCAAGCTCACGTATGAAGATGAAATTACTGAAGTTTGGCTCTTCATTTAGCTTGAAAGGGATGAAGATGATGCTATTCTAGAATAAAGCAATTGATCTAAAAGAGAATTCTTACTCCTTGACTATATCAAGCAAGACAATCTACTTTGTCTCATAGTACATTCTCATTTTCTTGGAGCTATGGATTTTGCCAAAAAAAGTCGGAAACAAGGCTTTCAATTACAGCAGTCTTTATCTCATCAAAAACTATTCAACTTGGTCGTTTGTTTAATGCACTAACTTATCGATAAGTAAAGAAGTTTTTTCAATTTCCTTGAAATCTTAGTGGTCGCTTTACATATTTTTGAAGTATTCGTCAATAATTAAGCCATATTTACATAACCTTTGTACAGGTTTGATCATAATAGACTCTAGACTCATATTAACTGAGACAAATCCAATTTTTTTAAGATATTAGGTAAAAGCTAAATTGTTCCCAACCACAAATTTGATAGCCTGGTCTGTTGTTTTGTAGCTAAAACAGTAGTTGGTGTAGGCCTGCTTGAACTCTTCCTTGTTGAATAGTTCATTCAGAAGTACATTTGATAGTTTAGTTGTATGCGGATTGTAGCTTTTCATGGTGATATCCAGCTTAGTTAAAAAGTTGTTATGCATCTGAAAGATTTGCTCAATGTTGCTAAAGATGTAGCTATGCATTTCCTTGTCAGTAATGTATTACTTGGAAGGGTAAAGCACTTTTTTAATAACTTCTTCTAAGTTTACGCAATAAGTCTTTTCGGAATTCAATAGCTACATGGCTACAAACACTTTTTTCTTATGTCTCTTTAGAAGTTTCTTGAAGTTCCGCCTGGCAACATATCTGCGCCAGTTTTTTTGAATGAAGATAGCACTTTTGATCTGCTTTTGCTGATTCATTGTGTCAGTGTTTATTAACTAAATTTGACTAAGTATTAATAATTTGCTACAAATAACTATCATGTCATTTTTTCCTCAAAAATACCTCATATTCACCTTTTTACTCTAAAAGTTCCCGTTGATCTCTTGTTGCTGTGGTCTGAGGCAACGAGATCTTGCTTCTAAAAGGCCGATTGCTTTTCTATAGAGGTACACTCATTTGTTTGATCAGTAAAATGAAGAAAACAAAGTCCATACGTTTGTCTCGTTTGTGTTCATCAGTGTTACTAATGCAGAGAATAGACAACCCAATTTTAGGCCTTAAAAGTTTGTCATCCCCAACTCAAAGAAAGATTATTGCCTATCGATAAGAGTAAAAATTAGAAGGGATTCTTTAAGTTTTTTACAAAGAAGAAAGTTCCGTAAATAGTTGAGATAGAATGACATCTTAGGCCTGCTTCCCGACAGCAGCATGAGGTCAGACAGCTGCAGAAGCAACTTATATTTCTGAAGGTTTATTTTGATAATTAATAGAGAGAATTAGAATGAAAATTATTTAGTCTATTGCTCAAACATAAGTTTTATGGATTCATAACAAAATTGACTTATTGTGGAAGGATAAATGTGCTAGTTAACTTTGTAAGCCTTTTCTTCAAAATTATTGGCTTGGATAATATTTAACACTCTATTATTTCACGTTTTCATTTTTGGTTATGTTCAAAGTTCATATTTACGTTTTATTTCATAAGGCTTACTATAAAAGATGAAGACGTTTTTTAAAAAATTCATTAATAGATAATACTAATCAAGCAAGCCAGGAGCTTACCAATCATCCTTACTTAATGAAACACATAAATTTTTATCAGAATAAACTGGCTTGAAGAGAACTTGTGCAAAAAAAACGAGAATGGAAAAAGGAAATTTAGTATAACAAAATTTCAGATTAGTTAAAAGAGTTTTTCTTGATAAGAAGTATTTTTTGATCATTTTGTGTCGTGGATGCCTAATTAAGATCCATTTGAATTATTGCTGACAGAATTTTCGAATATTTTTTTAAATCTTGCAAACAAAAAAGCTAAAATTCTATTAAAACAGAAGAAAAGCTGGTCTATGATGGAATAAAGTGGCTTTTGGGTGCTTTTAAGTTGCTTCTAACTCTTGATTTGAATGCTCAAAGCTCGAATGTGAATTAGAACATTCTTTAAAGTATTTCTTAAAGTTTACACCCTTATTAATGAGATGTAGCTTATCACTATATAATACAAAAGATTAACTATGTACCCTTATTACTATCCTTTTGCAGGAACTTTCTGCTTCAATCAGTTTCCTTCCTATCACTATGAAGTAAGCGACTTCAATCAATTCTTCACTATTGCTCAATAATTTATTCTGGAATAGAAAAATGAAAAAAACGAAGATGTCAACACTAGCTATTCAGTAAACGGCTCTAATCTTCATCAGTTGCAACACTCAGAGCCTCGTCACAACCCTCCTACACAAAAAGATTTTCTCCATTCTAATGATGAATATCGAAAATCTTAAAAAAGAATTTAAAACGGTGATTAGTTATAATTCAAACTAAAGACTCAACACTTAGCAAAAGATCAAAATCAAAGGCTGAGGTATATAAACAAGAACTTTTAATCAAATATCATAAATAAAATTTTTTCATTCCTTTGGAGCTAAGACAAGAGTAGAAACATGGTGAGCAGAATCCTAAAAGATAAAACTAAAGTTGTACTTTACTTTGAATACATGAAAATCATAAGGAAATACTGCAAAAGGTATATCAATAAGGAATACTTGAAAGACTTGTGCAATTATCACCCTCAACATATTGCTTACCGTATTGTCGCTAGACATACTGAAAAACTCAAATACTTCTCTATGGAAGAACTCAGCTAGACCATTCGCAGACTCATCTACATCTATCTCAGGGATGTCTGCTCATTATCTATCTTGACCAGCAAAAAGATGAGGACCGATATTTGGAGAGATCACTTTGAAAAAACAAGAAACATCTATCAGTTCTTATTTGAGGGCTTGTCTTCGGACTAGTATGACTAAAGAATGAGTCAAAGCTATGATAAAATATACAATAACTCGAAAATCCTCACAACAACAACTGAAAAGTGATATTTTACGCTATTTTTTCTAACAATTTTGATTTTTAGCTTCGATATCACACTAAAGTAAGGAAAAGTTTTATTCCTAACAAGTCTTTTATATAAAACATCTAGGATTTATTTATCAATGCATTATTCCTAAAATTAGGTCTTCAAATGTTCTTTGTTGGGTTAATCAAACATATTGATTTCGTAGTAAAAAACTTTATAAATAATGCGCTTTTTCATTAGTTATAAACGTTAAATACTTAAATTATGAAAACATATACTCCGCTAAAGTCTTTTATTTCTCTTGAGAACACTCCTCAAAAACAGGTAGTAGGCTATGAGATTAATTCTTGGATGCAAACAAATGATAAGAAGAGATCTCCTTCTGCTTTTATAAAACCATCTATGAAAGTGGCTTAAATCTCCCCCAAAAATAGAAGTAGCTTAGCTACATTAAGGCAAAAACGTTTAGACTTACTAAAAAAAAGTACAAAGAAGTACCAAACTAAGCTGAATCCTATTGCAATAAACAACCCAAACTGTTAGAAATTTGTAGCTACAGCAACTACTCAGTCACCTTAAAGTTTACAATCAATGAAATCAATCTTGGTCACAAGCGTTGAAAACAACTCAAAAAAGACAAAGGTTAAGCAAATTATTCCTCCAATCATTTAAGTGAGTGAGTTTAATGCTTAATAAAAATCTTAGACTTACCGGAAGGGGAGAAAGTGGATTCAAAGCTTGTTGAGAGGCAAGTCTGGCAAGAAAGTTATCAATATATCAGTCTAAATTCAGAATAACATAATTTTGCAAACAAAAGTGACGTAGAATCAATACAAAAAGATGAGTTTTGTGAGTAAGAAGCTAACCAAAGTGAATTGATTTTACTGTTATATTTGATATTTGTAATTTTAACAATGAAAGGCAAACTTTCCCAATCAAAAGAGAACATTTAAGTACATTCACGTCGCTCCAAATCAGCTATTCAAAGAGAAGAAACCCAAAAGACTAGTCATCAAAGGTTAGCTTCTAAAGCACATCCTTTTGCGATTTCAGACATTCCTCAGCTAAAAACCTTGAGAGAAAATTTCAAAAAATAAATCTAAAATCCTATAAATGCCCAAATCACGATGCACTTTGCCAAATCTGCTCCTAGATGCTTAGTTCATAACAATGTCATTACTCTTTATTGTCTCAATGAAAGAAAACCGCTGTGTGTTACTTGTATGTATCAAAATAACTTGCACAAAAAACACAAGGTCATCCCATTGAACAGAGCTAATCAAGAGTTACAAGAGGAAACCTCGGCTTACGTTACTGTAGTTGATAAAGAATTGGATAGAGCAAGTAAAGTTTTAGGGCAAACTCACAATTTTCTTCAAAGAGCTTAAAGAGAGTTTCCAGAAATCATTTCTAGAGTTGATAAGTTCTATTTAGGGCTACATCAGCTGCTAACTGAAAAGCAAAAAGAGCAGATTCAACATATCTAAGAAACTTGGACAAGACTAAGATTTTAATATAGTTCTTTAGCGAAATAACTTTAGAATATTAATGATTATTTCATTTAAAAAGTCACAGAATTAAAATCTAGAGGCGGAGAAGAAAATCTTTTGATGAATCGTAACATAGCTAGCCATTTACTCAACATAACTAAGCTCATTCCTTCCAATTTGTGCCAGTATCATTAGACAACATATGAATAATAGCTAAAAAAGTTTTAGGAAATAAGAAATATCATAAACAATAAACTTGTTTTCACATCGCCCTTTTAGGAAAAAGTTTCTAGAACAAATAGTAGAAAGCAGTCTCCTGCAAGGCATTCCTTGACTCCGAGCCCACAGCCTAAAAAAGCTGATAAAATCAATAAGAACACTAAAAGTCAAAAAAAACTGTAAAAGCCCAAGCCTGAAGAAAAAGAAAAAAGTCCATCCTTTTTATAAAGATCTCCTCTTAAAGAAACATCTTCCTTCAAAAGATCTGGTTCATCATTGAAAAGATATTGATATAATTTGAACTTTTAGAAAAAACATTTTTTTAAATTTAAAAGCAGAATTAGGCTCTTATTAATCTTTAAATCTTAATATTATCTCTAAAAACTATTTTAGAAAGGCTCTTCCAACACCTATCATCGTTCTTTTTCGCTTCAAACATAGATAATATCTTACAAATCAGTTATAATGATTGAATAGAATCAGTCAGTTCCAAGATTTATTTGAGATCTAAGAAATTATATAGGTTTCATGAGTATATTCATACCTCTTTTGTATTGCTTTTCGAGTGTTTCTCTTCTTTTTTTGAGCCTTTAGTAATTCTTAAGCTCCTCTTTTTGAACATAAGTTCTAGCGAAATCTGTGTTTGCCAGCGAGTATTTGTCGTTGATGAAGTTTTTGAAAAGTTTATGCCTAGTTATCTAACCATCGTTGCAAAGCGTATAAACGAATCCAATAGTTTTGCTATACTCAGCTAGTCCTATTATTGCATTTGCTATGAACTATATTTCATAAATTTCCAAATAAAAAGTCAAATCTAGCCGCAAATACCCAGGCTTATCTTTGAGGATTCCAACACTAACTTCATCCTTAATAGCTCCCACTGTAGCTTCATCGAGCTTCAGCAACTGCATTCCGAATGGCCCCGCGCAAAAGCAACCAGACCTTAATTGTACTCCAAAAACATCAGCTAGTATCAAGCTTACTAGATTGTGCTGCATCATCTTGCCCCTTGAAAAGATGTTAAAGGTGATTACGTTTGCTCTTTTAGTGAAATCTTTGTCTCCATATATCACTATTTTGTTGCCTTCATCTTTTTATTTCAGTTGTAAATTCGCTGAATTGATCATTTAGAGAAACTTTTGAGTGTTTTTTTGCTATCTTTCATGAATAAAATCATATTGAATGTCATTTTTAAGAAGCTAGAAAGACAAAGCCGCCCTATAGAATCCTAAAAATGGAGGAGTTCCTGCAATTTCTCTATTAAAAATGTCAAAGTCATACATAACGTCTGTCTTGGTGTATCCTTTGACGAAAGCAACCGTGCCTCCCCCAGGGAAAGTTGGCTTAGCATTTTTCACAATATTCTTTCTAGCTATCAAAACTCCACATGCCTCAGCTCCCCCTAAGTTCTTATGAGGACTTAAATAAACGAAATCGATTTGATCAAAGGTATTTAAGTTTAACTAATGATGACAACAGTATGCTGCACAATCAACTGCGAAGATTACTTCTTTTTTCTTTCGAACAGACTCTATATAAGCATACGGCTACTTATGACTTTGTTTAGCTCAAAAAGATTAGTTATAGTTGAGGTGACATTTGAAGCGGCTGAAACAGACACTATAATCTTTTGCGTTGGGCTGTTTACTAGTTGTTATTCTATTTTATCTATGAGTAAGTTGCTTTATTCGTCACTAGCTAAAACATTGATATTATCATAAAACTCAACCCAAGGCAAGATGTTGGAGTGATGTTCATAGGGTGTTATGTAAATGCTTGGTCTTTTTTCTTCATTTTCCAAAGATTTCATGATCTTTAAGGCCTTTTATATTGCCCCAGTAGATCCACTACCAGTCGGCAAGGCCACATAACTCTAGGTGTCAGCACTGAAAGATTTAAGGAGACTATTTTGAGCGTAATGCATCATTTCTGTTGAAAATTCTAAGTTTTTAAAAAATTACTTCCAAAGTGGCTAAACTAGGTATGAGGATTGGCTGCAAACTTTTTTGCGTATTCTATCATATCTTAGGCCTTTTTATATGGCCTATTGGTTGCAGTGTGATCGACATAAACTGACTCTAGCTAGATGTTAAAAGGCGACATATAACGAGTGTTAAAGCCAATAATGTTTTTTCTAATAGCTGTTATCTTGTCAAGATCTTATTAATCTTTCTCTTACAGAAAGTGGGTTAGAGAACCATTAATATCTGAGATTTTTTTGGCGAATTCTAGTACTATTGTTGATTGCACTCCGTTTTTAAACATTTAATGTTCACTTTCCAAGAGAGCCGATAAATTCAAAGTCATTTCTTGGTTCATATGATTTTTAGTGTTTCTACTAGATTGATTAGATATTTACTTTGTCAAATTAGAAGTATTGAGCACATTCTTCTGCATTTCTTTTTTCAAAATGTCAAGCTTCAATAATAGATCTTTGCTTTCAGTTGATAAGCTCGACTTCTTTTTCACATTTTTGAGGTATGTTGAACCATTATTTATTGCCGTTTGCAGTTACTTGTTGCCTGAATTAGCTTCAGATGCAGCTGATTCAGAAGAATTCGAACTCCATTATTGCATTTTTTGATTGTTATGAGCTAAAAATTATAAAAATCTAATTGAAGGGTCACAGCTTTTACCTAGGAACCAAGCCTATCTAATTCAACCAACTATTGATTAAAATTACATAAAAAACTGCTGGCTTTGAATTAGGTCAATATTGGCTACAAAATACTAACATATCAACCAAGGATCAGTAAAAGATGCTCATTATGGAAGTCTGTACATTTTCGACACTCAATCCCAAAGGAAAAATATTATTTTTACTTGCATTTATTAACTCTTTTGTAGGTACTCCGGGCATCTGTCTCTCAATTTGGTCTTCCTCTTCAACAAACATGGATAATTGATTGGAGCTTTAGCTTACTGATAGCCTTAAGATCGAACAATTTGCCTATTATTCAATTTTTTTCTAAGAATTCTTTTAAAGCTCCACCTTTTTATTGCTAAGGACTCTTTCGTTACTCTAAACTATAGTGGCTTTTGTGTGGCTAATCAAAGGCTTGGCTATTTTATGAGTTTTGTTGATTTTAGATAAAGATTAAGGTTAACTATTTTCTTGGTCAGACTAGTTGTTTTTTTTCTTTTTCTTCTCTGGTTTTCGCTTGATTTAACTTAAAGCATCTTTGTTATCCATATTGAAGTGTGGGTGATGGAAGTAGCTTTCTTGGCTGTTCTCCCGGATTTTGTGAAAATTATACATATTTAGCTGCGTAATCATAAAGGTACCTGCCTGACAAAAGATGAGTAGTTGCTGTGCTTGAAATATTTTGGGAGAATGATTTTAGAAAAGGCATCTTAGTCAAGAATAAGAAAGCCTACGCCTTAGGGTGCCCATCGGATAGAATGATTGTTTTCAGGGTTCTTTATGAGGTATGAAATACACAGAGGAGCTAGTAAGTTTTCTTCAAAAATGTGGAAACTGTCCTATGTTTGCGTTTTTCTTCGTAATTTTATGTAGTTTTCATGAGCTTTTGTGTGGAATTGAAGAAATAAATGAATTTCTATTAATAAATAAAGTAATTAAGTCCAAATTTAAGTTAGAAACAATTTTTATTAACCAATTAGCCAATAACTAAAATAGCCGTGAAGAGATCTTAAAATTAGCCACAAAACGTAAACAAAATAACAAAGTGTATTTGAGCTATTTGTTTTTGTTTGATCCAATGGAGAGTAAACCCTTCAAAATGCTAAGAAGAGCATCAGAAGGGAAATTGAAAAAAGTTACCAACAAAGGGAAAGTTGTAATTTATTTCCTACTCCAATTCATCTTTTCGCAATTTTTCTTATTAATTAATATGAAAAGCGCGTTAGATTTGAAAAATAACCGAAGCTCGAAGCAAAAGTTAAAATATACAAAAGTAAAAGACATATCACAGTGGACTTAACTACAATGCAACTGTTTTCACTTAAAGTCTTAAATAAAGGAGCTGAAACAACTACAGATAGAGCTTTCCAATAGAATCAAGCTCACTCTTTAAAGCCTTCAAAGATAAGCTCAGGTTATTATCTTTTCAGTATTGACTAAGGTCAAAGAGGAAATACAAAGAACTTATGGTTTTAGTGAACCTAAGAATTCAAACTTTCGATCTCTTCCTTCTTAAGATAAACTACAAAGCCAGAATAAATAAAATGAAGGATCTAATTTCTGCACTAAGCTAAAGAAGACTATATTTGAGGAATTTAAGCTCCTCAAAGTCCTCGAGAGTAGATCTAACCATCTAAGAGAGACTAATTTGCAGCTAAATACTATGAGAAAAAGTTTGAGCAAATAGAGTTTGGTTAACCGAGCCTAAAGTAGCAAGCATCATGTGAGGAAAACCAAATAAAATTTGAATTTTGATACTTTTAATCAAAAGGTTTACACTTAATAGGCTAGATAGATGTCACCTGAGTTTGGAGAAGAAGACAGAAACTTTAAAAAAGTGCCAAGTAATACTTTTTCACAGTAACTTTTCTCATAAAATGAAAAATTTATGAAAGAAAAGTCAGAATTTAAGTTACTTAAGTGTCCCAATGGTCACGTCTACTACAGAGGCACTACATAAAAGAACATTCCACACGGAAGAGGGACTTTGATTAATTGTTGCTCTAAAATCCCAATAAAAATAAAATCTAAGGTAGTATAATATGAAGGGGACTTTGTAAATGGAGTTTTCGAAGGGAATGGCGTATTGAAATGCAAAGGAAATGTCAGGTTTTAAGGGTGCTTTAAGAATGGACTACGAAACGGAAACGGAGTAATCTATTTGAGCTAAATGGGCTAAGCTGGGATATGGTAAAGTGATTAACTAAAATCTAAAGTATGATCTTATTAATTATTCTCAATGAATATCCCTGACAATAGCAAGTTCGAGCAAATGGTCAAGAATAGGCCACCTCAGAGCATACTCCCCCCAGTCAATAAAAGACTCATCTCACAGTATTTTGCAAGAAACATATACTTTGGCATTACTTTTGGGCTTTTGGGATTGACATTCCTTCAAAAATTTTGGCTAAACGCGAACTCAGGCCCTTTCATAAAATCAAGGAAAGCTTATACCTTTGAGAGTGATCCATATTCAGGAAAAGTCAGCTGCAACTTTAAGGATGTTCCTAACTATCAACACGGATATTGATGATCTCGAAAACAAATATCTCAAACTATTAACTATAATTTTTAAGCTTTTTCCTACTTCCTACTCTTGTTAACAGACAATTTTGTTTTTCTTTAGGGAAAACTCTTTGTGATTGTGCTGCATTTGTAAAATACAAAGGATTAGAACCTTATTTAATTTTGCTAAAACAAGCTAATCTTCAACAGGAAAATATTCATTAAGCTTCTAAAAGAACTTTGAAATGAATAGATATTATAGTAACTCTGGTTTAAGGGTGAAAGTTTTATATTTTTTTCTCTCATTTAACGGTGGAATAGGTCAAGAGAAAAGTGCATTAAACCTTATCTTTGATACATTTTTATTTGCCATTAGAAAAATCTAATTTTGATTTATAATTCTTGTAAGAACTATTATATTAAGATAAATCCATACTACAGATGGTGTAAGTAATAATTATATTCATTTGATGTCAAGCCAAGTACAAACTGCTGAGCAGCAACAGATAAAGCTCATTAATGGGCTTTGCAGGCTCTAATACAACTTTCAGGAAGTTTAACAGACCATCATTCTCTATGATCTTTTCTCCACCCCTTAAGCAGATCATGTCTATCTACATAATCTTCATACTATCGCTCAAATCTTGATTGATAACGATTCATAGGTAATAGTTTAGGAAATTAAATTGGGCTATAAAGCTTACTTTGATAAACTTACTTTGACTCTTGAACAAAGAGGTTCGAATGTCAAAATTACAAAAACACCTTTTGAAGTCTAATAGCCTAAAGAGGGCTAATCTCCATCTTTGAGCAATATTTTCCTTTATGAGGCTTAAGGAAGAAAGAAGAGAGTAGTTGTGATTCCCATACAAAAAGATCTCACAGATATCTCTAAGTTGAGAGAAGAGCAAGAAAAGCTGGAACAGGCAGACAAAGATAAAAAGAAGTAATTTTCAGATAAAAATCTCCAATATCAATATTTAAAAGATGCTCAAGATGAATGGGATGCTGTAAAAGCCTAGAGATTTAAGTAAAGTTGTGAATAAGCCAAAGATAAGCATTTGAAGATGTTCAAAATCGAGGCATTCGTCGGAACCATCCTTTAGAAAACCAAAACCTACAGCATCTGCTCTTTAGTTGAAGTAACAATGAGAAGATATGAAACTATCAACCTATATTTAGAAAAAGAGTTCACCAAAATTTTCAAAGTCCCAGAAGGTGTAAAGCCTCAATTCATTTTCTATAATTACGATTCGGATGCACCATCTGCTCCTGAAGCTAAGCATGAG
>Ga0316217_10002331_pt1 | contig 23051 bp, 13 predicted proteins | sample 1anoAmetaG_FD_203633 | JGI IMG/M metagenome (GOLD analysis project Ga0316217, IMG submission 203633) | Freshwater microbial communities from Trout Bog Lake, Wisconsin, USA - 1anoA | ecosystem: Environmental > Aquatic > Freshwater > Lake > Hypolimnion/Profundal zone | place: USA: Wisconsin...
GCACGCCGAGGTTATCCGAGTAGGTGTCGTTAGCCGCGGTGTTGGTGACCATGACATTGCTGGTGGTGCTGCTGCCGGTGCGGACATTGCCCAGGGCGACGGTGGCGGTATCCAGCGTGCCGCTGGCGTAACGATAGCCGGTCTGGGAGATCGTGACGTTGCCGGGAGTGTTGGCCCAGGTGTTGCTGCCGCCATTGCTGATGCTCACGGTGTTGGTGTTGTTGCCGGCAATGGCGGTGTAGGTGCTGGTGACGTGGGTTGCGCCTGCCTGGGCGGTAAGGTTGCCGGCGCTGCTGAGGGCACCGCTGAGAATGTAGCTGGCAGTGTCGGCGCCGGTGAGGGCAGTGTTGGTGATATTGACACCGAAGGCGCCCGTGCTGCCGGAGCGGACATTGGTGTTGTTGGTGGCATCGGCGGTCATGGAGACGTTGCTTTGACCGATCAGGTTCAGGGTCGAACCGGCGAGTACCGTGTAGTAGCCGCTGGGGAGCGTACCGAGCGTATAGCCGGCGGTGAGGGAACCGGCGGAAAGCACCGTGGTATTGCCCGAGGTTGGAGTGCCGCCGACGCTGAGGGTGCCGCCGGTGAGGGTGGCGGCATTGGTGACGGTCAGTTGGCTGTTGGCGCCAAGGTTCAGGTGGCCAGTGCCGGTGAGCGTGAGCGATTTGACGGTGTTGGCCGCAGCAGAAACATCGAGAGTACCACTGCCGCTGACGGCCACGGCGGAACTGCTGGACAGTGCATTGGTGGCCCCGGCAGCAAGAGTGCCGGCGGTGATCGTGGTGTTGCCAGTGTAGGTATTGCTGCCGGTCAAGGTTAGCGTACCACCGCCGGATTTGGCCAAAGTGCCATTACCACTGATCGCTCCGGCATAGGTTTGATTGCCATAAAGGTTGTACGACAGGGCGGCGTTGTTGGTGATATTGCCGGCGATTGAGCCGTCGAAGCCGTTGGTGCCGTTGCCAAGCAGCAAGCTTCCGGCGGAGATGGTGGTAACGCCGGTATAAGTGTTGGCGGCCAAGAGGGAGAGGTTGCCGTTACCGGCCTTGGTGATGCCGTAGCCGTTGCCACCGTCGCTGATGATACCGGCATCGGTCAGGGTGTTGGCGTTGACGTTGACGGTGGGGCTGAGACTGAGGGTGACAGAGCCGTTGCCCATGTTTAGGGATTTGCTGCCGTTGAAGGTGAAGTTGCCGTCCCAGATTTGGGCATTGTTGGTGGCCAGAGTGCCGGCGGCACCGCTGGTGTTGTCGAAGGCGAGGGTGCCGGTCGGAACCGGACCAATGGTGAACGTACCGGTGCCAATTGCGGAGTTGGATGAGGAGTTACCGAGATTGCCGATGTCGAAAGTGGTGGGACCGGCGTTGGATGAGTTATTGGTAAGAGTGACACCGCCGGTAAAGGTGCTGGCGCCATTCAAAACGAAAGTGGCGTTGTACTGGCCGCCCATAAGGATCAGGCCGTAGCCGGCGCCGGAGATGTTTCCGCCGGCGGTCATGGTGCCGTTGGTCGTATTCAAGGTGGGGGTGGTGGTCAGGGTCACCGGGCCGGTGCCAAGATTGATGCTGGTTGCCCCGACGTTATAGAAGCTGCCGGCCCAAACCTCGGGAGTAGTGCCGATCGTACCTTGCAGCACCGCGCCGTTTTTGATAGTGAAGTTGCCGGTGCCCAAGGCGTTGGGGTTAGTGATGTTCAGTCTGGCGCCATTTTCGGTAACGCCACCGATAAAGGCGCTGTTGTTGCCACCCAAGGTGAAGCCATAGGACGAGCCGGCGAGAGTTAGGGTGTAATTGCCGCTGATGACGCCGTTTTCGACAAAGGGATTGGAAGCATAATAACCGCTGATGCCGGAGGTGATGGTGACGTTGTTGGTCAGGGTTACCGTGCCGGTGTTCATGGTTAAGGTATATTGATACATGCCACCACTGCCGCTATTGACGCTGAAGTTGCCGTTCCAAATCTGGGCGTTGGTGAGTGTCTGGCTGGTGCTATTGGTATTAAGGTTGCCGCCGTTAATGACCAGCGTGCTGGTGCCCAGGGCGGCGCTATTGCCGAAGGTCAGGGTACCGGAATTGAGGATGGTGCTGCTGGAATAGGTGTTGGCGCCGGTAAGGAGGAAGGTGCCGTTGCCGCCGACAGTCAGGGTGCTGCCGTTGGTGTTGCTGATGTTGCCGGAGACGGTGAGGGCCGCGCTGCTGTTGGCGGTGTTGATGGTGGTATTGCCGTCCAAGGAAATCGGGGCGCTGATGATGTGGCTGCCCGTGACGTTGATGGCGGCGTTGGCCAAGCCACCATTCATGTGCAGTGCCCCGCCGCTGTCGGCGGTGAGGGTATAGCTGCTGTTGACGGCGGTGAAAGAGAGGGTGCTTAGGCTGGGATTGACGCTGCCCAAGTCGACGGAAATTGCGGTGGCGGCACCGGAAATATCCGGCATGATGGCGGTGTCGGTGGTGGTGAAGTTGGCGAAGGTACCCGGGGCGGCTTGAATGGTGGACAGGGTGTTGTCATTCCAGCTTGCGCTGGCGCCGTTGCCCCAAACACCGCCGCCGGCGACGGCCCAACTGGCGTTTCCGGAGAAGACGTTGACGTTAGTGCTGGACATGGTTCCGGTGGCGGTGGTGCTGTTGCCGGTGATGTTGCCCGCAGGCGTGAAGGTGTAATTGCCGGCGGTGGTGGCCGAGAAGGTTTGGGTAACCGAGACACTACTGGGAGCAGCCAGCGGTCCACCGCTGGCTGCGTTGCCGGTCAAGGTCGTGCCACTGGTGGGGCTAAGGGTGCTGATCAAACCGCTGTAGTTCACCGAATCGCTCGTGCCGACACCACCGGAATTGGTAAGGGTGGTGGTGATGGTGGCCACATCGGTGGCGTGCAGCATGGCTGTGCTGCTGGTGGTCATGACGGTATAGGTCGCGTTGCCAGAAGTGCTGGCCGATTCGTAGTTGAGGTAGATGCCGGTGCTGGTCTCGGTCAATTCATATTTTTCGGCGTTAGTGAAGCCGGTGCCGAGAATGGCCGAGCCGAGGGTGACGCCGGTGTTACCGACGACCCAGCCAGGGCTATTGTTGAAGTTGTTCGGGGTAACGCCGCTGGGGAAGGTAATCAACGCGGTGTTGCCGGTACCCGCGAAGTTGTAACTATTCAGATTGTTGAGGGTGACCGCGCCATTGCCGGAAGGCAGGTTCAAGGCGACAGCGGAGTTGGTCAACGTCAATTGGCTGGAGGGGGTGCCGAAGTAGTAATCCAAGACCGAGCCGTTGTTGAAGGTGACGGCGCTGCCGCCCACGGTGAGGGTGCCTGCGGCACCAACGCCGGGCGCAACGTGGCCAGGGCTGCCGGAGGCGGAACCGGTGACCGTGAGGCTGCCGCTAATGGTGCCGGTGCCGGCAAGAGTGGGTGTGAGGCCGGTGGTGAGGGTATTGCCGACGGTCACCCCGCTGGCGGTGGAAGACAATCCGCCGGTGAGAGACAAGGTGCCATTGGTAACCGTGGTAGCGCCGGTGTAGGTGTTGGTTCCCGAGAGGGTAAGGGTGCCGGTGCCGACCTTGATCAGGGCACCGGTGCCGCTGGCACCGTTGCTGAGCGCGCCGCTGTAGGTGGTGCTGCCGTTGTTGTTGCCGACCGTCAGGGTAATGCTGTTGTTGGCGCTGTCGGCCAGGGCGTGGTTGGAGCCGCCGCTGATACCGCCGAAGGTGAAGCTGCCGATGCCGCCGTTAAAGACCAGGCCGGTGGACGCGGACGGCATGGTCACCGTGCTATTCTGCAGGGCCAAGGTGTTGGCGACCTGAATCGTACCGGCGTTGATGGTGGTTGGCCCGCTGAAGGTATCAGCGCCGGCCAAGGCCAAGTTGCCGCTGCCGGCCTTGATGATGCCGTAGCCGTTGCCGCCGTCACCGATAACACCACCTTCAGTCAGGGTGTTGTTGCTGACAGTGACGGTGGGGGTGAGATCCAGGGTGACGGCGCCGGTGCCCATGTTCAAGGAATTGGACCCGATAAAATTGACGTTGCCATTCCAAACCTGGGCATTATTGGTGCTCAGGGTGCCGGCGGCGCCACTGGTATTGTCGTAAGCCACGGCGTTCTGGTTGGATCCGCCGCCGTTGTTGTTGATGGTGAAGGTGCCGGTGCCCAAGGCCGAGGCTGTTGGTGTGGTGCCGAGATTGGCGAGGCTCAGCGTGTAGGTGTAGCCGTAGCCGCTGCCGGAACCTGAGCCTGGAGCAATGGTGACGCCGCCGGTGAAGGTGTTGGCAGCGCCCAATCGCCAGTTGCCGCCCCAGCTTGAGCCCGAGAAGGTCAGGCTATGGTTGTTGCCCCCATCGGAAATCACACCGTTAAGGTTGAGGCTTTGGCCACTATTATTTTGGACCGTGACGTAGGCATTCGTGTTAAGGGCCATGTTACCGCTAAACGTCAGGGTGTTGGTTCCACTGTAGTAGATGCTGCCGTTAACGATGACCGGATTTGCGACGGTCACACCGTTATAAGCCTGGATGGTACCGCCATTGATGGTAAAGGTGCCTGTGCCCAAGGCGGTGTTAGTGCCAATGGTCATGTCGCCGGCGCTGCCCAGGGTAAGGCCGCCGCCGAAGGTGTTGTTACCCGTGAAAACAATGACGCCGGGGTTGGTGGCGCCGATGATGGTCAGGCTATAGTTCTTGCCACCGTCGCTAATATTCCCGCCCACGGTAAAATTGGTGCCCCAAACACCGCCGGTGGCAATCCCGATATTATTACCCAAGGTGACCGGGCCGGTGCCCATGTTCAGGGGATAGTAGCTGCTGGTCATCGCCGAGAAGTTGCCGTTCCACGTCATTGGGTTGTTGCTGGTGAGGGTGACGGTGCCGCTGTTGTACAGGAGGTTCTGCGTAATCGTGCCGCCGTTAATGACCAACCGACCGGCACCCGACGTCGGCCCCAACGCCGCGGCGTTGTAAATTTGCAGCACACCGGCGTTCAGGGTAGTGGTACCGGTGTAGGTGTTGGCGGTGTTGAGGGTCAGCCAGCCGGAACCGGATTTAGTTAGGGAGACGACCCCGGTGCCATTGTTGGCGATCACTGAGTTCACATTCACACTGGCGGCGTCATTAAAGACCAATTCACCGGCGGTGCTGCCGTCGCCGTTGCCGGCGGTCAGGGTGCCACCGATCGTGGTGTTACCGCCGATGGTCAAGGTGCCGGCGGTGCTGGGCACCAGGATGCCGCCGACGGGGCCTAACGCAAGTTTATTGCCGGAACCGACCGTGATGGTGGATGCGGCGGTGGCGTTGACCACCAAGCTGTTAACGGTGGCCGTGCCGGACGCTTCACTTATGTTGCCGGTCACGCCGCTGGCCACTTGGACGTTGCTGGTCGCGCTGCTGGCGATTGTCGGGCTGGCACCGCTCAGAACAGTGTAGTTGGTGTAGGCGATGACATTGCCGCCGCTGACGGTGGCCCAATTGGTGCCGCCGACGGTGGCGGAGGCATCCAGCCCGGTGATCAGGCCGTTGGCATTCACGACATTACTGGTGGTGAAGCCGTTGGTAGTGCTTTGATTGCCGGAAGGCAGAGTGAAGTTGATCGTACCGCCGGTATTGCGCGTGATCGCGCCCAGGGCCAGTGCGGTGCCGTTGCCACCATTGGTAAGGCTCAAGCCCGAAGCGCCGGTGGCCACGGTCAACCCGGCAACGGTTTCGGTGGTCTGCGCGGCGGGTCCAGATACGGCCAGGGTGCCGCCGCCAAGCACCAGAGCGGAAGTGCTGTTGATCCTGCCGGTGGTAGCCAGTTGCAGGGTGCCCCCGTTGACAGTGGTGACACCGGTGTAGGTGTTGCTACCGCTCAAGGTCTGCGTGCCGGTGCCGATCATGGTCAAACTGCCGTTGCCGCTGAGGATGCCGGAATAAGTGAGGCTGCCGCTGTTGCTCAGAGTCAGGGCCACGGCATTGCTGGCGGTGTCAGTCAAACTGAGGTTGGCGCTGCCGCTCAAGCCGCCAACGGTGAAAGCATGAGAACTGACCGAGCTATCGAAAGTAACATTGCCGCCAGTGGTTGGGTTCAGGGCGCTGCTTTGCAGAGCCAGAGTGTTGTCCAGATCCAGGATCCCCGCCCATACCGTAGTGTTGCCGGTGAAGTTGTTGGCGGCGGTGACGATTAGAGTACCGCCACCGGTGGCGTTGAGTGTCAGGCCACTGGTGTTGGTGCTGGACAGCGGGCGGGCCAAGGTGATGGTCTGGCCGTTGACGTCCAGATTGATCGCCCCGGTGCTATTGAAGATGCGGGTGGAGTAATCGGTGGTGTTGCTGGCGGTAAATTGCAGCGTGCCACCGGTGAAGGTGATGTTGCCGCCAATGCCGACCGCGCCCAAACTGCCCAGGGACGTAACGCCGCCAGCGAGCGTGGTTAAGCCGGAGTAGGTATTGTTGCCGGAGAGAACCAAGGTGCCGCTGCCCTTATGAGTGAGACTACCGCCGGGACTGGTCAAGGCGGTGGCCCAAGTGACGGTCTGGCCGTTGGTATCGGCGTTATACTGCTGGTTGGCGGTCGCGCTGAAGCGGCTGGAGTAGTCGTAAGTGTTGGCAGTCGAATACTGCAAGTAGCCACCGTTGAGCGTGATGGTGCCGGAGGCGCCCAGCGGCCCGGAAGTCGTCCCGTTTTGTGCGCTGCCGAGATTGACTTCGCCGGCGGTGAGCGTAGTGCCACCGGTATAGGTGCTATTGCCGGAAAGGGTCAGGATACCGCTGCCGATCTTGATCAAGCTGGCGCCGCCGCTGCCGTTGCTGAGCGCGCCGCTATAAGTGGTGTTGCCGCTGTTATTACCGACGTTGAGGACGATGCTGTGGCCAGCGCTGTCGGCGACAACCAAGTTGCCGCTGCCACTGAGGCCGCCGAAGCTGACGCTGCCAATGCCGGCGTTGAAGACCAATCCCGTGCTGGGGATGGCCACCGTGCTGTTCTGCAAGGCCAGAGGATTATTAAGTTGGAGGGTGCCGGCATTGATGGTGGTGTTACCGGTGAAATTGTTGGCGCCGCCGAGGATCAGGGTGCCGCCACCGGTGGCATTGAGGGTCAGGCCACCGGTATTGGTGCTGGACAGAGCGCTGGCGAGAGTAATGGTCTGGCCGTTGACATCGAGGTTGATCGCGCCGGTGCTGTTGACGATGCGGGCGGAGTAATCGGTGGTGCCGTTGCCGGTGAATTGCAGCGTGCCGCCGGTGAAGCTGATGTTGCCGGTGCTGCCCAGAGCGCCGGAATTGCCCAGTGACAGCACGCCGGCGCTGATGATGGTTCCGCCGCTGTAAGTATTGGTCCCGGAGAGTACTACAGTGCCAGTGCCGTTCGTGGTGAGGTTGTAGCCGCTGCCGCCATCACTGACGTTCCCGCTGACCGTTAAGGTGTTGGTGGAGGAATTGTTGGTCCAAGTCTGGGAAGAAGCAAGAGTAATCGGCAGGTTGAGCGTAACCGGTTGCTGGGCCTGCATAATGATGCCGTCGCCCCCGATGACGATGCCATTGGCGCTGGCGATGGTGACCGACGAACCGGGGTTCTGCACGCTGTCAAAGATCAGGCCTTTGGTGGCCCAGCCAGCCGTGCTGTTGCTTGAGGGCAATGTGCCAATGGTCTGGTTGAAGAATCGTGCATCCATGGATGTAGAGGGCGTTCCGCCGGTGTAGTTGGTCGTGGCGCTGATATCGCTGCTGGTGGCGTTGGCCCAATCCACGGTTACCAACGCCGCCTGGAAGATAGCCCCGACAAAGGCATTACGAACTTCCGTGCCATACGTCTGCTTGATGGTCAAGTTACCCGACGAGATATTTTCGGCCAGGGATCCCGACTCCATGCAGTTCGTGGTGCCGGTGAGCCACAGGTTATTGCCGGTGGCGTTGCCGGGAAGTGTGGCGGTGCCGTTGCCTATGGAGGTGGTAACGGTGGTGGAGGGTTGACGCAGCGTGTCAGCGGTGACCACCCAGGATCCGCCGTTGGCCGTGGAAATATTACCAAACGTGAGGCTGGCAGTAGTGACGCCGCCGGTATCGTCCCAAGCACCTTGGGTCGAGCCAGTCCGACTCGAACTGGGCAGAGTGCTGAGGTTCACCCCGCTGAGCGTGAAAGCCTCGAAACCCAAATCGCTGGCGTTGGTGAAACTCATCGACAAGTTTCCTGTTCCTGTCGGCAGCGTCAGATACCAGATGGACGAATCAAGATAACCACCTGTCGTGTCCACTTGGCTGGCGGCAAGCGTCAATGTTTGATTACCGAAAGTAACTACCCCAGGCTGCTGGAGGGAAGTACAGCCACCACTGGCGTTGCGATAGTCGGTAACCACCACCAGGAGATTGGCCGAATTGCCGATGGTCTCACTTTGCGTGTAAGTGCCGGAAGCGGTGCCGGAAACGGCGGCATAGGTATTGACCAGACTGATCGCCGCCCGCGCGGTCGCCAAGCCACCGGCGAAGGGTGCCAGCGCCGCGGCGGCAATGGATGCCGAACGGGCTATCGTGCGACGGCGTTGCCGCTTGGTTGCCATCTGGTTGAGGTTAGACTGAAGCACACCGTACCGCGAATTGCCTTGCGAAATCATCTGCGTCCTCACTCTTGAAAATGACATGCCAGTCGTCCGAAGCGGCGTGACCGCGCCAGCCCAACCTCGAACCGACCGCTCGTTAAACTTACAAACGTGCCAGTGCCCCAATATACCCCAACCTGTAAATAAGTCAAGCGGAAATTGCGTATCTCACTAAAATTGTTTTATGTAAACAATACCGGAAGTTTCCACCGGTCCGCGTATTGGTGTCTTCCATAGTGGACGTAATCGCCCATACTACAGGCTGTTCTGTCCATTCCCGGCCGTTGGAAGTGCAACCCCGCGTTTACATTCCAATTGACGCATACCTGCCAATTGCATTTGCGTCCAACCTTAATACTCGATTTTGCAGTCCGGCAATGCCGCCTGCAACCCGGCAATCGCCGCGTCGGATAGTTGTGTGTTGTTCAGGTTTAGCGCTTGCAGCCCCTTCAGGGTCTTGAGATTTTCCAACCCCGCATCGGTAATCCTGGTATGCCCCAGATTCAGCGTTTGCAATCCCCCCAATGCCTGCAAATGCTTCAGCCCATCGTCCGTCACTTGCGTGCGACTCAGGTCCAGCGAGCGCAATTGCTGCAACGTCGCCAAAATCGCCAGCCCGCTGTCGCCCACCTTCGTGGCCGGAAGGCTCAACGCTTGCAATTGCTTCAGGCTCGTGAGATTTTCCAGCCCCGCATCCGTCACCTTCGACCAGCCAATGTTCAGCGTTTGCAACGCCGGCATGTCCTTTAGATTCGCCAGCCCCGCATCGCGAATTCGGGTATGCCCGACGTTCAGCGTTTGCAATTGCTTCAGGCTCTTCAGCGTTTCCCACCCCGCGTCGGTCATCTCCGTGCCGTGCAGATTCAGCGACCGCAATTGCGGCAAATCTTGCAGATTCACCAGCCCCGCATCCGTCACCCGCGTAAAGCCAATGTTCAACGTCTGCAATTCTTGCAGCCCCTGCAAATGCTTCAGCCCTGCATCGGTGATCGGCGCATTCTCCAGATTCAGCGATTGCAAGCCTTTCCTATCCTTCAGCGCCGCCAGATCATTGTCCGTGGCCAGCCGCAGTCGCAACTCCGGCACCGCCGCCTGCTGACAAGCCACCAGCACCATCCCCGCCAGCAACATCCCGCCCACTACGGTTGCCCGCCGATATCGAGAAATACGCATCATTCGCTCCGCTAAAATCACGTCTTGGTAAAATGAAATTTCACACCCGCCGCTTGTGCCGCCGCCAGCAACGCCTCGACGGCTTTCAAATCGCGCAGGATCGCATTGGGCTGCTTGAAATGATTTAAGTCGCCGGTGACATACTCGCTCAACGCCCGCACCGTATTCAACCCCTCGCCCGCCTCGAACCATCGTTCCGGCGGCAGCCGCATCTTGGCCGGATCAAACCCATCGGCCACCATCTGCGCCCGCAGCACTTCCTGATTCTCCGACAGCAACGACGTGAGCGGCGTAATCCCCCGATTGCGGATCACCGCATCCAGCCGATCCGTTTCCCGCGCCAATGCCTTGCCGGTCGGGGCTTTGGTGTAGTCCGCCTCGGCGGTCGAAGCTGCCAAGTTCTTTTCCAACGTTACCACGATTGCCTGGGCCATCAATTCACCTTTTGCGGTTCTTTTTGGTAATCACACCATACCACCGCTTCCGCCGGTTATCCATCAAACGTTGCCATCGGCAAGGCGACCAGCCGCATAACCTACGGAAAGATAATCCATGCATGCCATTGCGCGCACTGTTATTTTTCGTAAGTGCTTATGGCCAAATGACTTACCAACGAAAAGGCATTTTTGGCTGAATTTTTCAAGTCGGGCCACGTCACTCAATTTAATTGATAAATCAGTATTTTCCCCCCATTCTAAGTCGTTGAGTACGCTTTAATACCCCGAGATTTGCCCGAGTTTTAGGGCACTTTCGGGGACTTTCAAGGGAGGTTTCGCGAGGTTCCCCGGAGGTTTCCTAGGTTTACCGGCCTTAAACTCATCTGGAGGCATCTCGACCCCCTCTGGAAGGCCCCAAGAGGCCTCCAAAACGCCCCAAGGTGCCCCGAAAACACCCCAAGGCCCCCCCAAAGTGCCCCAAGATTGCGACGCAATAAACTTGCGTTATACGTGAAGCTACAACGCGAAATAACCCACGCCAATTGCGCCAATTGCCGGGGCCGTCAAAAACATGCCTGGCAAGCCATTTGCGCCCGCTTCGTTTGGCCGCACACCCGCTTACTGCGCGAGTACGCTCCGTGCGCGGCTCTAACGTACGCGGACGCTCCGTCCGCGTTGCCACTCCCCGCGTCACACTTGTCCGGAAGGACGCATCGTTGTACAAAATCCGCACGTTGACTGGGAAACCGCCCATGATTTCGCCCGAACGCCAGCTTGAAGAATCGCTCATCGAAAAACTGCGCAGCCTGAAATACGCATACCGCGCGGACATTCACGACCGTGCCGCCCTGGAGCAAAATTTCCGCGCCAAATTCCAGGCCCTCAACCGCGTCACCCTCACCGATGGCGAATTCGCCCGCCTGCTGGAAGAAATCATCACCCCGGATGTCTTTGCCGCCGCCCGCATCTTGCGCCAGCGCAACAGCTTCACGCGCGATGATGGCACGCCGCTCAATTACACCCTGGTCAACATCAAGGACTGGTGCAAAAACACTTTTGAAGTGGTCAACCAACTCCGCATCAACACCGACAACAGCTACCACCGCTATGATGTCCTGCTGCTCATCAACGGTGTGCCGGTGGTGCAGATCGAACTCAAAACCCTGGGCATCAGCCCGCGCCGGGCCATGGAGCAGATCGTCAATTACAAGAACGACCCCGGCAACGGCTACACCAAAACCCTGCTCGGCTTCGTGCAGCTTTTCATCGTCTCCAACCGCAGCGACACCTGGTATTTTGCCAACAACAACGCCCGGCATTTCAGCTTCGACGCCGAAGAGCGTTTTTTGCCGGTCTACCAGTTCGCCGCCGAGGACAACAAAAAGATCACGCATCTGGACAGTTTCGCCGAGATTTTTCTGGCCAAATGCACGCTGGGCCAGATGATCAGCCGCTACATGGTGCTGATCGCCAGCGAGCAAAAGCTGTTGCTCATGCGCCCGTATCAAATTTACGCCGTCAAGGCCATCGTCGATTGCATCCACCAGAATTGCGGCAACGGCTATGTCTGGCACACCACCGGCAGCGGGAAAACGCTCACCAGCTTCAAGGCCGCCACCTTGCTCAAGGACAACCCCGATATCGAAAAATGCGTCTTTGTCGTGGACCGCAAAGACCTGGACCGGCAAACCCGCGAGGAATTCAATAAATTCCAGGAAAAATGCGTCGAGGAAAACACCAATACCGAAACCCTGGTGCGCCGGCTGCTTTCCGAAGACTACGCCGACAAGGTTATCGTCACCACCATCCAAAAACTCGGCCTGGCGCTGGATGGGGCCAACAAGCGCAATTTTAAGGATCGCCTGGAACCGCTGCGCCCCAAGCGCATGGTCTTCATTTTCGACGAATGTCACCGCTCCCAGTTCGGCGATAACCACCAGGCCATCCGCGAATTTTTCCCCAACGCCCAGCTTTTCGGCTTCACCGGCACGCCGATCTTTGAAGCCAACGCCAGCTATCAGCAGATCGAAGGGCAGCAGGCTTCCTACGTCACCACCGCGGACATCTTCCAGAAGGAACTGCACGCCTACACCATCACCCACGCCATCGAGGACCAAAACGTCCTGCGGTTCCATGTCGATTACTACAAGCCGGATGGGAAGAACGCCCCCCGGTCGGGCGAGGCGCTCGCCAAGACCGCCGTCGTCAACGCCGTCCTCGACAAGCATGATGCCGCCACCGGTGGCCGGCGTTTCAACGCCATTCTCGCCACGGCGTCGATCAATGATGCCATCGACTACTACCAGCTTTTCCAGTCGATTCAGGCCGGGCGCAAGATGACCAATCCCGATTTTGCCCCGCTGAATATCGCCTGCGTCTTTTCACCGCCCGCCGAGGGCGACCTGGACGTAAAGCAGATTCAGGAAGACTTGCCGCAGGAAAGGGCCGACAACCAGCAAGACCCGGAAGGGAAAAAGAAGGCGCTCAAGGCCATCATTGCCGACTATAATGCCCGCTTTGGCACCAACCACAGCGTCGGTGAATTCGACCTTTACTATCAGGACGTGCAAAAACGCATCAAGGATCAGCAGTTCCCCAATTCCGACCTCAAACACGCCCAGAAGATCGACATCGTTATCGTGGTAGACATGCTGCTCACCGGCTTTGATTCCAAATATCTCAACACGCTCTATGTGGACAAGAACCTCAAGCACCACGGCTTGATCCAGGCTTTTTCCCGCACCAACCGCGTGCTCAACGCCACCAAGCCGTATGGTAATATTCTGGATTTCCGCCAGCAGCAGGCCGAGGTGGATGCCGCCATCACCTTGTTCTCCGGCAAAAAGGACGACAAGAAGGCCCGGGAAATCTGGCTGGTGGATCAAGCGCCCGTCGTCATCGCCAAGCTGGCAACCGCCGTGCGCGACCTGGACACGTTTATGAAATCCCAGGGCCTGGCCGGCAAGCCGGAAGATGTGCCCAATCTTCAGGGTGATGATGCCCGCGCCCAGTTCATCAAATGTTTTAAGGAAGTGCAGCGTCTCCAAACCCAGCTTGACCAATACACCGACCTGACCGAGGAAAATAAAAAGGCCATCGCGCAAATCCTGCCCAAGGAGGAATTGAACGCCTTCCGCGGCGTTTATCTGGAGACCGCCCAGCGCCTCAAGGCCCAGCAGGACAAGGGCGACAAGGCCGGCGCGGATGTGGCGCAATTGGATTTTGAATTCGTCCTGTTTGCGTCGGCACTGATTGATTACGACTACATCATGGCCCTGATCGCCCGCTACACGCAGCAACCCCCGGGCACCAAGCAGAAGATGAGCCGGGCGCAGCTTGTCGGCCTCATCCAATCCGATGCCAAATTCATGGATGAACGGGAAGACATTGCCGCCTACATTGACACGCTGAAAGCGGGCGAAGGGTTGAGCGAAAAGATGATCCGCGCGGGTTATGAGCGGTTCAAGACGGAAAAGCACGCCAAGGAACTCACCGCCATCGCCGGCAAGCACGGCCTGCCACCCGCCGCCCTGCAAAGCTTTGTGGATGGCATCCTGCAACGCATGATTTTCGACGGCGAACAATTGAGCGACCTCATGGCTTCGCTTAACTTGGGTTGGAAAGTTCGCGCCCAGAAGGAATTGGCTTTGATGGGCGATCTGGCTCCCCTGCTGCGCAAACGCGCCCAGGGGCGGGAAATTTCGGGGCTGAGCGCGTATGAGAAATGAGACGGAAGCGAGGTTGTTCCCATGACCCTGCCTGAACTGCAAAAGCTCATCGCCGACAGCCGGGGCGAGTGGGAACAGATCGAGTACAAGAAATCCACCGCCGAGTTGCACGGCGGCATGGAAACACTGTGCGGCTTCCTCAACGGCAAGGGCGGGAAAGTTCTCTTTGGCGTGAACACAGCGGGCGCTGCCCACGGGCAGGACGTGACCGAGGGCACGTTACAGGAAGTGGCTAATGCCACCCAAAGAGCTTGAATAGCGTGGTCATTGCGTGGTCATTGCGTGGAATAACGCCACGCTATTGGGAGGAGTGAGCGTGGCGCCTTTGCAATGGCGTCGCAACCGCTTGCCCAGAATTGACTTACGGTTATAAATAGCACGGCCATTACGTGGAGAAAGGCGGAGAAGGGCGGAGAAGGGCGGAGAAAGGCGGCGACGTGAAGGCGAGTAGCGCAAAGATGCGCAGAGATGCGCACAGGATACGCAGCGTTATGTATCCGCGCGTTTCTCCAGCGCATCCCCAGCGCATCCCGAGCGCATCTCCAGCGCAGCGGGAAGACGCACAAGACCGGAGAGTGATATCAGCAATGCGGCAGGAGCAACGACCATGAAGCCCGACGGCAAACCAGCATTGAAGCCCCGCCTGCGCTTCCCCGAATTCCGCAATGCGGTCAAATGGGAAGATAAGTCACTCATCTCTGTGGCAATTCTCGAAAATGGATATGCATTCAAAAGTTCAGAATATGTAGAGTCGGGGAAATACAGGATTATTACAATAGGCAATGTTCAATCTGGATGGTTGAATCTTGAAAAAACAAAAACAATTCCAACACTCCCCGTTGACATTCAGCCTCATCAGAAACTTGAACCGGGCGACATTCTGATATCGATGACCGGGAATGTGGGCCGAGTCTGCCGCGTAAACGCGACTAAATGTCTCCTGAATCAACGTGTTGGGAAAATAGTTCCTCATGCCATAGATAACGAATTCCTCTATCACTTGATACAAAACGAGAAATTTCAGAACGCGATGCAGTTGAAAGCCGCAGGGGGAGCGCAAGGAAATTTAAGTGCCTGTGATATAGAGGAATACATATTATGTCGCCCTTTGGCTTTGGCCGAACAGCGCAAGGTCGCCGACTGTCTGGCATCGCTGGACGAGGTGATAGCGGCGCAGGGCGGCAAACTGGCCTGGCTCAAAGCGCTGAAAAAAGGGCTGATGCAGCAGCTTTTCCCCCGCGCAGGCCAAACCCGCCCCCGCTTGCGATTCCCCGAATTCCGGGATAAGCCGGAGTGGGAAGAAGATCAGCTTCAAAACATCGCACAAATAAATCCAAGGCGTGACCAACTGGCTGATGAAACACTTGTTAGTTTTGTGCCAATGAGTGCTGTATCCGAAGATGGATACCTGGCTGGCCACCAAGTTAGAGCTTTTGCTGAAGTCAAGAAGGGATTCACGTTTTTTCGGGATCGAGACGTCATTATTGCAAAGATTACCCCGTGCTTTGAAAACGGGAAGGCAGCGTTGCTCGACGGGTTGGAGAACGGAGTGGGATTGGGCAGCACTGAATTCCACGTCATAAGAGCGAATGCGGGATGCCTTCCCGAATTTCTATTTGCATACCTTTACACGGACGAATTAAGGCGTTTAGGAAAATCCGCCATGACCGGCTCGGCAGGACAACAGCGCGTGCCAGCGGTATTTTTTGAAGAATATCCAATAGCCTTGCCCAAAATATCTGAACAACGGCGTATTACCGATTGCCTTTCTTTCATGGACGCGCTGATCGCCGCCCAAACGCAAAAGATCGACGCGCTGCAGACGCATAAAAAAGGGTTGATGCAGCAGCTATTCCCGTGCGCGGGGGAGGCATGAGGGGTGCGGGATGGGGCGAAGGGGGAAAGGGGATGTGATAGCGCGGGGGGAGACCCGCTTACTGCGCGAGTACGCTTCGTGCGCGGCTCGCGTGCGTGCTTGGTGGGGCGCGGGGACGGGGGTATCATGGCGCGGGATGGCGCTGGCGTATTTTATTACGTTTTCGACGTATGGCACCTGGCTGCACGGCACGGCCAAGGGGATGGGGTCGGTGGATCGCAAGCATAACCAATATGGTCAGCCGTTCGTCGCCCCTGATGCCCAGCGCATGGAGGAAGCGCGCGACAAGATGAAGCAGCCGGTGTATACGATGAATAACCCGGCGGAACGCGCGGTGGTGCGTGACGCGATCGTGGACTTGTGCCGCCAGCGTAATTGGCAGCTATTGGCCCTGCATGTGCGCACCAACCATGTGCATGTGGTGGTCACGGTTGATGGCGACCCCGGCCGGGTGATGAGCGACATGAAAGCCCGTGCCTCGCGCGAACTGACGCGCGGCGGTTTTGGCGATGCGGACCGCAAACGCTGGACGCGGCACGGCAGCACGTTGTACTTGTTTGACGCGGCCCTGGTTGCCGACAAGATTGATTACACGTTGCATCGGCAAGGCGCGCCGATGGCGTATTATGACGGACGCGAAGAATGAATTGCGAGCGCCAAGGAGCCGCGCACGGAGCGTACTCGCGGAGTAAGCGGGGGGGGGCGGACGTTAGTGCGGGATCCGCTTACTGCGCGAGTACGCTTCGTGCGCGGCTCGGGAGTACGCTTCGTGCGCGGCTCGCGCGGTTCGTAGATTATGGAAACACGATGACTGACAAGGACCAAAAACAACTGGGCAATACCCTTTGGGGGATTGCCGACCAATTGCGCGGGGCGATGAACGCGGACGATTTCCGCGACTATATGCTCTCGTTCCTGTTCCTGCGCTACCTGTCGGATAATTACGAAACGGCGGCGCAAAAGGAATTGGGACGGGATTATCCCAGGGTGGCCGGCGATGACCGGCGGGTGCCGCTGGCGGTTTGGTATGCCAACAACCCTGATGATGTGGCGGACTTGGAAAAGCAGATGCGGCGCAAGGTGCATTATGTGATCAAGCCGGAGCATCTTTGGGCGGGCATCGCCAACCTGGCGCGCACGCAGAATGGGGATTTGCTTAACACGCTGCAAGCGGGCTTCAAGTACATTGAAAACGAATCGTTTGAAAGCACGTTCCAGGGATTGTTCTCGGAGATCAACCTTGGATCGGACAAGCTGGGGAAGAATTATGAGGAGCGGAACGGCAAACTTTGCACCATCGTGCAAAAGATCGCCGAGGGGCTGGCGGAGTTTTCCACCAACACTGATACGCTGGGGGATGCGTATGAATACTTGATCGGGCAGTTTGCCGCGGGGTCGGGGAAGAAGGCGGGGGAGTTTTACACGCCGCAGCAGATATCGAGCATTTTGTCGGGGATCGTGACGTTGGACAGCCAGGAACCGGCCACCGGCAAGAAAGGCCGGTTGGCCAGTGTGCTGGACTTTGCCTGCGGGTCGGGATCATTGCTGCTGAATGTGCGCAAGCGCATGGGGCCGCACGGCATCGGGAAAATCTTCGGGCAGGAGAAGAATATCACCACCTACAACCTGGCGCGGATGAATATGCTGCTGCACGGGGTGAAGGATGCGGAATTTGAAATTTTCCACGGCGACACCCTGACCAATGATTGGGAAATGCTGCGGGAAACCAACCCGGCCAAGAAGCCGGCTTTTGACGCGGTGGTGGCCAATCCGCCTTTCAGCTACCGCTGGGAGCCTAATGAGGCCATGGGCGAAGATGTGCGGTTTAAGAATTATGGATTGGCGCCCAAATCGGCGGCTGATTTTGCCTTTTTGTTGCATGGCTTCCATTACCTGAAGGATGAAGGGGTGATGGCGATCATCCTGCCGCACGGCGTATTGTTCCGAGGCGGGGCGGAAGAGCGCATCCGCCACAAGCTGCTGGAGGATGGGAACATCGATACGGTGATCGGGTTGCCGGCCAACCTGTTTTATTCCACGGGCATCCCGGTGTGCGTGTTGGTGCTGAAGAAGTGCAAGAAGCCGGATGATGTGCTGTTCATCAACGCCGCCGAACATTTTGAAAAGGGCAAGCGGCAGAACCAACTGACGGATGAGCATATCGGCAAGATTATTGAGACGTACCAATACCGCAAGGAAGAGGAGCGGTATTCGCGGCGGGTGGAGATGAAGGAAATTGCCGGGAATGATTACAACCTGAACATTTCGCGGTATGTGAGCACGGCGCAGGAGGAGGAGGAGATCGACCTGGCGGCGACGCATGGCAAGCTGGTGGAAATCGAAAAGGCGATCCAGACGGCAACGAAGAAACACAATGGATTTTTGAAAGAGCTGGGCTTGCCGTCGCTGCCGTAGGCTGAGGCTGGGTCGTCGGGGCCATTGGTTATCCATTGCGGCGCGGCATTGGCAATACGGCTGCCTTGACATGATAATGTTCCGACCAACAAGGAGCATTCGTCGATGGCGCTATTCAGCCCTGAGTTTTGCGAAAAACGCTGCCCGGTGTGTACCCGGGCCAGAAAAGGCCACCGGCTGGCCGGGGTGCTTGTCAAAATCGAAGCGGTGCTGACTTTCGGCGCTTGCCCCTGGGGGCGAGCCAGGCAGCATAAGTATGGCGTGCGGCCGGATGAGCCGTTGCCAAGCCAAGGTGGCACGAAGCCGGTGGGAAAATGAATCGCCCTGATTTCCGAACTTGGTACGGCCAGCTTCGCAAGCCGGCATGGACGCCAACACCGGGCGCCATCGGCTTAATCTGGCGGATTCTCTATTGCCTGATCCTCGGCAGTTTTGGCTGGGTTTTTTATCAAGCGATGCGCGGTGGTTTGCCGTGGTGGGTGACGCTGCCGTTCATCATCAACCTTGTGGCCAACCTCCTTTTCATGCCGATCTTCGCCGGTCTGCGGAATCTGCCGCTGGCAACGGTGGACATCCTGATCGTGCTGGCAAGCATCGTCTGGATGATGGCCGCTATCTGGCCGCACGGCCGCTGGATTGCCGCCGCGCAGGTGCCTTATCTGGCGTGGGTGAGCATCGCCACGGTGTTGCAGATTTTGATTGCCGCGCGAAATGGCTAACGCGCGGTTACTTTTCCGCCATGCCCAGTTTGATGGTCACCTGCCACTGCGTCACCTGGCCATCCTTGACCGCCCCGCGGGTTTCCACCACTTGGAACCAACGCTGGTCGTCGGCTTTCTTGGCGGCTTTGCTGGCCAAGGCGGTATTCACCGCATCCTCAATGGATTTGGACGAGGTGCCGACTAATTCAATCATTTTGTAAACGCTGGTTGCCATAAGCAAACTCCTTTAGGTTTGGCGGCATTGTCCGGGCAAAGGGCGCTGACGGCAAGCTGCCGGGGCGGTTAATTCCGGCTGGCCAGGCTTTCCAGCAGCCAGGCCATGTTCTCACCCAGCACGCGCATGGTGCGTAAGCCTTCTTCGTCCTTTTCCACGTCGCCTTTCTCCCGGCCTATGCCCACGTTCCAATAACTGGAGCCGGGCACGATCATCTGGCTGATCAGGAAGAAATGGTTGATCGAATCAAAGGCGTGGATTTCGCCGGCCCGCCGCACGGCGATGACCGCCGCGCCAACCTTGCGACGGAGCAGGCTGCCATTGGCGCCGGTGACAAAGCCGGCACGGTCGATCAACGCCTTGGTTTCCGGGGTGATGTCGGCGTAATAGGTGGGCGAGCCAAGGATGATGCCATCGGCCGCCACCATCTTGGCGATGAATTCGTTGGCGACATCATCATCGGAAGCGCAGCGCCCGTTTTTCTTGTGCCGGCAAGCGTAACACCCCCGGCAGCCGTGGATATTGCTGCCGCCAAGCTGCACGATTTCGGTTGCAATTCCCGCCGCGGCGATCGGCTCCAGTACGTGATTCAGCAGGATTCGCGTGTTGCCATCGGCGCGGGGACTTCCGTTGAAGGCGATAACTTTCATGGCCGGCATCATACCACGGCGAGGAAGGTTGTCGCGTGCCCGTCACCTTTCGATGCTGGTGATCTTCTTGGTTTTCAAACTGACCACCACCGAGGTCACGTGCGGCAGTTTGAGCGAACTGGCCAGGGGTTTATAGGTGTAAATCCGCTCCTCTTTTTTATTTTCGCCTTGATAATTGCCATAATTGTAACCCACGAACGCCGCCTGGTCCATGCCCAGCGTAGGCAGCAGATAGCCATCGAAGACTTTGCCGTTCTGGCATTTGATAATCGCGCCGTTCGGCAGCACATACCCATCGCCCTGCGGTTTGCCCAGCCATTTCAGCACGACGGCGACTTCCGCCGTGCCTACCGGCGGGGCGTATTGCGGCACGCTGGCATCGCTGGGCTTGGTCGTGGCGCGCAGGCGGGCGTTTTCGATCTTGAGCTGCTCGATGGTGTCGTTCATCGTTTGGATCATGGCCATGAGTTGCCCGACGGTCGGCTGCGTGGTGGCCGGCTGCGTGGCCGGCGGGGCGATGCCGTTGGCCTCATCGACCTTCTGCTGGTACGCCGCCAGGGCTTTGATTTGGTCCGGGGATAGATCATCGGCCCAGACCGTAACCGCGAACAAGGCCAGAACGATAACCATTGACAGCAACTTCATAGGCAGTGCCTTTACTTTACAAATCGCCATTCCGCTATGGGCATTATCACTTTAGAACGCTGGATGTTGCAAGATATTCTTTGCACCAAGCCGATAGCCCGCTTCGCGCCGGCCCGTATACGGGCCGTGTGGCGGGCACTTCGCAGCGACCTCCGTTTGGTCTTTCGCGTCCCCGCCGGCATTCTTGCCAAACATCCCTTGTTCCGCCACGCCAACAGCCATTCTATTTTACCTATTTTAACATCGTAAGTTGACTTTGGTCGGGCAAGAATTTCTCGGTCTGGTTAAAATAACCGGCTATTAAAACGTGCATTGATGGCACGTTCATCAGGCGGCTGTCATTGGAATAATGCCGTTGACGATACGCCGTCACTGCGGCAGTTTTGGCCATAAATAAGGCGATATTCATGGGTTTGCGTATTTTCCTCCCGGTATCCGCAGCCGGCTTTTCCCGCTGCCAAAACCAGCATCATGTGACGTAAACGGGGTGTGCCATGTCGTAAAAATGGTGCGATAAAATAATAGAATTCCCAGGATATTTTGCTTGGATTTCGCTTGCTTTGCGTCGGGCGGGTATTATTTTGAGTCGTCGTTATTCGGACTTGCAGCCGGGTGATTTATGCTGCGTATGCCCCGAGGTTTTCACTTCAGAGGCTGGGCTTGCGAGCATAAACCTGCTGCCGGGCGGATTGCCGTTGCCGGGCCGGTGGCCGCGGCGCGGCGATTCAAGTTTCTCTCTCGGGCCAGCGCGGTGTCGCGCCGAGACTATTTTGGGAGAACTGATCATGCAACGGAAATGGGTTCTTGGGGCATTGTCGGGCTTGGGTGTGGCCACGCCCGCCTTGGCCGCGTATACACTCACCTCGCTGGCGTCCTTCAACGGGACCAATGGGCAATTGGCAGAGTCCGGCGTGGTCATGGACGCCTCCGGCGACCTGTTCGGCGCGACCTATAGTGGCGGCACCAACAATGATGGCTCAATATTCGAGATTGCCCATGGCAGCGGAACCATCACCTCGCTGGCCTCGTTTAACGGCACCAACGGGTTAAAGCCTAACGGCAGTCTATTCTTGGATTCATCCGGCAATCTCTATGGCACGGCGTATGGCGGGGGCGCCTACGGCAACGGCACGATCTATGAAATCGCGCACGGCAGCCGAACCAACACAATCACCGCTCTGGCCTCCTTTAACGGCACCAATGGGGCGAATCCTCTCGCCGGCGTGATTCTCGACGCTTCCGGCAACATATTCGGCGCGACCTACTATGGCAGTGCCAATAACTACGGAACCGTTTACGAGATTACCCACGGCACCGGTATCATCACCTCGCTGGCCACGTTTAACGGCACCAATGGCAAGTGGCCGCGCTGTAGTTTGGTTCTGGACTCCACCGGCGATCTCTATGGCGCCGCCTATTATGGCGGTGCCTACACCTATGACGGCACCATCTTTGAGGTCGTTCATGGCAGCGGAACCACCACTCTGCTGGCCACGTTTAATGGTATCAATGGCGGTGAGCCGGGCACTTTGACCATGGACTCCTCCGGGAACCTCTTTGGTGTGACCCATGACGGCAGCACGGATAGTTATGGCGACGTCTTCGAGCTTGGCAACGGCAGCGGGACCATTACCGTGTTGGCCCCATTTAACGGTGCCAACGGCGACAGCCCCATCGGCGGCGTGGCCTTGGACGCCGCCGGCGACCTGTTTGGTGATACGTGGGCGGGCGGCGCCAACGGCGACGGCGCGGTGTTTGAGATCACCCGTGGCAGCGGCGTCATTACCGTGCTGACCTCGTTTAACGGCACCAATGGCCTGTATCCTTACGGGACGGTGTCGCTGGATTCCAGCGGGAACATTTTCGGCACGACCGAGAATGGCGGAACCAACAACGACGGCACGGTCTTCGAACTCTCGCCCGTTCCCGAGCCGGCGAGCCTGTCGCTGCTAGCCTTGGGCAGCCTGGGGTTGCTTGGTCGCCGCCGTCGTGGCCCGGTGGCATGATCCATGCACGCAGACGACAATCGCCGTATTCAATTCACGGTTGATCCGCGGCTAAATTGACCAACCGCCGATGAACATCGATGATCGCCGATTGAGAATACGCCCAATTCAATCCGCGTTCATCGGCATTGATTTGCGGCTAAACAGATTTGAACTGATTGATTTTCTTCGCGCCCATCGCGGTTTCGCGGTTCAATGATCTTGGCTTGGACTTCGGCGAGTTCAGTCGAGTCGTGCCTTGGACTTCGACAAGCTCCCTTCAGGTCTGAACTCAGGGTCGAAGACAGTCCGGGCGCGTCTTGGCGGTGTATCGCATTATGGCCTACTAATTAACGCACGTTTATGTGAACAAATCCAAATCGGCCATTCCCCGCGAATCTTCTGTCGTTTGGCTGGTGTTTTGTGCCTGGGATGATCCATTTTGGGTCTGGGAACGTCCGAAATAGGCTGCTGGAGACGCTTGGAGCTTGGAAATAGCCGGAAATAGAGGCATGTTAACGATAAATAGAACCCTGTTAAGGGTTGTTAGCAGGGCAGAATCATATGGCATCAAGTCCTTGCGTTAGCAATTGCAGCAGGTAGCGATCATTGCGGCCGGCCTTGAGCCGTTTGCTGCCAAGGCCCACTTTCACGCTCTGGTCAC